>WNGB01008821.1_pt1 | contig 14257 bp, 19 predicted proteins | sample 5400681 | NCBI WGS metagenome assembly WNGB01 (sample SAMN13153367, study PRJNA577476) | soil metagenome | isolation source: 115 cm soil or saprolite under grassland replicate 2 | place: USA:California | collected 2016-06-15 | reverse complement strand
CACAAGGACCTGGACGAGGCCCGCTCCCTGATCGAGGCCCTCGCCGGGCTCCTCGACGCCTCGGCCCAGTCCCTCGGCCACCACCACGCCGCTCCCCTGCGCGACGGCCTCCGCTCTCTCCAACTCGCCTTCCAGGAAGCGTCGACCATCCCCGACGAGCCAGGCCAAGGCCCCGGCGAGAAGTACACCGGCGCCGTCCACCCCGCCGCCGCCCGCCGCTAACCCGGATTTCCCCGGGACCTGGGACACCTTGTCAGGGCCTGGGACAGGTCGTGCCATGTCCCCGGTCACCAGTTGCTCTCCCAGGTCCCGTCAGCCGGGTCAGCCGAAGATCTTCAGTTCGTAGATGCGGGCGGCGGGGGCGGTGGTTTGGGTGGGCTTGGTGATCTTCAGGCGGACGTAGCGGGCCGTCGCGCCGGAGAGCGTGTGGGTGGTGACGCCGGCCGTGTTGTTGGTGACGGTGGCCTGGGTGGTCCAGGACGATCCGTTGGTGGAGGTCTGAAGGGTGTAGGCGCGCGTGTTGTACGACGCGGACTCGCCGCCGGCTGAGGCGTGGGAGATCTCGACCGAGCCGATGGATTGCGCCGTACCGAGGTCGACCTGGAGCCACTTGGAGGCGGCGAAGGAGCAGAATTTGTCGGAGGTGCCGCCGGACACGCTGCCGTTGACGGCCTTGGCCGGGCCCTCGTCGGCGTTGCACGGGGTGGAGCCGGTGGCGGGCTGGTTGAGTGCGAGGTTGGTGGTTCCCGACATCGCGGACGTCATCTCGCGTGCCCATTGCCACGGGGCCGCCGTACCGCCTGGGTCGGAGTTGAAGTACTCCCAGCCGTCCACGCCGCCGAAGTTCGGATACTTCGCGACGAGCTGCCCCAGCGTGTCCTTCAAGGTGCTCAGCGGAACATAGCCGCCGCAGTTGGCTGAGTTGGTGACGACGCCGGTGACGACCTTGTTCGGTCCGAAGACGCCGCGTTTGATGATCTTGTCGTAGTCCGTGGTCTTCGCCATCGAGCCCCAGCCGCAGTAGAACTGCGCGTTGTACCAGTCGATCTTCGCGCCACGATCACGCTCGAGCGTCTCGTAGTCGAACCCGGACAGGTTGCCGCCGCCGCTCAGCGCGGGCGCCACCGGCGCCAGCGTGATGATGAAGTCCGTGCCGAAGTCGGTGGTCAACTGGTCGATCAGCCGGTTGATGCCGGCCTGCGACATGTTCTCCTCGACGTCCAGGTCCAGGCCGTCCAGCCCGTACGTCGTAACCAGGTTCTTCAGCCGCGGATAGTACGTGTCGAAGTCGGTGTCCAACCGCTGGAACGAACCCTGCGCGGCTCCGCCGACAAACGCCGACACCTTCACCCCCTGAGCCTGCATCGCGTGCAGGTCGGCCCACATCTGCGTGAACTTCGGCGACTCCGGCGGATCGTCGTTGAGGTGTACGACGTCCGGGTCGAGATGGATCGCACCGACCAGGACGTTCGTCACGCCGGTGTTGTTGTCGGTCAGCGCCTTCGGCGACACATAGGTCCCGTTCAGGTACTGCGTCTGGTAGTACACGACGACGCGTTTGCTGTCGGCCGTCGTACTGGCATGGGCCGGTGTGGACACCAGCGCCGCGGCGACAACAGCCGCCGCGGCAATTGCCTTACGCAACATCTTTGTCAACTCCTTCGAACCAAACCTGAAAATGGGCGGTGGGGCTGGTCGAACAAGCGCAACGGCTAGCCCTTGACGGCGCCCTCCTCGACGCCCTTGAAGAAGAACCGTTGCAACGTCGCGAACACGATCACGATCGGGATGAACGCGATCATCGTGCCCGCGGCGATGAGCCGGGGGTTGTTGCTGAAGGTGCCGGACAGGTACTGCAGCCCGACGGTCAGCGTGTACTTGTCCGGGTCGGTGAGCACGATCAACGGCCAGAGGAAGTCGTCCCAGGCGCCGATGAACGCGAAAATCGCGACCACGCTGATCGTCCCGCGCACACTCGGCAGGCCGATGTACACGAACCGCTGCCACGCGTTCGCGCCGTCGACGATCGCGGCCTGGTCGACCTCGATCGGCAGCGCCCGGAAGGCGTTGTACATCAGCAGCACGTTCAGCGCGCCGATCATGCCGGGCAGTGCGACACCGAAGAGCGTGTTCGCCAGCCCGAACTCCCGCACCGTGACGTACTGCGAGATGATGGTGACCTCACCAGGGAGTACGAGCGTGGCCAGGAACAGCCCGAGCACGATCCGCCGACCACGGAACTGCAACCGGGACAAGGCGAATCCAGCCAGCGAGGAGCCGATGACGTTGCCGCCGACAACCAGTTCGGCGACCACCAGCGAGTTCTTCGCGTAGTCCCAGACCGGGATCGTGTCGGTGACCGCTTTGTAGTGATCGAGCGTCGGCTGGGACGGCAGCAACCGCGGGATCCGGGTGTAGATGTCCTCCCCGGATCCCTTCAGCGAGGTGGACAGCTGCCAGAGGAACGGCCCGATCGTGATCAGCAGCACGAACACCAGCAGCACGTAGCGGACGACCTTCTCACGCGGCGAGATCGTGTTGAACCCGAACGAACCACGCCTGCGCCGGCGGCTGGGCGCCGTACCGGAATCCGCGCGTACGTCGAGCTTCGGCGGCTCCGAGGTGGCGACACTCATGCTTCAGCTCCTCTCCGATTCAGCCGGGCCAGGACCAGCATCGGTACGACGGTGACGAAGAAGAGCACGATCGACAGCGCCGACGCGTAGCCGAGGTTGCCCTCGAAGCCCTGGCTGTACTGCTGGATCAGCATCACCACCGAGTTGTCCCGGCCACCCGGCCCGCCGGTGCCGCCCGGTCAGCACGTACAACTCGGAGAAGACCCGCAGCGCCGACACCGAGATCAGGATCGACACCTGGCGGCGCTCGGGAACGTCGGCCGTGAGCTGCACGAGACGGCCGCGGTCGACGGCGCCGGCCCGGTCCGGCGGTTCTTCAACGTGACCGTGCCCGGGGTCCGCCCGGTGATGGTCGGGTGGCGACGACGGCCAGACGACGGTGCGTCGGGTCTCCTGAGAGATCGGGCGGAATGAGATAAACCGGTCTAGTTCCGGGCCTATTCACCTGTTACATTCGGGCTGTCAAGCTCAGCTGTGTCACGGCACGACAGGGGTGGTCAGGTGGTTCGGCCGACAATCGCGGACATCGCGGACCGGGCGGGCGTCTCCAAGGGGGCGGTCTCGTTCGCACTCAACGGGCGGCCGGGCGTGAGCGAGCAGACCCGGGCGCGGATCCTCGCGATCGCCGAGCAGATGCAGTGGCGGCCGCACAGCGCGGCCCGCGCGCTCGGCCAGTCCCGCGCCGACTCGATCGGCCTGGTCATTGCCCGGCCCGCGCGCACGCTCGGCATCGAGCCGTTCTTCGGGCAGATCGTGTCCGGCCTGCAGTCCGGGCTGGCCGCGCACTCGATCTCGTTGCAGCTGCTGATCGTCGAGGACACCGAGGCCGAGCTCGAGGTGTACCGGCGCTGGTCGTCGGAGCACCGGGTGGACGGCATCGTGCTGGTCGACCTGACCGTCCGGGACCCGCGGATCGCCGAGGTGGAGCGGCTCGGGCTGCCGGCCGTGGTGATCGGTGGCCGCGGTGATAAGGGAGGCCCGCCGTCGGTCTGGGCCGACGACCGCGCGGCGATGCTGTCGATCCTGGAGTACCTGGCCGCGATCGGGCACCGCCGGATCGCGCACGTCGCCGGGATGCCGAACTTCCAGCACACCCAGCGCCGGATCCGCGCGCTGCGCGACGCCGCCCCGCGCCTCGGGCTGACCGGCGCGACCTCGGTGCCGACCGACTTCAGCGACGCCGAGGGTGCGGCGATCACCCGGCGGCTGCTGTCCAGCGCGAAGCGCCCGACCGCGATCGTGTACGACAGCGACGTGATGGCCGTCGCCGGTCTCGGCGTGGCGATGGAGATGGGTGTCCGGGTGCCGGCCGAGCTGTCCGTCGTGGCCTTCGACGACTCGGTACTGACCCTGCTGATGCACCCGGCGCTGACCGCGCTGTCCCGCGACACCATCGAGCTCGGCCGGCAGGCCGCGGACGTGCTCCTGGAGCTGCTCGCCGACCCGACCTCGGCGGTCAGCCGCCGTACGCCGACCCCGGTCCTCACCGTCCGGGAGAGCACCGCCCCGCCGCAACGCCCGAACTGAATCGCTTTAGTTGTCGGTGGCCGCGTGCAGGATGTCCTGCATGACGCATCCGTACGAGTCGCTGCGCGACAACCCGCAGGCGGCGGTCACGTTCGCCACCACGGAGCACTTCAACCTGCAGACCGCCAGAGCCGCCACCATCTCCGAGTCCAACGGCCGGACCAGCATCTTCCTCGGCGCGATGTCGGCCGGGCTGGTCGCGCTCGCGTTCGCCGGGCAGGCGTCGCGCGACGCGCTGCTGACCCTCGGCCTGGTGCTGTTCCCGGTGCTGTTCTTCCTCGGCCTGGTCACCTTCGAGCGGGTCCTGCAGTCCTCGATCGAGGACACCATGTACCTGCAGCGGATCAACCGGATCCGGCGCTTCTACGTCGAATCCGCGCCGGGCCTGGCCGGCTACCTGGGCAGGTGGCCGCGGAGGACGGCGTCGCGGCGGTGCTCCGGCTGGACGGGTACGGCCGGTCCCGCTGGCAGGTCGTGGTCAGCGTCGTCGGGATGATCGGCGTGCTCGACGGCGTCCTGCTCGGCGCCGTCGCGGCGTTCACCACGGCCGCCCTGACCGGCGGGTCGCTGCTGCCCGCGGTGCTGGCCGGGCTTGCCGTGTGCGTGGTCACGGCCGCGCTGCTCCAGCGCTACCAGCTCCGCGCACGGCTGCGTAAGCCCTGGCCGTTCGACGACTAGCTCGCCGCCGCCCAGGCGTGGGTGCCGTCCTCGAGGCGGACCACGTGGTGGCCGGCGGCGAGATGGCGTACGTCGTCGGACTCGATGACGACGGTGTGCGGGCCGCCGACGTCGATGACGATCGCGTCGGCACCCTCCTGGACGGCGGCGGTCGCGGCCAGCGTGGTGGTCGCCGGCATCGGCCGGGCGTCGGGCTGCCAGGCCCCCAGGGACGTCGTACAGGTGAAGGCGAGCAGGGCGCGGCGGCCGTCGCGGCCGGTCATCAGCACCACCGCCATGTCGGCGGACTTGTCCTGCGCCAGACCGCGATCGTCGTACGAGACCTCGCCGAGCAGGGCGACGACGGGCACCAGCAGGCGGGCCTCGGACAGCGCCGCGAGCACGCGGCCGTGGTCGCCGGACTCGATCGCCGCGACCAGCCGCGGGTCGGCGGAGCCGTCGTCGTTCTGGAACTCGGAGAAGGCGATCTGGCGCTCGGGCATCCACCCATTGTCCCTTCAGGGTGGTGTCAGGGCTGTCCCGGCTTGGTTCAGCGCGGGAGTGTGCCAGCCTGGGGGTGTGCCTGAGTTCTCGGATCTGACGTTGCTGCCGTTCTGCGCGGGGCTGACGCTGCTCGGCCTGATCGCCTCCTGGGCCGCGTTCAAGCGCCGCGGGGCGGTTGCGGGCGCGCGCGGCATCGCCTGGTCGCTGCTGCCCGTGTCGCTGTACCTGACCGGGCTGCTGGAGCTGGTCTGGGAGGTCGTCCGGGCCACCAGCGACTGGGTCCTGCACCTGGTGTTCTCACCCACCGTGTGGAGCGGCATCGCGCTGTTCGGCGTGTCGGTGGTGCTGTTCGTGCTGTCCGGCATGCTCGGCCGCCGCAAGCAGGCCAAGTCCGAGCCGCCGGAGGTGCCGGGCCGCGCCGTCGCCGGCGAGGTCACCGCGACCGGCACCCCGCCGGCCACGGTGTCGCGCAAGCAGAAGGGCACGGACAAGGCGACCGCGAAGGCAGAGGCCGGTGAGTTCGACGAGATCGAGGACATCCTGAAGCGCCATGGAATCAACTGAGCTGCTCCGCCTGGACGCCGTTCTGGACCACGTCCTGGCCGCCCCCGCGCGGCTCGGCGCGACCCGGCTGGTGTGCGTCGACGGGCCCGCCGGTTCGGGCAAGTCCACCGTCGCCCAGCGGCTGGCGGGCATAGCCGAGCGCCGCGGGCTGACGGTGCGGGTGCTGCGGATGGACGACCTGTACGAGGGCTGGGACGGCGCCGTGCGCGGATTCGCGCTGCTCCGGGACCACGTGCTGGCGCGGATCGCCGGCGGCCTCGAGGGGCGCTACCGGCGGTATGACTGGCACTCCGGCGCGTACGCCGAGCGGCACGTCGTACCGGCTGATCTGGACCTGCTGATCGTCGAGGGCGTGACGTCCGCGGACCGCGGCGTCGAGCCGTGGCCGAGCCTGCGGATCTGGGTGGAGACCACGAACACGATCCGGCTGGAGCGCGGTATCGAGCGCGACGGCGAGGCGCTGCGCGACCGCTGGCTGGACTGGATGCGCTGGGAACGCGACCACTTCGCGACCGAACGGACCAGGCAGCGTGCCGACCTGATCGTCGACGGCGCGCCCGAGGTGCCGCACGACCCGGAGCAGGAGATCGTCGTCAAGCCCGCGGACACGGAGACGATCGCGTCCTGACGCTGTGATGGGATGAGCGCTATGAGCCAGCCTGTCTCGCCCTCGGGGACGTCGTGGACCATCCGCTCCGGCACCTGTTCCGCGACCGTCGTCAGCGTCGGCGGTGGCCTCCGCGAGTTCCTGTACGACGGCGTCGCGGCGCTGCTCGGGTACGGCGAGGCCGAGATGTGCCACGGCGGGATCGGGCAGCTGCTGATCCCGTGGCCGAACCGGATCGCCGACGGGCGGTACACGTTCGAGGGCGCCGAGCGGCAGTTGCCGCTGAGCGAGCCGGCCCGGCACAACGCGAGCCACGGGCTCGTCCGCTGGGTGGAGTGGCAGCGCGTGGACGGCGGGCCGGACCACGTGGTCGTCGCGCACCGGCTGCACGGCCAGCCCGGGTACCCGCACCAGCTCGACCTGACGGCCCGGTACACGGTCTCCGCCGAGGGGCTCGCGGTGGAGGTCACCGCGGTCAACGTCGGCGCGTCGCCGGCGCCGTTCGGGTTCGGCGCACACCCCTACCTGACCGTCGGCCGGCGGCTGGACGAGTGCGACCTGTCGTTCACCGCCGGGCACCGGCTCGACGTCGACCCGGACCGGCTTCTCCCCCGCGACCTGCTCGACGTCGCCGGCTCGCCGTACGACTTCAGCACACCGCGGCTGCTCGGCGACCTGACCATCGACTACGCCTTCACCGGCCTCGCCCCGGCCGCGGATGCCGCCGGTGCGGACCGCACCTGGACCGTGCGGCTGACCGATCCCGAGTCCGGCCGCACCGCCGCGCTCTCGTCGGACACGCCCTGGGTCCAGCTCTTCACCGCCGACCCGCTGGACCGCTCCGCCCTCGCCGTGGAGCCCATGACCTGCCCGCCGAACGCCTTCGCCACCGGCACGGACCTGATCACCCTGAAGCCCGGCGAAACCCACACCAACCACTTCACCGTGACGGCCGATTCCTAGTCCGACGATCGGTAAGGCGGGCGTCAGCCGGCGCCGTGGGCCTTGGCCACTGAGGCCAGCGCGGTGGCGGCGCGGTTCGCGCGGGGGCCGTCGGCGGCCTGGACGGCGAGGATGCCGAGGCGGTTGTTCTCGGCATCGAAGAGCTGGAGCCAGGGGTCGCCGGAGGCGAACCGGAGCACCTTCACGCGGTCCCACGGCAGCCGGTAGGAGCGGAACACGTTGCGGACCGCGAGACCGTCGTCGTACGCCGCGACCCTGAGCGTGGCCATCCGGTAGAGGATCCACAGCACCGCGCCCGCGAAGGCCAGCAGGGTGAGCTGCTGGAACAGCGTGAAGGTGCGTTGCGACGACTCGGGCAGCCGCACCGCCACCACCGTGAACACCGCGACCAGGGAAACCCCCATCACGGTCGCCATCACCGGCAGCACCCGCGGCCGGAACTGCCAGACCGGCTCGGCCATCAGATCCGGCAGGCGTGGATGTCGGTGGTCAGGATCGCGCGGGCGCCGACCTCCCAGAGCTGGTCCATGATGCGCTGCGCGTCGGCACGCGGCACCATCGCCCGGACCGCGACCCAGCCCTCGCGGTGCAGCGGCGACACCGTCGGCGACTCCAGCCCCGGGGTCAGCGCGCTGGCCTGCTCGACCGCCTCGGCGCGGATGTCGTAGTCCATCATCACGTAGTTGCGCGCCACCAGGACGCCGTTCAGCCGGCGCACCATCTGCGTCAGGCCGGCCGGCTCCGCGACGGCGCGGCGGGTGATCAGCACCGCCTGCGAGGTGAGGATCGGCTCGCCGAACACCTCCAGCCCCGCCTGGCGCAGCGTCGTACCGGTCTCGACGACGTCGGCGATCACGTCCGCCACGCCGAGCTGCACCGCCGACTCGACCGCGCCGTCCAGCCGTACCACGGTCGCGTCGACGCCGTGGTCGGCGAGGTGGTCCGCGAGCACCCCCGCGTACGAGGTGGCGACCCGCTTGCCGGCCAGGTCCTTCACGGAGTCGGCGACCCCGGGCGGCCCGGCGAACCGGAACGTGGACGACCCGAAGCCGAGCTCCAGCACCACGTCCGCCGGGGCGTGCGAGTCGAGCACCAGGTCACGGCCGGAGATGCCGACGTCGAGCGTGCCCGACCCGACGTAGACCGCGATGTCACGCGGCCGCAGATAGTAGAACTCGACCTCGTTGGCCTCGTCGGTGAGCACGAGATCCTTGGTGATGCGCCGCTGCCGGTAGCCGGCCTCGACCAGCATCTCGGTGGCGGCCTCGCTCAGCGAGCCCTTGTTCGGTACCGCGACGCGCAACATGCGCTGACCTTTCCTCGAGGAGACGTGTGTACGACGTGCAGGCGCGGCATCACAGATGTCGGTACACGTCATCGAGGGTCAGGCCGAGGGCGTGCATCATCACCTGCGCGTGGTACAGCAGCTGGGACAGCTCCTCGGCGGCACGCTCGGGCGTCTCGTGCTCGGCGGCCATCCAGGACTCGGCGGCCTCCTCGACCAGCTTCTTGCCGATCGTGTGCACGCCGGCGTCGAGCGCCCGCACCGTGCCGGATCCCTCCGGCCGGGTGGCGGCCTTCTCGCCCAGCTCGGCGAACAGTTCATCGAAGGTCTTCATCTCAAGCGCCAAGGGTAGAGGTCTGCCGGGCGCGGTCCCCGGTCAGGTCTCGCCGGCCGGACCGCTGGACGACCCGCGCGGCCCATCGGCACCGGCCTCGGACCGGTCAGAGGGCGGAGATGGAGTCCACCCATGACGGCAAGACCTGGGAGCCCAACTGGCGCTCCCACCACACCCGCGTCGGGTAGCCCCCGCCCCACTTCTGCGTTCATTCGTCGCTTCTCGTGGTGCCTGTGGACAACCGGTCAGGTGCACGCCGGCGGTCACGTGACCGCGTTGTCCACAGGCACCACGAGAAGCGACGAATGAACGCTCAGGGGGCGGGGGTGGTGAGGGTGCGGATGGCGAGGGCCGTGGTGAGGGCGGCCTGGGTGGCTTCGCGGCCCTTGTCCTCGCGGGAGTCGGGGAGGCCGGCGCGGTCGAGAGCCTGCGGGTCGTTGTCGCAGGTGAGGACGCCGAAGCCGACCGGGACGCCGGTGCTCACGCTCACCTGGGTGAGGCCGTCGGTGGCGGCGTGGCAGACGTACTCGAAGTGCGGGGTGTCGCCGCGGATCACGACGCCGAGCGCGACGACCGCGTCGTACCCGGCCTTGGCGGCGTGCAGCGCGGCGACGGGCAGCTCGAACGAGCCCGGCACCCGCAGCACGACCGACTCGGCGCCGGCCTCCTCCGCCGCCCGTACCGCGCCGGCCACCAGCCCGTCCATCACGTCGGTGTGCCACTGGGCCGCGACGATCGCGACCCGCAACCCGTCGGCTCGTGGCGTCTCGATCGCCGGTGCGCCGCTGCCTGCCATCACACGACTCCGTTCTCGTCGGGGAGGTTCAGTGTTGGTAGATGATGGCCCATCCGTTCCCGCTTCGTACGCAGGTAGCGGAGATTGTGCTCGGTCGGCTCGATCGTGATGCCGACCCGCTCGAACACCTCGATGCCGTAGCCCTGCAGCCCGGTCAGCTTGTGCGGGTTGTTGGTGAGCAGCCGGACCGACTTCACGCCGAGGTCAGCGAGGATCTGCGCGCCGGTGCCGTAGTCGCGGGCGTCCGCCGGCAGGCCGAGGTCGAGGTTCGCGTCGACCGTGTCGCGGCCGGCGTCCTGCAGCTCGTACGCGCGCAGCTTGTGCAGCAGCCCGATCCCCCGCCCCTCGTGCCCGCGCAGGTAGATCAGCACGCCGCCGGTGGTCGCCACCTGACGCAGCGACTCCTCCAGCTGCGGCCCGCAGTCGCAGCGCTGCGACCCGAACACGTCGCCGGTGAGGCACTCCGAGTGCATCCGGACCAGCACCGGCGCGTCACCGTCCAGCGGGCCGCGGACCAGTGCGATCTGCTCCGACCCGTCGACCGTGTTGTGGTAGCCGTGCGCGACGAAGTCGCCGTACGCGGTCGGCAGCGTGGTCGTCGCGATCCGCTCGATCTGCTTCTCGTTGCGGCGCCGGTAGGCGATCAGGTCGGCGATCGAGATCAGCACCAGGCCGTGCTCGTCGGCGAACTCGCGCAACTGCTGCCCGCGCTTCATCGTGCCGTCGTCGTTCACCACCTCGGCGATCGCGCCGGCCGGGGTGAGGCCGGCCAGTCGGGCCAGGTCGATCGTCGCCTCGGTGTGGCCCGGCCGCACGAGCACGCCGCCCTCGCGGGCGCGCAGCGGGAAGATGTGCCCGGGCTGCACCAGGTCGTACGGCTCCGACGCGGAGTCCGCCAGCACCTTGATCGTGCGGGCCCGGTCCGCCGCCGAGATCCCGGTCGTGACGCGGTCGCGCGCGTCCACGGAGATCGTGTACGCCGTGCGCATCGACTCCCGGTTCCGGTGCGTCATCAGCGGGATGCCGAGCCGGTCCAGATCGGCGCCATCCATCGGCACACAGATCACGCCGGAGGTGTAGCGGATCATGAACGCGACCAGGTCCGGGGTCGCCTTGGACGCGGCGAAGATCAGGTCGCCCTCGTTCTCGCGGTCCTCGTCGTCGACGACGATCACGGCCTTGCCCACGGCGATCTCGCGGATCGCGTCCTGCACGCTGTCCAGTCGCACCGACATGTCAGCTCACCACCGTCTCGAGCTCGGGCCGAGCCTGGGACGCTTGATCGCGCTGGACCCGCACCCAGGCGGCGAATCCCAGCACGCAGAACGCGCCGTACACGATGTACATCGTCGCGCTCGGGTAGAACTTTGCCTTGAGCAACAGAGGTACGCCGACCACGTCGACCGCGATCCAGACCAGCCAGAACTCGACCCAGCCACGCGCCATCCCGTAGGTGGCGAGCACCGAGCCGGCCAGTATCCAGGCGTCCCACTGCGGTCCCCAGGAGCCGAGCGCCTTCAGCACCGGGTAGAACACGGCGTACATCACGACCGCGAGGCCGAGCAGCTCGACCGCGCTGCCCAGGCCGAACACGTTGCCGACGATCTCGCGGACCAGCACCGGCGAACCGGCGATCGTGACCTGTGAGGTCAGCAGCCAGTCGAAGACGTTCATCAGTTGCCTCCAGCAACGTTATGGGTGAGCAGCCGCTCGACGTACTTGGCGATCACGTCGACCTCGAGGTTGACCGTGTCACCGGGCCTGTTGCGGCCGAGCACGGTGAGGTCGAGGGTGGTGGGGATCAGGCTGACGGTGAAGGTCGAGGTGCCGTCGTCGACGCCGACGACGGTGAGCGAGACGCCGTCGACGGTGATCGAGCCCTTCTCGGCCAGGTAGCGCAGCAGCTCGCGCGGCGCCTCGATGGTGACCACGTCCCAGTGCTCGGCGGGCTCGCGGCTGACGATCGTGCCGGTGCCGTCGACGTGACCCTGGACGATGTGCCCACCGAGCCGCGCGTGCGCTCCGACGGCTCGCTCGAGGTTCACCGGCGAGCCGTTGCCGAGGGCACCGAGGCTGGTGCGCTTCAGGGTCTCGCGCATCACGTCCGCGGTGAACGCGCCGTCGGCCACGTCGACCACGGTCAGGCAACAGCCGTTGACGGCGATCGAGTCGCCATGCTTGGCGTCCTGGGTGACGAGCGGACCCTTGATCCGCAGCCGGGCGGCGTCCCCGTCGAGCAGGTCGAGCCCTTCGACGGTGCCGAGCTCCTCGACGATTCCGGTGAACATCAGGCGGTCCCCTTCAGGATGAGTCGTACGTCGTCGCCGAACCGGGCGACCTCGTCTAGCTGGAACCTGCGCAGGTCCCCGATCGATTCCGCGCCCAGGTCGCCGACGGCGGCACGCCCGCCCCCGAGGACGGCCGGAGCGACGTACGCGACGACCCGGTCGACGAGGCCGGCGCGCAGGAAGGCGGCGGCGAGCGTCGGCCCGCCCTCCAGCCAGAGGTGCCGGACCTGCCGCAGCCGCAGGGCGCGCAGCACCTCGGCCGGGTCGTGCGTGGGCACCTGGATCCAGTCGCCGTCACGCACCTTGGCGTCCTTGGGAACCTCGCGATTCCCGACGACGACCTTCAGCGGCTGCCTCCTGACGGTCGCCCCGCGCACAGTCAGCGCCGGGTCGTCGGTGAGCACGGTCTGGGTGCCGACCGCGATCGCGTCGCACTCGGCGCGCAGCCGGTGCACGTCCGCCCGCGCGGCCTCGCCGGTGATCCACCTGCTGCTGCCGTCCGGCGCGGCGCTGCGCCCGTCCAGGGTCGCGGCGAACTTCCACGTCACGTACGGCCGGCCGGTCCGGATCGCGTGCAGCCAGACCGTGTTCACCCGCTCGGCCTCGTCCCGCAGCAGCCCTTCCTCCACTGCGATCCCGGCCGCTTCGAGCGCCGCCGCTCCCCCGCTCGCGGGCCCGTCCGGATCCGGTACGGCGTACAGCACGCGGCTGATCCCCGCGGCCAGGAGCGCCTCCGAGCAAGGCCCGGTGCGGCCGGTGTGGTTGCAGGGCTCGAGCGTCACGTACGCCGTACCGCCCCGGGCGCGCGGGCCGGCCATCCGGAGCGCGACCACCTCGGCGTGCGGCCCGCCGGCGTACTCGTGGAAACCCTCACCCACCGGCCGCCCGTCGGTGTCGAGCACCACACAGCCGACCACCGGGTTCGGGTGGGTGCCGCCGACACCGTGGGCGGCGAGCTCGACGGCACGCCGCATCCAGGCGATGTCGATCGGAGAGCCGGTCACTTGCATCCCTCGTCGTCACGTCCGCGGTGGTCGTACTCGCGGGGTCATGACAACCGGCGGACACCACTCGCCGGGGAACGCGCGTACGGCCGCACGCCCGACGGTGGACCCGCCGATCGCGTGCGCCTCCCATCCGGACTTTCACCGTCGGTCCTGGAGTTCCACCAGGTCAACCGGTCAGCCTGACTTGCACCGACCGGGTCGCGGACTGTCACCGCCGGCTCGGAATTTCACCGACCCCGGAGCACGCGAGTGGGTTCACTCGGTCCCCCCAGTCTGCCAGGCCGAGCCGGGTTGTCCATGTCACGGTCGTCACATCCCGCCCAGTGGACCTCGGTCAGAGGGTGGAGGCGGCCGCGGCCATGTCGCGGAGCTTGTTGACCATGGCGTTCGGGTCGGTGGCGTCGTAGACGGCGGAGCCGGCGACGAACATGTCGGCACCCGCCTCGGCGCAGCGCTCGATGGTCTGCTCCGACACGCCGCCGTCGATCTGGATCCAGATGTCCAGGCCGTGCTTCGAGACCAACTCCCGGGTGCGGCGGATCTTCGGCAGGCAGACGTCCAGGAACTTCTGCCCGCCGAAGCCCGGCTCGACGGTCATGATCAGCACCATGTCGAGCTCTCCGAGGATGTCCTCGTACGGCTCGATCGGGGTCGCCGGCTTCAGCGCCATCGCCGCCCGGGCGCCCTTCGCCCGGATCTCCCGGGCGGTGCGGATCGGAGCCCGGCACGCCTCCGCGTGGAACGTCACGCTGCGCGCCCCGGCCTCGACGTACCCCGGCGCCCAGCGGTCCGGGTCCTCGATCATCAGGTGGCAGTCCAGCGCCAGGTCGGTGGCCTTGGCCAGCGACGCCACCACCGGCACGCCCAGCGTCAGGTTCGGCACGAAGTGGTTGTCCATCACGTCGACGTGCAACCAGTCGGCGTTCGAGACCGCCGCGGCCTCGTCGGCGAGGCGCGCGAAGTCGGCGGTCAGGATGCTCGGTGCGATCTGCATACCCATGAGGCCGCCGAGTCTATCGACGCCCCTCAGGTACGACGTGCAGCCCGGCCGGTGGTCACCGCGGCTGGTGGTTTTTCGCGTACGAGTCC
>WNGB01008820.1_pt1 | contig 14257 bp, 15 predicted proteins | sample 5400681 | NCBI WGS metagenome assembly WNGB01 (sample SAMN13153367, study PRJNA577476) | soil metagenome | isolation source: 115 cm soil or saprolite under grassland replicate 2 | place: USA:California | collected 2016-06-15 | reverse complement strand
CCTCGGGGACCAGGCCGACGATCTCCGCCGAGGCGATACTCGCGCCGTGGGGCGCTGCCAGCTCGCGGACCCGCTCGACCACCTGCGCCAGCGGAACGGCGATCGGGTCGTGGACGTTGGTCGACACCTGGGCGCGACCCCTGTCGAGGTCGATGCCGATCGCGCGCACACCCGGCGGTCCGCCCCCGGACTCGCGAAGCCTCGATGCGATGGCTCGCGCAACATCGATCCTCGCTTCCTCGAGCTCGAGGTTGAAAGCCGCCAGCGGCGGGCGTGCCGTGACAAGCGTTGCGCCGGCGCTTGGGTGTGGCTCGGCAGGCCCAAAGTCCGGCCGCAGCTCGCCGGAGGCCATACGGGCGCCGAGCTCGACCGGTCCCCCTTCGCGAAAGAACGCGCGCTCGCGATGGGAGGGATGCTTGGCCAGGTCCCCGTAGAGGAATACGGGCACCTCCGCCTTGGCCCCGATACGGCGGGCCGCCGAGAGGGCCTCCTCGCGCGCGGCGTCGCGGTCTGCGTCGTTTAGCCACACAACCGGGCAGACGTCGAGCGCCCCGATGCAGGGGTGGGCGCCGTCGTGGCGCCGCATGTCGATCTCCTCCACGCACGCGCGAGCCCCGTTGACGAGGGCGCCCGCGAGCGAGCCCGGCGGGGCGCTCAGCGTCAGCACGGTCCGATTGTGGACCGCGTCCGAGTGCGTGTCGAGCAGGGCCGCGCCGGTGGCGAAGGCGCTGGAGATCGCGTCGATGCGGCCGCCCTTGCGCCCCTCGGAGAAGTTCGGGACCGCGAGGAGCATTGGCCCTTAGACCAGGAGCTCGCCGTCGCGCACCACGGCCTGGCCGTCCACCGTGAGATCTGGCCTCATCACGACGCAGTCGAGATGAACGGGCACCTGGATCTCGCCGCCGATCGCCGCGGAGGCGCCGAAGGCCACGTGGACGGTGCCGAGGATCTTCTCGTCCTCCAGCAGCTCGCCGCTGAGGATCGCCTTCTCGTTCGTACCGATTCCCAGCTCGGCGACGTGCGTCGCCTCCGGGCCGTGCGCGGAGAGCAGCTCCATGAGCCTCTCCCCCTCCCTGCCGGTGGCCGAGACGAGCGCCCCCGATTCCACGGTCAGCTCGGCGGGCTCGCTCACCCTGCCCACCGAGGCGATCGTGCCGTCGACCACCAAACGGCCGTCGCCCTCGTACTGACGGGGCGAGATGAATCCCTCGCCACACGGCAGGTTTCCGAATGCGCCGGGTCTCGTCAGGTCGCCGTCGTCGGGGATCCCGGTCCGTCCCTCGAGGCTGAGCCGCAGATCCGAGCCATCGGCGCTGGTGATGTGCGCCTGCGCGCCCTCGGTCAGGACCTCCGCGAGCGCGTTACCGCGCCGGCGAATCTCCTGCATGTCCGCGCTCATCACCCGCGCGAGCATCTCCTCGGTCACACCGGGGAGCGTCGCGATCCGCGCCCCCGCGTCCGTGGCGGCCTTGCGCGCCGCGGTGTGTGAGAGCGACTGCACGGTCGGCACCATGACGACATCCGCCTTGAGCATCGCGGCGGCGATCGTGCCCGGCGGCTCTGCGCCGTGCGACTCGCGCTCGGCCATCAGCGCCAGAACCGCTTCGGCGCCGGCCTCTTCCGCCTCGTGCCGAAGCCGCTCCCCGATCCCGCGGGTGGCCTGATCGGAGACGACGAGCACCTCCTCGCCGTCCTGGACGCCGAGGCATTCCCGCACCACGGCGGTAACTGCACGCTCCAGGTCGCTCATCGTCGCAGCCTAGAGGCTGGCTCCTCGGGTTCGGACATCCGCGAAAGCCCCCTCCCGATTTGTGGCCATATTTGTGGCCTCAACGCGGGAGGGAACCCAATGCCCTCGCCGCTACGATCAAGAATCCCGCCGGAGTAGCTCAGGGGTTAGAGCAGCGGAATCATAATCCGCGTGTCGCAGGTTCGAATCCTGCCTCCGGCATGAAACAGCGCCCGTTCTCACGTCCCTGCGCTATCGCCTCACCGCGGAAGGAGGCGTCACAGCACCACGGCCAAGGCTGCTGCTCCTCGTCCGGAGCAGGCGTCTCGCACTGACCCCCGACACGCTCGCTTTCACCCGGAACGCCTATGAGCCGATCGCAGCCGATCAGCTATAACCGATTCGTGAAGCTGTACGTCTGCTGGGGAACCTTCCCGGTCCCGTGGCCGAGGCGAAACGCCTCGTGGTACCCCAACGCTCATCCGTGCAAGAAGGCCCACGACGCGCTCAAGGAGGCCGGCCACTCGCCGAATGTGGTGAGGTCGTACGGCTTCTCGTTTCTGCCTGACTTCACGCAGGGCCGCAGGGAGGCCAAGCGGCTCACTGGGCAAAGCTACGTCCCGGTCCTCGTCCTCGATGACGGGCAGGTCATCGCCGACTCCGAGAACATCGTCGCTTGGGCGCGGGACCACCCGGTGGCCGGCGCCGATCGGTGACGACTGCCGGTCTCCCGCAGAGCGCCACTCCTGCTTTGCGGCGCGTAGCAGTTGGGTGCCGGCCGGAGCGTCTCTACTCCAGGGCCTGGCAGTGAGGCGGGTGGAGGATGAGCCGGTAATCGGTCGGCGCCAAGGTCGCCTTGATCGACACGGGCACCGGCGACGGCTTGCGGAACTGCGCCCCGGGGTGGTAGTCGCGCAGCCTCACGTCAAGCGACGCGATCCTTCCGCCATCGGAGACGACCACCCGGATGGGTCCCTGAGCTCTGAGCAGCAGCTTCCGGTCGCCCCACACGCGCCGCTTCGTCTCGTGGAAGTCCTCCCGCGGACGGGTCGCTGGGGGCTTCAGGGAGGCGGTGTAGACGCCGTCGCCGGTCGCCGCCGCGCTTGCGATCTCATGGCGCAGGCTCTCGACGATCGCTCCGGTCAGCCGGACGCTCTCCTCGACGCTCAGGGTGTCGTGGCTTGAGCCGACCGGAAGATGCGGGTTGAACCAGCACGGCCGATCGCTGCCCGGGTCGATGAACCCGCCATGCGGAAAGACCTGAAACGTCGTCTCGTACCCCTCGCCGGAGGTGCCGACGACCGTTGCGCTGCGGGGGCCGACGAGCACGCCTCGCGGGCCGCGCGCTTTCAGCCGGAAGCGGCCGCGGGCCAGGTCGACATCGCCTCTCCCGTGCCACCACGCATCCGGGCTTCTGACCTCCAGCGTGAGCGCGCTTGGCTCTCGGTCGAAGGTCCGTCGCGCCGCCTTGGCGACGGTCATCTCTGGGTCCTCCGTGGGCCCGCCGCCGCATGCGATCAGCGAGCTCGCGAGCAGGAGCGCGCACGCCGTCAGGACCGGCCTCACAATCGCACTACGTCTGACGGGCCCTTGCGTCACGCACCGTTCCCCAGGCCAGGTAGGCGGCGCCCATGAGAATCGGCTCGACCTCGAGGTCCGGGAGCAGCTCCGAGAGGATGGTCCAGGGCCGATCGAAGCCCTCGAACGTCGTCACGTAGCGGCGGGCCTTCAGCTTCACGTAGGCGCGAAGCGGCCAGAGCCAGCGTGACGGGCGCTTGCTTCCGCACGCCACGACGCGGCCGCCCGGGCGCAGAGCCGAGATCACGTTCCCGAGGGCGTCGCGGGACCGGACGATGTCGTGCGTGAGGACGAAGAGGGCGGCGTTCAGATCGCCGGGGAGCCGGGCGTCCTGCGCCGCAGACTCGATCAGCGTCACGTTCCGCCACCCATGCTGCTCGACGCGGCGCCGAGCCTGCTCGAGCATCTCCAGGCTGAGCTCGAGCCCGAGGAGGTGGCCCTCTGGCCCGATCCCCGCCTCGATCATCGGGAACGAGAGTCCTGTCCCGCAGCCGACGTCGACGATGCGTTCGCCAGGCCGCGGGGCGAGGCGGGCGACGGCGCGGCGGTGAAATTCCCGACCTGTGGTCAGCCGGAGGTCGTAGGTCCGGGCGATCCCGCGGTACTTTTCGCGTGCGCTGGTCACGCTGGGCCCGTCTGCGGCGTCAGGCATCGTGATCAGCGTCGATCGCGGCGACCCGGGCCTGGGCCGGTGCGTAGAGCCGGATGACCTGCTCCTTTCCCTTGAGTGGAACGGGTGGGCGCTCCTCCCACTCGCCGAGGTCGCTCCGCAGCAGCGAACGCGTCGCCTCGGTGATCAGGACGTCGTCGTCCGTCTGACGGGTCGCCGACTCGACCCGCGCTGCCGTGTTCACAGGGTCGCCGATGACGGTGAAGTCGAGCCTCCCCCCGCCGCCGATAGTTCCCACGACGACGCGTCCTGAATTGATGCCGACTCCGATCCGCAGTTCGCCGTGGTAGCGCTCGCCGACGGTGCGCGCGATCTGGAGCCCGGCGGCGACCGCCCGGTCGGCGTGGTCGTTAAGGCGGTCTGGGGCCCCGAAGACCGCCAGCAACCCGTCGCCGATGAACTTATTCGCGTGGCCGCCGTGGCGCAGGATCACGGGCACGACCTCCCCGTAGAGGTCGTTGAGGCGAGCGACCACGGCGCGTGCCGCGGCCCGCTCCGAATACGTGGTGAAGCCACGGATGTCCATGAAGAGGAGCGAGACCTCCACCTCCTCGCCGGCTAGGTCGGTCCCCTCCTCGAGGACGCGCTCGGTCAGGTGGGGATCGACGAACGTTCCGAAGGCCTCACGCAGGCGCTCACGGTCCTGAAGCCCCGACACCATCTGGTTGAAGGCCCGCGTGAGGGTCCCGGTCTCGTCCGCGGAGGAGACCGGGACTCGCGTCGACAGCTCGCCCGACCCCACGCGCGCCGTCGCCCTCTCCAGGCGGCGAATCGGCGACACCACCGAGTCCGCCAGGAGTGCCGTGAACAGGAGATTCACCGTCAGCGCGATCGCCGCAGAGACCGCGATCGCAAGACCGAGTCCGTCGAGCCCAGGCTCGCCCTCCTGAAAGAGACCGACCGCGAGCACCGCGACACCGGCCGTGATCGGCGGAAGTGTGGCCAGCATCCGCCGGCGAAGCGACAGCGTCTCGGCCTCGACCTCGACCTCGTCGGAGAGCTCGGCCGCGATGTCGTCGAGCACCGGCTGCATCGCGCGTTCCATGTTGAGGAAGATGACGAAGTTGCCGTAGGTGATCAGCAGGAGCGCGCCGGCGTAGAGGATCGGGATGCCCCAGGCGGGCTGGTCCAGGAACCAGATCGCAAACAGCGACCAGGCGAAGCTGAGCGGAAACGGATAGCCGCCGCGCCACGAAAGGCGGAGCAGACGGTACGGCGCCGAGGCCGCATCCCTCCAGGCGGCGACGGCGGTCTCCTCGTCGCGGGTCCCACTGATCCAGCTGGTGACCGATTGGAGCCGATCACGGAAATAGCGGATCGTCAGCTGGGCGTATGCCTCCTGCATGGCGAGCGCCGCGGCAACGAGCACGAGCATCTCGTCCGACGCGATCGGAACGAAGAGGCCCAGGACTAAGGGGCCACTGGCTACGACCAGATACTCGAAGCGAAGCGCTGCACCGAGCGCAGCACGCGGGTAGGTGGGACCGCGCCACCGATACCAGCGCTCGAACATCAAGGACTCTCCGTGGTGGACCCAATCATGCGTCGCTTAGCCTCTCACGGGGCTCCACTCGAATCGCCGGTCAGGGCGGCGCCAGGACGCCGAAAGTGGCCGCGTCGTTTGCTTCGGTCCGCGGGTGGTGGAGACGGCGCTAGCCGCTGGCCGCGCCTGGACGACGACGGCGAAGGAGGAGCGCCGCGCTCTCTCTCGGGGCGCTTCTGCCTTCGCCGCAAAGCAGGCACTTCAGCGGCGAGTCACAGGTACCTGCTCTGGACGAGAAGGAGGCGTGGACCAGCTGCGCCTCAGTGCGCCTCCAATCCGCGAAAGGCAGAAGCGGAATCGGTCTCCAGGTGGGCAAGGGATGGGCAAGGCAGCATCCACAAACCGCCGAAAGCCGAGAGCCGTCCGATCGCCCGAAATCTGCCGAGTAGCGGCCAAAACGCGGAACAGCCGCAGACCCCCGCAACCTACGGCGCGGAATCATAATCCGAAGGCCGTGGGTTCGAATCCCTCCTCCGGCATCTCAGAAATGGCTCTAGCAAGTCATGTGCTGCGGATCGATCCAGGGACGGCCGAGTGAATTATGTTCCGGATGCGTCCCGAAAGCGAAGAGCTGGCGGCGCGTTTCGGCGAAGCCGACCGCCTGGCAGCTCCCTAGGTGGAGCCGGTCAGCACCCGACGCCGCTCCTTGTAGTCCTCGACGTCGACCGTGCCCTCGGCGAGGCTGCGATCGAGCGTCTCGATCGGGCTTCGCTCGGCCGTAGCCTCGTGACGCTCCGAGCCCCGGTGATCATCGCCCGCCAGCGTTCGCACAATCCAGACGATGCCGAAGATCACCAGCCCCCAGAACAACACCATCCCGAGGCCCATCACGATCCAACCTGCTGCGCTCCAATCCATCATGGCTCTTCCCCCTCGCTGAGTCGCTGTGTCTGCAGGAAAGACGCTATTGCCGGCACCCTGGTGGAGCATCCGGGTAGGCAACGGAATCTGGCTCCGTAGTAAGCGGCAACTCGAAGCGGCCCACGTAGCCTTCGCGTCTGTGCTGCGGCGTTCCTCGAGGCTTCAATACGCTCGCTCGAGTCACATGCCTGAACAGGTCCACCATCCCTTCTTTGCCCGGCTCTATGAGCGCCTGGCCCCGAAGGTGGAGGCGCAAGGGGCAGCCGAGCATGGCCGGGAGCTCCTGGTAGGCCTTCGGGGACGCGTGATCGAGGTGGGAGCGGGGACCGGGCTCAACTTCGCTCATTACCCCGACGAGGTCAGCGAGGTCGTGGCCGTCGAGCCCGAGGCCTACCTACGCCGACGGGCGGAGGAGGCTGCGACGGCGCATCCTGAATAGCCGATCGCACGAAGCACGCGCCGCGGGTACTAGGCGCGGGCTGCGCGGCGCCAGGGACGTAGGGCGAGGAGGCCGAGGAGTACAAGGAATGCTCCGGCGATGATCGCCACGATCTCCTGGCCACCGGTCGCCGGCTGGAACTCCCGTCCCGCTTCGTGAAGCGCCGCTCCATGCTCGACGCCTTGGGGCCGGGAGAGAGCTTCGTCGATCAGGGGCACCGCGCCCTGGGGATCACCGTGGTCAAGCGTCTCGGTCGCCTTCTTCAAGACGGCCATGTCGACGCCGCTCGTGTCCTTGCTCTCGAGCGCCGCATCAAGCCGCACGGCCGCTTCCTCGGTGTCGTTTCTGATCCGCAGCTCCGCCAGGGCCTGCTGGGCCAGGGTGCTGGCTGGCTGGATCTTGAGGTCTGCGACCTCCATCTCGCTCCCCCCGTGAGCTATCGCAAGAGGCGCGCCCGCCGTCAGGACCAGCAGCGCCAGCCCGATCAGGCTCGCTGTCAGGCGGAGTCGCATCTCACTCCATCACGTGCTCGACCGGGACGGTGACGTGGCCATAGATCGTCAGCGCGAGCCAGGCCAGGATCACGATTAGCCCCAGGGCGATCCAGAGGTTGCGTCGCCTGGGGTCGCGCTCCGGCGAGCGGTCGATGAACGGCAGAGCAAGAAGCCCTCCGATGAGGATCGCCGGGATGATGTAGAGGGCCTGGAGACCGATCCAGTTCTCCCACGGATAGAGCCACAGGAAGTACCACGGTGGCTTGGTGATCTCGATCCCCTCGACTCCGGCGGGGCCGAGGGCCGCCGGGGCGAGCCCGGCGAGGAGCAGCGCGACGCCGAGGAGGACGAGCGCCCACTTGCCGATGTGGGCCAGGTGGCTGGTGAACGTCTCGCTGTGCTCCTCGCGCTCGCGGGCGGCCACCTCGGACGGTGTGCCCCAGGGAAGCGGCGAGATCCGGTGGCGCTTGATCAAGAGCATGTGGACGGCGATCACGACGGCGACGATCAGCGGCAGGATCGAGACGTGGGCGATGTAGAGGCGGGTGACGACCGAGATGTTGTTGGTGAAGTCCGAGGAGAACCAGAAGCCGAGGAAGCCGAAGATCTTCGCTATCTCGAGATTGTGATCCAGCGCCTCGACCGCCTCCTGGTCTTGCTTCAGCACCGTGCCGCTGAACAGGAGCCCGGCGGCGAGGATGAACAGCAGGATGCCGGTGATCCAGATGAACTCGCGCGGTGGCCTGTAGGAGGCGGTGACGAAGGTGCGGATCATGTGCAGCACCAAGGTGACGAGGAAGATCGTCGCCAGCCAGTAGTGGAGGCTTCGGATCAGCTCCCCGGCGAAGGCGGTGTCGGTGATGTAGGTGACGCTGATGTGCGCGCGGGCCTCGGTGGGGTCGTAGAACTGGGCCAGGTAGATCCCGGTGATGACCAGCAGCACGAAGCTGACCAGGGTGATGCCGCCGAGCGTGTACGCGAGGGAGTTGGCGTGCCGCGGGACCGGGTACCGGAGCGCGCCGATCCCGAGCCGATCGTCTAGCCAGCCCCAGACGCGGGAGCCGGGGGTCGCGGGTAGCTGGGTCGACTCCATAACGGTCGGCCCTGAGCCTAGTTCTCTTTGGCCTCGCCGGTCAAGAGTCGCCGCCGCTCGCGGTAGTCGTCGACGCTGATCGAGCCCTCCGCCAGCTTGAGGTCGAGGACCTCCAGCGCGCTCGGCTCGCGGGTTCGGCCGAGTCCCGGGGTGCGGTGGTCGGTCAGCGCCCGCACCAGCCAGACAACGCCGAAGATCACGAGGCCCCAGAAGATGATCATGCCGAGACCCATCAGGACCCAGGCACCTCCCCCCATGTGATTCCAGTCGTTGTCAGCGAGGAGAAGCTGCGCAGTCGCGAGGGCGTTCATCTCGCTGTCTCCTCAGTGGTCGAGCCGTGGCGATTCACCATCTCCGCTCACCCCGCCGGCCGTGGCCGCCGTCCCGGCCCATCGCACCCATCATGAGCGTCATCATCAGAACGCACGCGAGCACGGGCAGTATCGCGACAACTCCCACGCCACTGGCCAACAGCACCACCGCGATGGCCAGCATCGGCGCGCACATCAGCAGATGCTTCGAGAGATGCTTGACTTGACTCATCTCATCCACCTTCCGTTCTCATTGACTCCCGCCGAGGGCTGCCCGGCGGCGTCGGTATTCCTCGCCGTCGATCTCGCCGCTGGCGAAGCGCCGGTCCAGAATCTCGATCGGGCCGCCCGTCGCGGGCTTCCAACTGCGTCGCCGGGACGCGACGGCCGCCCCGGCCAGAAGAAGAAGCAGAACGCCGATCAGGATCGTCGCGCCGGTGGCCGCCGAGCTCCAGCCGCCATCGTCGTGGTTGCCGCGAGTACCAAAGGCCCCGCCCATCATTCCGGGGCCGTAGGCGTTTCCTTGGCCGAGGCGCCCACCCATCATTCCGGGGCCGTAACCCCGTCCGGTGCCGTTCATCATCCCCATCATTCCCATGATTCCAGCGATGCCGCGCGGCGCCGGGCCGCGGGCGCAGCCGCTGAAGCGCTGCCCAAGGTAACGGTGCATCGAGTCCAGCCCGCTTGGGCCCATCATCCGCGTCATTGTCCGATCCATCGCCTCGTGGGCCTGGGCCGACCCGACCATCCGCTGCATCGCGAACTCACCGACGGCCCCGAAATCAGCGCTCGTGAGGTCCGCGCACGTTTGTTGGCCGTTGTGAATGGCACCAAGGATGGCCGCCCCGCGCTGCACCTCGCCCTGCTCGGCGGCGCTCGCAATCGGTGCTCCGACCAGCGCCACCGCGGCCAAACCGCCGACGGCCGCCGTCGTTAGCCAAGTCGTTCTTCTAGTGGTGCACTTCATGGCCGCCTCACCTTCACCCCGGACGCTAGCCCACGTACCCCTGCGGGGTATCCGTACAAACCACGGCTCTTGACCCGAGGTTCACCCGGTTGGCGCAGGGGCAGGGCTCGCCTAACTTCATCCCATGGCTATGTCCACGGCCTCCGAAAAACCTTCAGCTACCCATGCACCCCCCAATTCAAGGCCGGTCGTGCTACGCGCCGAGGGCATCGTAATCGCTCTGGACATCAACCCCGGCGTCCGTACTGACTACGGAGCCGAATCCGGGCTCACCCCGATGAACTTGGCGCGCTGACGACATACGCTCGGCGCCATGGAACGGTTTCGAGTCGTGATCGCCGGTGGCGGGGTGGCGGGCCTCGAGGGCCTGCTTGCTCTGCGCGAGCACGCCGGGGACAGCATCGACATCACGCTGCTTGCTCCGGACGAGGAGTTCCACGTCCGTCCCCTTTCGGTGACCGAGCCGTTTGAGCGGACGCGCGCGCGAAGCTTCCCGCTGCGCGAGATCGCGCGCGAGCACGACGCCCATTTCCGCCACGCCGCTCTCGAGGCGGTCGATGCGGAGCGCCGCGTGGCCGTCACGGCGACCGGCGACGAGCTCGAATACGACGCGTTGCTGATCGCGATCGGAGTCCGCGGGGTCGAGGCGTTGCCGGGAGCCTTCACGTTCCACGGGTCCGAGGATCGCGCCGGCCTCGCCGATCTGGTGGCGGATGCCGAGCGAGGTGGCATCGCAAGCATCGCCTTCGTCATGCCGCGTGACGCCGCGTGGCCACTCCCCCTGTACGAGCTCGCCCTCATGACCGCGGCACGGCTGAAGGAGGAGGGATCCAAGGCCCAAGTTCACCTGGTGAGCGCCGAGTCTCGCCCGCTGGAGATGTTCGGCGCCCGTGGCAGCGCGGCCGTGCAGCAGCTGCTCGAGGAGGCTGGCGTCGCGATTCATCTCGGCCCCGCTCCCATGCGCTTCGAAGCCCGCGAGCTCGAGCTCTCCGACGGGGAGGTGCTGACCTGCGACCGGGTCGTCTCCCTACCGGCTCCCGAGGCGCCCGAGATCCCAGGAATCCCCCAGCGAGGGGATCGGCGACTCGTGCCAACGGACGCATACGGCGGGGTCGACGGCAGGGAGCGCGTGTTCGCCGCGGGTGACGTCACCGCGTTCCCAATCAAGCAGGGTGGCCTGGCTGCTCAGCAGGCCGATAGCGCGGCGACATCCATTGCGGCGCTCGCTGGAGAGCCGGTCGATCCTCAGCCCTTCCGCCCGGTGCTCCGCGGCGCGCTGATCACGGGCCACGGCCCGAGGTATCTGCGCGCCGAGTCCAGCGGAGTCGAGCATGGCGCGGAGTCCGAAGTGGCTCGCAGCGTCCTGTGGTGGCCGCCGGCGAAGATCGCGGGACGTCTGCTTGCCCCCTATCTGGCGGAGAAGGCCGGATACTCGAAGGGGGCGCGAAAGCAGCTGACCGATCTCCACGCCCCGATTGGCGACGACGCCGGGAGCGTGGCGGAGGGGCACGAGGACGTCGTGGGGCTGGCGCTGGAGTCGGCCGATGCGAATGCCCGCTGGCACGACTTCCGCGGTGCCTTGCGCTGGCTCGAGGTTGCAGAGGACCTGGAGCTCTACCTGCCCGCCACCTACGACGCCAAGCGGCTTGCCTGGACCGAGCTGGCACGGCAAGGGAACTAGCATGGCGATCCCGGGAAATGGAGCGGGGCGTGCCGGGCCACTGCAGCACGTTCTCATCGCCGGCGGGGGCGTGGCGGCGATCGAGGCGATGCTCGCGCTGAAGAAGCTTGCTGGCGAGCGGTTGGTGATCGAGTTGCTCGCCCCGGAGCGCGACTTCGTCTATCGGCCGCTCTCGGTGGCCGAGCCCTTTGGGCTCGGCCAGGCGCGTCGCTTCGACCTCAGCGCACTCACTCGCGAGGCCGGAGCGCGCTACCGCACGGACGGCCTCGCTGCGGTCGACGCCGAACGACGGAGCGCGTTCACTCGATCCGGGGATGAAATCCCGTACGACCAGCTCGTAATCGCCGTCGGCGCACGGCCCTGCGACGCTCTGGCCGGCGCGATCACGTTCTGGGGCACGGGCGACGCGGCCCCCTTCCGACAGCTGCTTCGTGAACTCGAGAGCGGTGCCACGGGTGAGGTCGTCTTCTGCGTTCCGGGTCACCACGGATGGCCGCTCCCTGTCTACGAGCTCGCGCTGATGACCGCTGCCCACTTCGCGGATGGTCGTCACGCTCCGCAGCTCACGATCGCCACCCCGGAATCCGCGCCGCTCGAGCTCTTCGGCGTGCATGCGAGCGAGTCGGTGAGAGAGTTGCTCGCGGACCGCGGGATCGGCCTTTGCTGCGGCTGCTATCCCGCCGAGGTGGACGATGAGGGGCTGCGTCTAGTCCCCGGCGGGCACCTGGCGGCAGACCGCGTCGTCGCGATCCCGTGCCTGGAAGGGCCCTTCCTGAAGGGCGTCCCCCACGACGAGAACGGGTTCATCCCCACGGACGATTTCGGGCGGGTCGAGGGTCTCGAGGACGCCGGCGCCTACGCCGTCGGCGACGTCACCACCTTCCCGGTCAAGCAGGGCGGTCTGGCCACTCAGCAGGCGGATGCGGCAGCCGACTGGATCGCGGCGGAGGCGGGCGCCCCGGTCGATCCTGCGCCGTTCAGGCCGGTGCTGCGAGGCCTGCTGCTCACCGGGTCGCAGCCGAGCTACCTCAGGGCGGAGATCACCGGGGGAAAGGGGGAGACCTCCGTGGCGACGCCACAGCCCCTGTGGTGGCCACCAGGCAAGATCGCGGGAAAGCACCTGGCTCCCTGGCTCGCCAACCTGACCAGAGCTGACCTGCAACCGCCGCCCCCGAGCGGATCGGATTCGATCGAGGTCGAGGTCGAGCTGTCCCGCCCGCCAAGCCTGGCGCATTGATCTAGGCTTCAACCGTGACCGGCGTTGCGCTGGACGAGCGGCGCCTGAGGAGCCTCATCGAGGTCGGGAGAAGCGTCGTTGCCGAGCGGGACCTGGCGACGGTGCTGGAGCGCGTTGTCGAGGTCGCCCGTGAGCTGACCGGGGCACGCTACGCGGCGCTCGGTGTCGTGAACGACGACCGCACCGGGCTGGAGCAGTTCATCACCAGAGGGATCGACGAGCGAACCCGGAGCAAGATCGGCGAGTTGCCTCATGGTCGAGGCGTTCTGGGCCTGCTGATCGACAATCCACGTCCGCTTCGTCTCGATGACGTGAGCCGGCATCCGCGCTCCTACGGATTTCCGCCCGCGCATCCGCCGATGCGTACCTTCCTCGGCGTCCCGATCGTGATCCGCGGCCGCGCTTTCGGCAATCTCTACCTGACGGAGAAGCAGGGCGGGGCGTTCGACGAGGCCGACGAGCAGGCCACGATCATCCTCGCCGAGTGGGCGGCGATCGCCATCGACAACGCGAAGAGCGTCGCCGAGGACCGCCTCAAGGGAAGCATCGAGGCCTCCGAGCGCGAGCGCGGACGCTGGGCCCGCGAGCTCCACGATGAGACGCTGCAGGCCCTGGGTGCCCTGCGTGTCCTCCTGTCCGCCGCGCTGCGACGCGGGTCGCCCGAGACGATCGAGAGCGCGGCCCGCCAGGCCGTTGCCGAGCTGGGCACCGAGATTGAGGGGCTGCGTGGCCTGATCGCCGAGCTGCGGCCGGCGGCGCTGGACGAAATCGGACTCGCGGCCGCCATCCAGGGCCTGGTCGAGCGGATTGCCGCGACCGAGGGGCTCGCCGTCGATGCCGAGCTCTCGTTCGCCGATCGCGACGAGCACGGCAGGCGGTTCGACTCCGAGGTGGAGAGCACGATCTATCGTCTTGTGCAGGAGGCGCTGACCAACGTGGCCAAGCATGCGCGCGCCGAGCATGTGCGCCTCCGCGCGGTCGCCGGGGACGGGCAGATCGAGATCGCCGTTCAGGATGATGGAGTTGGCTTCGACCCGGAGACATTGCACGAGGGCTTTGGAATCCGCGGGATGCGGGAGCGGATCGCGATCGCAGGCGGCGCGCTCGAAATCACGTCATCGCCCGGAGCAGGGGTCGAGGTCAGGGCGGCGATCCCGATCGGCCGCGAGCCCCTGGCTCCCCCGTCTTCGGCACCCGCGTGAGCCGATCGGGGCGCGCGTCAGGTCTCGACGAGTCCGCGCTCGAGCGCATAGCGGACCAGCTCGGAGCGCGTCGTGAGCCGGAGCTTCTGCTGGATGTGGGCACGGTGTGACTCGACGGTGCGAACGCTCAGGTAGAGCTGCTCGGCGATCTCGTTGTTCGTGTAGCCGAGCGCGATCAGACGCAGCACCTCGACCTCGCGGTCGGAAAGATCGTCGGCAGCGCTCGGTGCGGGCTCCGCGGCAAGGCGAGCCCCCAGCTCGGGCTGGAGGTACGTCTCGCCGGCAGCCGCCATGCGTACGGCCTTCACCAGCTCGTCGTCGGCTGCCTCCTTGAGCACGTAGCCGAGCGCCCCGGCCCGCATGGCCTCGCGGGCGAAGGCGGGCTCGCTTTGCATGGTCAGCACGACCACCTGTGTGTGCGGGGACTCTTCCCTGATCTTCGGAAGCATCTC
>WNGB01008817.1_pt1 | contig 14258 bp, 14 predicted proteins | sample 5400681 | NCBI WGS metagenome assembly WNGB01 (sample SAMN13153367, study PRJNA577476) | soil metagenome | isolation source: 115 cm soil or saprolite under grassland replicate 2 | place: USA:California | collected 2016-06-15 | reverse complement strand
TGCATTAGAGACGTCGCGATTCTCCTCATCGCGATGCTCCTGATGCTCGGGTTCGTCATCTTCTTTCCCGGCGCGATCCTGTTCTTCCCTCGGCTGATCATGCCGAAGTTCGTGTGACCCGGTCCGCCCCTGCCCAAGGGATAAAATCGAACTTCGCGGGTACTCCCACCGGCAGATCGGTCGGGCTGCATGAAGGCCCCCACCAACCTGACCAGCGCCTCGTGGGCGCCTCGGAGGTGCCTACCTAGCCAGACGGCGTTAGAATCTCTCGGATGCATTGCCGGCGGTGTAGGGCCCCGCCGCGAACGGGTCCCCGCCAAGCCCGATTAATCGGGCAGACGAAGGAGATGGAATCATGCCTACAGAAGGTGCCTGGCAATTCCCGAAGTGGGTTGCGAACCTCATCGGCGTGCTGCTCGGGCTTCTCGCGCTAGGACTCATAGCGTACTTCATCGGTGTGAACACCCACCTCTTGCAGCGGCCGGCCACAGGGTTCTGGACTCTCTAGGCTTCGTAGATACGTAGCAGGAGATACCCATGAACGGAAGAGCGACATATACAGGGGTATTGCTCCTCGTCTCGGTCTCCTACGCCTGGGCGGACGACGCTGAGAGGATGGCGATGGTTCGGGTCCGTCTGAGTACTGAAGCCGCGACAGCGAAGGGGTGCATCCGTGTCGGCCGGGTGAATGACGATTCCGTCAAGGATCTGAGAAGAAAGATCGTAAGAGCGGGCGGCGATACGGGCGTTCTGTCGTTCGGGATCGACGACATGTCGACGATTTACGCGGAGGTTTTCCGGTGCGCCTCAACCCGTGCCACGCCACCTGCTCCAAGCGCTCCGCCGAACATCCCCCCTCCGCCGCCAGGACCTCCGCCACCACCTCCTCCCGGGTCTTCGCGCTAGCGGGGCTTATTGGCCTCGGGGCTCCGACCCGGGCCGCTGTTTGACCCCTCCCTGCCGACCTGGCATGATCGGCAGCGTGGCAAGCACATCCGCGCCGTGGCGCGGGGTGCCGGGGGCGGGGCCAGCTCGCCCGAGTCGGCCCAGCCTGCGCACTTACTGCCTTTTGGCACGCGATTCGACTGCTTGACCCTTCCCCGCCGATCTGGCATGATCCCGGGCAATCGCGTCCGCGCTGTGGCGGGGCAGGACCGCTGGGGTGGACACTCGCCGTTCGGGGTCGACGCACGCTCGACCGTGGGGGAGTAAGTTGACGTCGGGGGGAACGTTCGAAGCGGTGAATTCCGCGAGGAGGGCTTCCAGTGATGATGAGAAAGGCGATCTCTCTTGTTCTTCTGTGGGCCGTCTGCTGTGTGATCCTGCTTGCCGGGCTCTTCAGTCCGGCCCGAGCATCCCTGCTCTTTGAAGCAACGCTGACCGGCGCTTTCGAAGTCCCACCAACTCCCAGCCCGGCCACCGGGTTCGTGACCGTCCTGCTGAATGACACCGAGGACATGGTCACGATCAATTTGAGCTTCTCGCCGCTCGTGGCTCCTCAGACAGCAGACCACATCCACTGCTGCGCTAAACCAGGTGTGAACGCGCCCGTGAGGATCGAACCTCCCACGCTGCCTCTGGGCCAGCTCGTGAACCTCGATGTTGCGATTCCGGATCCGTTGCCGGGCATTCCTGACCTGACGAGGGCGGATTTTGTCCAAGCCATGAAGGATGGGTTGTCGTATTTCAACGTCCACTCGGCTGAGTTTCCCGGCGGGGAGATCCGAGGGCAATTGCAGCCTGTGCCGGAGCCGGCCACCCTGCTGCTCCTCGGCTCCGCCCTCGCCGGGATGGGTGCGGTAGCGTCGAGGCGCGGCCGGCGCAAGTAAGCGAGCGGAAAGCCCCCCGCGCGCGGGCAGTCGCGCGACGCCTGGCATCGATGAGCGGCTCGAGTAGGACGTACTGGAACTGGTAGACCCGAAAGCTCGCGTGTGAGGTCGTCGATCTGACCGCCATCGTCGCCTGGGAGAACGCCTCGGCACGTCAACCGCGCCGCGTGCCCTCGCAGAAGCTCTGGAAGCGGTGACGTGGTGGCCAACGTCGCGCTGGTGACCGGCTTCGAGCCCTACGGGCGCCGCGGGATCAACCCCGCCTCCGAGGTGGCGAAGCGCGTCGCCGGCCTCGAGATCGAGGACGCCCGGGTCGTCGCGCGGGTCCTGCCGGTGTCCTTCGTTGCACTCCGTCCGCGCGCGCGCGAGCTGATGCGCGAGCTGAATCCCCGCGTGGTGGTGAGCCTGGGACTCTGGCCGGGCGAGCCGACGATCCGGCTCGAGCGGGTCGCCGTCAACGTCGCCGATTTCGAAATCCCGGACAACGAGGGCTCCCTGGTGCGGGACGATGTGGTGGAAGTCGCGGCGCCAACGGGCGTCTCGTGCACCCTGCCGCTTCGCGCGATCGAGTCCGCCCTGCTGTCCGCCGGCATCCCGGCCCGTCTGTCGGCGTCGGCCGGCACCTTTCTGTGCAATGCGACGATGTACACGTTCCTCCGCACCGAGCAGGCGCTGGCCGGCGCGCGCTGCGGCTTCGTCCACCTTCCGTACCTGCCGCGGCAGGTCGCTGCGCTGCTCGACGACCTGCGCAAGGAGCAGCAACTCGAGCTGCACCAGCGGGCCGACCTCGCCTCGATGAGCCTCGACGCCATGGTGGAGGCGGTCCGCATCGTTCTCGCCGTCTCCCTGACGAGCCCGGCGTAACGCTCGCGCCATCGTGGCCGAGCCGATCCTCGAGCTCACGGAGATCACCAAGCGCTTCGAGCACACCCTGGCCGCCGACCGTCTGTCCCTCACCGTGTACCGCGGCGAGTTCTTCACCTTCCTCGGGCCGAGCGGCTCGGGGAAGTCGACGATCCTTCGCATGGTCGCGGGCCTCGAGCGGCCGGACACCGGAGGCATCCGGATCGCGGGCCGGGACGTTGACGACATGCCACCCTGGCGCCGGAACCTCGGCATGGTCTTCCAGCAGTATGCGATCTTCCCCCACATGACCGTCGCCCAGAACGTCACCTACGGCCTCCGCGTTCGCCGCCGGCCGCGCGGCGAGATCAGCGAGAAGGTGACCGCCTCGCTCCGGCTCGTGGGCCTCCAGGGCATGGCCGACAAGGACGTCACGCGGCTCTCCGGCGGCGAGCAGCAGCGCGTGGCGCTGGCCCGGGCCCTCGTGCTCGAGCCCTCCCTCCTGCTCCTCGACGAGCCCCTCTCCGCGCTCGACGAGAAGATCCGGCGGGAGATGCAGGCCGAGCTGAAGCACATCCAGCGGAAGACGGGTACGACGTTCCTCTACGTCACCCACGACCAGGAGGAGGCGCTGACGATGAGCGACCGCATCGCGGTGCTCGACCGTGGCGCGTGCGTCCAGTGTGACGCCCCCGAGCGCCTCTTCCGGCGTCCGCGCACACGCTTCGTGGCGGGCTTCTTCCGGGGCTGCAACATCGTCGCCGCCGACGTGCTCGATCGCGACGCCGGCCGCGCCCGGCTCAGCATCGGCGGCCAGCCCGTGATCGTGGCGCTGGAGGGGGTGGCCCTGCCCCACAAACCGCGCGTGGATGTCGCGATCCGGGCCGAGCACCTGCGGGTCGGCGCGAGCGCGGACGCGTGCGAGACGCGGATCCAGGCGACCGTTGTCGAGATGATCTATCGAGGGACCAACGTGGACCACGTGCTCGCGCTCCTCGACGGTCAGCGGGTCGTGGCGACGTCCACTCGCCGCGATGCGGACGCCGATGGTGGTCGGGTGACCTGCGGCTTCGATCCCGCCGACGTCATCCCCCTCGAGGACTGACCGCGCCCCGCGCGCCCACCGCCAGCAGCGCCGCCACCAGCCCCAGCGTCAGGATGATCAGCAGGCTCATCAGCGCGTACAGGGTCGGTGACAGCCCCACCTGGAGGAACGTGGACCAGATGTAGGTCTGGACCGTGTTGAGCGGGCCCTGCACGAGCGCCGTCCGGATCGTCTCGTTGAACGACAGAATCACCGAGAAGATGCCGGCGCCGAGGATGCCGTGGCGGATCAGAGGCAGCTCGACATCCACGAACGCCCGCCACCGCCCCGCGCCGTGCAGGTACGCCGCTTCGAGGTACACGGGGTCGAACGTGGCCATCACCGCCAGGATGACCAGGAACGCGAACGGCAGCGCCCACAGCACGTGGACGGCCGTGATCGTCCACATCGAGGGCGTGACCCCGAGCTGGCGGAAGAAGAACGCGGTGGCCAACCCCATGCTCACGCCGGGGATGAAGAGCGGCATCAGAACGGTCAGCACGATGAGCCGCTTGAGGCGCAGCTCGCGTACGGCCATGGCGGCGAGGAGGGCGAGCGGGGGCGTCAGGACACCAACGAGCCCGCCGATCAGGAGCGAGTTCTGGATGCCGTCGGCCAGGAGCGGGTTGTCCCACAGCTCCCTGTACCAGCGCAAGGTGAGGCCGCCGTCCCCACCGCTCGCCGGGACCAGCGAGAACGCGAGCGGAGGGACGAGGGGCACGTACAGGAAGAGCAGCACGAGGGCGATGTAGGCCCAGGCAACCCCGACGCCGACTCGTTCGCGACGCATCAGAACCGCCAGCGCACGATCTTGCCCAGCACGGCGTGCAGGTCGAACGCGAGGTACCAGCCGGTCAAAAGTAGCAGCATGACGCCGACCACGACGCTCGACATCGCCGCGGCCAGCGGGTAGTTGAGCACGTCGAGGGCGCTGGTGATGGTATTACCCATGAGCTGGTAGCCGACGCCGCCGAGGATGACCGGCACCGCGCTCTCCCCGAAGGACCCCACGAAGCCGAAGATCACGGCGGCGAACACCCCCGGCATCGAGAGCGGCAACGTCACGCGCAGGAACGTCAGGCGCGGACCCGCACCCAGGAGCCAACTCGCTTCCACCAGGCGCTGGTCGATCCCGTCTAGCGCGGCCCACAGCGGGTAAATCATGAACGGCATGTAGGAGCTGATCAGCCCGACGAAGACCGCGAAGTCGCTGAACAGCAGCCAGTCGACCGCCCGGTCGGTGAGCCCGATGCCCTGCAGCGCCCGGTTCACCGGTCCCGTGCGCGAGAGCAGGTATACCCACGAGAACGTCCGGATGATGTAGTTGACGAGGAACGGCACCGTGAAGAGCAGCAGGATGGCCCGGCTCAGGTCGCGCCGCACGCGCATGGCCAGGACGTAGGCGATCGGATAGGCGAGCACCAGGCCCAGCACGGTGACGGCAGCGGCCACAACGAGGCTCCGGTCCAGGACGGAGAGCCGAACGCCCGAGAAGAACTCCGCGTACGACGCGAGGGTAAACGCGGGCCGGACCCAGAATCCGGCCCGCTCCCAGAAGCTCCACACGAACATCAGGCCGAGCGGGACGAAGAGGAGCCCGCCGACGACCGCGAGCGGCAACAGGAGGAGGGCCAACCGTCCGAGCGCCACCACCGGCCGCCGGCGCCGACGGGTCAGGCGGCCTTGAACCTCGCCCATTCGGACTCGTACACCTCGACGTGGGTCGGCCAGCGGTTCTGCCACGTACCGCCGGCCCGGAACTTCTTCCTCACGTTGCTCTCGATCGCCGCGACCTCCTCGGCCTCCGTGGCCGAGAAGTCCTTCTGGTTGGCCTTGGCGTAGGGACCGGCCTGCGGGTTGGTCATGTAGCCGCGGAGCAAGGTGATCTTGGCCCCGTACCAGCCGCCGAGCATGAAATCGAGCAGCGCATACGCCGCCGCGGTCTGCTCGGGGGCGCGCTTGGGGTTCCGCACGACGTAGGCCGCCATGGCCCAGAGCAGGTAGCCTTCCTTGGGCGCCGCGTACACGGCGTTCACGCTCTTCTTCTTGGCCGCGAACACCATCGGCTCCCAGCAGTCGATCACGTACACCTCCTGGCTCGTGAGGAGGTTCACGGCCTGCTCGAAGCTCGACCAGATCACGCGGAACTGTCCCGCCTTCTTCTTCTCGATCAGAAAGTCGATGACGGTCTTGATCTCGCTCGGCGCCATGTTCGCCGGGTCTTTGATCGAGGCGAGCCTCGCCTTCTGCAGATAGAGCGCTGTCTTCTGGCCGGTCGTCGTGAAGTTGTCCTCCAGGGCGACGAAGCCCTTCCACTTCGGGTCGAACATCGCGGCGTAGGACTCGAGCGGACCGGTCTTCTCGGGCAGGTAGGCGAATGAATCGCCCTGGAGCACGGTGGGCACACCATACACCTTGCCCTGGTACCCGATGAAGTCGAAGCCGGGCTTGCCGGGTGCGAGAAAGTCGCGGATGTACGCGTCCTTGCCCCAGTTGGGCAGGCGGGCCGTGTCGAGCGGCTCGATCAGTTTGTTCTCGACGAGCGGCTTTTGCATGCCGCCGACGATGTTGACGATGTCATAGACCTGGGCGCCTCCGCCGGCGATCAACACGTTGAGGACCGCCGACGGCGCGTTGCCCATCGCCACCAGCTTCACGTTCCAGTCGGTCGCCGCGGTGAACCTCGACCAGTCGCCGCCCGGGTCGCCCACGCCGACGTCGGCCAGGGTGACCGCCCCCTTGGCCGCCACCGCCAGCGACCACGGCGCCATGGCCAGCGCCGCGCCGGCGCCGCCGACCGCCACGCGCTTCACGAAGTCCCGCCGAGTCACGCCCGTCCGGTCATGGTCCATGGAAGCCTCCTCCTGCGCTGCGGGGGTTCGAGGGCAGGCGCCGCGTTCCTCGCCAACCGGCATTATATTACTCTCCGCCGCTCATCAACACCGTCCCCGGCGCCACCGCCATCCAGGAGGTGATCGAGAACACCGAGTGGGTCTCGCAGGCTGGCAACCCCGTCGCATACGCGCCGCATATCCGAAAGAGCCCGCTGGACGGCATGCAAGCCAAGCCGGTCATCGTCCAGCCGCTCTTCGAAACACCGATCGCCGGCCCGCTCCCGGAAACGTTGAACTTCATCCCGTGATGCGGCCTTGACAGGGATGACGGCGGCGCCCATGGGCGGCGTCGCCGTCATCGCGCGAGCGGAACGACTGGAGCTGGCCCGCCCGGCCGGACCTGGATCGGAGGCTCCCGGGTGGGCGGGCGTCGCGGGTTCGACTCCTGAATTTTGGCACCCGCATGACACTCCAAGAGCGCCGACGGACCCGGACGGCGGCCTAAACGCCCTGAATATCGAACAGGTCTCTCCTGGCCCTCATCTTGCATTTCGCCCAAGGAGATGATTCCCGCTTGCCCTTTGCACGTTCGTTTCGTGCACGGTAATGGGCGGAAGGAGATCACAAACAGTAGTGTGTGGGTCCCGAGGTCGCTGTCGCGTCAATTGACGTGACGCGTTGGCGCCGTCGAGGGTGACCTGAACGGACAGAGGGCCGCCTAGGATGAGAATCCGCTCCCGGTTGGCGATGTTGGTCTTGGTCACCCTCATTCCGATGCTGGCCTTCTCGGCCGTCATGCTGGTCCTCTTCAACCTCACGACGGAGGGCCAAGCAGTGTATGCCGGCATCAGCCGATCTCCCCGGACCGGCTGGACGATCGCGCTGGGCGTTCCCGTTGCCACCGCGGATGTGCCCCTGCGCTCCTCCCTCTGGTTGTTACTGATCGTCGCTACGGGCTCAACGCTGCTTGGAGTGCTCGCGGCGGTGCACGGGGCGCGGCAGATCGGCAGATCGATCGCGTCGCTGTCAGCCACAGCCGCCGCCTTTGCAAGGGGCGAACAAGTCACCCCGGGGCACTCGGCGCTTGTCGAAGTGAATGAGGTCGGCCGGGCGATGGCGCAGGCCAGCGAGGAGCGGCAGCGACGGGAGGCCGCCGCGGCGCGGCTGGCTGCCGTCGCCCGAGAGCTGGCGGGCACACTCGACCTCGCGAAGGTCGCGGCTCGAATCGCCTCCGCGGGCTACGAGCTGCTTCAGGTGCGTCGGGCCGCGCTCTATCGGGCCCATCGTGACTGGGACGACTTGGTCTGCGTAGCCACGGCGGGCGACGCTGACCCCGCGGAGTGGATGGGACGGCGACTGGCGAAGGGAGAGGGGGTCCCCGGTCGGGTGCTTGCCGAGAGGCGCTTGCTCTCTTCCTCCGATGTTCGGTTGGATCCCGCGATTGCGCTTCCTCCATGGATCCGTGAACGGATGGAGCAGGAACAGTACGGCGCGGTGACCGGCGTGCCTCTGAGGGTACGGGAGCAGGTCCTTGGGGTCCTGGCGCTGGGCTACGACGTGGGTCGTGTGTTGGCCGATGAGGAACTGCGGCTGCTCTCGGCCTTCGCGGATCAGGCCGCGGTGGCGCTCGAAAATGCGCGGCTGTTCGAAGAATCCGAACTACGTCGCCGCGCCGCGGAAGGGCTCGCCGAGGTGGGCCGGACCATCTCCCAGTCGCTGGATCCTCAAGAGGTGAACCAGCGGATCGTGGACAGCGTCCGGACATTGCTGTCCGCGTCGACTGCGATCGTCTATCGATTGGATCCCGAGCGGGAAGATCTCGCGGCCCTGGCCGTCTCCGGGGAATCCGGCGCTCCTCTCGTTCGAGATGTGGTTCTTCCTGCGGGAATCGGCGCAGCAGGCCTCGCCGTGCGCGAACGCCGCGGAGTGGTGACAGAGGACATCCTTGCTGATCCTCAGATCCTGGTGACCCCGGACTACCGGTCACGAGTCGAGAAGGCCGGATACCGCGCGACGCTGGCAGTCCCGCTGATGGTCCGGGGGCAGCCGATTGGGGCCCTCGGCGTCGGCCATGGTGCCGGACGGGTCTTCCATGCCGAGGACGTTCGGATCGCGCAGGCGTTCGCCGATCAGGCCGCGATCGCGATCGAGAATGCCCGGCTTCACCGGGAGACCCAGGAGCGACTGGCCCAGAGCGAGACACTCCTGGCCGTCGGCCAGGAGGTGAGCGCCACGCTGGACGTGACGGAGATGATGCGGCGCGTCGCCAAGAATGCGGCCCGGGCCCTCGGGGCGGACATGGCCGGCGCGTTCCTGGCCAGTGCTGACCACACGTGCCTTCGCCCGATCGCCGGCTACCGCGTCCCCCAACACCTCGTCGGGAAGTTCATGAACTTCGCGATCCCCTTGAAGGGATCTCGCGTCCTCGAAGAGGCGTGGGAGCGACACCGGGCTGTTGCGTGCAGCGACGTCGCGGCCGATCCGGGTGTCGACCGAGAGCTGCTCGAGCGGTTCCCGCACCGGTCGAACCTCTTCTGCCCGATGGTCGTCCAGGGGGAGCCCATCGGCGCGCTGTTCGTCACGTGGCTCGAGGAGGAACATCGCTTCACGCCCGCAGAGCTTCGCCTGGTGGAGGGCATCAGCCGCCAGGCTGCAATCGCCCTGGCGAATGCCCGTCTCGTCGAGGACCTGAAAGCGCAGGAGGCCCGTTTGCAAGCGTTGCTGGGCGTGGGACATGAGTTGTCCCGTATCCAGCCGGTGGAGTCCCTGCTCGGACGAATCGCCGAAACCTGTGGGCGCCTGTTCGAGGCCAACTCGGCCACCTTTGTCCTCGTGGAGGGCGAGGACTTGGTGCCCTGCGGGAACTGGAGTCTGACCCCCGAAGAGCTGGTGACCCCCGATTGCCTGAAGATCGGAGAGAGCTTGACGGGAATCGTCGCCGCGACCGGAGAGCCGCTGGTCGTCCAGGATCCTGTCAGCGACCCACGGCTCGCCCCCGCCCATCGGGACAGCTATCGCCGCCTCGGAGTCCGGGCGTTCCTCGGCGTACCGGTCAGGATTGACGAACGGGTGATCGGTGTCCTCACGATCCGAACCTGCCGGGACGAGGGCTTCTCGGTGGAATTTGTCGAGATGGCAAGGGCCTTTGCATCCCAAGCGGCCATCGCCTTCGAGAACAGCCGCCTCTACCAGGAGCTTCAGGGAGCCTTCCAGGAGCTCTCCCATACCCAGGACCAACTCGTCCAGTCGCAAAAAATGCAGGCCATCGGCCAGCTGGCTGGCGGCGTCGCCCACGACTTCAACAACCTCCTGACCGTCATCACGGGTCAGGCCTATTTCCTCCTGCACGACCTCAGCACGGAGGGCCTACTGCGCGAACGCGTCGAGCTGATTCAGAAGACGGGGAAGCGTGCCGCCGACCTGACGCGGCAACTGCTTGCCTTCAGCCGAAAACAGGTGCTGCAGCCCAAGCCCTTGGATCTCAACGGTCTCGTCGAGGGGGTGGCCCCCATGCTCAGGCGGTTGATCGGCGAACACATCGAGCTCGTCATCGTGCCCGGGAGCACGCTCGGGCGGGCCATGGCCGATCCCGGGCAGCTCGAGCAGGTCGTCATGAATCTGGTCGTCAACGCCCGCGACGCCATGCCGGACGGCGGCATTGTGAGGATCGAAACCGAGAATCGAGACCTCCATGAGGTCGGACGGCATGCTCAGGGGCACGTGCCGCCGGGCCGGTACGTGGTCCTGAGTGTTCGGGATGCCGGCTGCGGAATGGACGCGACGACGCTAAGCAGGATCTTCGAGCCGTTCTTCACGACCAAGGACCCTGGACAGGGGACGGGGCTGGGCCTGTCAACCGTGCACGGGATCGTCCATCAGAGCGGCGGCTTCATCGGCGTCGACAGCACGCTCCGCCAAGGCACCACATTCACGATCTACCTGCCTCGGACCGGAGCCAGCGCCGCGACCGCGGAGGTTGACCCCAGTGTGGCCGACTTGGCCCGAGGCCAGGAGACGGTCTTGCTGGTGGAAGACGAGGAGGATGTGCGAAACCTCGCGGTGGAGACCCTCACGGCATGTGGCTATACCGTCTTCCAGGCGGGGAACCCTCGCGAGGCCATCGCGATCGGCGAGCAGCATCGTGGCGACATCCGTCTGCTCATCTCCGATATGGTGATGCCGGTCATGCGCGGGCCCGCGCTCGCCAAGCGGCTGTTGCGGCTCGATCCGGGGATGCGCGTCCTTTACGTGTCAGGCTACACCGACGAGATCATCGGCTCGCCGGACACGATCGAGCCGGCCGGAGCATTTCTCCAGAAGCCCTTCACCCCAAACACCCTGGCCCGCATGGTGCGCCGCCTACTGGATGCTGCCTCGCCTTCTGACCCGCACGTTGCCCTCACGTAAGGCAGGCTCCGGGATAGGGGACCACAGCTTGGGCGAGCGCTCCGGGCAGGCATTCGTGGTCCTCGCGGCCCGGTTTCCTCGAGACGGTGAAGGCCAGGGCAATCGGCGTGGCGGCGCTCCACCGCCCGGAACTCGTCACCTCGGCACTTCTTCTTACCGCTGTGGGCTCGCCTTTGGACAGAGCGTGAAGACCTCCTTCACGCGACTGGCCCGTGACTGACATCGAGCGGGCTGGGAGCCGTCAGGCCTCCAGCGAGCGCAGCGGGCCTGAGGGGCGACAGGGGCGACCTATTGCGCCGGGTCAGGAAGTCGGCCCATGATTCATGGCGTCCTCCGCTCCCGGGCCTGCCGATGCAGCGCGCCGGCCGGCGGCGTCAGCCGCGCGGTGGCGCTCGTCTCGAAGGAGTAGAGGAAGTTCGTGAAGCCGAGGTCGTAGTCGGCGATGCCGTTCTGCCCGGTGAGCCGCATGCGCGTATCGTAGAGGCGACGCATCGCGGCCTCCAGCCGCCGCACGACGCGACCCGACAACGGCCGCAGCTTGAGGAGCGGCTTCCGCAGCTCGGGACGGAGCTCGGCGCACGCCACGAGCCGGCTGAACACCGCCCCGTCGTCGCCCGACAGCACACGCAGGTTGCGGTGCAGCCGCTCGAAGAGCGCGGACTGCATCAACACCGGATCCCCGGACGCGATGAGCGCGAGGTACGCGAGCGCCTGCGCGTGCAGCTCCTTCCAGTAGCCCTTCCGGTGGCTGAACTCGTGCGCGATGATGTGCGGCTCGAAGGGCCCGGTGTCCTTGAAGATCGCGACGTCGCCGGACAGAACGTCGCAGGCACCGAGCGCGAACGGCAACGCGAGCCCCACCAGGGCGAAGCTGCGCACCTCGGCGCTCGTCCGCACGTGCTGCCCGGTGATGCTCGCGATGTAGTTGGTCAGATGCCGGTCCGCCTCGACTGCCAGCTCGCGGCGCGGGATGCGCTGGGGGGTGAACTCATCATTGAGGCGCCCCGTCAGGGCTTTCACCTCCGCCTCACGGACCTCGCGCGGCATCGACACGAGGTGGCACATGTCGGCGCCAAACTCCCGGCGGAAGTCGATGTACCGGATCCCCTGGCGGTCGCGCCAATCGCGGATGGCGCTCCCGAGGTATACGCCGAGCGCCGCGCCCTGCACGACGCGCCCCACCGGCGTGGCGCCGAGCAGGAGACGAGCAATGAGCGGCGCCCCAACCACGAGGTCGATCGGCGCGACCGGCCAGTACGTCGCTTTGTTCGAGATTCGAATCTCTTCCCGCATGACGGCCTTGGAGCGCATCATCAGCACCACCTGGGCGACACTGATCGCCGAGGTGTTTTGACCGTCACCACCGGACAGTCTCGCCCGGCTTCAGGATCCAGACAGCCTTCGCGTCGAGCCCGCCCGCCTCGACCTCTTGCGCGAGCCGGCCGGGGCGGCTCATCATAGGGTTCTTCGCCCAGCGAGCACGTGCCCCAGTGAATGCCGAGAAAGCGCGCCGCGTTCAGATCTGACCACTACTGGCCGGGACAAGTTCAGTGGTGACCCCGGCGGGATTCGAACCCGCGATCTCGACCTTGAAAGGGTCGCGTCCTTGGCCAGACTAGACGACGGGGTCAGACGCGAAGCGGCGCAGTCGGAAGACGCACGGCGATGATAGCAGACCGCGCGGCCGATCACAAACGGGGGGAGCCCGCGCGCTCAGGACCGAGTGTAGGCGATGAAGAACGAGCCCCTGAAGATTCCTCCCGTTCCCTGATGTCCCGCGCTGTGTGACTTGTGCAGCCAGTCGAGTATCGTCGTCTTCGGCTTTTCAAGCGGCGCTACGCCAACATAACCGCTCAACGACGATCACGCCGCCCGCGGCGGCGAATCCGACGGCAAACATGGCAAACATCCCTATTGGGGCAACGGTAAAGGGGCCGGACAAGGGAGCCCAGTACGATGCTCACGCCGACACCGAGAACCCTGTCGATGATCAGCCCGTACCGCCCCTGGTCATGAGGTTTTCGGCCAGCCAGCCCCCTGAGCCCCGCCAGACCTCACATCGGACCCATTTGGAGAATCACGGCTCTGTTTTCTCATCCGGCCGGGGTGTCCAGGTCTCCGCCGCATACTCGCGCAAGGCTCCCAGGAGTACGCGGTGCACCGTGGTTCCCTCTGTCACGGCCCGGGCTCGCGCGGCCCCCTGAAGGTCGCGGGGGATGCCGCGCAGCAGGTAGATCCCGGTGGTAGCCAGGCGAGCCAGCACGGCGATCGGCGCAGGACGGCTTTCCGACGTCGCAAACGTTTCGAGACTCATGACTCCTCCTCCTTCTTTATCTGGTGCCTGCTGCTCGTCGAAGTTTCGCTTGACTTGACGTATCTCATGCTATAAGTTACATGTCAAGTAGAAGTTATATAATTTAAAGCCGAGCTCGGGTGCCTGACGAGTGAGCCCCGGTCGGCAGGAACCGGCGGGTGACGTTGATGTTCGAGAACAGGACCAAGGTCCTTCTCATTCTTCCCCAAGGCGTCCTCGAGCGGGCACGCGTCCTGGCGGGGGAAGCGATGACCACACTCAAGCTCTCGGTGAGTGTGCAGATCGTTCTCCGGGCCCTCATCGAGGAGGGCCTGAAGCAGGATGGCGACCGGAAGCTCTTTGCCAACATCGAGGGCCAAGCCCGGACGGTCCGCCGTATCCGTAGCCTCGCGGGCCGAAGGGGGGAGCTGACGGCGAACAAAGGCCTCCCCGGCCGGGGAGCGCGCGGAGCGTGAGCGGGAGGGACGGACGGCAGTGCCGGACATGAGGATCGGGGGGGCGATCCGGCGACAAGACGGGTCGGAGTAGTCACATTCACACACCTGGAAGAGGGAGGGACCCACGCTAATGGTCCATGCAACGAAGGCGAAACTTCGTCCGCTCCACGACCGCATCCTGGTCAAGCGCCTCGAAGAGGGAGAGGTCACGCACGGCAGCATCGTCATCCCCGACACCGCCAAGGAGAAGCCCCAGGAGGGCAAGGTGATCGCGGTGGGGGCCGGCAGGGTGACCGACGACGGGAAGACGATCCCCCTGGCGGTGAAGGCCGGCGATCGGATCCTGTTCGGCAAGTACTCCGGCAGCGAGGTCACGCTGGACGGCGAGGAGTATCTCATCATGAAGGAGGAGGACGTGCTCGGCATTCTCGGCTCGTGAAACTCGCGGCTGAGCCGCCGGTAACCATTGGTGCCCACTCAGGAGGAACATAGCCATGTCCAAGCAGGTCC
>WNGB01008816.1_pt1 | contig 14258 bp, 8 predicted proteins | sample 5400681 | NCBI WGS metagenome assembly WNGB01 (sample SAMN13153367, study PRJNA577476) | soil metagenome | isolation source: 115 cm soil or saprolite under grassland replicate 2 | place: USA:California | collected 2016-06-15 | reverse complement strand
ACCGGCTGGTCAAGGAAGGGCCCACCCTCGAGGTCCGATCGCCCGTGAAGGGGCCGGCCACGGTCCGGCTCGAGAGGACGGGGGACCTCTTCAGCCTCTCCGTGGCCCGGGACGGGAAGCGTTTCCAGCCCGCAGGTTCCGTCACCGTTCCCCTGCCGGACCCCGTGTACGTCGGCCTCGGCGTCTGCTCGCACGACGCGGCGCGCCCGGCCTCGGCGGTCCTGTCGCAGGTGGCGCTCGCGAACCCGGGAGTGGTGCCCGCCGAGAAGCGGGTGCTGGAGAGCCGCCTCGAGGTGATCTCGATCGGGACGGGGGAGCGCGAGGTCGTCTACACGACCCGGGACCACATCGAGGCGCCCAACTGGTCGCGCGACGGGCGGTCGTTCCTCTTCAACCAGGGCGGCCAGCTCTATGCGCTTTCCCGGGACGGAGGCCAGCCGCTCCTCGTGAACACGGGGAGCGCCCGGCGCCTCAACAACGACCACGGCCTTTCGCCGGACGGCCGATGGCTCGCCATCAGCCACTCCCCGGGGAGCGATTCGCTGATCTACCTCCTGCCCGCCTCGGGCGGGGATCCCCGCCAGGTCACCGCCCTGGGCCCCTCCTACTGGCACGGCTGGTCCCCCGACGGGAAGACCCTGGCCTACTGCGCGCGCCGCAACGGCGAGTTCGACGTCTACGCGATCTCCGCGGACGCCGAGCGATCGACGGAGGAGCGGCGGCTCACCACGGCGCCGGGTCTGGACGACGGGCCGGACTACTCGCCGGACGGCCAGACCATCTACTTCAACTCGGTGCGCACCGGCCAGATGAGGATCTGGAGGATGAACCCCGACGGCTCCGACCAGCGGCAGTTGACGTTCGACGAGGCCTTCGCGGACTGGTTCCCCCACCCCTCCCCGGACGGGAAGTGGCTGGTCTTCGTGTCCTTCGACAAGAGCGTGGAAGGCCATCCTCCGAACAAGGACGTCGCCCTGCGGATCATGCCGGTGGCGGGGGGCGAGCCCCGGGTCCTCGCCCGCCTCTTCGGCGGCCAGGGGACCATCAACGTCCCCTCCTGGTCCCCCGACAGCACGTCGTTTGCGTTCGTCAGCTATCGCCTGGTGAAGCCGTAAAGGCTGTTCGAGTTGTAAACTGGGCCTGGCGCCGAAACGCGCCCACGCCGGCCTCTCGCAGAGCGTTGCCAGGGGGATCAACAGACATGGCTCACAAGGGCACCTTCTTGCTGGCCGTCATCTCGTGCGTTGCGACGAGTGCCGGTTCTACGCAGGCGAGACAACAGCCCCATCGCGACTACACAGCCTCCGCGAACCCCCATATCCGGCTGTTCGCCCACATTCTCAAAGACTCTGTGTGGGCCAGTCCGCGGATCTTCGTTTGTTGGGAAAACCTGGCGGGAGCGTACGAAGCCCAAGCCACGCTGGTTCGCTCGGTGATCGCGAATACCTGGGAAAAGGAGTCTAGGGTTCGCTTCATAGGCTGGGAAGCCTGTGCAGCTGACAACGCAGGTATCCGAATCAGGATCGATGATTCGGGCCCCCACACCAAGGGGTTAGGGCGCTACCTAGATCGCAAGCACGATGGGATGGTCTTGAATTTTGCGTTCAGACGTTGGAGTCCCCTTTGCGCGAGCATGCGGGAGTACTGCATCAAGGGAATAGCGGTTCACGAGTTCGGCCATGCTCTAGGGTTTGCGCATGAACAGAACAGGTCTGACACACCGGGAGAGTGTCGGCAACTAAAGCAAGGAACGAGCGGGGACGTCCTGCTGACGCCATACGATCCCCGTTCGGTAATGAACTACTGTAATCCGAAGTACAACAACGATGGCATGCTCAGCGCACTCGACATAGCCGCTGTTCGAGAACTCTACGGTGAGCCGAGTGACAGGGCCGGCGCCGAGTAGGGCCGTCGCAGTTATCGGTGGGCTGGTGTGCCTGCTGGCGCCGCTTTGCGCCAAAGGAATCGCGCAAGACTGCGCGCCCGTCGTGGCCAAGTTTCGGCAGACGAGTGTTCGGGTTCGCGTCGAGGGGGTCAACAGGAATACCGGTGCCGTCAAGCAGAGCTTTGGAAGCGGCGTGATTGTCTCTGACAAGGGTCACGTACTCACAAATCACCATGTGGTCGAGATCGGCACCGAGTTCATCGACAGAATCTTCCACGGCTCAATTGGAAGTGGAACCGAGCAACCGATGCCAATGCGCCTGATCGATGTAGAGCCCACTCATGACTTGGCACTCCTGCAATTCAATAACACGGCCATGAGGTACCAAGCGGCCCCAATTGGGAGCATCGAGAGCGTCAACGCTGGGTCGCCAGTGTGCACTTTTGGCTATCCGCTCGATCTAGAGTTTCGCCCTACCCGCGGAATATTGGGTGTGGCGTCTGGGCCTGGGGGCTGGTGGACCGTGGATATCCCGACGAATCCTGGAGAGAGCGGCGCACCTGTCTTTAGTGCAGCTGGGAACGTGTTGGGGCTTCGCGTCGCCGGACGCGCCGACGCGGTTGGCATCTACTTCATGGTGCCGATTGACCTCGCCGCGAGGTTACTTGCAATCGTTCCGAAAATGCCTGCCATTCGGCCGCTGCTAGACGGAAGAGTAAGTCAAGCTCAATCGGCGATCCGGAGAGCGCTTGAGTTTCCCAAGGCTGTGCAAACCTCCAGGCCGCCCCCGACGATGGTGGAGGGCATGTTCGTGAATGCGGCGCCGCTCAGGCTGTACGAAGCCCTCGCGAGGTATGACGATCTTGACGTCGGCCAGATTCCTGAAGCTGGTGAGATGCTTCGAAGCTTCTTTCGGCGCTACTACGACTTTGAGGAAGCGACGGGGGCATTGGAAGGCGAAGCGTTGGACCGGATCGGCAGTATGGTCACCGTTCGTTTCGCCGAGGGCTGGCGTATTTATCTGAAGTACGCCGTACTGCGGTTTGGCGGTATGTCGGCTCAACAAGTGAGTGCGGGCAATGACTTCCTTAATTACAGCATTACATGGAGTGACGCGGAGCGTGTATACGGCGACCTTGCGAAAGACCCTTTGATGGCTAGCCGCTTCGCGAAGGTGTTCGCGCAGCACAACGCTTTTCTCAAAGAGGTTGAAACGCTTCAGAAACTTGTACCGGTGCCACCGTGAGACCATGCTGAGTCGGCAGGATGAGGTTCGCCCCGCGAGGACATTCCATTAGCCGGATCTGAGGCACTTTCTGGTTGTCTCAGACCTGCGCGTCGAGCACCTCACGGACCTTGTAGCCCAGGGCTTCGTGGGTGAACGGCTTGGCCAGGAAGGGGATGCCGCCCTCGAGAGTCCCTTCGCGTCCCAGGGCATCGTCGGGGTAGCCGGAGGTGAAGAGGATCCGCATGTCGGGGCGGGTCTGGACCAGGCGGCGGGCCGCTTCCGGCCCGCTCAGGCCGGGCATGATGATGTCCGTGAGCACGAGGTGGATGGGCCCCTCGAACTGCGCTCCCACCGACAGGGCCTGGTCGCCGCTGCCGGCCTCGAGGACGCAGTATCCGCTCGACTCGAGCACTTCCCGCATCATGGCGCGGAGCATGTCCTCGTTCTCCACGAGGAGGACGGTCTCCCGCCCCCGCTGGGCGGCGGTGGGCTCGGCCACCGGCCTCGCGCTCACCTCCGCCTCCTCCGCCACCCGGGGGAGGAAGACCTGCACCGTGGTGCCGATCCCGGGGGCGCTGTCCACCCAGATGTAGCCCCCGCTCTGCTTCACGATCCCGTAGACCGTGGCCAGGCCGAGCCCCGTGCCCTGTCCCATCTTCTTCGTGGTGAAGAAGGGCTCGAAGATGTGGCGCTGGGTCTCCGCGTCCATGCCGGTGCCGTCGTCGCTCACCTTGAGGAGCACGTAGGGGCCGGGGCGGGAGCCCAGGTGCTCCCGTGCGTAGGTCTCGTCGAGGTCCGCGTTGCGAGTCTCGATCGTGATGGTCCCTCCGCCGGGCATGGCATCGCGGGAGTTGACCACCAGGTTCATGAGAACCTGCTCGATCTGCCCCGGGTCGGCCTTGACCCGTCCCAGGTCCGGATCGAGGCGGGTGGGCAGCGTGATGTGGTCGCCGATGAGCCGATGCAGCATGTCCTCGACGTCCGCCACCACGGAGTTCAGGTCGAAGACCCGGGGCTGCAGCACCTGCCGGCGGCTGAAGGCGAGGAGCTGGCGGGTGAGGCCGGCGGCCCGGCCGGCCGCCTTGAGGATGTCCTGGGCGCGGGCCCGCTGCGGGTTGCCCGCGGGCAGCGAGCGCAGCAGGAGCTCGCCGTAACCGGTGATGACCCCCAGCAGGTTGTTGAAGTCGTGGGCGACCCCGCCCGCCAGCCGCCCCACCGCCTCCATCTTCTGGGCCTGGCGGAACTGGGCCTCGAGCTGCTTGCGGTCGGTGACGTCACGCAGGAAGACCAGGTGCCGGCCGGGCAGCAGCTCGGCGGTGATCTCGAACTCGATCTCGCGGGCCTCGGCGTCGGGCCGGGCCAGGCGGTACTCCCCCTTGAGGCGGCGCTGCTCCTTGAGGGAGAGCCAGGCCCGCTCCAGGTCGGAGCCGCGCTCCGCGAACTCCGTGAGGCGGCGGCCGAGCAGCTCCTGGCGGTCGCGGGCGTGGAGGGAGCAGGCCGCGGGGTTGACGTCCACGTAGCGGCCCGCGTCGTCGGCGATGACCATGGGGTCGCCCACGCCTTCGAAGAGGGCGCGGAACTGCCGCTCGCTCTCGCGGAGGGAGGCCTCCTGCCGCTTGCCCTCCGTGATGTCCCGCACGTAGGCGGTGAACAGGCGGCGCTTGCCCACCGTCATGGGGCTGACCGCGAGCTCCACCGGGAACTCCGAGCCGTCGGCCCGCAGACCGGTGGTCTCCACCCGGCGCCCCACCACAGGACTCGTCCCCCCGGCCATGTAGTGCGCGAGGGCGCCGCGGTAGCGGCCGCGCGCGGAGGGGGGGACGAGCATTTCGAAGGCGCTGCGCCCCTCGACCTGGGCCCGGGGGTAGCCGAAGATGCGTTCCGCGGCCCTGTTGAAGCCCAGGATCCGGCCGTCCTCGTCGAGGGTGACGACCCCGTCGAGGGACGCGTCGACGAGGGCGTCCTTCCAGGTCTCGCTCGAGCGCAGGGCCGCCTCCCACTCGCTCCGCTCCGCGCAGAGGCAGGCCTCGCGGGCAGACTCCTCGAGGAGGGGCGGATCGCTCGTCCCCGATTCCACGAAGCGGCGAATGCGCTCACGGGCGTCCCCCGGCAGCACGAGGAACTTCACCCCGCAGCGGGGCCGCTCCTCCATCTCAGCCCGCCGTGCGACCTGTCCCACGAGGCGGAGTCGGGCCGGGCTGTCCGGCAGCTCGACCAGCAGGTCCATCTTGGTGCCCAGGTCGAGGGGCTCGGGGGTCTCGATCAGCATCCCGTTGACGCTGATGTTGAGGGCGGTGCCGGCGAGGCGGGATTCGCCGCTGGGCAGGCGCGACCAGACGTCGAGCAGGACGGGCATGCGGCCGGAGCGGCGGCTCGGCACGCTCAGCAGCTCCTCGAGCCTCGTGTCCCACAGCTCCGGGTCCATCTGGCCGTTGAAGACGGCGTTGGCCCCCGCCCGGCGCAGCTCGTCCTCCTCCTCGGGCTCCAGCACGCGGCTCAAGGCCACGATTGCCATGTGGCGGGTGCCCGGCTCCGCGCGCAGGCGGCGCAGGAGGGCGACGGTCGCGGGAAGCTCCACGGCGTCGACGACGCAGAGGGAGGGACGAGCGGCCAGGGCCAGCTCGAGGGCGGCGTCCGGGTCGGGGGCGTAGAGGCGGCCGATGTCGCGCCGCCAGAGCAGGGTGCGGCCAAGGGCGGGCCGCAGGTCCGTCGAGGCTACGAGGAGGACCGTGCGCGCGTAGGGCCAGCGGTCCCCGGCGCCCTCCCGTACGTCATGATCGAAAGACTCCCCGACCTGTGTCGCCACGCCTCCCTCCCTCGCCACCCGGCAAGAGCACGTCGCGTGCCGTGTTTGGCGGCCGCCCGAACTCCTGCATCTGCGGCCAGTTGACCGGATGGGGGGCCCGCGGTCCGGTGCGCAGCGCTCAGCAATCTCGCCCGTGCTCGGGCAGCCTGCCCGAAAAGGGAGGTGATTCCCCTCTTAACGAGCGGGAAAGAAGGGGAACAGGCTCCGGATCTCCTGCTCGTTCGGCCGGCGGCCGTACTCGCAGATCTCGAAGGCCTCGGCGTAACGAAGCTGGGCCGCGCGGTCGGCCCCGTACCGTTCGACCAGCTTCGGCCGGAAGCGATCGGCGGTGGAGGAGAACTGCTTCCGGAAGAACTCACGGACCTCCTTCCGCCGGGCCTCGCGTCCGGCCGGATCCTGGGGAAGCCCGCCCGACGGCTTGTCGCAGCAGCCGCCCTCGTAGAACTGGGACTCCATCGCGTCCACCACGCCCATCTTCTTGTCGATGACGTCGTCGATCGCGACCACCACGTCGCCCGTGAAGGCATGGGGCCGTTCGAAGTGGTCTTCGGAGAACAGGAAGACCGGGTTCCTGGTGAGGGGCGGGGTGTCGGGGGTGAAGTAGGGGACGGTGACCATGTAGGCGGCGTCCATGACCAACACCCCGGTGTAGCGATGGTCGGGGTGGTAGTCGTTCGGCCGGTGGCTGATCACCACGTCCGCCTTCCACTCCCGGATCAGGCGGGCGATGGTGCGGCGGTTCTCCAGGGTCACCATCAGCTCGCCGTCGTGGTTGTCGAGCACCTCGCTCTCGACGCCCAGGATCCCCGCTGCGGCATGGGATTCGGCCGTGCGGCGCAAGGCCAGGGGACCGCCCGCCATTCCCCAATGGCCGATGTCACCGTTGGTCAGGGCCACGAGCTTGACCTTGTGGCCGAGGGCGGCCCACTTTGCGGCGACGCCGCCCGCATCGATCTCCGGATCGTCGGGGTGCGCCCCGAATACGATGATGCGGAGCCCGCCGCTCGCGGGCGCAGGGAAAGCCGGCCGGAGGCCGGCCGCGGCGAACAGGAAACCAAGGACGACCAGGATCCGGGGAAGGCGTTCAGTCATGGCGATCCTCCTTGCGGTTGCGGGCTCCGATTCTAACCGCGGGCCGGGGCCGGCCGCGCCGGAGGGCCGCTTCAGATCCGCAGGAAGATCCGCCGGCGGTACATCCAGAAGAGGACGAGCCAGAGCAGGAGGAGGACGGCCGCTCCTTGCAGGAGCGGCGCGTAGGCGTCGCCCAGGATGTGGAAGACGCCCGTGCCGAGGTGGCGGGCGAGGTTGTCCCCGATGAAGCTGGCTCCGACCCAGTTCGTGCAGTAGGCGGCGATCGAGTTCATGCCCACCACCACCAGGGGGAAGGCCCAGGCCTTTCGCCCCAGGACGTCGATCGCATAGTAGAAGCCGGCCAGGAAGAGGAAGCACCACCCCCCGCTGAACAGGGCGAAGCTGGGGGTCCAGATGCGCTTCACGACCGGGCAGACGCCGAGCGCGCCCAGGGCCCAGCCCGAGGCGAGGCCCGCGAGGCCCGCCGCCATGAACCACCGGAGCCGCGCCGGGGCCGGGCGGTCGCTGCGCAGGACGCCGCCCGCGATCAGGCCCAGGATCATCGTCCCCAGGGTGGGGATGAAGCTGAGGGTGGACCAGGCGCCGCCGTTGTAAAGGAAGGGGCTCTCGCGCGGAAACAGGTTGAGGAACCAGACGTCGAAGGCCCAGGCGAGATTGCTGTTCTTGTTCCAGTGAGCGGCGAAGCCGGTGAGGCGATGGGGCCAATCCGCCGCCACCCCGACCGCCGCCCAGTCGAAGCCGGGCCCGGGAAGCGGGTAGAGCGCGAAGGCCGCCCAGTAGCCGACCAGGATCAGGATCACGGCCAGCCACTGGTCGCGCACGGGCCGAAAGCCGAGCAGGAACAGGAACACGTAGCCGAGCCCGATCTGGGTCAGCGTGTCCTCGAACGTGAAGTAGGTCTGGGGGCGGCCGAGGGAGCGCAGGAAGATCCCGAGGATGATCAACAGGGCCGCCCGCCCGAGGGAGTGTCGTATGAGGCTGGCCCGGGACTGGCCGGCCGCCATGCGGCTCGCGATCGAGAAGGGCAGGGCCACGCCCACCAGGAACGAGAAGGAGGGCTGGATGAGATCGTGGAGCGAGCAGCCCACCCAATCGACGTGCTCCTGGTGGTGGCACAGCAGATGCCAGAAGCCGCTGTCCGGCATCGCGGCCGCCACCGCGCAGAAGCGCAGCGCCTCGCCCATCATCAGGAGCATCACGAGCCCCCGGTAGGCGTCGATCGACGTCAGGCGCGAGGGCAGGGCGGGGGCGCTCACGTCCGTGCCTGCCGTCCGCCGGCCCTAGCGGGCATGGTCGGGCGGATCAGCCAACCGGTCGTTGGCGTGGGGGGGGGCGTGCGGGCCTTCATCGAGCGCATCATTCATTGCCCCCCCGGCCCTGTCCTCCGCACGGTCCCGGTCTCTCTCGGGAGAAGCCCCGACATTATGCCGCATCGCGACCGCCCGCGGTGCGCGCGTGGTAGACTCTGACACCAATGCTCCAGCACCGAGGGCGGTGCGCTCCGCTCCTGATCCTGGCCCTTCCCCTCGCCGCCTGCGCCAGCGCGGGCGGCGCGGCCAAGGCCCCCGGGGGGGCAGACCTGGGCCCGGCCCGGGCCGCGCTGGAGGAGGCACGCCGCGCCGGGGCCCCCGAGCGCACGGCCGAGACGTTCCGCCTGGCCGAGGCCCATCTCAAGGAGGCCGAGGCCCTGAGGGCCGCGGGGGGCCTGACCGCCGAGAAGCTCCAGCGCGCGGAGTTCCTCGGCAAGCTGGCCGCGGCCGAGGCCCGCTGCGCGGCCAGCCTGGCGGTCCTCTATCCCAAGGGAGCTGCGGTCGATAAGGCGACGCGCTCCGACGACCCCGACCTGGCCGGCCGCCTCCGCCGGGCCGAGGACGAGCGGCACCGGCTGGAGGAGCGGGTGGCCCTGCTCCAGCGCGAGCTGGAGCTGACCGAGACCGAGGTGGTGCGGACCAAGGCGCGGTTGCAGGGCATCGAGACCAAGGCCGACGCCTCCTCCGCGATCGCGGAGGCGCGCATCCTCATGGGCCGAGTCGACGCGCGCGACCGGGCCACCTTGGGCCGCTGCCAGGAGCTGCTGAGCAAGGCCGAGCAGCAGATCCAGGAGAACAACTTCGGGGCCGCGGTCTTCTTCGCACGCAAGGTCCAGGAGGTCGTCACCAAGGCCCGCGAGCCCGGCCCTCCCTCCCCGCCCTGAGCCGCGCCGCCGGCGGGACTGCCGTCGGAGGCTGCGCCGAGCTTCTGACGACGGGCGGCGAGCGCAGCGGGATTCACTCCCGCACACTACGATCGGCCGCGTGCGGGTTGTCCAGCTTGTCCTTCCGGAGAACCTCGCCGCCGGGGGAGGTGTCGGTGGCGGCGCTTCCGACCGGCCGCCGGGCCAGCACCACCCGGTCGCGGCCCTGGGCCTTGGCCGCGTAGAGCGCGTCGTCGGCCGCGTCCACCAGCGCGCGCACGCCGTGGCCGTCCTCGGGGTAGGTGGAGACCCCGATGGAGATGGTGGTGGTGCGTCCTTCGCGGGCTCCCGGCTTGAGGGCGGGCGCGGCCACGGCCCGGCGGATCTTCTCGGCCACGTGGGCGGCCTGCTCCTTGGGGCAGGAGTGCAACAGCACGGCCAGCTCTTCCCCGCCGTAGCGGAAGGCCACGTCCGTGACCCGGATGGACTCCTTGACCGCCGCCGCCACCCGCTTCAGCTCCAGGTCGCCCTCGGTGTGCCCCCAGCGGTCGTTGTAGCTCTTGAACTGGTCGAGGTCGAGGAAGAGCAGGCAGGAGGTGCGGCCCTCCCGCTCGCAGCGGCGCAGCTCCTTGTCGACCGCGTCCTCGAAGTGGCGGCGGTTGTAGAGGCCCGTGAGGCCGTCGGTGATGGCCAGCGACTCCAGGGTCTGCTGGCTCTCGCGCACCCGCAGGGCCATCTCGTTGAAGGCGCGCGTGAGGTCGGCCATCTCGTCGTGGCCGCGCACGGGTAGCGAGACCTCCAGGTTGCCGGCGCTGATGTCCTTGGCCCCCTCCGAGAGTCGCTGGATGGGCTTCAGCAGGCTTCGCGCCACCAGGAAGCTGGCCAACAGCACCAGCCCCACCAGGGGCAGGCCGAAGCCGAGGAGCCGGTTGCGGGCTTCGTACAGGGGCCGGTAGGCCGCGCGCCCGGAAACGGTGGCAACCACGAACCCGCGGGTGGGCCCGCGCAGCCGGCGCACGCCGTAGATGCTGTCGTCGAGGCCCGGCAGGCTCACGCTGCCCACCGCGCCCGTCTCCTTGTCCTCCTGGGGCAGCGCCCCCGGAAAGCCCTCCTCACCGGGATCCTCCGGGACCTTGCCCGCCCGCAGCAGCACTCGCCCCTGCTCGTCGAGCAGCGAGAAGGAATAGGGCGGGTCGCCTTCGGTGGGGCCGAACAGGGACTCCAGCTCGCGCAGGTCTACCCGCTCCACGAAATAGCCGATCATGCGGTTCTGGCGGCCCTGGACCGTGTGCAGGACGAGCAGGGTGGGCCGGCCGAGGAAGGCCGAGCGGTGGATGGGGCTCACGACACCCCCGCGCTCGAGGCCTCCCCGGTCGAGCAAGCCCTGGCCCCAGTCCTCCCAGCGCTCCTGGCGGGTGGAGGCCAGGACGTTCCCGCGGGGGTCGATGACGAAGAGCGACTCGTAGTTGCGGTAGTGGCCCAGCACCGACTCCAGGTAGGCCTCCAGGTCGCGGCGCGCCTTGCCGGCGTCGGCCGCGCCCGGGCGGCTCAGCGCCTCCACTCCCTCGAAGACGACGAAGGAGGCGGACCAGCGCGACACCTCGTGCAGCCGCTGCTGCATCCAGTCGTCGAGCTGGGAGCCAGCCCGGAAGAGGTGGTTGGACAGCGTCTCCCTGACCTTTTCCGCAAGCAGCTCCTCGTTGCGCTGGAGGAGATACCAGCCCATCAGGAACGCGGGCAGGCTCACCCCGGCCAGGACGAGGAGCAGGATCTTGGTCTGGAACCGCAGCCGCACCGGGCGCCCTCCGCCCGCCGATGATAGCCGAACTGAGCCGGGCACGAGAAAAGGGGAGAGGCGCGCGCCCTTCCCCTTGGGTCACTTCCTGGGCCTCGTGGCTCCGGGCCCGGAAGGACGGCCGTCGGCTCCGTGATCGCTTTCCGCGTACCTTTTTGGCATTCCCGGCCTCGCTTCTCCCGTCGTGTGATGCGGCTCACATCATCGAAGGGAGAAGAGCCCCATCGTGAGTGGGAAACTGGGCCGTACTCGTAGCGTGCCATGGGGATGGCTCCTAGGAGGCCAGGCTCCGATGATTGATAAGTCACCGTGCCGACGAGCTTCCGCGCCTCGGGCTCGAGGCGCGCAGGTCTCAAGTCTTTCCGGGCTCGGGGCGCTCGCAGCCGGGTCCGCGATCCTGGTCTTGCTGCTCCCAGGAGGAGCATCGGGACAGACGCCCTGTACGCAGACGGCGTTCCCCACGGCCACCCCCCTGTGCTCGATCACGAACGCCCAGGTCGTCCGGGTGGCGGACGTCAACGGCGACGGCAAGCTGGACCTCGTCGTCATCGATTCCTCGGGAACAGTCTGGTGGCTCCGAGGCGACGGCGCGGGCGGCTTCACCTGCTCCCCCTCCACCCCGGGGCTGCCGCCAGGATCGTACCCGTACTGGGACGCCGCCGTCGGCGACTTCAACGGTGACGGCAAGGCCGACCTCGCCGTGGTCGGCGCCGGGACGGCGGTGGCCGTCTTCCTGGGCGGCGCCACCGGATTCACGACCTATGTCTCCTACCCGCTCCTCGACATCGACTTCGCGACGTCCGTGGTCGTGGCCGACTTCAACCGCGACGGCAAGCTCGACCTCGTCGTCGCCGGGTTCCTGTGGGACGGCGTCAGCATCACCGGCTTCCAGATCCAGCAGTTCCGGGGCAACGGGGACGGCTCCTTCACGGCCCTGTCCCCCGTCACCCTGGCCTTCTTCTTCGTCGGGTCCCTCGTGGTAAACGCCGGCGATTTCAACGGCGACGGCTATTCGGACCTGGCGTTGCTGGATTTCAGCACGGGCGAGGTCCAGATCCTCCTGAACGACCGGACGGACGGCTTCATCCTGCCCCCACTCTCGACGGGCCCGTCCAGCGCTGTCGTGGATGTCGCGGTCTCGGACTTCAACCGGGACGGCCGCCTCGACCTTGCGCTGCTGGATCATAGCAAAAAGGAGGTACGGGTCCTCCTGGGGAATGGCGACGGCACCTTCGGCGCTCCGCAGATCACGACCACTCCGCCCCCGGGTCAGCCCGTCAACATCGCGGTGGGCGATTTCAACGGCGACGGAATCCCCGACGTGGCGGTGACGAAGACCGGCGCCGACGACGCCGCCATCCTGTTGGGTGACGGCACGGGGACCTTCTCCAGCAGTGGGCAGTGGAGCATCGGCGGCGGGACCCCCGCCGACCTGGCGGCCGGCGACCTGAACGGAGACGGGCTGGACGACCTCGTCCTCGCCTTCAGCTCGGGGGTCTACACGAGCGTGAACGGCACGGGCGCCGAGTGCGTCAAGTTCCTGAGCGCGACCTCCACCGGCACCGCGGCGAGCGGACAGAACCTCCTCCAATGGCTGAACCCCGCGGCCACGTATCCCGGGATCCGGGTCACCTGGAACGTCGCGGCCACGTTCGCGGCCTGTACCCCGCCGACGAGCCCCACCGCGGTGCCGGCCACCCAGATGGCCGACTTCGCCTACGGAACGTCAGGAGCGGAGCAGACCTTCGCGCACGCGGGCCTCACGCCGAACACCGCCTACTGCTACGCGGTGTTCGTCAACACGATCGCCTCGAACTATTCCGGCAGCCGCGAGGTCAAGGCCCGCCCCTTCGACTGCACGGGCGCGGTGAAGTGGGCCTACAGCACGGGCGCCTCGTCCACCGCCCCGCCCGGGAACGGCATCGGCGCCGTCCACGCGGCGGCCAACAACGGCGTGCTCCATTCCATGGTCAAGGGAGCCGCCGGCGGGACCTGGCCCCCGACCTGGACGCCGAAGGCCATGGCCGGACCGTCCCAGGGGCGTCCGTCGACCGTCGGCGTGACCATCAAAGGCCAGACGCGCGTGGTCTTCCTGGGCTCGCAGGACGGTCACGTCTACGCGGTGGGAGCCGCCACGGGCCAACAACTCTGGCGGTCGCCTAGCCTGGGCGTCGGTGTCCAGGCCGCGCCCTCCGGGATGTTCACGATCTTCGGGGGGGCCCACGACTACATCCTGGTCGGAACCCGGAACTCGGTCGTCAACAACGTCTTCTACGCCCTGAACATCACCAACGGCGACATCGTCTGGCAGTACGACGGCGCCGCCGACTTCAAGCAGATCGGCATGATCAACGCCCAGGCGTCGGTGGACTACGCGAGCCGCCGGGTCTACTTCGCGAGCTACGGTCGGCCTCCGAGCAACGACACGGTCTGGTGCCTCAACCTCGACACCGGAGGCCTCGTGTGGGCGGCGGGCTTCGGCAGCGACGTGCCGGGCAGCCCCATCGTCCGCGACAACCACGTTTACGTCGGCGCGCTCGATGGAATGGTTCGCGCATTGAGGACCAGCGACGGAGGCGTCGACTGGACCTACACGCCAGGCGTCCCAGACGGGGTGGTCAAGGCTTTCGTCTTCCCGGACCGGCTCGGCACCCGGCTCTTCTTCACCACGACCAACACGGTCTGGGCCATCCAGGACAACGGAGGCACGGCCCCGCTCGTCTGGTCCCGCAACGACCTCCAGAGTCCCTCGACCCCCGTCTTCATACCCGGAGGCCCTCACCTGTACGTGGGGACCGGCGGGCCCGGCAACGGAAAGCTGTACCGGTTGAGCGCCGCGGACGGCAGCACCGTGGACAGCTTCCCGCTGGGCGACCTCGACGCCCAGATCGGCAGCCCCACCCTCGATCCCAGTACGGGCTTCCTCTACGTGGGGAGCGACGCCGGAGTCGTCTATGCGATCCAGCTTCCCTGAGGAGGACCCATGCTCGTCCTAGCCGCGCTCCTCGTCGCCGGCCAGGCCGTCGCCCGCCCCTCGGACGAGGGCGTGGAGGAAGCCCTTTCCGCGCGGGACGAGTGCTCCGCGGTGCAGGTGACCTCGCCGCAGCAGCAAGGGCTTCACGCGGTCTTCTCCGCCAGTGGGGTCTACGACCTCCACTTCCGCACCATCCTCGGAGGTACGCCTGACGGTCCGCACCTGCTCGAGCTGAGGCTCTACACCCCGAACGGCCACCTCTACCAGGTGCTGAGCGTCCCGTTCACGGGGCGGCACGGGGCACG
>WNGB01012496.1_pt1 | contig 14259 bp, 7 predicted proteins | sample 5400681 | NCBI WGS metagenome assembly WNGB01 (sample SAMN13153367, study PRJNA577476) | soil metagenome | isolation source: 115 cm soil or saprolite under grassland replicate 2 | place: USA:California | collected 2016-06-15 | reverse complement strand
CGCTGGTGCTGCTGCTGATCTACACGTTCGTCTTCGGCATCGTCTTCAAAGCGCGCTGGCCGAACGCGAAGACTGATAATCTGGGCGAGTTCGCGATCACGCTCTTCTGCGGCCTCACCGCCTTTAACATCTTCGGCGAGTGCGTCAACCGGGCTGCGGGGTTGGTTATCGGCGTCCCAAATTACGTCAAAAAAGTTGTCTTCCCGCTCGAGATCCTGGCGGTCAGCGTGCTCGGCTCGGCGCTGTTTCACGGTCTGATCAGCCTCAGCATCCTACTGGCCGCCAACCTGATCCTGAACCGTACGCTGCAGTGGACGCTCGTGCTGCTGCCGCTGGTCGCGCTGCCGCTGGTCTTTCTCAGCCTCGGCCTGACATGGTTCCTATCCAGCCTGGGCGTCTTCATCCGCGACGTCGGCTATACCGTCACGCTGATCGTGCAGGTGCTGTTCTTCGTGACGCCGATCTTCTATCCGCTCGAGAATATTCCGCTGCCGTTCCAGACAATCATCCGCCTCAACCCTCTGACACCGATCGTCGAGAACTTCCGCCGTGTGATCTTATGGGGCTGGCTGCCGAGCTGGAGTGGCCTGGCGCTCTGGCTGCTAGCGACCGGCGCGCTTATGGTGCTAGGCTACGCGTGGTTTATGAAGACAAAGAAGGCGTTCGCGGACGTGATCTAGCACTCGCCGCGCGCTACTTGCGCGCTCCTCTGCCTCATGCTATAATCTCGCGCCTGTGAAAAAGATATGCAATAGGACGATGTACTCTCGCTTGGGTTTGCCGCGTCCGTGAGCCTTTGCGAGAATTCGGTAGCCTTGATGCTATTAATGCTTGTATCGAGCATCTCTTCCGAGCAGACGACGTCGCCTGAAGCTTCCTCGGTAGCCGCCCCGGTAGTCACCGTCGATCAGGCGGAGCAGCAATATCCGCTGCTGTGCCACGTGATCGCTTTCCTGACTCTCATCTTGCTCACGATCGATTCCAGGAACGCAATAGTTCCCTGGAGCATCTTGATTGAAAGGTTTCGCGCATGCCAGATCGTGTCCTGATCACGGGCGGGGCCGGCTTTATCGGCTCGTTTCTGGCCGATTATTTTTTAGCCCGAGGCCATCCTGTACGCATCCTCGATATCCTGGATCCACAGGTTCATCCGCATGGGCGCCCCGGCTACCTCCCCGCCGATATGGACATGCGCATCGCCAACGTCCGTGATAAGCAGGCATTGGAGGCCGCGCTCGACGCAGTGGACATCATCGTCCACTGCGCTGCGGCAGTCGGCGTCGGACAATCGCTCTACCGCGTACAGCACTATATCGATACCAACGCAGGTGGCACAGCCGTGCTGCTTGAGGCGTTGATCGAACGAAAGCAGCCATTACGGAAGCTGGTGATCTTTACGTCGATGACCGGCTACGGCGAGGGGGTGTACCGCCGGCCGAGCGACGGGGCGCTCCTGCGCGTCGGTGTGCGAACCCACGAGGACATCCGATGCTGGGGATGGGACGTGGTCGATCCGAAGACCGGCGAGGCGCTGGAGCCGGCACCCACTCCCGAGGAATCGGCCCTGCTCGCGCGCAATATCTACGCGCTCTCCAAGCGCTACCAGGAAGAGCTGGCGTTGAGCCTGGGTGGGCTCTACGGCTTTCCGGTGACGTGCCTGCGCCTGTTCAACGTCTACGGCCCACGACAGTCGCTCAGCAACCCGTACACCGGCGTGCTGGCGATCTTTCTCAGCCGGCTGCTCGCAGGCGAACAGCCGGTCGTCTACGAGGACGGGCGCCAGAGCCGCGATTTTGTGTCGGTGCATGATGTTGTCAGAGCGACGGCGCTGGCGATCGACAGTCCGACGGCCGACGGCAAGGTGTTCAACGTCGGCACTGGCATCGCACGCCCGATCGCCGAGATCGCGCGCACGCTGGCCCGGCTGGTCGGGCGCGAGGACATTGAGCCGAACATCACCGGGCAATTCCGCAAGGGTGACATCCGTCACTGCCTCGCCGATATCAGTCGTATCAATGCTGAGCTGGGCTTTGCCCCTCAGGTTGGTTGGGAGCAAAGCCTGCAGGAAATTATCGATTGGTCGAGCACGACGCCAACAACTGATCGATTTCAGCAGGCCGACCGTGAACTGCAGGCCCACGGTCTGGTAAGCTCATAAGCCACAGTAACAGGAGCATGAGACAATGAACACACGGCGACGCGTGCTGATAACTGGGAGCAGTGGGTTAATCGGCTCGGAGGCCGTGACCTATTTCGACCAGCGTGGCTGGGAGGTTCATGGCGTCGACAACAACATGCGGCGCGACTTCTTCGGACCAGATGGCGACACGACCTGGAATCTCGAGCGGCTACGGGGAGTTACGCGCCACTTTGAACATCACCACCAGGATATCCGTGACCGCCAGGGCGTGCAGACTCTGATCGCGGCGCAGCGACCGCACCTAATCGTTCACTGCGCCGCGCAGCCCTCGCACGACCTCGCCAAGGATCGGCCGTTCGACGATTTCGACGTGAATGCGGTCGGCACGCTCAACCTGCTGGAGGCGACACGGCGCGCCTGCCCCGAATCGCCGTTCATTTTCATGAGCACCAACAAGGTTTACGGCGACGCGCCCAACGAGCGCTCGCTAGTCGAGCTTGAGACCCGCTGGGACTACGCACGGCCCGAAGATTACCATGGCATCGACGAGACCTGCCGGATCGACGCCTGCCTGCACAGCCTCTTTGGCGCGTCGAAAGTCGCCGCCGACGTTATGGTGCAGGAATACGGGCGCTACTTTAACATCCCAACCGTCTGCCTGCGCGGCGGCTGCCTGACCGGTCCGAACCACTCCGGTGCCGAGCTGCACGGCTTTCTGGCCTACCTGGCCCGTGCAACACGCGAGGGACGCACCTACCGGATCTACGGCTACAAGGGCAAGCAGGTACGCGACAACATCCACTCGTACGATGTCTGTACGTTCTTCGAGGCGTTCTACAACCGCCCGCGCGTCGCCGCGGTCTACAACCTCGGCGGCGGGCGAGACCATAGCGTTTCGATGATCGAGGCAATCTCGCGCTTCGAGGAACTGATTGGCAAGAAGCTGCGGGTGGAGTATATTGACCAAAACCGTGTTGGCGATCATATTTGCTATATTAGCGACCTGCGCCACATCCACGCCGACTATCCTGAATGGCGGCAGGAGTATACGCTCGACCGCACCCTGGCGGAGATCAGTGCCGCCAGGCCAACACAGGAGGTGCTGCATGAAGCTCTCGGTCGTCATTCCTGCGCGTAATGAGGCTGGCAACATTGGCGCGACGGTGGAGGGCCTGCGCAAGCGGCTTCGGCAGGAGGGGATCGACTACGAGATCCTGGTGGTGGACGACGGCAGCAGCGACGATACGTGTGCGGAGGTCGAGGCGCGCGCCGCGATCGACAGCGGAGTGCGGCTAGAGCGCAACACCGGCGTGCACGGCTTCGGGCGGGCCATTCGCTACGGACTCGAGTGCTTCACGGGTGATGCAGTCGTCATCGTCATGGCCGATGCGTCCGACGACCCGAACGATGTCGTCCGCTACTACTATGTGCTGCGCGATGAGGCCGAGTGCGCCTTCGGCTCGCGCTTTGTACGCGGTGGCGGTACCTACGACTATCCTCGCTTCAAGCTGTTCATCAACCGGCTGGCGAATCTGTTCGTGCGCATGCTCTTCGGCCTGCGCTACAACGACGTGACGAACGCATTCAAGGGCTATCGGGCGGAGGTCATTCGCGGCTGTCAGCCGCTGATCTCGCCTCACTTCAACCTGACAGTCGAGATTCCGCTCAAGGCGATCGTGCGCGGCTACACCTACAAGGTCGTGCCGATCACGTGGTGCAACCGCAAGACCGGCATCAGCAGCTTGCGTCTGGAGGAGCAGGGCAGCCGCTATTTGTTTATTGTGCTTAACGTCTGGATGGAGCGGCTGCTCACACAAGGTGATTACCATCGGCCAGTTGGTGAGTGCTTCAAGCCCTGGGATATACATCGCGATGAACATCACGAGATGGCGCGTGAAGTATAGACGAAGTCTGCACTTTATAGGGAAATTCAACAGGTGCCGTTAATAAGTGAGGTATTCTATGGCAGCAACAGATCCGGCAAACTCAGCCGTCAACTTGTCGCACTTGTATAGTAATCGGTTCAACGCCCAAGAGCAAGAGCAAAAGGAGCGCATCTGGCGAGTACTATGCAGCGATTTTTTCCAGGGTTACATACGCACCAGTGATACGGTTCTGGACATCGGAGCCGGCTATTGTGAATTTATCAATCACATCAGGTGTGCCTCCAAGATCGCACTGGACCTGAATGAGGATACTTCTCGATATGCAAGGGGAGATGTCCGTGTGGTACGCTGCATGAGTAATGCAATGAGCGATATTGATAGTGCATCTGTAGATGTGGCGTTCGCCAGTAATTTCTTCGAGCATATGCCCTCGAAAGAGATCTTCTTGCAGACTCTACGAGAAATTCGGCGTGTTCTACGGCCAATGGGAAAGTTGCTCATTCTGCAACCTAATATTCGTTTCCTTAACGGGGAGTACTGGGATTTTTTAGATCACCATATTCCTTTGACCGATCGTTCAGTGGTTGAGGCATTGCTGGCGATAGGCATGGAGCCTGTAGAAGTCAAACCTCGGTTCTTGCCATACACGACAAAAAGTCGCTTACCCCAACATCCGGCGCTTGTTCGCATCTATTTGCGATTCCCGTTGGCCCAACAATTACTGGGCAAACAAGCTTGGATTGTAGCGATTAAACCAGGGTTTGAAGCCAGATGAGATATCTAGACATCTTATCTTTGGCGCTGCCAATCGGCATCTGATCCGCACTTTAGGGTGTTCCCGGTGACTCTTTGCCAGTGTAGGGATGGCTTGTCGCGGCGCAGGTTCTATGGCACTATAGCGCCGACGGTTGTCGCTTATGGAATGCTTCTTCCTGCTGTTCGGCGGCAGTGAAGCATCAGGAGGAGGATGTCAGAGGTGGCACCCATTCATGCTAGGCGAGGACCAGCGGTTCAACTTATTTTCAGGACGTATTTTCTGTACGGCGGTAAACGCCACAAAGACATTTTTTCATGACAACTCTTACCGCTGTTAAAACTTTCTTTGTCTCAAGACTTTCTTTCGATAAGCTTATTGCCCTGTGCATCAGCAGTTGTGTGTTAACACTGCTCATCACCACTTCGGGTATCAAGCCAAATCCCCAGTGCGAAGCTCTCGATCTCGATTGCTCCTGGGTCGTTGATGCACAATATAAACTCCTAAACGGCCAGCTTTCGGGAAGAGATTATGCATTCACTTATGGGCCGTTATCGCAAATCATTTTTAGTATCGGACTTCTAGCAAATAAGAGTTATTTGGTGGTGGATGGCACATCATTTCTACGCACGGGTCCATATCTTGTTTCATTAGTATTACTAGTTTTGGCTGTGGCTCTCGTTCGCGACGCAAATTGGAAAACATCTGTCGTTATACTATTTATCTCATTTGCCACATTAGATTCCCTGCTTATACTTAGGCCTATCTCAACGGTTATTGCTATTATAGTTATGAATTATGCCGTTTGCCAGGAAAGAATGCAAAAAACTCTATTGCTTGCTACAACTACTGGGTTAGTATGTTTTTTGGGTCAACTTATTACGTTTGAGATAGGAACATTTGCTCTGGTGGGTGCTATTATTATTGTTGTTGTAAATGCGGTAAATGAATTGCTATTCTCTAAAACGAACAATATTACCAAGCAACAACAACTCAAGAAAACTATAATCGTACTAATTACCCTCGTAATTTCTTACACATCACTCAACTTGATTATCGATATTTATTATAAGACATCTTCACCGACTTATACAGGCTTTTTCGACTATCAATACTACAATCTTCAGATGATGGGAACATATGCCTACACTATGACAACACCTTGGGTAATGTCTCGATCTTTAGGTTTTACTATTATAGGAATATTCATCTACAGTTTTTGCTTCATAATATACAATTTTCGATATTATTCTAGTGAACAGCGAAGTTTATATATTAGCCTCCTTTTAATTGCATTTCTACAGTTAAAAAGCATGCTTGTGCGCAATGATGAAGGTCACGTACTACTGTCTATCACTCCTCTTGTTTTCTTATTTCTTCTTCTTGCATACAATAGCCATGCTCAAAGGAGATTTTCTGTCGCGGCTTTCATTCTTGTAACGGCGTTAGCACTTACATCACCAAAGACCGGAAAGTGGTTTGATGAAATGACGAATATTCTTGCCAATCCCAGTATCTTCTGGCAACAAATCGCACAGGCGAGAAGTTATACTATGCGTATTGCGGCTGTATTGCCAGATGACTTTCGGGTGGCTCTATCGCCCAATAGTAGTCTGATACTATTTCCATACGAGAATATCATTAGTGTCGCACTGAACCGAAGCAGCATTGCGCCTGTTTTGCAGCCATATTCTGCAAGCAACTCAAAACTACAGAATTACTATATAAATAATATTCAAAAGGTGGTCAACGCCGCTGAAGTTGTTTATTGCACCAAATCATCCAAGATTGATAATGTGGACTACATAACTAGATCGTCTCTTATATTTGAGTATTTGCTGGAACATTTTAACATAAAACAAGACAAGATTTTTGATAACGGGTGTACTATTTTGCAACCGCGCCAGCAAGTGTACTCTATTCCGGCAACACTTGTCCACTTCCAGTCGCGTCCAAACAAAGATAGGTCAAAATTGAGCTTTTCAGAAGCAGCGTCTTGTACATTACTGCGGTTGAAAATCACAGTTGTATACCCGATAATAGGCACTTTCGGCCGAACGACACCGATTGCTGTTCGCGTTATGTCCAAAGATGTGGAGATAGTCGATAAAACTGTTGTGCCGATTGATGTAGGACAACCTTTTATTGCATATATATATTTGGGTGATGAGTCCGGTTCATACACATTATTTAATCCAAAACGTACTAGCGCTATCGTAAAACAAATTGATGCAATAGAGCTGCGGAGTGTATCGTTTGGCCCATTTGATGTTCATCCGCGTTCCGTGAAAATTGAAAGTGTGGAGTGTATTAACCTGGGTCCAGGAGTTGGTGAGAATATACAGCCATAGGGTTTGTCCATACAATCAGCCACAACTGATAGTAAAGTCGGCGTAAACTGATACACTGGCGGATATACAAGACGGCACTAACGATTGAAAAAGCGACGCTTGGAAGATCTCATGCCGCTCCGCTCGCTTAGCCTGATACGTATGGACTTCGCCCTCCCCTGGCCCCTCCCTGCAAGTTATGGTGATATCCCTCAGTTGCTTTGACGACCAAGGTGTGGTTTGAGCGAACAAACATGCAATGATTGAGATGTTGCTTGTGTCGCATTCTCATGGCATGGCGCAGAGCGCAATTCCGGTGTATGATCAATCGCATCAAGGCAGGTGAGAGACACTATTTGGAAGTCTATATGCACGAGAATTCATTAGGATGAGCGCCAGAACAAGGTTTTTCCGCATCGCAGCGGCAGCTTTCGTGGTTGCATTCGTGTTTGTGCTGCTGGCTGCATGCACCCGGCCAGGCATGACCCTGACAATCCGGCCGCTCCGATCGAGTGCGCCTGGGGATTCGCCACGCAGCATCTGGGTCATGAATATCAGCGCAGGCAGCGCTCCAAAAACGGATTGGAACCGCATCACGCTTGGTGAGGGTTGGCGCAAAGGCGCCGACCCGACATTGCCAAGCGGCGCGGCGGCCTTAGCAACCGATCAGACGAATGAGCCGCTTCACTACGCAGTCGATGATAGCATAGCCGAAATCACCTTTGCTACGGGGCCGACGTTCGGTGCGGTGGAGATTGCCGCCGCTGATAAGATGCAGCGCGTGGACCTACGGGCGGACACGCCGGGCCTATTGAAAGTACAGTTCCGTCGCCCCTGGCTATACAAAGTTCACCAGTGGACCCCGACGTACGTCGCACTCTTGCTGGTGGCAACCATCGCGCTGTGGATGGTGCTGCTTGTGAGTTGGCTGGCACTGTTTCGACCTGAGTTGCTCGCCCGTGTAGCTCATCGTGTGCGCCGTCTCCGCGCTGATGCCGCACCAGCCATAGTGGCGGTACTTCCCGTGTCAGACGAGCGAGGGGCCGCGTTTGCCGCGGCGGCCTTGACTACTATTCCAAGCGCGATCGGCACCTGCACAGGTGACGACTTGGCGATCGACGTCAGCGGGGTTGGTAAAATGTACCGCATGTACGATCAGCCGCAGGATCGACTCAAGCAGATGCTTACGCGAGGCCGCCGGAACTATGGTCGCGAGTTTTGGGCGCTCCATAACATATCATTTCAGGTGCGGCGTGGCGAGACTGTAGGCATAATCGGGCGTAACGGCAGCGGCAAGAGCACCCTGCTCCAGATCATCACCGGCACACTGGCGCCAACTGAGGGTTCGGTACAAGTCAACGGGCGGGTGGCGGCACTGCTGGAACTCGGGAGCGGGTTTAACCCTGAATTCACGGGCCGCGAGAACGTCTTTATGAACGGCGCGATTCTTGGGCTCAGCCGCGAGGAAATGGAAGCGCGGTTTGACGAGATCGCTACTTTTGCCGATATCGGAGAGTTTATCGATCAGCCCGTGAAACTCTACTCCAGTGGTATGCTGGTACGGCTTGCGTTTGCAGTTCAGGCCTGCATCGATCCGGATGTGCTGATCGTCGATGAGGCATTAGCTGTCGGGGACGTGTTCTTCCAGCAGAAATGCTACCGCCGTCTGGAAGCCCTACGCCAGCGAGGAACGACCATTCTGTTCGTTTCCCACGGAATGGGAGATGTCAAACAGCTCTGTCAACGTGCGATACTGTTGCACCATGGCGAGGCCATTTTTGAGGGACCAGCCGCCGACACGGTCTCGCACTATCTACTGCTGGAGCAGACAGAGCGTGCGAAAGAGCTGAGATTGACAAATCCAGCTCAAACAGTGCCGATTTCCACCAGCGGAAGTGAACAGCAATTGCTTTGGCCGCCGCCAGAAGTGTTCTTTGATATATCGAATGTGTCACAGGTCTCGAACGGCTGGGCTCAGTGCATTGGCGTAGCGTTGTGCAATAGTCAAGGAGATCCTGCTCGAGTCTTTCAGGAGGGCGAGGTGGCAAGCTTTTTTTACGAGTTTGAGCTGCTCCACGATATCGAAGTGCCGATTGGTGGTATGGATATTGAGAACGACAAGGGAATACTGGTCCATGGCAAGAATTCGCTGCAATATGATTATACTGTCCCGTATGAAGGGATCGATCGAGGCAGCCGCCTGCGCTTCCGCCAGGACGTCGTGCTCGATATTGCGGTCGGCGAATACACCTTTGAAGTGGGCGTGGCAACAATGAACAGAGCTGATTATGAGCTGCGTAGCCAACTCTCGACGATCGATTTGTATGCGAGAATTGTTCGGATATGTCATCTCCATGCAGCCGGTAGCTTTGTTGTCGTTAGTCCTCTCAGAGAGAGGCCTGTGGAATTGCTTCACTGGGGAGTAGCTAATTTGCGGAGTGACTTTCAGTGTGATGTTATTGCTGAGGTGCAACAGGTCGAAAATGGGTAGTTGCCCAACCTTGACTGCGTATCAGGGGAGGGCGCGCATCTTGCGCACCCTCGGCATATGAGATGCCTATGCTTCTGGCAGTCGTATATGAAACACTAGCTGAGGATGGGGCTGCGAGAACGACTGTGTGAATTTCGTTGTTTATGGAGGATCTGATGGAGATTACAGGCGAAAGATACAGTGCAGATATTGATTGGCCTGAAATATCATACGAACATTGGCATCGTTATCTGTGGTGCTCACAATTTGTGAGCGGCAAAAAGGTGCTTGACCTGGCCTGTGGCGAAGGCTATGGGAGCTACCTGTTTGCCGACTATGCAGATCATGTTATAGGTGTCGACGTAGATCCACAAGCTATTCAACACGCAGCAGAAAAATATGTCAAGCCGAATTTAGAGTTTATCTGCGGTCCAGCCGATGCTATTCCTGTTGATGGCTTTGAGGTGTTTGATGTTATTGTTTGTTTCGAGACGATTGAGCATCTTAATGAGGCAACACAACTTAAGTTCATGGATGAGGTGAGAAGACTTCTTCGGCCTGATGGGAAATTTATTGTTTCGACCCCAAATAAATTCTTCTATACCGATAAATCGTCGTATAACAACGAATTCCATCTCAAGGAGTTCTATCTCCAGGAATTCATAGATTTTCTGAGGCGATTCTTCAATGTTGCATATTTACTTGGACAACGGATTTATCCTGTTTCCTACGTTTGGCCGCTGCAGGCTTCGCAGCAGCAACTCAGCGAGTATCAACTCGAACATGTCGACGGGCACTTCGAGCCAGCCGGGACTGACGCGAAAGAAGTTTTATACATGCTAGCCGTTTGCTCGGACCTAGAGTTTGATCCACCTGGTCATTCGCTGTTGCTGGACAACTCAGATCAGGTGATTAGCCAGCGAGCCGCCCGATTAGTGGAGCAAGAAAAGGCCATCAACGCGCTAAGAACACAAATAGCTGAGTACCAAGCTCAGCTCCAGAAAGACGCGGCCGACATCGCCACCTTGCAGTCGGCCGTTGTCGAACGCGATGCCCAGCTTCACAAAGACGCGGCCGACATCGCCACCTTGCAGTCGGCCGTTGTCGAGCGCGATGCCCAGCTTCACAAAGACGCGGCCGACATCGCCACCTTGCAGTCGGCCGTTGTCGAGCGTGATGCCCAGCTTCACAAAGACGCGGCCGACATCGCCATCCTACAGGCTCAAGGTGCTGAACGTCATGCACACATCGTCCAATTGCAGCGGCAGAGCGCGGAACTGGCAGCGCAGGTCGCGCACCTGAGCGCCTCGCTCGAAGCGATCCGCCAATCACTGGCCTGGCGCATCGCCACACGCGCTTCGCGACTGCGCCACCGTATTCTGCCCGACGAAGGGCGGGCCTGGCGTTTTATGCGGCGCGCGGGTGAGCTATGGTGGCGCGAGGGGGCGCGCGGCATCGTGCAGCGAGGGCTGGGTCGGTTACGCCGATCACCCGCTGTATCGCCCGCTACGCCGCCTGCATCCCCCACCACCTCCATAGATGATTACCAACGCTGGATCGCTGAGTATGAGCCGGATGCCGACACTCTTCGCCAGCAGGTGGCCGATGCGCGCAAGCTTGCTGCACAGCCGTTGATTAGTGTGCTGGCATCGATTTCTGAACCAGATCCAACGCTGCTAGCGGCAATGATAGATTCGGTGCGACAACAAACCTATGGCCGTTGGGAGCTGTGGCTTGTTACGAGCTCCGCGGAAACCACGCCGATGGGTGAGACGCTGGACCGCCTGGTAGGGCAAGACACGCGCATCCACACGTTTTCCCTGGATATGCCCGTCAACATTGCCAGCGGCGTCAACGCTGCCCTGCAGCAGATCGATGGCGAGGTGGATATGCTTAGCCAGCACGTGAATGCCGCGATGCTCTACTCCGACTGCGATCGAATTAGCACTGATGGCGTCAGCCGCTTCCAGCCGGAATTTAAACCGGACTGGTCGCCAGCGATGTTGCTATCGGCCAGCTATACTGAACATCTGTGCGCCATTCGTACATCCTTGCTGCGTGAACTGGGTGGCTTGCTGCCCGAGCGCGGCGACGCGGTATACTGGGACCTCGCGCTGCGCGTCGCTGAGCATAGGGTTGCGGTCATCCATATCCCACGGGTGCTCTATCACGTGAGGACATCAGCAAACCCATCGGATGGGATCGACGCAGGTGAAGCCGCGCGCATAGCCATTGCAGAGCACCTGCTGCGCCGAGGTCTTGACGCACAGGTGCAACTCACACCCACTGGCAACATCCGTGCTGTCTGGCCGCTCCGCCGACAGCCACATGTCTCTATCGTCATTCCATCACGCAATCTCGTTATACTGCGCCGCTGTATCGACTCGATCAACGAACGTACGGCCTACTCACACTTCGATTTCACGGTGATTGATACGACGCCTGATGGTGAGCTTGAGAAAGCCTACCATGACGACAACCATGTGCATGTCATCCGCTACATGGAGCCGTTCAACTACTCGGCGGTCAACAATATTGCCGCCCGCCAGACACATGGAGAGTTTTTGCTGTTTCTCAATGACGATATTGAGGTGATCGATACCGGCTGGCTGGAGGAGTTGCTGCGGTGGGGCGAGCTAGAGGAGATCGGCATCGTCGGTGCGAAGCTGCTGCGAGCCGATCGGCGTATTCAGCACGCCGGCGTTGTCCTCGGGATGGGCGGCTTCGCCGGCCATCCATTCGACGGCGCTCAGGAGGGTCAGCAGACAATCTACGGTAGCGTCGAGTGGTACCGCAACTATAGCGCCGTGACAGGCGCGTGCATGCTGGTCCGCCGAGCGGTGTTCGAGCAGGTCGGCGGCTTCGACGAGCAGTTCATACTGTGCGGGAGCGATGTCGAACTCTGTCTGCGGGTGCGCGAGGCTGGCTATCAGGTCGTCTACACGCCCTTCGCCCGGCTATATCATATCGAGAGCGCGACCCGAGGTGCCATGATACCGAGCATTGACTTCGCACTGTCATATGTCCATTATCAGCCGCTGTTGTCCGCAGGCGATCCGTACTACAACCCCAACCTGTCGCTCTGGTCACCGGAGCCACGATACCGCCGGCGCGACGAGGTAGATATGTTGGAACACGTCCATCGTTCGCTAGAACAACTAGGTGTGACACAGCTTGTTTCGACCCTCATGCGCGAGCGCAAGCAACACCGATGGCTTGATTTCACCCCCGATCAACTTACGGCTAGCCGGACGCTGATGGCGGCCAATACTGGACCACTGGATATAAAGACGATTAACTGGTACCTGCCCCATTTCGACCACGCCTACTATGGAGGCGTGTACACGGTCTTTCGCTTCGCGGCCAAATTTGCAGGGAAACACGGCGTCAAGAATACGTTCGTCATCATCGGGGACCCCGACTCGCCGTTAAGCGAGATGTACGCTGCCAACATCACGGCTACCTTTCCGACACTGGGAGAATCGCGGGTGGTGGTTATCCGCAGCAACGACGACATCACCAGCGTGCCGCCCGCCGATGCCTGCGTCGCAACATCGTGGATTACGGCCTATTACGTGCTGAAGTTCAACAAGACGAAACGTAAATTCTACTTCATGCAGGACTTCGAGCCAGTGTTCCACCCCGCCGGCTCGACCAGCGCGCAGGCTGAGGCGACCTACTCGTTCGGTTTCTACGGCCTGACCAACACAGTTATGCTGGCGCAGTACTACCGTCAGGACTACCACGGCGAGGCGACTCACTTCACTCCGTGCGTGGACACGCACCTGTTCCACCCTCGGTCAGATTGGCATCAGTCCGATGGCAAGCGGCCGTACCGTGTCTTTTTTTACGCCCGCCCGCACCATCTGCGGAATGGCTTCGAGCTCGGGTCGATCGCGATGTGCAAGCTGAAGGATAGGCTCAACTCGCGCGTCCAGATCGTCGCAGCAGGCCAGGATTGGGAGCCATCGCACTACGGCTTAAACGGCGTCGTCGAGAATCTGGGCCTGATGTCGTACCACCAAACTGCCGAGCTATACCGGACATGCGATGTGGGCCTGGCGATGATGTTCACTCGCCATCCTTCGTACCTGCCGTTCGAGTTTATGGCAAGCGGCTGCCTGGTCGTATCAAACCTCAACAGTGCCACATCCTGGCTATTGAAAGACCATGAAAACTGCTTGCTCACACTGTCTGCTGCGAGTTGCATAGCGGATACGATCGTACGAGGCCTAGAGGATCATGAACTACGCCGCCGTATTACCGACAACGCCCTACGATTGATTCATGATAACTTTAACGATTGGGAATGTCAGATTCAGCAGGTATATCAGTACATGCGCCATCCAGAAGCGAATGATTAGGATATGCTGGAGCATCGCTATCTCTGCACCTCTAATACGGAGAACAGCATCAATAGCCGCACTCCACTCTCTAGATTCCGCCAGCGCAGCGCCCAGCTCGGGAGAATTGTGCGGGGGCTGCCAGGGTTGCTCACGCAGCCGATCGTCCGGCGACCAGACGACCCGCTACGCCTCCGTTTCGCCTACGACGATATCGGCGCGCCCGCGCGCTACCGGGTCGATAACCAGATCGAGCAAGCCCGTATCGCCGGCTTTGCGGTGCAAGCCGCGCCGCTCGACGGGCCGGCGAACCCATACGACCTGACCTTGTGCGAT
>WNGB01010839.1_pt1 | contig 14259 bp, 12 predicted proteins | sample 5400681 | NCBI WGS metagenome assembly WNGB01 (sample SAMN13153367, study PRJNA577476) | soil metagenome | isolation source: 115 cm soil or saprolite under grassland replicate 2 | place: USA:California | collected 2016-06-15 | reverse complement strand
AACGCTGCCAGATTCGCGAGAACGCGCGACCATTCCTCGCGATGCGTCGTGCGCGCGCGTTGCCGCAGCGCCTCGATCTCTTCCGCAGTGACAAACACCCGCGGATGAACTCCCTCGAGCTGTGGCTTCAAATGCACTGGCCGCGCGAGAAGCTCGGCGAAAGGCGGCACTTGCGTTTCGAGCGATGCCGCGAAAAGAAGAGCGGCGAAAATCATGCTGGCACCTCCGACATACGCTGCACCGGGACGATGCGTCCTGACAGCAGAAAGAGAATCAGAGTTCCCAACGGACCGAGAAGACCCGCTGCAGTGAAGACAGGAACGTACGAGAAGTGATCGACCACCCATCCCGTAATGAAGATGAAGATCATGCTGCCGATCCCCGCGCCCATCCCACCCAGCCCTGCCACCGATGCCACCGCGCTTTGTGGAAAGAAGTCGCTCGGCAGCGTCTGCACGTTATTGATCCACACTTGAAAGGCAAACAGCACCACGCACATCAGCGCGAGTGCGGTCATCGCACGTTGAGCGCGGACGGCGAGAATTCCGGCGGGCATCAGCAGGGCGGCGCCGAGAATCACGGCCTTCCGTGCGCGATCGACGCTCCAGCCGCGCGCGATGAGATGTCCGGAGAGCCAGCCGCCGGAGAGCGATCCAATATCCGCCGCCAGGTAAGGAATCCACGCGAACATTCCGATCTTTGCCAGGCTGAATCCGCGCGCGTCGTTCAAGTACTTCGGAAGCCACGTGATGTAGAGCCACCACGTCGGATCGGTGATGAAACGCGCGAGGACGATTCCCCAGACCTGGCGGTGATGCAGCAGAGTGGAGAATAGCGAACGCCCCTCACCCGGCGCTTCGCGCCACCCTCTCCCCGCTTCGCGGGGCGAGGGCACTCCCGCCGAACTCCCTCTCCCCGCTTGCGGGGAGAGGGACGGGGTGAGGGGATACACGCCGAGCCACAGTGGCAACCACAAGAGACCAAGAAGGCCGGTCAATAGAAACGTCGACTGCCAACCGTAATGGAGCTGGAGATAAACGATCAGTGGTGGCGCGGCGACAGCGCCAAGCGCCGCGCCACTATTGAAGATTGCCATGCCGAACGCTCGCTCGCGTATAGGAAACCATTCCGCAATGGCTTTGGCCGCACCGGGCCAGTTGCCTGCTTCGCCGAGACCGAGGATGAATCGAAAGAAACTGAGGCTGAAGAAACTGCGAGCGGTCGCGGTAGCCATCGCTGCCAGCGACCAGACGGTGACCGACGCTGTGAACCCCAATCGGGTTCCGATGCGATCGTAAAGGCGACCTGACAGCGCCTGACTCACAGTGTAGGCGAGCAAGAACCACGTGGCGATCGTGCCGAATTCGAAATTGGAGAGGCGGAGATCCTTGGTGATCACCGGCGCCAGGACGGAGATCGTCAGACGGTCGATGTAGTTGATGAGCGTGACCAGAAAAATGAGGCCGACGATGACCCAGCGCATCATCGCACGTGCATCCCGCCAGTGATGTCGATCGTTTCCCCGACGAGATACGCGCTGTCTTCACTCGCCAGGAACGCGATCACCCGCGCCACGTCTTCGGGGTTGCCGGCGCGACCCAGCGGAATTGTTTTGATGATGTTCTCGAACGTCTGCCGCGGGGTGAAGCGCTCATGAAAGTGCGTGGCGTCGATGAGCGCCGGCGCGACCGCATTGACGCGGATGCCGCTCGGAGCGAGCTCCTTGGCAATCGCCTTGGTGAAGGAGATCAGTCCACCCTTCGCGGCTGCATAGGCGAAAGCGCCGGGACCTCCGCCGTTATGGGCTGCAAGGGAGGAGACATTGACGATCGCGCCGCTGCGACGGGCGATCATTCCAGGAACGACGGCCTGCGTGCAAAAGAATGCGCTGGTCAGGTTGAGATCAAGGACTTTCCGCCACAACTCCCCGCTCATCTCGACCAGCGTGCGCCTCTCCACGAGATCGCCGGCGTTGTTGACCAGAACGTCGATCTTTCCGAACTGCTCCTCCACATTTCTTACGACATGGCGTGCTTCATCCAGTTGTGAGAGGTCGCCGTGAAGCGCCAAGGCATTTCTGCCCATCTCTTTCAACTTGGCAACCGTGCACTTCGCTCCCTCTTCGTTTCGAAAGTAATGAACGGCGATGTCCATCCCCAGATCGCCGAGACACAACGCCGTCGCGCGCCCGATGCCGCTGCCCGCCCCGGTGACCAGTCCGACCTGCCCGGCGAGCTTCGTCATGAGCGATTCATCCTCTCTTTCTAGCCAACGAGCGGCGCAGCGAAAGAGGGCGCGGCCACCAGGGCAGCCGCCCCTTTGAGGCGGGGGTAGTCGCTCGCGGGGACCACGATGATCTCGACATTCCGTCCAATGGGACGCAGCGTGCGCTCTTTGAGACTGCTGCGCACTATGTCTTCGATCAAATCCCACGCGGCCGTGATCTCACCGCCGATGTAGATCCGTGCTGGATCGACTGCGTTCACAACGGAGGCGAGACCGAAGCCGAGATAGCGGGCCGTCGACTGTAGCGCGCCGAGCGCTTTGCCGTCGCCGGAGTGTGCGAGGGCGACGAGATCATCCATGGTGAGCGTCGTCGATTCAGCGGGAAGCGCCTGTTCTTCCGCGAGATTGCGACCGAAGTATCGCGAAAGCGTGGCCAGATTGGAGACATAGGCTTCCCAACATCCGTTCGCCCCGCACGCGCAGCGCGGCCCTTCGATGCTCAGGGCCATGTGGCCGAATTCTCCCGCCACGTTGTGTTGCCCGCGCAAAAGCTCGCCCTTCACGATGACTCCGACACCGAGGCCGTCGGAAACGCTCACAAAGACGAAGTCCTCGGGCGTATCGCCGCCGCCGCGCGTGGCCCAAAGTTGCGCAAGGGCGCAAGCGCGTCCGGAGTTTTCGATCGAGACCGGAAGTCCGATCGCTGTTTCCAGCGGCTCGAGGAGCGGTAGATCATGCCATCCCAGACGGGGCGCGAAGAGTACGCGGCTTCGCGTGCGATCGACCATGCCGGGGACGACGATGCCAACACCCACACATTCGCCCAGCTCCTCGTGATCCGAAAGAACGCGACGAATTCTCTTCGCCAACTCCGCCACGAAAAGTTTCGGCTCCCGCTCGGTCGGGAAGCTGGTGATTCCGACGAGCGGTCGTCCGACGAGATCGGTGACCATGAAATAGGTGCGGGTGGGACGGATGTCCACCGCCACTGCGCAGCGCGAACGTGTGTCGACGAAGAGGAACTTCGGCTTGCGGCCGCGGGAGGTCTCGCCGGTGGCCCCCTCGAAGATGATGCCCTCTTCGATCAGCTCATTCACCAGAAGGCTGACTGCTCCGCGGCGCATGTTCATCGAGCGGGCGAGATCGGCGCGGGAGATCGGCTGGCGTGTCCGCACCAGGTTCAAGGCGATCTGGCGATTGATCTGCCGAGGGGTTCCGCGGGTGGCGACGCGAAAGTTGTTGGGATCGATCCTTCTCATTGATTTCGTCAGTTACAAAACAAAATAAGGTCTATTCGGGATAATTGATCGAGATATGGGCAAAATTACGTTGAATTGCACCGTGTCGTCAAGTGCAAAACTGCTTGACATCGGCGATTCGAGTCCCATATTGTCCCCTGAAAAGTCAAATGGAGGGCACCATGCCGATGAATCGCAGCTCTCGTGCGTGGGGTTGGACACTGCTTCTCGCGTTGGTCGTGGTGGTACCGGCGTCCGCACAAAACACCGTCGGGGAAATCTCCGGCTATGTGCGCGACAGCGCTGGGGGCGCACTCCCGGGAGTTGATGTTCGGCTGGTTTTCCCCGACATTGCCCTCGAACGCAGCGCGCAAACGAATGCTGCCGGCTTTTATGTCCTGCCGAGTCTTCCCAACGGTCGGGCCGATCTCGCCGCCGAGCTCTCCGGTTTCCAACGCTTTGTTCGCAAAGATCTGAAACTGGAAGTGAATGCCCGGCTGCGTGTCGACATCACGCTGCAACTGGGTGCGTTCACCGAAGTCATGGAAGTGAAGGGAAAGGAACCTCTGATCTCCTCCAGTCCGGACGTGGCGCATCTCATCAGCGGCGAACAGACAAAGGAGCTGGCCATCGACGGCCGCACATACATGCAGTTGGTGACCCTGGTGCCCGGTGTCTCTCGCAATGAAGGAAGCTACGAGCAGGGGACGAGCTTCCGCGCCGACGGGCAGCAGATCAACGGGCTGCGAAAGGACTTCGCCAGCCTGACGCTCGACGGTGCCGAGAATCTCGACGCCGGCTCCAATGCGACGCAGGTTCACAACGTGAGCATTGATGCCATCGAAGAGTTCAAGGTCATCTCCAATCCTTATGACGCAGAGTTTGGAAAAGCGGGAGGAGCGCAGATCAACGTCGTCACCAAGCGCGGAACAAAAGACTTTCGTGGTGGTGCGTACAGTTTTTTACGCGATGACCGTTTCGACGCCGCGAATCTCCTCACCGGCCAGAAAGACCACCTCAGTCTGAAAGACTTCGGCTGGAACCTCGGCGGCCCGCTCGTGTTTCACATGTCCAACGCCGACAACGCGCGACTCTTCTTTTTTGCTGGGCAGGAGTACAAGAAACTCGACAGTCAGGTGGGATTGACGAAGATCGTTGCGGTTCCGAGTGTCGCGGAGCGAAACGGCGACTTCTCGCAGTCACCGCGGCAGCCGATCGATCCTACGACCGGCAAACCATTTCCTGGTGGAATCATTACGGCCGACAAACTCTCCCTCAATGGCAAGGCTTTGATCGCCAAGTTCCCGCTCCCTGATGCCGATAAGCGCGCCACCGCCACCTTGTCGCCGACACTCAATCGCGACATTCGTGAGGACATCCTGCGCTTCGATGCCACGCCCACAAACGCCACGGCATTGTCCGCTCGTTATCTCCGCGACACTGTCAATCAGCTCGAACCTTACGGCTCATTCGGCGGAAGTGCCACTTTCGCGCAGGTACCGACAAGCCATCGTCGATTCAGCGACAGTCTGGTCGGCAATTTCACGCAGACGATTGGAGCCCAGATTCTTCACGATATGACGGTGAGCGCCGTGAAGAATGACCAGAACCTCCTCCAGTCGGGCGATCTGTACCTACGCACAGGCCTCAACATTCCGGAAATCTTTCCGCTCAATCGGGGCGACCGCGCGCCGAACATTCGAACGATGACCGGATACACTCTGGGCACCGGCCTGCTTGGAAGCGACTATCCCACCCGCATCATCGGCAACTACTACACGATCAAAAACAATCTGACGATGCTTCGCGGCAATCACGACGTCAAGTTCGGAACGTATCTCGGTCGCTTCCGAAAGGGAGAGGAGATTCGAACTCCTGACGCTGGAGCGTTCACATTCTCCGACACCAGGTCCAAGGGCACTGGGATCGCTTTGGCCGACGCGCTCCTCGGTCTCTACGATCGCTACACCGAAGCCGACGCGGCTCCGTTCGCCGACATGACCTACAACCAGATCGAGCTGTACGCGCAGGACCGTTGGCAGATGCGGCCAAACCTGAGCTTCAACTTCGGGCTGCGTTACCAATACATGCCCGGTCCCTACGAACGCCACGACCGCATCGCGACATTCGATGCGAACCGCTATGACCCATCGCAGGCCCCGCAAATCGACTCTCGCGGGAATCTCGTCCCCGGAACTGGAGTCCTGGAGAATGGGATGCCCGCCGTCGGAATCGTCAAGGCTGGTGTGAACGGAACTCCACGAAGTCTGTACAAGACCGACCGGAACAACATTGGGCCGCGTGTCGGCTTCAACTGGGATCCGTGGAACTCCGGTCGCACGATGCTTCGCGGAGGCTTCGGCATCTTCTACGACCGGCCGGTCTTCAACAGCACTCGCGATCAGGCTGGATCGCCGCCATTTGTTCGAACGGTCGAGATCACCGCGGGAACCGTGGATAATCCCGGAGGAGGCGTCGCCAGCACCGCGCCTCCGGGAAGCTTCGAGGCTGTGGCCACCGACTTCCCGATGCCGACGGTCTATGCGTACAGTTTCGGCGTTCAGCGGGAGTTGCCCTGGAACATCGGGGCGGATGTCAGTTACGTGGGCAATAAAGCTCGCCATCTGCTCCGCGTTCGGGAACTCAACTTCGTGACGCCAGACGCAGTAACCGGTCTTGCTCCGACTCCGATCAACGCTTATCGACCGTATCGCGGTTATGGGCGCATCGTCATCAACGAGACGACGGGTCGAAGCGATTACGATTCTTTGCAGGTGAGCGTTCGCCGATCGTACGCCGATTTGTCCTTCGGGATTGCGTACACGCTCTCGCGCGCGCGAGGTGACGCGGATAGTGAGGACTCGACGTCGTCCGGCAGTCTGCCACAGGATCCCCGCAATCCAGACGCCGAGTACGGCTATCAGGACTTCGATCGCAAACATGTGTTTTCGGCGAATTACATTTATCGCCTGCCTTTTTTCCGAGGGCAGGAGGGAGCGGTGGGCAGGGTTCTCGGCGGCTGGGAGCTGTCGGGCGTCACCCGTTACTACACTGGCCGGCGGCTCACCATCACGGCGGGAACGAACACCTCGATCTTCGGCGATCAAATTACGCTGCGGGCGAATTACGTTCCGGGTCAGGATCCGAACGCTGCGCCTGCGGGCGGAAGAACGCAGGATCAATGGCTGAACACAGCCGCGTTCGCGCGACCTGCTCCTGGACAGCTCGGTACCGCCCCTCGGAACGGAGTCGTCGGACCGAGCTACTTCAACACCGATCTGTCGGTATTCAAGAACATCCAGCTTGCGTCCAAATCCAAAGTGCAGCTCCGCGTCGAAGTCTTCAACGTCTTCAACAAGAAGAACTATCGGACCATCGAGACGAACAGGACCAGCTCGCGCTTCGGCGCGGTTACGGAATTCGAGGCGCCGCGAATCGCGCAACTGGGAGCCAAGTTCACGTTCTGAATCCGACCGGCGGCACTGCCGCGACTGGCCTGTGACCTGCACGCGCCGAGGGTGTTCCGGCAGGAGCACGTGGCGGCGGAAAACGGCTATCGAAGCTTCGTCGTGACGAGCCAATCGATCACCTGGCTCGTGACTCAGCTTTTAAAGCTGCGCTTCGACGTCGAGAAGCATCGTCCTTCCGGACTTTTCGCGCGCGGACGTGAACGGTGTCTCATTCTCGCGCCAACGCACCAATCGCTTCTCGATCCCTTTCTGATCGTTAGTGCGATGCGCTACCGCCAGTGGCGCGCTCTGATCCCGTTGCGGACGCTGGCCACCCAGACGTTTGACGGTCCGCTCCGGTGGTTCAAACCGCTGATTCGGATTCTTTACCGGCTCGAGGGCGGAGTCGAGCTCCCGCCGAAAGAGGAGGGCAATACACTTCCTGAGAAACTGCAGGGCATCCTCGACGCGCTCAAAGAAGGTGATGTGGTGATGATTTTCCCGGAAGGTGAGATCTGGAAGGAGCGCTTTCCACCGATCGGCAAGTTCGCGCCCGGCGTTGTCTATCTGCACAGGAAGTCGGGCGCGCAGATCGTGCCCATGGCGATCTGGATGAGCGAGCGGCGTTGGCCCCGTCGTCGCTACGTCGTCGAGATCGGCGACCCCGTGGAAATTCCGGAGTCGCTGGATCTCGAGGCAGGGGCGAGCTGGCTCCGAGAGCGCACACTGGAACTCTACGAGGAAGTGAAAAAGAAGGAGATGAAAGTTCGTGAATGAGCGTCCCATCTTCTACTCCGACGTGGAGTCGTGCGTGGAAGCCACCATCGAACGGATCGGCCGGCGAATCCACCTCGGCACGCCGCTGGGATTGGGAAAGGCGAATCACCTGGTCAACGAATTCTTTCGGCGGGCAAGCGAAGATCCGCGCATCGAACTGCGCATCTTCACCGCCCTCACACTGGCGCGTCCACGCTGGACGAACGAGCTTGGGCGTCGCCTGCTGGAGCCGCTCTCGGAGCGGCTATTCGCCGGCTACCCGGAGCTCGAATACGTCAATCCGATGAGGGACGGCACGCTCCCCGACAATATTCGCGTCAGCGAGTTTTACTTCCAGCCGGGAAGCTTCCTTCGCAGCCCGCTCGCCCAGCAGAACTATGTGAGCAGCAATTACACGCACGTCGTGCGCGACATCCTCGACGCCGGGATTAATGTCCTCGCCCAGCTTGTGGGAAAGAGTGACGCGGACGGCATTCGCTACAGCTTGAGCTGCAACTCGGATCTCACGCTCGATCTGGTCCCACGGATGCGCGAGAGGGAAAGCGGAGGGCAGAAAATCGCAGTCCTCGCGCAGGCAAACCGCGACCTTCCATTCATGTACGGCGATGCGGACGTTGCGCCCGACTACTTCGACGGCGTGGTGGACGATCCGTACTACGACTTCCCGCTGTTCGCCGCACCCGACCGTCCGATCGACACGACCGACTACATGATCGCGATGTATGTCAGTGCGCTCATCCGGGATGGTGGCACGCTGCAGATCGGCATCGGCTCTCTGGGAGACGCGGTCACGTATTTGCTGAAGGTGCGGCACCAGAAAAACGACACGTACCTCTCACTTCTTCGGGATTCGGGCGTGCTGGATCGATTCAGTGATGTAGTGGAGCGGGTGGGCGGCACGACCCCGTTCCGAGAGGGACTCTATGCGGCGACGGAGATGCTGGTGGACGGCTTCCTCGAGCTCTATCGCAGCGGGATTCTCAAACGCAACGTTTATCCAAACCTGGATGTGCAGCGCCTCTTGAACGCCGGCCGAATCGCCGAGGCGGTGACTCCGGCGACGTTGGAGGCGCTGCTCGAAGCCGGCGTCGTCTCGAAACAGCTCACCGCTGAAGATTTCAAACTTCTCCAGTTCCTTGGCGTGTTCAAGCCCGACGCCATTTTCGAGGCCGGAGGCATTCCAGTCGGTGAGGACATTCAGCGTTTCCTCGGCAAACGTCTCGCGGGCGGGAAGGTAGCCCATGCCTGCTTCTTCCTTGGACCGCGACGCTTCTACGATGCGCTCAACGGGATGGATCGCGCCGAGCGCGAGCAGTTCTGCATGACTCGGATTTCCTTCGTGAATCAGCTTTACGGTCAGGAGGAACTGAAACAAGCGCAGAGGAAGGCCGCGCGATTCGTGAACTCCGGCCTCATCGCCACACTGAGCGGCGCCATCGCATCCGACATGCTCGAGGATGGACGCGTGCTGAGCGGAGTCGGCGGTCAGTACAACTTTGTGGCGATGGCGCACGCGCTCGAAGATGGCCGCTCGATCCTGATGATCCGGAGCACGCGACAGGCAGGCGGCAAAGTCCACTCGAACATTCGTTGGAGCTACACAAGCACCTCCATCCCCCGCCAGCTCCGCGATTTCGTGGTGACCGAGTACGGCATCGCCGATCTGCGCGGCCGCACGGACGAACAGGTGGCCACAGCGCTGATCGAGATCGCCGACTCTCGCTTCCAGGATGAACTGCTTGAAGCGGCGAAACGCGCCGGCAAGATTGGGAGGCACTACAGCATCCCGGATGCGTGCCGACGGAATCAGCCGGAGCGGCTCGAGACGATCTTTGCGCCGCTCCGCCAACAGGGGCTGTTCGAGCAATTTCCCTTCGGAACGGACTTGACGCCGGAAGAAGTCGTGCTGGGAAAAGCGCTCACTGCGTTGAAAGAAAAAACTGTACGAGGGCTTCCCCGGGCTCGTGATGTCGGCAGGACGTTCGCCATCCCTGAGAAAGCACACCCATATCTGCAGCGAATGCGACTGGACACCCCGCGGGGCGTCAAAGAAAGACTGCTGCAACGGGTGGTGGTCTACGCTCTTGCCGCGGTGGACGCGATCTGAAAGTGATCGTCTCGGTGCGATTTCCGCGTTCGTCTCGAGACATACGCCTCCGGACGCACTATGAGCCGAATCACTCGCTCCTGCGTCGCGCGCTCGCGTTCGCCGACGTCGCTCATGACGGACTCAGACCTTTCGGACCGATCCGCGGTAGCGCGCGACTTGCGCGTCGGCGGTGAGAAGCGTGATGCCCTCGACGAGGGCCTGTGCGATGAGGAGGCGATCGAACGGATCCTTATGCAGCGGAGGGAGCGCGTCGACATTCACGGCATGCTCGCTGGTGACCGTCAGCTCGGTGTAGCCGTTGTCGAGAAGAGCGCGGCGCAGGGTGCGCGGCTCGACGCGGAAGTCATCGCGGCCGAGGGAGTTCTTGATCGTGATTTCCCAGAGGCTCGCGGCGCTGAAGATCAACTCGTTTTTCGGATTGTTGAGTTGTCTCCGCGCGGCCGTGGAGAGCCGCTCGGGTTGACCGGCGGCCCACAGGAGGAGCTGCGTGTCGAGGAGAAGCTTCACGCACCGGTTCCGAAGAGTGCGGCGATTTCTTCCTCGCCCATGCGATTGAAGTCATCGGGCACTTCGATCTCGCCTTTGAGGAAGCCGAGCCGCTGGGGTTCTGCCGGCGCATCGAGTGCAGAAACCTTGACGAGCGGCTTGCCGGCCTTCGCGATGACGAACGATTCTCCGCGAGCGGCACGATCGACGAGACGGGAGAGCTGCGTCTTCGCTTCGTGAATGTTGACGGTGTTCATGACGAATGGACTAACCGGACTGGACTAACTCTAATTTCGGAGCCTTCTTCGGGTCAACCAAGCGTATTCTACCGGTTAGGCGCTGCTGCATCATGTCCTGTTTGATCGAGCGAACCTTCGCCAATTTCGCTTCGAGCGAAAGCAATTCGAGATCCACATCGGACAAGATCGCGGCGATCGCACTTTGTTCATCTTTGTCTTTTGGAAGCATGACCTCAAATCAGAACTCGACGCGAAATGACACTTGAAATTCAATGATGCTGAGAATTCATGCTGACTCCGGCTCTGGTTCGAGCCGCTCGAGCCAAAAGACAGCAATCGAAAGCAGCAGCAGTCCCAAGCAGTACCCGCCCAGCACGTCGGTCGGCCAATGTAACTGCAGGTAGACGCGCGCAAGTCCGATCAGTAGGGAAATCAAAGTCACGATGATGAACAAAAAGCGGCGGAGCCGTGGCCGTTCACGCGCAATCAGAATCGCGATGAAGCCATACGTCGCAACGGCGTTGATCGCGTGACCGCTCGGGAAACTGGAGAGGTAGAGTTTTGTGTACGCATGCAACGGCTCCGGGCGAATTCGATGAATCGTTGTCTTCAATACTGCATCGAGAATTTGTGTGACGAGCGCGAGCCCGGTGAGGATCGCCACCCCATCGCGATCGCCGCGGTACCACCTCCACACGAGCGCCACGATCGTCGCACCAATGATCGCCGGACCGGAGCCCAGCGCATTCGCAACTCTCGCGAGAGCGTGAATGCCTGAAAAATCAAGTGATGTGATCCATCCCGATACCATGTCGTCAAACGGCGTCGCTTCACGGGTGACGACATCTTCGGTGATCTTGCCGAGCAAACCGATCGCCACCAGTGACACGGCGAGCAACCAAACTTCGTACAGCGTGACACTCCGCGGCAGCCATTCGGTAATCCAAGCCGCAATCCGGCTGCGCTGGCGCCGCAAAACTGCAAACAGGATTGCAGCAGCGACGAGTCCAACAACTACGAGGCCTGCTCTCCCCACCCAATGCTCGAGGAGCGGCCAGCTCTGGCCGAAGAGAAATCCGAGAAAGCCCATCGCCGTTGCCCAGGCGACAGCTCCGGCAGCGTTGTAGAGAAGAAACGTCGGCCACGGAACATGAGTCACTCCGGCGGCGAGCGCAGCGACGACGCGGAGGCCGGAGATGAAGCGCGCAGTGAAAATGGTGTGCGGACCGTGTTTGCGAAAATAGGCCTCGACGCCGGTAAGCCGCTTTGCCGACAGTCCGATGTACTTGCCGTATCGCTCGATGAATTTCCGACCGCCCCGCCTGCCGATCCAATATCCGAAGTTGTCGCCGAAGATCGCCGCGACAATCGCGCACGGAATGACAATCGACAGCCGTAATGTGCCTTGCTTCGCGAAGAAGCCAGCGGCGAGTAGCACGGTCTCCCCAGGAACGGGGATGCCGAGATTTTCCAGAAACACGCCGACGAACAGGACGGCGTAACCGTATCGCCCGAACAGAGTAAGAATCCAGTGTGGCATGCCATCTACCTGAAACGAGGCATCGTAAGGATCACCGCTCTTCCATCAGTGACAAACGGATCGCCCGCGGCGTTCATCCCGCTCAGCGGCGGGACAACGGCGACGATTCCGCGTACCGCAGCGCCGGCGTGTGAAAGGTCGGCGGTGATCAGCGCGCGCTCATGATCAATGTGCGGATCGATGCGGTGCGTCGGCAGGTGGAGTTGCGCTGAGAGTTCGATGCCGACATCGTAACTCGCGGTGGCAACCAAGATGGGCCGGCAATCGGTCATTGTGCAGTATGCCGTCGGCCACACTCGCGTGTGGTGCCGGTGCTACGAGTGATATCGGCTCCATCTTCTCCCCAATGAGACCCTCGGCGCGCCGGGGGATATCGGGCGGAAGACCTCCGAGCAGTGCTGTTTCCGCAAGAAGACGGCGGGGCACCGGCCGCGTCGGCGCGACGAACTTCACACGCTGCATCAGAAGAGCACCAGTTAGGCCGCCTATGACCATGACCACCACGCCGATTCGTCGAACCGCGGTCGGCGAAAGGGGGACGGTGAAAGAGTCAATTCGCGGAATCGGACGCTCGTAGTGGAGGAAAAAGAGCACGAGCGCTAGACAGATGAGCGCGACGGCCAGACTTGCGAGGAGATCGGATGGCCAGTGAACGCCAAGGTACAGCCTCGAAACGCCGACGGAAGCGATTGCGAGGAGAAGAAGCATTGTCGCAAATGCACTTTTCAGCGGACGCCGATCTCTTTGAAGCACAAGTGATGCTAGAAGGCCGTAAAGAACGCCGTCGACAAGCAAGTGTCCCGAAGGAAAGCTAGTGTCATGCGCGGCGATCAGCGTGCCGGTCGGGCGGGCATATCCGAATGCGCCTTTGAGTACGACCGAGAAAATGCCGCTGGCCGCGACGGCGAGCACGTATGTGACGGCGAGCCGGCGACGTCCACGTGCAAGGGCGAATAGGGCGAGCGCAAACGCGATCGCCCACGAAACCGCTGGACTGCCGAACTCCGTGATCGCGATCATCAGCCGCGTCACGCCCGGCGAGCGGAAGAGCGGCATTGAGTTGTGCAGCCGCACGTCAAGTGTGACGAGCGGATCTTTTCCGACGATATCCTGAACAATTCCCGATAACCACCACAGCCCGGCAATGACAGCGATCGTCGCCAGTGTTGCCGGAAGGCCCCATGGGTCTCGCGGATTCAATCGTCGCGCGACGAAAGTCAGCGTTCGCGGGTAACGATCGCGGAGATTCCTGATTCCCGGTCGCTCCCACCACGCTTTCGCCACCGGTGTGATCACGGGCCCTAACACGCGCCACCAACGACGCTCATGCTCGATAAACAGCAGAAAAACGAAGATGACGAGCGATGGAACCAGGAACAGGTGCCAGGAAGAGAATTGAGTAGAAGAAAACGGCAGCGAGCATTCAATCACCGAAGACGAACGGCGCTCCTCCGTGCAGGATAGTAACCGCCGCCCTTCTCCGATCCAATTCGATTATCGCGGCACGACGGTTCGCCTCGGACCGGCTGAAAATCGGAAAGGTGATCCGAACGCCGCCCACAGAATTCGATTGTTCTCCTCACGTGCCGGCGACCATGGCCACGTGCCCAACCATCGTCACCACTCCCGAGGTTCCATTTGGGCGGACGCGGAGCACCACGAAGCTGTCTTTCGCGTTGTGAAAAGAGACGCGTTCGACTGTGCCGTCGATCTCCTCGGACATTTCCGCGATTCTAGTTAAAATGCCGTTATGGCGACCACGCCATCAACGAAATACACATACGAAGATTACGTGCTGCTCCCTGATGACGGCCGGCGGAAGGAGATCATCGATGGAGAGCTGTTTGAAACTCCCGCGCCGATTACGAAGCATCAGGCAGTATCAAGAAATCTTGGGTTTCTCCTTCTGCTCTATCTTCGTGATCATCCGCTTGGGTACCTGTATCACGCGCCGTGTGACGTCATCTTTTCCGACTCGGACATCGTGCAACCGGACATCATCTATGTTTCGAACGAACGGGCCGGCATCATCACCGACAAGAACATTCGCGGGGTTCCGGACCTGCTGGTCGAGATTCTGTCCGAGTCGTATCGCAGGAACGACGAGGTCATCAAGCGCAAACTGTATGAGCGCTACGGCGTGGACGAATACTGGATCGTCGATCCGATCTTGGAGACGATCAAAATCTATCGT
>WNGB01008815.1_pt1 | contig 14259 bp, 10 predicted proteins | sample 5400681 | NCBI WGS metagenome assembly WNGB01 (sample SAMN13153367, study PRJNA577476) | soil metagenome | isolation source: 115 cm soil or saprolite under grassland replicate 2 | place: USA:California | collected 2016-06-15 | reverse complement strand
TCCAGGCGGCGTTGGAGGTGTAGAGCAGGCTGAAGATCGCATCGGCGGTCGGCTGCATGTTGTAGAAGCCGACGTAGAACAGTCCCTTCTTCCATACCTGGTCGAGGTAGGTGGCGTGCGGCATGGTCTGCACGTTGATGGTGAAGCCTGCCGGCTTGGCCATCTCGCGCAGGGCCACGCCGAGCTGCGTGCGCGTGGCCGGGCGGTCCGAGGCGATCAGCGTCGCCGTGAGGCCGCCGGCATGGCCCGCTTCCGCCAGCAGCGCCTTAGCGCGGGCGATGTCGGGCTTCTTCAGCGGCAGCTCGCTGTAGAAATGATAGGCCGCATTGAGCGGGGTGTCGTTGCCCGGGGTGCCGTAGCCCTCGGCCACCAGCTCGACCATCGCTGCGCGGTCGACAGTGAGCGCCAGCGCTTGGCGTACACGCACGTCGTTGAACGGCTTCTGGTCGCAGCCCATGTTGACGTTGCAGAACTGGCCAGACGGCACGCGCAGCGCCTGCACGCCACTCGCCTTCTCCAGGCGCGCATACTCGGTGGGCTGCACCGACAGCATGAGGTCGCTGCCGCCAGCGATCAGGGCCGAGCCCTCGGCCGTGGGATCGGGATAGATCATGACCTCGACCCGGTTCAGGTAAGGGCGCCCCTTGTCGTAGTAGGCGTCGTTGCGCGCCACCACGACCAGCCGCTCGGGTTCGAAGGAAACGAGCTTGAACGGGCCGGTGCCCACGGCCTCCCGGTCGAGGCGCGCCAGGCCCGCGCTGACGATGGCCGCCGGCACGATCTTGGCGCAGGTGTTGGCCAGCATTACCGGCAGGTCGGCGTAGGGCGACGACAAGGTGAACACCACGGTGCTGTCGTCCCTGGCCGCGACCTTGGCGATCGGCCCGATGTACTGGCGCGCCGGCGAGCCGGTCTTGGGATCGAGGATGGCGGTGAAGGTGGCAACGACGTCGGCCGCGGTGCACGGGCTGCCGTCGTGGAACACGACACCCTTGCGCAGCACGAACGTCCACTCGGCGAGATCGGGTGAGCTGGTCCACGACTCGGCGAGATCAGGTTCGGCTGTCATGTCGACCTTGAGCCGCGTCAGCGCCGAGTACAGCAGCTCGGCGACGAGGTACTCGGGATTGACCCGCGTCAGCAGCGGATTGAGCTTGGCCACCGCCTGGTCGACGCTGATGCGCAAGGTGCCGCCGCGTTTGGGCGCGGCCCGGGCGGGGCCGTAGGAGGTGGAAGCGCCGAGGGCGAGACCACCGGTGGCGGCAAGGAGAAGGCGGCGGGTCAGGTCGGTCATGCGAGGCTCCGTAACGGCGGGGATGCCCGGTCGGGATTGAGGTCGGCGGCGAAGTCGGCCGCGAGATAGGCAAGCACACTGCGCGCCAGCGCCACGATGTCGCCGATGGTCGTGTGTTCCTCGGGGCCGTGGCCGTTGCGCTCGGGCCGGCCCAAGCCGCCCAGCAGCACTTCGCGCATGCCCATGCGCTGGACCCAGCCGAAGTCCGAGCAACTCGCCGCGCCCCACTTGCGGAAGGTTTCGGCGGACCAGCCGAAGCCCAGCGACAGCGCCTGCTGCCAGCGCGGCCAGTGCGGGCCGGTGGGATCGGTGGTGGGAACGAGATGGCCGATGAGGTGGGTCTCCACGACAAGGGCGGAGTCTGCCGGCACGGCGGCACGCACCGCATCCTCGATCTCGGCCAGCGCCTCCTCGAAGCGCTCCTCCGGCGGATAGCGCCGGTTGACGACGATCTCGAACAGGGCCGGGATCTGCCCGCCGCTGGTGCCACCGTGAGCGCTGACGATGCTGAGCTGCGCCGCGAGTGGACCGCTGGCGTGCGGTGGTGGCGGCAACGCGGACTGCCGGCGAGCCACGAGGGGCTTCAGCGCCTGTAGAGCGCCCAGAACCGGCAACGCCTGCTCGATGGCGTTGACGCCGCGGCCGGCGCGATTGCCGTCGCCGGCATGGACCGTTTCACCGCGCAGGCGGATCAGAAGATTGAACAGGCCGAAGCAGCCAGCCCAGATGCGTGGCGCGGCGCTGCCGTTGAAGTTGAGGATGTGGCCCTCGAGCATGCCTTGCTCCGCCAGGTAGCGAACGCCAGGATAGAGACCGCCTTCCTCGTCGGTGCAGAACAACAGCATGGGATCGTACGCCAGCTCGATGCCGCACGCCTCCGCCGCGCGCAGCGCCAGCAGGACGGCAGCGATGGTGCCCTTCATGTCCGACGTACCCAACCCGTAGAGCCGCTCGCCGTCGCGCGCGAGGCGGAACGGGTCGCGCCGCCAGCCCGGTGCCGCGGGCACCGTGTCGACATGAAAGTAGAGCCCGCACACCGGCTTGCCGGTGCGGCGCGTCGCCAGGAGGTTGATCCGCGGCCCCGACGCCGGACCTTCGGGCACGCGCCACAGTGCCTCCGGCACTTCCACGCGCCGATGCTCGAAGCCCAGCGGCCGCGTGAGGTCCTCCATGAGGTTGGCGAAGGCCGGGTAGCCGCGGCCGGGTGGGAATGACGTGTCGATCGCGATCATGCGCGCGAGCTCGTCGACGGCTCGGTCGGCATCGCGCGCGATCGCGGCGCCGGCTGCGCCGCCAGCCTGAAGAAAGGCCGTTGTCTCGTTGGTCATTTTCTATAAACTTTATAGTAATAGAAAAGGATAGAGCGTGCGAGTCAACGGCAAAACGAGGAAGGCGGCGGCCGCACCCTTCGTCCCGGCCTTCGCGCGGCTGGGCGAGGCGACCGGCGCGCCGCTGCACGAGGCGGTGAAGCGGCGGGTGTCGGAAGCGATCCTGGTCGGCGAATGGCCGCCCGGTACAGTGCTGCCGAGCGAGGTGGCGCTGGCGACCATGTTCGGCGTGGCCGTAGGCACGGTGCGGCGTGCCCTGGGCGACCTCACGGCCGAAGGCATGCTGAGCCGGCGCCGCAAGACCGGGACCGTCGTCACCGGCCGCACGCCGCATCACAGCCTGCGCCACTTTTTCCAGTACTTTCGCCTCCACGACCGCGACGGCGGGCTGGTGCGCTCTACGGCGAAGGTGCTGTCGGTCGGCGTCGCCCGGGCGAACCGGGAGGAGAGTTCCAGTCTGCAGCTCGCGCCCGGCGAGGAGGTCATCCACGTGCATCGCCTGCGCATCGTTGGCGGCAAGCCCGTGATGCACGACCGCCTGGTATTGCCGGCCGCCGCCGTGCCAGATTTCCCGACCGTGCCGGCGCGCGTGCCAGAACTGCTGTATCTGCATCTGATCGAACGCTACGGCCTGCGCGTCTCGGCGGTGCGCGAGCAGATCACGGCGGCGCTGGCCGAGCCTGAGGACCTGCGCCTGCTGAAACTCAGGCCGCCAGCGCCGCTGCTGGTGATCGACGAGGTCGCGTTCGACCAATCGGGTGCTCCGGTGCTGCTCGGCAGCCATCGCGCCACGACAGCAGGCCACTGCTACGTCAATGAAGTGAGATGACCTCCGACAGAGGAGGCAAGGGTCGGCCACGGCATTGGAGCTATTGCAAAGTTGAGTTAGGCGGCCGTGGCGAAGGAGTCGGATACCCTTGGAGACCGCCAAAGAATCCTACCGTTGGTCAAATGGTGACGGTCAATGTCGGTCTCTCGATAGCTAGAGACCAGTGGCCGCTCGCGGCCAAAAGCGCCTTGGTGTCCGCAAAGCGGACGGAGGGGTCATGAGCACCACACTACGGCCCATGACCCGTGGTCGCACGCCTTCTCGTCTCGCTCACGTTCCCACGTTCAAAAGGCGCCATCGGGCAGCGCCCGATTCGCGCTGGCGTCGTAAGATTCCCTTCCCCCATGAGAACCTTCGGCATCCGAACCCGATGGCATTGCACCTTGTCGCGTATCGCAGCGATGCTCCTTGACCTGCATCAAGCGCCGAACGGGATTGGACTATCGGCGACACCGCGGCAAACGGCTCCTGCAAGGCGCGGTCTGCCATGGCCCGCAGATGCTCGCCCTCATGCGGCGTCGATCGCTGACAGCGGGATGGAGAGACGGTAACTGAAGCCCTCGGCGGCATAGTCGGCCGCGACGCTCGACGCAAATTGTTGCGCCACTTGCTGCAGAATGACGCTGCCGAAGCCCTTTCGCGCCGGCGGCGAGACAGGCGGGCCACCGTTCTCACTCCACGAGAAGACGAACGTTCCGTCCATATTGTGGCCCTTGATGGCGACTCGGCCGCTGGGAGCCGAGAGCGCTCCGTGCTTGAGCGCGTTCGTTGCCAGCTCGTGGACGACGAGCGCAAGGTCCTGCGCCAAGCGCGGCGCGATGGCGATCTCGCAGCCTTCGATCGTCGTGCGATCGGCATGACCGGCAAGCTGCTGCGTCAGCATTTTCGCGAGCGAGGTACCTTCCCATGAGCCCGGCAAAGTCGTGTAAGCCTGCGCCACCGCTATGATCCGGCCATTGGCAACACGCGATGCCTCGTCGAGGCTCGCGGCTCCCTTGAGGCTGCTGATCACGATCGCCTGCACGACCGCGAAAAGGTTGCGCGTGCGGTGCTGCAGCTCGCGGATCAGGAGGTGCTGGCTTTCCTCGACCTGCTTGCGTGCGGAGATATCCACCACCGTCGCCAATACCTCCGGCGCGAGTCCATCACCCACCGGATTCAAGCCGATCTCGACGGGAAACTCGGTGCCATCCTTGCGCCGGCCACGAAGGTCGCGCCCCAGCCCCATCGCCCGGAGCTCGGGCCTGTCCTGGTAAGTTTCGCGCTGCTTGCGATGCTCCTCGACCTGCCGGCCGGGCACGAGCAGTTCAACGGGCTTGCCGATCAGCTCGGCCGGCTCGTAACCGAACAGCTTTCCCATGCCGGCGTTGGCGAGCTTGATCCTGCCGGCGCTGTCGACCAGCACGAAACCATTCGGCGCCGAGTCGAAGAGCAATCGGATACCGCGTTGCTGCACGATCAGGTTGTCTATGAGGGCATCGAGCAAAGCCACGATGGCCACGTTGATGAAGTTGATGAAGAAGAACAGGAGCAATTGCAGGGCGTCGCCCGTGTCCAGTTGCCAGGCATGCAGCGGCGCAATGTACAAGCACCAGGCGGCGATTCCCGACAGTATCGTAGCAACGACGCCGGGCCGCAGGCCGCCGAACAGCGTGGCGACGATGATGGCCGGATAGAATGTGATGAAGGGGCTGCGTGCGCCGATATAGTCCTCGACCAGCCAGCGGATGCCCACGGCAAGCGTGACCGCGACCATCGCCAGCCCGTAGCCGATGAGGCGCCTCTGCCGGATGCGCACGATGCGCACGACCCATGGGTGGACCTCGAAACCCGACGTAATCGGCACCGCCTTCTGCCCCCCTGGCTTTCATTCAACAGTCATTTTCTGGGAATAGCAAGATTGAGGCCAATGAGCTGGCGAGTCCCTCGACTTCAAGCCACCGGCCTTAACCCGCTGCTGCTGCAGGCGCTGCCTCCAAAGGCCGCAGCTTGCGAAGGGGGCGCGGACGCGAGGATCACCGGCAGTTGGCGCACAGCCAATCGAGGTCAACCAGTTCTATTCGGAAATCCGGCTTATCCATATCGTGGCCGTCATCGCCAATGCCCTCCAAGCGCGGCGCACTGAGCTCGGGCACCATGAAGCAGTACGACGAACCGGCTCGCAAATTGAGATTGGTGCGGATCTGTGCTTTGAACTTAGGCGACGGCCCGAAGAAGCAAATCAAGCTGGTTGCGCGCCCCCGCAACCACTTCTGTCATAACTCGCTCACCGTCCCGATCTAGCCCTTGAGATGCGCCGAGTCATTCAGATGGCGGTATGGGTTGCTGCTGCACAGGTGGGCTGCCAATCCGTTGATGTCGCGCTCGATGGCGACGAGCGGGCGCGAGGAGCGGCGTGGTCGGCTACAACGTCCAGGCCGCCGTCGACGCAAGCATCAGCTGATCATGACTCACGAGGTCACCAACACAGGTCGCGATCGAGACCAGCTCTAGGGCATGGCAGGCCAGGCCAAGGCGGCGATAGGGCTCCAAGCCCTCGATGTGCTGCCGGACGCGGCTACTTCGACAGCGAAAAGGTGCTGGCGTGCGAGGGCACAGGCGTCACGCCCTATTGCCCAAGCCGCTCACTTCAGGCTCCAAGGCCAAGGGACGATTCGGCAAGCAGGACTTTGTGTACTTGGCCGACGACGACGTCTCTCGCTGCCCGGCAGGGAAGACCCTGACCCGCCGCTTTACCTCGGTCGAGGGCGGCATGAACGTAAGCGTTGCCCGGGTTGCGGGCGAAGACTACCCTGGTGCTCTTGGTGACTGCGGCCCGGATCCCTCCGGCGCCGAGCGTTGAATGCAGTGCCGGATCAGGGATCTCAGGTTGCCGTGTGGCTGGCCAACCGGGTGATGGTCATGATGCGGCCTGACGACTTCGGGCTGTGGAACGATCCCCTCTGGTACAAAGACGCGATCGTCTACGAGCTCCATGTCCGCTCGTTCTACGACAGTGACGGGGACGGCGTCGGAGATTTCCGCGGCCTGACCCAACGGCTCGACTACCTGCAGGACCTCGGCGTCACTGCCCTCTGGCTGCTTCCCTTCTGCCCGTCGCCCCTGAAGGACGATGGCTACGACACCTCGGACTACACGGCGATTCACGCGACGTACGGCACGATGCGCGACTTCAAGGCCTTTCTGCGTGAAGCGCACCGCCGTGGTCTCCACGTCATCATCGAGCTCGTGCTCAACCACACGTCCGACCAGCATCCGTGGTTCCGGCGGGCCCGTCAGGCCAAGCCCGGGAATCACTGGCGCAAGTTCTATGTGTGGAGTGACACTCCCGAGAAGTATCGGGAAGCCCGGATCATCTTCAAAGATTTCGAGCCCTCGAACTGGGCCTGGGACCCGGTCGCCCAAGGCCATTACTGGCACCGCTTTTACGCACATCAACCGGACCTCAACTTCGACCATCCCGCGGTGCAACGCGCCATGCTGCGGGTCGTCGACTTCTGGCTCAAGCTCGGTGTAGACGGACTCCGCCTGGATGCCGTGCCCTATCTCTACGAGCGAGAGGGAACGAGCTGCGAGAACCTCCCGGAAACCCACGCGTTCCTCAAGATGCTCCGTGATCACGTCGACAAGCGCTTCCCGAACCGGATGCTCCTGGCCGAGGCCAACCAGTGGCCGGAGGATGCAATCGCCTATTTCGGCGCCGCGGACGAGTGTCATATGGCCTTCCACTTCCCCCTGATGCCACGGTTGTTCATGGCCATCCAGCGCGAGGATCGCTTCCCCATCATCGACATCGCCCAGCAGATGCCCTCGATTCCCGAGACCTGTCAGTGGGCCCTGTTTCTGCGAAACCACGACGAGCTGACGCTGGAGATGGTCACCGACGAGGACCGCGACTACATGTACCGGCTGTTTGCAATCGACCCGCAAGCGCGCGTAAACCTCGGGATCCGCCGGCGGCTGGCGCCGCTTCTGGGAAACGACCGCAGGACGATCGAGCTCGTGAACAGCCTGCTGTTCTCGCTCCCGGGCACCCCGGTCCTCTACTACGGCGACGAGATCGGCATGGGGGACAACGTCTACCTCGGGGACCGGAACGGTGTGCGGACCCCCATGCAGTGGAGTGCGGACCGTAATGCCGGGTTCTCACGGGCCAACCCCCAGCGGCTCTGCCTCCCCGTCATCATCGATCCGGAGTACCGCTATGAAGCTGTCAACGTAGAAGCCCAACAGAACAATCGCAATTCGCTCCTGTGGTGGATGAAGCGCCTCATCTCGTTACGCAAGCGCTCCAAGGTGTTCGGTCGAGGGAGCCTGGAGTTCCTGCCGTCGGAAAATCGCAAGGTCCTGACCTTCGTTCGCCGCTATCAGGACGAGGCGGTCTTCGTAGTCGCCAATCTCTCCCGGTTCGCACAGTCTGTGGACCTTGACCTGTCCGCTTTCAAGGGAACCGTGCCGCTTGAGCTCTTCGGGCAAACGCGGTTTCCCCCCGTGAGCAACGCACCCTACTCGCTGACACTCGGCCCCCACATCTTCTACTGGTTTGCCCTCTCGCCGCAGAGCGTGGAGGCCGTCGCCAGCCCTACCGCCACGGCTGGCGCACTGCCCACGCTCACCGTACGGGGCGCACGGGAGAACGCGCTGCGAGGTCGGGACAAGGCCGAGCTGGAGACCATCCTTCCCGGCTACCTCAAGGGGCAGCGCTGGTTCAGGAGCAAGGCCCGGCTGATCCAGACCGCCGAGATTGTTGAGGTTATTCCCGTGCCACATGACGCGCCGGTGGCTCACATCCTGCTCGTCCAGGTGACCTATACTGAGGGCGAGCCTGAGATCTACGTGCTCCCGGTGGCCTTCGCTGACGATGGACGCGAGGCCCCGGGACCGACGAGTCATGCGATCGCGAGCGTGCACCTTACGGGCACGGGATCAGAGGAGAAATGGATCCTCCACGACGCGATGGTGGATCCGCGCTTCTCGCTTGCTCTCCTCGATCTCATCGCCCAAGGCCGGCGGTTCAGCGGGCAATTCGGTCAAGTGATCGCCTCACCGACGCGCCATTTCCGCTCGCTTCTGAGGACGGTGGGAGATTTGCTGGAGCCGGCCGTCGTAAAGACCGAGCAGACCAACACATCGGTGGTATATGGCGACCGCTTCATCCTCAAGGTGTTCCGCCGTCTCGAGCCGGAAACCAATCCCGATCTGGAGCTCGGGCGGTTCCTGACGGAGGAGAGAGACTTCCGGAATATCGCGCCGCTTGCCGGCGCGCTCGAGTTGCGCAGGCCAAACGGCGAGTTGACGACACTCGGCGTCCTCCATGGCTTCCTGCCGAACGAGGGGGATGCTTGGGCCTACACGCTGGACACACTACGACTCTACTACGAGAAGGCCCTCACGCATCGAGCCGGGGCGCCCGCCCCTCCCGCCTTCGAAGGGCCCCTGCTGGCCGCCGTCGAAAATGAGCTCCCGCCGCGCGCGCGCAAGTGGATCGGCCTGTACCTGGAAGACGCCCGGCTGCTCGGGCAGCGCACCGGCGAGCTCCATGTGGTCCTGGCGAGCGACCCCGCCAAGCCCGAGCTTGCCCCCGAGCCTGCCACGGACTTTTCCCGGCAGGCTCTGTACCAAGCCATGCTGAGCATCGCGAACGATACCTTCTCAGTCCTCCGCCAGCGACTGGCCGGGCTGCCCACGGCCATTCGCGAAGACGCGCAAAAGGTCCTGGAGCTCGAGGGAAAGGTGCGGAATCGGTTCGAGTTGCTCCGCGATCGGAAGATCGCAGCGATCCACCTACGTTGCCATGGGGATTACCATCTCGGGCAGGTCCTCCACACGGGCAAGGACTTCATCATCATCGACTTCGAGGGCGAGCCGACCAGGCCCGTCGGCGTCCGACGGCTCAAGTCCTCCCCGCTTCGAGACGTCGCTGGAATGCTGAGATCCTTCCACTACGCTGCGTACGCGGCCCTACTCGGCCAGGTGCCCGGGGCGCGACCGGAAGACTTTTCCACCCTGGAGCCGTGGGCGCGGTTCTGGTACCGCGCGGTGAGCGCGGCGTTCCTCAAAGGCTATCTCCCGGCCGTCGCCTCCGCCTCGTTGCTGCCGCAGGCGCCGGCGGAGCTCGGGGTCCTGCTCGACGCCTACCTTCTTGAGAAGGGCATTTACGAGATCGGCTACGAGCTCAACAACCGACCCGAGTGGACGCAGATCCCTCTCAAAGGGCTCCTGGAACTCTTCGAGACCGGGCGATGAGGAGCGAGCCCACAATGGAGATCACAGTACGCCAGGAGGCGACGGCGACGGCCTTGGCCCTGTCGGAGAGGCCATGAACAAGTCCCCGACTCGACCAAGCGATCGCCGGCGTCCCGGCTGAGGGACACCGGCAGATGAGCGCTGCATCGTTTGAAATTCGGCGACCTTGACGCGCCCATCGCGCAGGCCGTGCTGCTCTTATATGCTTAGCGGGAAGCTTGAGGAGGCGGCGCATGGACGCCAGAGCATTAGCTGCCAAATTTGTGGCGAAAGCTGCTTCGGCCGTCGCTGAAAAATATAGGCAGGAGGCGGCTATTCCTGATGATGATGCGAAGCGGTTGAAGGATGCTGAAGACTGCAAGAGGGCAATAACGGAGGTGGTCATTCCGTTTTTGTCAGAGCTCAAAGCTCATTTCCCGCAGGGTCAGTTTTCGTTTCATCCGCAAATCGATCTTTCAGATCACAAGTTTGTGGGCGTTTCCTTCAGAGTTGGAGATGGCCCGGTTACCACCATTTCCACTACTTTTGGAAATGTAATGGTCTCGCATAGTGGCGCCAGCGGATCTTCTAGAGGAGTTGATCTTGTATATTCTCCCGAGACTGATCCATTCATCTCAGATTCAGGTGATCTGACTAGAGAAAAAATTTCAAAGCTTGTTGAAATGATAATTGACCATACCTAGAGGGCCAAAGAACAGAGACGAGCGCCGCCTGGACGATCCGGTGCGACGGCGGCCGAAGCGATCCGCTCCCTGATCGACGATGTCGTCCTCAGGCCCGGCCCCAAGCGCGGCAGGTCGAGGCCGAGCTACGGGGCGAGTTGGTGGGCATCCTCGACTTCGCCGACAGCTCCCAGAGTCAACGGATGGGCAAAGTTAGGACAAACGCGGGTGCGGGCCCCCGCAACCAATTCAATAGAGCCGCCCTCGCAAGCCGACGGCTTTGTTGTTTGCTCCATCAACCAGCGTGAGCGGGATTTTTCCGACCGGCCCGTTGCGGGCCCGATCGCTGCGGGCACGACGCGACTTCCGTTGTCCCTTTCGGCCCGGCCCCATCTCGTGCAAACGGCGGGCTCCAGCTACACTGAACCCATTGCCCGGCGACGGGGCAGGGGCGGAGACGCACCATGGCTGAGCGCGAGGCGCGTATCGACCGGCTGTTGCTTGGCCAGGAGATCGCGGATTTCCTCTATCGAGAGGCAGAGCTGCTCGATGAGCGGCGCTATCGGGAATGGCTCGACCTGCTCGCCGACGACATCCGCTACTGGATGCCGATGCGGCGCAACGTCAAGTTCGGCGAGGACGAGCGCGAGTTCACCCGTGCCAACAGCGACATCAACTGGTTCGACGAGGGCAAGGACACGCTGGTTCGGCGCGTAAAGCAGATCGAGACCGGCATCCATTGGGCCGAAGAGCCGCGCTCGCGCCTCTCGCATCTCGTCACGAACGTACAAGTGCAGAGCGCCGAGCCGTCCCTTGCCGCACCGCAAGAGGTCGCGGTCACCTGCCGTTTCCTGATCTACCGCAACCGCGTCGAGACCGAGACCGACATCCTGGTCGGCCGCCGCGAGGATCAGCTCAGGCGCAACGGGGCGGGCTGGCTTCTGGCGCAACGCAAGATTATTCTCGATCAGAACGTGCTGCTGTCGAAAAACCTGACGTTCTTCATTTGAGGGGACGGCCATGGCGATGAACGATAGGCGGGGCTATCGCTCCGGCCTGGTCGATCTGCAGGCGGGCCAGATCAGCCGCGAGATCTTCGTCAACGAGCACATCTACGCCGAGGAGCAGGAACGTATCTTCGCGCGCGCCTGGCTGCATGTCGGGCATGAAAGCCAGATCCCCAAGCCCGGCGACTATTTCGTGTCGTCGATGGGCGAGGAGTCGGTGATCCTGTGCCGCGACCGGGCCAATAAGATCCACGTCTTCCTCAATTCCTGCCGCCACCGCGGCATGAAGGTGTGCCGCTACGACCAGGGCACGACGGCTGTCTTCACCTGCCCCTATCACGGCTGGAGCTACGGCACCGACGGGCGGCTGGCCGGCGTGCCGTATTTCCGCGAGGCCTACCATTCGCGGCTCGACAAGGAGAAATGGGGCCTCGTCGAGGTCGCGCAATTGCACAACTACAAGGGCTCGATCTGGGCGACCTGGGATCCGGCCGCACCAGGCTTCACCGAGTATCTCGGCGACTTCACCCGCTATCTCGACCTGCAGCTCGACGGCTGGGACGGCCGCGAGGGCCAGGCCGAGGTGCTGGGCGGCGTCCAGAAATGGCTGGTGCCGTGCAACTGGAAATTCCCGGCCGAGAATTTCAGCGGCGACACCTATCACAACATCAGCCACCGCTCGGTCGATCTGGCCGGCATCGGGCCGTCGGGCGCCGGCCGTCGCGACATGGGCGAGCGCGACGCGAGCCGCAAGCTGCATGTCTGCATTCCCGATCGCGGCCACCAGACGATCCACTACGTCCTGCCGGCCGGCAAGTCGCCGCCGCCTGCCTATCTGAATGCGCCGATCGTCGCCGAGTATTTCCGCCACTGCGAGGCGGAGAGGCGGCGCCTGCGGGGTGAGGAGGCGCGGCTGGTCGGCGCGCCCGGCGAGATCTTCCCGAACACCGCGCTGCTCTCGCGCCAGCCGCGGACGATGGCCGTGTGGCACCCGCGCAGCCCTCATCAGACCGAATGCTGGCGCTGGTTCTTCGTCGATCGCGATGCGCCGACCGAGGTCAAGCACTTCCTGCGCGACTACTACATCCGCTACTCCGGCCCCGCCGGCATGACCGAGCAGGACGACATGGAGAACTGGAACTACGCTCATGCGGCAAGCCGCGGCACCATCGCCCGGCGCTATCCCTACAATTACGACCAGGGAAGCGGCACCGCCGTTTCCGACTACGAGTACCAGGGCCTGCGCGTGCCCGGCGAGGTGATCGACCTCACCGAGACGCAGTCGAGCGAGCAGCCGATGCGCAACTTCTACCGCCGTTGGGCCGAGTTCATGGAGGCCCGCGACTGGTCGCAGCTCGCGACCTGGCGCGGCGGCGAGCGCAAGGCAGCGGAATGAGCGCGGCGCAATGAGCGCGCCGATCAATGTCCGAGACCTCGCGCCCGGCACGTCGGTCGTGCTCGCCGACGGCGCCGAGGCGGAGATCGTCACCAACCCGCGCGACGGAATGTGGCTGCTCGCGCGCTACCTGTCGTCGCCGCGCGATCCGACGCTCGTTGGCCAGGAAGAAATGATCTTTGCCCCGGACGTCGTGGCCTTGGGGCGCTCGGCGGCGGCGACATGATGTGGGGAATGCAGCTACTCAAACGCGCCGCCGATCGCTGAGATCGAACATCCGCGGCAGGCTGCGCGCGACAACGACGGAGCCCTCGATGCGCGCCAGCTTTTCCGACACCGCCTGCTCAAGCGGCAGCTGGGTCGAGAGAATGCGCAACAGCGTATCGAAGCGCGTCTCGATCGTCGCGCTGGCCGGGCCCTCGCCGCGACCGAGCGTCGTGCCCTGCGGGCCACCCTGAACCAAGAAGCTGGCGGACTTGCCGCCCTGGGTCACACGCAGCGCGATCCTGCGCGCCGGCGTCGGCGTCTGGCGGGCAATCGCGTCGAGGCCGAGCAGCACCGAGTCGGGCTCGAACGTGTCGTCCGGGCGCGGCGGGAAGAGAAAGTGGCCGCCCCACCGGATCAGCTCGCGGATCGCGGGCTTCAGCGCCAGTCCGACCGGCGTCAGCTCGTAGGTCTGGGCGTTGAAGGGCGCGGGCAGGGTGGCGCGCCGCACGACGCCGCTCTCGATCAAGGCGTTGAGGCGGCCGGTCAACACGGTCGGGCTGACGCCGCTCAACCGCTCGACCAGGTCGCCGAAGCGCTTGGGGCCGAGCAGCAGCTCGCGCACGATGAGCAGTGTCCAACGCTCACCGACGATCTCGGCGGCGCGGGCGAGGGCACAGAATTGGGGATAGTGCGTTTGCGTCACCTGCGGTGGGCCAGGGCGATCAATGGACCGGCAACGACGAACTGAAGGAGCGTGAAGCCGGTCTCCAGCGCGAGATAGATCGGCACCGATGTCATCACGTTCTTGGCGGCGACCGCAAGCGTCGTGAACGACCAGGAAAGCAGACCGATCATGAGGCCGTAGGCAAGGCCGTTCCTCAGGACCGACCGACGCTCGGCGAAGACGCGAGGATAGACCCAGGAGAAGGCCGCGCCCTGGATCAGCATCGACAGCAGGCCGAACGGCACGATGACGTCGTCGCGATACATCGCGAGCTCGCGGTAGGCCGGCGCGAAGACCGTCAGGTGCCAGGGATAGGCGATGACGAAGCTCGGCACGACGTAGGCTATGACGCCGAGCCAGAAGGCGCGTGACATGGCGGCGTCCTCAGATCGCAACCTTGCGCTCGGCGTAGTAGGCTTTGACGGCGGGATGTTCCTTCACGCGCTCATGGTGCTCGACGAGCCGCGGGGCGACGCGGTCGGGCAGGTCGACCGGGACATGATCGAGCTGCCCGGATCTCAGATGGTGGATCCAGACGAAGACCTTGAGGTCCGCGACGGTGAGTC
>WNGB01008814.1_pt1 | contig 14259 bp, 9 predicted proteins | sample 5400681 | NCBI WGS metagenome assembly WNGB01 (sample SAMN13153367, study PRJNA577476) | soil metagenome | isolation source: 115 cm soil or saprolite under grassland replicate 2 | place: USA:California | collected 2016-06-15 | reverse complement strand
TAGTCGACTGGTCACGCGGGCAGGGGGCTAGTCACCTACCCTCGATCGATCGGCTCGTGCTCGCTATGTGACTTTTCGCACAGATCAATGCTGGAGCGCCGTTAAAGTCGCGACTACCGTACTGATAGTCGCGGCTGAGTGAGCCGCGCCGCTGGGGAGCGGGGCATGCGGCGGTGGGCCAAGGGTGGAAATGCCGGCGTATTGGCGCCAAACGCATCGGCATTGGCCGAAGCCTTGCGGAGCGGTCTCGCGACGCGCACGATCTTGACCACTGCAGTTCATGGGACAGGCTCCGTCGGGATACCCCGCGGCAGCATCCGGCTGCCGCCTTGCCTTGATCCCCTGAAGATTTGACGACGCCAACAGCAGGTTAGATCGACATGACCTCCGCCACGCCACTCAACTGGGTGAAGTCCAAATCGATTGGTCAGGTATCGGAGATCGCTGTCCTGGCGCCGATCAAGCTCGGCCGCGTTCCCGGCGAGCGCCGAACTTACGAGGAGAGACTGCGGTCGGCGATCGACAATCTCACGGCGCGGGTTCAGCAGGGGATCCCCATAGAACTCGACAGGATCCGCACCATTCATTTCGGCAGGATGATCATCATCCGACCCGAGCAGTACCTGGTCTATTCCGATGTGCCGGGCGTGCAGTACGACGAAACGCCCAAAGGCAAGGTACCGAAACCGTTCGACGACTATGTCCCGCTCGAGGCCTCTGACGGAAAGCCGCCGACATTTCGCTCGTGGCTTCTGACGCTCGTCGAGTTCGACGGCGACATGCGGGTCTATTTCCGCGATATCGCCCAGTTCATCGCCGACGACTTCGATGCGCTCTTCCGCAATTGCGAGGATTTTGGGACGACGCGAAACTTTGAAGCGTTCTGGTCCTGGATCAAGCGATACCAGATCGACAGCAATCTCTTCTACTCGCGCTATGGCGACCTCTCGGTGGTGCGCATCAAGCAACTCCAGGATTTCAAGCGTCGCTTCGACGAGTTCGTTGCCGAGGTGCGCCCGGCAAGCGGATCACGCGTGAAATCCCTGGACGATCTGTTCGATCAATTCCTGGCAAAGACGCAGCAATACGCCGGCGATTTTCCGTCGCCTGGCGGCATCTACAAATCGAAGAGCTGAACGGGGACGGTGATGGCATACGATGGCGAGGCAGGCCGGCGGCCCCCGGCATCTTCGGGGCTCGCGACTGCCGTGCAGGCTCATCTCGGCCGAGCCTCACGCTTTGCCGACGGCAAGACGCGCAACTGGTCGCTGTTCTTCTTCTTCCGGATCCTGTCCAAGGCCCGGCTGGCGGCGAACCTGAAGCAGATCGCGTTGGCGCTCGACGCCAAGGCTGCGGCCGGCGCCGCGCCGACCAAGCTGGACGACCCGCAAGCGCCCGCGCAGCTCTTCCTGGATTGGCTGAAGATCCTCGTCGAGGCCAAGTCGGATGACTTCTGGAAGACCCTCCGGGCGGAGTGCGAAAAAGCCGGCATCCAGGTGCCCGCGCAAGTTGGCCCTGACCAGAACGCGTACGAGTTCCTCTTCCAGGCCATCGAAGACTTCTCGAAGGGTGCATTAGCCCGATTGCCGGCAAACTTCACCACGCCGATCAAGGCCGACGTCGCGCGAGCGGCCTATGTCACGTTTGCGAATCCCGGCAACTTCAATGCCTTCGTGGCGAAGTTCGGCAACAGCGCCGCTGGCGCGGGGCGCAAGGCATTGTCGGGCGGCCTCCTGGGGGCGTTCGCCTACGAACTGCTCCGACAGTTCGCACCGGCTCAGGCAGGACCGAAGGACGGCGTTGTCCGGCCTGCGGTGTTGCGCAGCGAGGCCGTCGAAATCGGGCTGAAGCGGGACCGTGACCAGGTCGAGAAGCAATGGGATCCGGTTCCGATCAATTTCGCCTTCACTTTCCCGGGGCTGAAGGCTCTGCAGCTCAGCGAGCCGACGCTCGCCTCCTTCCCCGAAGCCTTCAAGCAAGGCATGGCAGCGCGTGCCGAGCGGCTCGGCGACGTCGGACCGAGCGCGCCGGAGAACTGGGAGGGGGTCCTCGGACTTGACTGCGTGCACGGCTATTTCACCGGCGGCTATCTCGCCGACGGTGACGACGAGCCGGTCTCGGAGGATTCTCGCCGACGGCTGCGCGACGATGTAAGTGCCTTCAACGACAGTACAGGCACCAATGGGTGGGGCGATACGCTGCGCACCATCCTGACGCTGTTGTGTCTGCCGCTGGGCATCGAAATCCTGCATATCGAGCTCGGCGAAGATCCCTACGAAATCGACAAGAACGGACGGGTCGTTCGCCCACCGTATCGCATGGAGCATTTCGGTTTTCGCGACGGCATAAGCCAGCCGTTCGTCGACATGAACCTTGGCGATCCGCTGCCGGGCGGCGGCACGCCGAGCCGTAACCGCACCTGGGCGCCGGTCGCCCACGGCGAGATCTACCTCAGTGAGCGGGATGAGGACGGCAACGCGCACCATCTTCCGGTTCACGAGTCGCTGCGCGAAGGCAGCACGTTCCTGGTCTTTCGCAAGCTCGAACAGGATGTCGCGGCGTTTCGGGCGTATTTGGCAAGCCAGCGGCCAAACGACCGCGCTGCCCAGGACAAGCTCGCCGCGCAGTTCGTCGGACGTTGGCCGAACGGCACCCCGCTGATCGCAGCGCCTCATGCGCCGCGGGATCTGGGAAGCGATGCGGACGGGCTTCTCAACGATTTCCGCTACGCGGCGGATGATGCGAAGGGGTTGCGTTGCCCTCTCGGATCCCATATCCGGCGGTCCAATCCACGCGACATCGGCGGCACCAACGACGTACGTCGCCATCGCATCCTGCGCCGCGGCATGGCCTACGGCGGCTCCCTGCTGCCGATGGATTCACCGGGCGACGGCCGCAAGCGGGGCCTGTTGTTCATCGCCGCCAATTCGCGCCTGGACCTGCAGTACGAGGTGATACAGGGCGACTGGATCAACAAGGGGGAGATCCTGGGCCAGGCCGGCCTCGGTCGTTGTCCCATGACCGGCGCCAATCTCGGCGGACCAGGCGATTCCTTCCTCGAGAGCGGCGCGGTGGCGCCGGTGACGGGGCTGCCACCTTTCGTCATCACGCGCGGCGGCGACTATTTCTTCGCCCCCGGGGTCAAGGCCATGCAGCAGATCGCGCATGGCGAGAAGTTCAGCGTGAATGCTGCGGATTTGCCCTATGACGGCTACAGCATGGGGGATGCCACTACGCCCACGCTTCTCAGCGAGGAGCGGATCAAGGGGTACGCCGGTCAAATCTTCGCAGGGGCAAAAGACGTCGTGCGCGTCGGGATGCCGTCACCGGTTGCGGATCCCGGCGCCGCGCCGGTCGCATTCGTGGCTCGCGTTGCGCACGTCAAGCAAGCGCTCGGCATGCGGACCGATGCCAGCAACCAGATGATCACTTCTGTCGCTCACTATCAGGAGGCCATCCGCACCATCAGCACTGGCCAGGACATGATCGTCAGCACGCAGCCGGACAGCGTCACCGGTGCGAAGCGCGCGCTCATGATCAAGCTCCTGGAAGCAGGCTGGTCGTCGCTGTCGACCCCCCAAGAGTCCGTCTATGTGCGCCTGGCGCGGATCACGAAGCGGAGCATCGAAGCGACGCTGCGGCGAACGGCATCCCACCGGGCCATCGACATCGTCTATGACCTGGGATCCGTCACGACCTACAACGTCATCAGCGAGTTGTTCGGCACGCCCGGTCCGGACTGGTTGACCGAAATGGCCGTCGCCTTGCGTTTCTCTCGCCAGCACTTGACCCAAGTCGAGCCGGATTGGCTTCTCGCCATCAAGGCCGCCAAACCCGAGGACGTGGGCCTGGCGACGTGGCAGGTCTGGTCGATCCTGATGTTCGTCGACATCGTCGGCAACTACCTGCAGCAGGAGGAGCTGAAGGCGCTCGGCGTGCAGGCCGGCCGGGAGTTCTTGACGCATATCGATACGCTGATTGTAAAAGCCAGGCAGCGGCCACTCCCGCCGCACACCAACCTGCTGGCGGCATTCATCTCCCTGGAGAAGACGTTCACGGACCCGGCCAATCCCAATGCCCTGCCGGTCGAGGCCTACTACGGCCTGGTCCGCATGCTGCTGCTGGAAGTTGCGAGCTCGGCGATCGTCATTGCACCGACGCTGGGCGCGGTCGTCCATACGGCGTTGAGTGGCGGCATCGACCTGCCGTCGCTCATCCAGCTGATCATGAAGGTGACGCCGACGCAGGCGAAGTTCGATGAAGGCATCGAGCGCCTGCTCTACGAGACGTGGCGACTCAATCCCACCGTCAAGCTGCTGATGCGGCGCAGCAACCAGGCTGAGCAGTACGGAAAGGACACTGTTCAAAAAGGTGACTGGATCGCCGCTCTGATTGGCGCTGCATGCTTCGATCCCGTCACCTTTCCGCAGCCCAAGCAATTCTCGCTCGATCCCGTTCTTCCCGGTCCGAAGCGCAATATCGAGGATTACCTGCTGTTCGGTGACGCCCAGGCGCCCGGTCGACTTTGCTGGGGCAGGGACAAGCTCGCGCTCTATCTCCTCACGGAGTGCCTCAAGGCGGCGGGGCGGTTGAAGGGACTGAAGAAGGTCGCGGGCGCAGGCGGCGAGCTCAAGAAGTTCGCGCAGGTGAATATCGGCTTCCCGACACGGTTCGTCAGTGTTCTGCCGGACTGGCCGAAGAAACCCTGAGCTGTTCGTCGGCAACCAGACCATATTGCCGACAGAGGCTCGCCTGCTCCGCAAGGTCGGCGGGGATCTGCGCCGAGTTGGGTTCGGCCGCCGCAAGCAGGCCGGCACGCACGCTGAGGCCCTGCACGATCAGACACGGGTTGCTGATGCTGCGCGCAACGTCGAGCGCGCGGTTGATCGCGGCAAGCGCATCCGACGACGATCCCAACTGGGCCAGCGCCTCGGCATAGCCGGCGTTCAGATAGTAGAGCTCGAGCCGGCCGGTACGGTCCTGCAGGCCGCGCGCCAACCAGGCCTCGACAGCCGACACGGCTTTCGCTGCTTCGCCGGTCCGGGCCAGCGCGCTTGCCAGCAGGCCGACGACGTGCGGCAACGCCGGGTCGTAGCCGTATTGATCGATCACGTTGACCGCGGCCTGCAGGCAATCCGCTGCATCGCGGTAGCGCCGCAGCTTCAGCAGGTTGCGGCCCAGGCCTAGCCGGGCAAGAATCTCGGAGTAGGGCTCGCCCTCTCGCGTGGCGATCTCCAATGCCTTCTCGGCATGGTCCAGCCCTTCCTCGTAGAGGCCCACCTCCATCATGAACCAGCTCAGGTAGCTGCGAACCATTGATCCGGGGATGGCGGCGGCACCAAGGCGAGTCGTCTCGAGCGCGCCGCTGAAGGCGTTGCACAGCTCGAGCTGCATGTCGATCGCGCGCTTGATCTCTCCTGTTCCGTAGAGGGCGCTGGCCAGCATGAACTTGGCGCCGAATTTCAAAGGCAGATTGTCGAGCTCGGTGGCAATCGCGAGCGCCCTTTCGCTCTGGTCGCGGCAATCGGCGTAACGGCCCTGGAACCAGCTGATCATGCCCATGTGGGACAAGGCGGCGCAGACCTTGTCCGGCCGATCCTGGCGCTGGGCGAGCGCCAGCGCGCGCGGCAGGTAGGGGTTCATCTTGCTGAACTCGCCGATCTGCAGGAGCTGGGCGAACGGCATCAGGACGAAGTCGACGAACCGTCTTTCCGCCGGCTCACCGATCCTCTCGATGCACTTCATCGCGCGCTGGAAGATGAGGAAAAGCGAGCCGCTTGCCGAGCTGCGTCGAGCGCGCAGTCCGGCCAGCCACAGATATTCGAGCGCTTGTTCGTCATTGCGCGCACTTTCGGCATGGAAGGCGAGGCGCTCGAATTGCGCACCGAGATCGGAATAGGTCGCTGTGATGGCGGCGATCGCTGCGCGGTGCAGTTCCCGGCGCCGCGGGCCCGGCACCGTTTCGGAACAGGCCTCTGCGACAATGGCGTGGCGGAAACGGATCGACGTGCCGATCGACGGCTGGACGATCTCGAGCCGCTCGAGCTCGGCGCAATCTCGCAGCAGCGTTTCGGTATCCTTGTCCAACACCTTCAAGGCGACATCGATCTCGACTTCGTTGCCCAGCACGCTCAGCCCCTGGGCGCACTCCTTGGCTCCTGGGGAAAGACGGTTGAGGCGGGCATGGATGACCGATTGCACGCTTTGCGGCACCAGGTTGATGCTCTCGCTGATCGACAGCACGATCTGTTCGAGGACGAACGGCACGCCGTCGGCCCTGTCGAGGATCGTCTCGACAATGGCCGGCGGCGGCGCGCCCGGCGGCCACAGAAGATGGGCGAGTTCGCGCATTTCGGCACGAGGCAGGGGATCAAGCCGCAGGACCATGGTGGCGATGTCCCGGGCCTCGGCAAGCGACTCCGGTCGTCCCGTCATCAGCAGCGTGCAGGGCCCGGACGCGGTGTTCTCGCTCATCAGCCGCAGGCAGTAGATGCTTTCGGGGTCGAGCAGATGTAGATCCTCGATGACGACCAGCGTCGGAGTGCCAGCCATCAGTTTCGCCAGAGCGTCAACGAGCGCGCGGGCGACCTGGGTCTGGGTCAGTTGTCCCGAATTGGCCTCCTCGCTACTAGGTTTGGCCAGCAACACCGCGCCCAGGGGACCGTCTTCGAGGTGTTCGATTCCGGCGGCCGCCAGGCTGCTTTTCACATTGTCATCCGTTGCTGTCTCGCTCAGCGAGGATGCCGCGAGGATGAGCGAGCGCACGGCCGAGTACGGCGTCGTGCGGCGTTGCGAATCGCCCCGGAAGATCAGGACCAGCCTGCTGGTTTGCCGGGCGTCCTGGATGGCTGCAGCCGCCAACCTGCTCTTGCCGATGCCCGGTTCGCCGATCACGGCGATGGCGCGGCAGCCGGGCTCCTGACGGGCCAGAGCCTGGCGCACCGATTCGCGCTCACGCTCGCGGCCGACCAGCGGGACGCGATAGCTGAGCGAGCCGCTGTCGCCGATGCCTGGCGCGTGGGGCGGGCCGGACAGGCTGTAGGCGCTGGCATTTATCTGCTTCAGGATCTTGACGTCTTCAAGCGGCGTGAGCTCGAGTACTGACCGGCACAATTCGACGGTTTTCGAGCTCACGAAGATGCTGTCGGGCGGTGCTATCTTCTGTAACGCGGCGGCGATGTGAACGGTGCCGCCCACAGGATCGAGCCGCGATCCAGCCTGCATGTCCATGCGTCGCAAGCCGACCAGGCCCGAGTGTATGCCGACGCGGAAGCGGATGGGCCGGTCGAGGACGTCGCGGATGCGAGCGGATTCCGTGCCGGGATGCTGGATCAGCCAAGCCGTCTCGCAGGCGCGATCGGCGTGGTCCTCCATCGAGGTCGGCCAGCCGAAGACGGCGATGCCGCCGTCTCCCGAATAGTTCACCATCAAGCCGCCGGCGCGCCTGATCGTCCCGTCGAGATGTTCGAAGATGCGGTCCAGCAATTCCTGGGCATCGTCGGGATCATCGCCGGCGATGTGGCCGGTGGAATTGACGGTATCCACGGCCAGCACCGTCACGATGCTGCGTTCCGCCGTTTCCGCGAGAATCCTCATAGAACTCATCTGCCCCTAGTCGGCAACCGCAACGGCGATACACGCCGAGCTTGTCATGGCCGCCACGGACCTGGTCCGCGGCGGTCCCGAGAGCTTGCCGCGTGGCCAAGCCTAGGCCATGCGACGCCTTGTGGGAACCGGCTTTCCGCGTTGCACCATTGCTAGATCACCCGAGAGGCGGAATGCCGAACCGCCTAGGCCGGCTCTTTCTCGCGTGCGTCCCACATTCTCCGATAGGCAGGACGGGCTCGACAGGCCTCGAACCAGGCCTTCAGCCTGGGCGCCGCCTTGAAGAGCTCCACGGCGCTGCCGGCGTAGCGCACGACCTCGGCCACGTTGATGTCAGCCACCGTGAATCGACCGCCGACCAGGAAGCCGTTGGCGAGCGCCTTGTCGAGCACGGCGAACGGCCCGCGCAGGGCGTCGAGCGCGGCGGTGGAGGGGCCGTTCTGCGCAATCGACAGTGAATGCGGCTCGACCTCGGTCACCGCCCACAGCGACCACATGCCCATGAGTCCGTCCTCGGCGACGTTGGCCGGCGCCAGCGGACCGCCATGCTTCTTGGCGAGGTAGAGATTGATGGCCAGCGATTCGTGCAGCACCAGCCCGCCATCCTCCATCGTCGGGACGTGGCCGTTAGGGTTGACCTTCAGGAAGGACGGCGACTTGGTGTGGACGATGTCGGCGGGGATCGGCTCCTTGAGCCGGTAGTGCTGCATCACTGGCACCAGCTTGAAGGGGATGCCGAGCTCGTGAGCCAGCCAGATGTTGCGCGAGGCGCGGGAACGGTGGACGCCGTAGATCGTAATCATGCCGAGGTTCATAATGGCTCCCGATCCTTTGCGAAAGGATAGATCGATGATGAAGGCCGAACGCAGACTTCAGCCTGTCAAGGACGCCAGCCATCTCTACGAGGTGGAGCGCCGCGACCGCCATGCCGAGCGCCCCGGCTTCCGCATCAGCGAGCTGCAGCTCTCGCCGACGCAGACCGTGCCCTGGCACTTCCACACCAACATCAGCGACACCTTCTATGTGCTGGAAGGCGAGATGCGGCTGTTCCTGCAGCAGCCCAAGGAGGAGGTGCGGCTCGGCGTCGGGCAGAGCTACGTCGCCGCCGCCGGCCGCCCGCACCTGGTAACCAACGCCGGCAAGACCTCGCTCACCTTCCTGATCCTGCAGGGGGTGGGCGAGTACGACTACGTGCCGCTGGTTTAGAGTCGTCGAAGCGCGGGCCTCCGGCCCGCATCATGATCATGAGCGGGCCAGAGGCCCGCGCTCCCTTAAGTGATCGACGGCTTGTCGGCGCCGACGAACTGAATGCGTAGCTCGCGCTTCAGCACCTTGCCGGTGGCGTTGCGCGGCAGGGCGTCGACGAAGGCGACAGACTGCGGGACCTTGAACTTGGCGAGATTGCCGAGGCAATGGCGGATGACGTCGCCTTCCTCCAGCGTTTCGCCGGGCTTGCGCACGATGACGGCCAATCCGACCTCGCCCCAGCGCTCGTTGGGTACGCCGATGATGGCGGCGTCGGCGACCGCCGGGATCTGGAACAGCACGTTCTCGACTTCGGCCGGATAGACGTTCTCGCCGCCCGAGATGTACATGTCCTTCCAGCGGTCGACGATATAGACGAAGCCTTCCGCGTCCTGGCGTGCCGCGTCGCCGGTATGCAGCCAGCCGTCGGTGAAGGCCTTGGCCGTGGCCTCGGGCTTGTTCCAGTAGCCCGGCGTGATGTTGGGGCCCTTGATCAGCAATTCTCCGATGCCGCCCGGCGGCACGTCGCGGCCCTCGTCGTCGACGATGCGGATGGCGGTGTGCATCAGCGCCTTGCCGGCCGAGCCCAGCTTGCGGATGGCATCGGCGGCATCGAGCATGGTGCCGGCCGGACTGGTCTCGGTCATGCCCCAGCCCTGGACCAGCGGCACGCCGCGCGCGCCCCAGCCTTCCAGGATGGCGAGCGCACAAGGGGCGCCGCCGACGCCGGTGATCCTGAGGCGCGACAGGTCGGCGCCCTGGAACTTCGGATGCTGCATCATGAACTGGTAGGGCGCCGGCACGCCGAAGAAGTGCGTGATGCCGAGCGTCGGGTCGGAAATGCAGTCGAGCGCCGCACCGGGATCGAAGGTGCGCATCACCAGGAGGGTGCCGCCGGCATGCAGCACGGGATTGGCGTAGCAATTGAGGCCGCCGGTGTGGAACAGCGGCAGGATCACGAGCTGCACGGTCTCGGGCGTGATCATGGCCGGAATGCCGAGGTTCACGCAGTTCCAGAAGTTCATGCCGTGCGTGATGATGGCGCCCTTCGGGTGGCCCGTCGTGCCGGACGTGTACATCACCATGGCAATGTCGTCGTGGCTGAGCGCCGTGGGCGGGGCTGGCGACAGCGTCGCCGCCAGCGCCCGCTCGTAGGCGCTGTCGGGCCGCTCGTGATCGATTTCCAGCAGATGAGTTGAAAGCTGGCGCGCCTGGTCGGCGAAGCTCTTGTCGTGAATTAGCAGCGAGGGCGTCGAATCGGACAGGATGTACTGCAGCTCCGGCACGGCGAGCCGCCAGTTGAGCGGCAGCATGATGGCGCCGAGCCGTCCACAGGCGAACTGCAGCTCGAAATACTCCGCACAGTTGGGCGCCAGCAGGGCCACCCGGTCACCCCTGCCGATCCCTCGTGCGCTGAGTGCCGCCGCCAGCCTGTCGGTGCGAGCATGGAGATCGGCGTAGCTGAACTTGCGAGCCGTCTGCAGGTCGTGGATCGCGAGCCCCGTCGGCCGGCGGCCGGCATGATGGGCGATCCAGTCGTAGTAGGGGATGGTAGGCATCTCGGATTGACTTGAATTCGAGGGACAGTGCGCCTTCAATGACGTGTTGCTCTATAAACGGGGGATACAGTGTTTTCACTCATCAAGGATCTCGGTCTTCTCGTTGCCGCCAAGCAGGAGGCGGTGCCGTTCCTCATCTCCTTCGGTATCGCCGAGTTCTTCTTCAAGTTCAAAAGCTTCGCGCTCGAGTGCCTGGCCTTCCTGGCGGTCTGGTTCGTGCTCAGCTTCCTGCAATCCCTGATCTTTCCGCACAGCAAGGAACAGCGCTCCTAGTTCACGGCCTTGGTGAAGCCCTTCCAGTAGGGCTCGCGCAGCTCGCGCTTCAGCACCTTGCCGGCGCCTGACAGCGGTAGCGGCGTGTCGCGGAAGTCGATGCTGCGCGGGCATTTATAGCCGGCGATCTGGTTGCGGCAGTGCTCCATGACGTCGTCGGTGCTGAGCGTGACGCCGGGCCTGGGGACAATGATGGCGTGCACGCGCTCGCCCCAGCGCTCGTCGGGCACACCGATCACCGCGACTTCGCTGACGCCCGCCAGCAGCGAGATCGCGTTCTCGACCTCGGCCGAATAGACGTTCTCGCCGCCCGAGATGATCATGTCCTTGAGCCGGTCGACGATATAGACGAAGCCCTGGTCGTCCATGTAGGCGCCGTCACCCGAGTAGTACCAGCCGTCCTTCAGCACGGCCTCGGTCTCGGCGGGCTTGTTCCAGTAGCCCTTCATGATGTTGGCGCCGCGGATTGCAAGTTCGCCTGCCGTGCCGCGCGGCACTTCCTCGCGCTTGGCATCGACTACCTTGATCTCGCAGCCAAGTGCCACCTGGCCGCACGACTTCAGCTTGCCGGCGAACGGCCCGTCGAGCGTCGTGTAGCGCGGGTCGAGCAGCGTCACGATGGGGGCGGCCTCGGTCATGCCGTAGGCATGCATCAGCTTCACGTGCGGCATCACCTGCATGGCCCTGCGCAGCACGCCCTCGGGCATCGGCGAGGCGCCGTACAGGATGAACTGCAGAGTGCGGATGTCGAACTCGGCGAAGCGCGGATGGTTGACGATCATGTTGATCATGGTCGGCACGAACTGCGCGTGCGTCACCTTCTCGGTCTGGATGGTCTGCAGCACCTCGGCCGGCTCGAAGCGCGGCACGAAGGCGTGGCGGCCACCCGCCATGGTGACGCCGAAGGTCGAGGCGCCGTCGGCGAGGTGGAACATCGGCCCGGAATGGATATAGGTCGTGTCGGCGGTGAAGCCGATGCCGGCGATGCCGTTCAGCGCGTTCACCACCAGGTTGGTGTGGGTGAGCATCACGCCCTTGGAGCGTCCCGTCGTGCCGCCGGTATAGAAGAGACCCGCCAGGTCGTCGTTGGCCGCCCCGACATCGAGCGCCGGATCGTAGTTGGTGAGGTCCTCGAAATGCAGCAGGCCTTCCGGTCCCGACGTGTCGTCGAGCCAGATGACCTCGCGCACCGAAGGCATCTTGTCCTCGAGTGGCATCAGGTGGTGCGACATGGCGGTGTCGATGAACAATGCCACGGCGCCCGAATCGGACAGGATGTACTCGATCTCCGGCGCGGCCAGCCGGGTGTTGATCGGCACCATGACCGCGCCGATCCAGGGAATGGCGTACATCAGCTCGAAGTAGCGGTCGCTGTTCAGCGCCAGGATCGCCACCCGATCGCCGGGTCGCACGCCCAGCGCGAATAGTGCGCCGGCGATGCGGCTCACCCGGTCAATAGTCTGCTGCCAGGTTCGGCGACGGCTCGCGAAGTGGGTCGACATGCCGTTGGGCTTGGTCTGGGCGGCGCGGCGAAGTCCCTGGGTCAGTGCAAACATGAGGTGATGCTAGAGCACCGTCTGCGCAGCTTGAAACAGTTTTCCTCCCCATCGCGGCCTCCGCGATGGGGAGGTGGCCCGAAGGGCCGGAGGGGTCATGAGCAACCGTGCTGACGCTCATGACCCCTCCGGCCGCTGCGCGGCCACCTCCCCAGCTTCGCTGGAGAGGAAGGGCACGTTGGTTCGCGCCGCAAGTGGGTTCGTGCTAAGGAAATGGCCATGAACGACATGACCCCGCCCGTCGTGGACGGCGCGCCGCTCGAGTTCAATCCGCTCGATCCGGCCTTCATCGCCGACCCCTATCCGTTCTATCGCCGCCTGCGCGAAACGGCGCCCGTCTTCAAGACGCCACAGGGTTTCTGGCTGATCACGCGCTACGACGACGTGGCTTTCGCCCTGCGCGACAAGCGCTTCGGCAAGGACTTCATGGGCAACATGAAGCGCCGCTACGGCAGTGCCGATGGCATGAACGAGCCTGCCATCGCGAGCCTCGCCCGCACCATGCTGGTGCAGGACCCGCCCGACCATACGCGGCTGCGCGGCCTGGTGACCAAGGCCTTCACCGCCCGCCGCGTCGCCGACATGCGGCCGCGCATCAAGAAGATCGTCGACGAGCAGCTCGATCGCGTGGCCGACAAGGGCGAGATGGACGTCATGCGCGATCTCGCCCATCGCCTGCCGGTGATCGTGATCTGCGACATGCTGGGCATCCCCGAGGATCACCGCGCGCCGTTCCTGGCTGGCAGCAACGTCAACGGCCGCATCCTCGAGCCGGTGCCGATGACCCGCGAGGAGATCGACCAGGCCAACCTCAACACGCAGATGGCGGGCGTCTACTTCCGGCAGCTCTGCGACCTGCGCCGTCGCGAGCCGCAGGACGACCTCACCACCGAGCTGGTGCGCGCCGAGGAAGCGGGCGACAAGCTCACCGCCGAGGAGCTGGAGGCCAATATCGGCCTGCTGTTCGGCGCCGGTCACGAGACCACCACCAACCTGATCGGCAACGGCCTGCTGGCGCTGCACCGCCAGCCCGACCAGTGGGAGCGGCTGAAGGCCGACCCGTCGTTGATCGCCAATGCCGTGGAGGAGCTGCTGCGCTACGATTCGTCGGTGCAGCTCACCGGCCGCGTCACCAACACCGAGGTCGAGATCGGCGGCGTGACGTTGGCCGAGCACGAAAGCATCGTCGCCCTGCTGGGCGCGGCCAATCGCGATCCGGCGCAGTATCCCGATCCGGACCGGCTCGATGTCGGCCGCGAGCACATCAGGCCGATGTCGTTCGGCGGCGGCATCCACCATTGCCTGGGCGCCCAGCTCGCCCGCCTCGAAGCGGAGCTCGTCTTTGCCGCCTTGATCGAGCGCATGCCGACCCTCACCTTGCCGGAGAGGGATATGCCGGCCTGGCGGCGCAGTTTCACCCTGCGCGGGCTGAGCAGGCTGCCGGCGGTGTGGCACTAGAGGTTGGCATCGGACATGGCGGGACGATGGCGGGGCGAGGGCGGCCAGCATCAGGGCGCCCGACCCTATCAGGAAGACAGTTGGGCGCTGCGCACGCTCGGTGACGGCTCGCTGCTGGCCGTGGTCGCCGACGGCATGGGTGGTCATGCCGGCGGTGCGGTGGCCAGCAAGGTCGCGGTCGAGGCCTTCGTGCACTCGATCGAGCAGGGTGGCAGCCTTCCCGACGCGCTTCAGGATGCTAATGCCGCGGTCGGCCGGACCGCCGCGGCCAAGGCCGAGCTCTCGGGCATGGGCGCGACCCTGGTGGCGGCGCAGGTGCGCGGCGACGAGGTGCGTTGGATCAGCGTCGGCGATTCGCCGTTCTTCCTGGTGGCGTCAGGGCGCATCGAGAGGTTGAACGCCGACCATTCGATGGCGCCGCAGATCGACGCGCTGGTGAGGCGCGGCATGCTGACGGAGGACGAGGCCGAGCATCATCCCGGCCGCCATACGCTGCGCGAGGCCGTGATGGGCCAGCCGCTCAGCCTCATAGACAAGGGCAGCCGCACGCTCGGCCCGGACGT
>WNGB01008813.1_pt1 | contig 14261 bp, 12 predicted proteins | sample 5400681 | NCBI WGS metagenome assembly WNGB01 (sample SAMN13153367, study PRJNA577476) | soil metagenome | isolation source: 115 cm soil or saprolite under grassland replicate 2 | place: USA:California | collected 2016-06-15 | reverse complement strand
TGCCCCCCGGCCAGGGCCACCAGGTCACCGCCGATGCCGCAGCACAGGTCGGCCACCACCCCGGCCGCCGCGAACCGTTCCTGCCGGTGCCGGGCCACCACCTCGGCGGAGGCCTGTTCCAGGCCGGCCCGGGTGAAGAACATGTCCAGGGCCCGGCTGAACTTCGCCCGGGCCGCGAGCCGGAGCTCGTGCTGGGCCAGGGCCGCCGCGACCAGCCCGGACGGGTACCTCCCGCGCAGCCGGGTGCCGAGCGCCAGCGCGGTGCCCGGGGTCAGGGCCTGGTCGCGCAGGGAGGCCAGCAGTTCCGCGCCGGGCCCGGCGAGCAGGGCGCCGAGGTCCACCGCATCCGTCATGACGCGGCCGGGGTCGGCGACGGCTGGCCCGCCGCCCCCGGCTCACCCCGTGCGTCCCCCGTGGTCCCGGGATGCACCGCGGCCGCGGCCTCCGCCGTGGGCCGGGCGTCCCCCGTGGTCGCTGGGTGCACCGCGGCGCCGGGGCCGGCCGGCTGGCCCGACCGGGTGGCCAGCACGGAGCCCGCCAGGATCAGGCCGAACGCGGCGATGATCTCCGGGGTGAGCGGCTCGCCGAGCACGCCCACCCCCAGGACCACGGCCACGGCCGGGTTCACGTACGTGATGACCGTGGCCCGGGCCGGCCCAACCTCGGCGATCAGCTGGAAGAACAGCACGAACGCGAGGGCCGTGCAGATCAGCGCCAGCCCGGCCAGGCTGGCCAGCACCGCGGCGGACGGGACAGACCGGGGCCAGGTCAGCGCGGCCGCCGGGGCGTAGACCACCGCCGCGAACCCGAGGCAGACCGCGGTCACCCCCAGGCCGGGCAGGTCAGCGAGCTTACGGCTGGCGATCAGCGGCCCGGTGGCGTACCCCAGCGCGGTCAGCAGCACCAGGGCGACCGCCCACAGGTCACCGTGCAGCGCGCCCGGCCCGGCCAGCAGCGCCACCCCCGCCAGGCCGCCGAGCAGGCCGGCCCAGCGAAGCGGCGTGAGGCGCTCACCTCCTCCGGTCACCCGGGCCAGGGCCACCCCGATGATCGGCACCGACGCGATGAGCAGGCCGCTCATCGAGCTGGACAGCCGCCGCTCCGCGGCGGACAGGAACAGCCACGGCATGATGATCTCCACGCAGGCGAACACGGCCAGCCAGCGCCAGCGTCCTAGCAGCGCCCTGACCTGGCCGCGGTACACCGCGAGGGGCAGCAGCACCACGGCTCCCCCGGCCACCCGCGCGAAGACAAGGACGGGAACCGAGACCCCCCCGTCCGCGACCTTGATCAGCAGGTAGGGCACGCCCCAGATCAGGCTCATCGTCGTGAAGAGGATCCAGCCCCGGCGGCTCAAGCACGTACCTCCCGTCGTCCCGCTGGCAGGGTACCCGGAGGTACCGACTTACCCGGAGGTACAGACTTACCCGGAGATACAGACACCGAGGGGACCCACCTGGACGCAGTGCCTGCCCGGCGCGCCGTGGCGGGCCGGCGGCGCCGGGGAGGGTGCGGGCACCGGGGCGGACGACGGGGCCGGGTACGAGGCGGACGGCAGCACGCCCCCCGGGGCCGACCAGGTGCCGGTGGGCAGCGGCGCGGGACTGGCCGCCCGCCCGGAACCAGACGGTCCGGGCCCCGCCCCCCCAGGGCGCGCGCCGGAGGCGGCCGCCCGCGGTGACCCGCCGTGCTCCACGGCGGCCGCGGAGGGCGTGACTGCCGGGGCGCTGGCCCGGCCTCCCGGGGACCGGCCCGGGCCGCCGGTACCGCGCGGCACCGGCGGCGCCGCGCCGGCCGCGGCGGGTGGCCCGGCGGGGCCCGGGCTGAACCGCACCGTCACGGTGACGAAGAGGGCGTAGCAGACGACGACCGCTGCGACGAGGCCGGCCAGGACCGCTGATCCCGCGGGATGGCACCGGACCGCGGCCAGCCCGTTGCACCCAGTGGACTTCGCGACGTCCCTGGCGACCGCGAACGCGACCCCGCTGGCCCGCAACCGGGGCCCGTGCCCCAGCCGGGAGGTACGGATTAACCTGCGCAGGGCGTCCCGGCGCTGGGCGGCAGACAGCCCGGGCAGCAGGTAGATGACCGGCCGCCTGCCGCAGGTGCGGACGTCCGCGTGGAGGCCATGGGGCAGGTCGGCATAGCGGATCTTGATCACTGGCGGACCCTCGTGCCGTGCGGTCAGGGTTCGCCCGTCCCCCCACCTGGGAACAGGCTGTGACGACGCTATCACGCTGAAGAACCGCTTTCCGGGTTAATAGGGGTCGAGACTGTACGCTCGGGCCATGCAGCGGATCCCGGAGGGCGGCACCGCCGGCGTGGCCACCGCCGGGCGGGTTGCCCCCGCGCCGGCCACTGGTCCCGGGGGCCGCGCCGGGCTGCGGCTGCCCTGGGCCCTGCTGGCCGCCCTGGGCGGCGGGGGCGCCCTGGCCGCCGCGTTCCCTCCCGTGGGGATCTGGCCGCTGGCGGCCGCCGGGCCGGCCCTGCTGGTGATCGCCCTGTACCGCCAGGGACTGCGGGCCTCGTTCGTCATCGGGCTGGTCTTCGGGATCGCGTTCTTCGTGCCGCTGCTGTCCTGGCTGGTCAACGTGGCCTGGTACGCGTGGGCGGCGCTGGCCATCGCCGAGGCGGTCATCTTCGGGCTGCTCGCGGTGGGGCAGCGGCTGCTGCTCGGCCTGCCCGGCTGGCCGCTGGCCGTGGGCGGCTGGTGGGTGGCCGCCGAGGCGATGCGGGCCCGCTGGCCCTACGCCTTCCCGTGGGGCCGCCTGGCGATGAGCCAGGCGGGCGCGCCCACCGCGCGGTGGGCCGCGATCGGCGGTCCCCCGCTGCTGTCCTTCCTGGTCGCGGTGACCGGGGCGATGCTGGCCTGGCTGGTCCTGCGCACGGCCGACCGGACCACGGGCAACCGCCCGCCCCGGGTCCGCCGCCTGCTGGCCGCCGTGGCCGCCACGGCGGCCACGGCCGGGGTCGCGCTGGCCGGCGGCCTGCTCCCGGTGGACGGGGCCGGGCCAGGGCAGCGCATCGCGACGGTGGCCGCGGTGCAGGGTGATGTCCCGCACGCCCGGTCCCTGCCGGACCTGCTGCGGGCCAGCACGGTCACCGAGAGCCACGCGGCCGCGACCCGGGCCCTGGCCGCGCAGGCCGCCTCGGGCGCCCGGCCCGCCCCGGACATGGTGATCTGGCCGGAGAACTCCACCGACCTGGACCCCGCCCAGTACCCGGCGATCTACGCCACGATCGCCAGGGCGGTCGCCGCCATCGACCGGCCCGTCCTGGTCGGCGCGCTGCTGCAGAACCCGCTCCGTAATACGGGCCAGCTCTGGCTGCCGCGCCGGGGCCCGGTGGCGGTGTACGTGAAACGCCAGCTGGTCCCGTTCGGGGAGGTCATCCCGTTCCGGGGCCTGCTCGCGCACATCACCTCGCTGGTCAGCCTGCAGCCGGTCGACTTCACCCCGGGCCACGGGGCGGTGGTGTTCCGCCAGGGCGCGATCCGGCTGGGCGACGTCATCTGCTACGAGGTCGGCTTCGACGGCCTGGTGCGGTCCGAGGTGACCGCGGGCGCCAACCTGCTCGCGGTGCAGTCCAACGACGCCACGTTCGAGGTGGACGGCCAGTCCGGCGAGTCCACCCAGCAGGTGGCCATGGCCAGGATCCAGGCGATCACGTCGGACCGGGCCATCGTGTACGCGTCCACGACCGGGGAGAGCGCCATCATCGCCCCGGACGGCGCGGTGCTGGCCCGCACCGGGCTCTGGCGCCGGGCGGTGCTGGACACCCGGGTCCCGCTGCGCAGCGGCCTCACCCTCGCCGACCGGCTGGCCGGCTGGCCGGAGGCCGTGCTCACGGCGCTGACCATCCTGGCCCTGGGCTGGGCGATCGCCCGCGCGGCCGCCGGGACCCGGAGCCGCGGTGCCGGCGGTTCCGCGGCCGGCCCCGCGTAACGCACGCGTCACGGATGGGGCCGGGATGACCCGGCGTCCCGGCCTGGGCTGACAATGGTAGGCATGGCAGTATGGCGGGCCTTCGCCAAGCCTTTCCGGTACGCGGCGCTGGCGGCAGGCGCGCTGCCGGCCCTGGCCTTCCCCCAGCTGAACCTGGAGTTCCTCGGCTGGTGCGGGCTGGTGCCCGCGATCCTCATCATCCAGGCCGCGCCGTCGGCCCGGGAGGCCGCGGTGCGCGGCTGGTGGCTGGGCGCCGGTTTCATCCTGGCCTCCCTGTACTGGCTGATCCCGAGCATCGGCCCGGCGCTGCTGCTCGTCGCGGTGGTGTTCGGGGCGTTGTGGACGGGGTTCGGGGTGGCGGCCTGGGCGCTGCTGCGGCCCCCGCTGCGCCCGGCCCGCGCGCTCGCGGCGCTCGCCGTGCTGCCCGGCTACTGGGTGTTCACCGAGTGGGCCCGGTCCTGGCAGGGGTTCGGCGGCCCGTGGGACGTGCTGGGCGCCAGCCAGTGGCAGCATCCCGCGCTGCTGGCCCTGGCCGCGATAGGTGGCGTCTGGCTGATCAGCTTCGCCCTGGTCGCGGCCAACACGGGTATCACGATCCTGCTGCTGGCCCGGGGCATGATGGTGCGCGCCGCCGGGGCCGCCGGGGTCGCCGTGGCGCTGGCCGCGGGCCCGGTGGCCTTCGCCCTCACCGCGGCCGTGCCGCCGGCCCGGCACGTGACCGTGGCGCCGGTCCAGCCGGGCATCACCAGCAGCAAGCACCAGCGGGTGGATGCGAGCCTGCAGCTGTCCGGGCGGCTCGGTGCCGGCCAGCCCGGTGCCGCCCGCCCCGACCTGATCGTCTGGGGTGAGAGCAGCGTCGGCACCGACATTGACCGCCAGCCGGTACTTTTCGGGCAGATCAGGCGGCTGGCCGCGGGCGCCGGCGCCGAGGTGCTGGTGAACCAGGACGCCTCCCTGCCGGACGGTGCCCGCTCCAAGGTGGCCCTCCTGATCGGGCGCCGCGGCATCGTGGGCTCGTACACCAAGACCCGGCTGGTCCCGTTCGGCGAGTACATCCCGCTGCGCGCCGCGCTCGGCTGGCTCGCCACGATCAGCCGGGCCGCCGCGAGCAACATGGTCCCCGGCGACGGGGCGCACCTGGTCCACGCCACCGACCGGCTCGGCCGGCCGCTGCCCCTCGGCGTGCTGATCTGCTTCGAATCCGCCTTTCCCGACATGTCCCGGGTCGACGCCGACCGGGGGGCCCAGCTCATCGTGTACCAGACCTCCGACTCGACGTTCCAGGAGAGCTGGGCGCCGGCCCAGCACGCGTCGCTGAGCGCGGTGCGGGCCGCGGAGACCGGCCGGCCCGTGGTGCAGGCCGCGCTGACCGGGGTCACGGCGGCCTTCGACGCGCGGGGGCGGCTGCTGGCCCTGATGACCGCGCAGCAGCGCGGCGTGACCGTGGTCCGGCTGGGACTGCCCCCGGCGGGCGCCCGCACCCTGTACGACCGGCTCGGCGACTACGTGCCCTGGGCGGCGACCGGCATCGTCGTGGTGGCCGCAATCACCGGTTTCCTGATGGTTCGCCGGGCTCGCGGGGGACGGGTACCTTGGGACGGCAACCCCCGGCGTGCCCGATCCGTCTCAGCAGTGGGTGCTTCGCCCGGGAACAGCCGGGGTAGCCACCACTAGCAGCAAGTGGCCAGCAACAGGAGGACCGGCAGTGCGGCAGAGCGACAGGGCGGACGGCCAGGCGCGCACCCGGGCGGCCCGCCGGGGCAGGACCGCCGGACCAGGCCGCTGGCTCGCGATCACCGCCGTGACCGGCGTGGCGGGCCTGCTGGCCGCGGCCTGCTCGAGCGGGCCACCCGCGCCGACCACGCCCGCGGCCTCGCGCAGCGCGGCCAGCGCCTCGGCCGCCGCGGCCGCCGCGCAGCTGCACATCAGCCCCGGCGACGGGCACCACAACGTCAACCCCGGCAAGGGGATCACGGTCACCGCGGCCAGCGGCACGATCAAGACCGTCACCGTGACCTCGGGGCACCAGACGGTGGGCGGCTCGTTCAACGGCGCGCACACGGTCTGGCGGAACCACTGGGCGCTGCAGCCGTCCCGCAGCTACACGGTGCGCGCCACCGCGGTCAACTCCTCCGGGACGGCGATCGCGTCGACGAGCAGCTTCCGCACGCTCACCCCGGCCGCCTCGGACATCGCCATGATCTTCGAGGGCTACAAGCAGTCCTACGGGGTCGGGATGCCCATCCGCATCACGTTCAGCTCCCCGGTGACCAACAAGGCCGCGGTGGAGAAGTCGCTCCAGATCAAGAGCTCCAAGCCGGTGACCGGGGCCTGGTACTGGGACGGCAGCCAGACGCTGTACTTCCGGACCATGAACTACTGGCCCGCGAACACCACGGTCTCGTTCAACGGGCACCTGGACGGGGTGGAGGCCTCCCCCGGCGTGTTCTTCACCGCCGACCTCACCCAGACCTTCGACATCGGGCCCTCGCTGGTGGTGGTGGCCAGCACCAAGACCCACTACCTGAACGTCTTCTACAAGGGCAAGCTGTGGGGCCACTGGCCGATCAGCACCGGGCGCCCCGGCCTGGACACGGTGGACGGCACCTATATCACGCTGGAGAAGGGCAACCCGGTGCGGATGGTCGGCAACGGGTACAACGAGCTGGTGAACGACGCGGTGCGGTTCACCTACAGCGGCGACTACCTGCACTCGGCACCCTGGTCGGTCGGCGAGCAGGGGATCACCAACGTCAGCCACGGCTGCGTGAACCTGTCCCCGCAGCACGCGGCGATGTACTACAACCTGGCCACGCCCGGGGACCCGGTGACGGTCACGGGCAGCCCGCACACCGGCAAGTGGGGCGACGGCTTCACCGTGTGGTTCCTCAGCTGGAAGCAGCTGCTGAAGGGCAGCGCGACGGGCCAGGCGGTGCAGGTCACCTCGTCCGGCAGCACGTTCGTCAGCCCGTCGTCGGTGACGCAGACGCCGGACACCTCCCGGCTGGGCGGCGCGAAGCCGGACAACTACGCCGCCCAGTCCTGACGAGCCAGTCCTGACGAGCCAGTCCTCACGAGCCGTCTTCCGCGTGGTAGCTGGCCAGCAGCGCGAGTTCCTCCGGCTTGCGCGGGAACAGCGCGAACACCAGCGCCGCGCCGAGCAGCACGCCCAGGATGGCGGCCGCGTAGGCCCACTGGTCGCCGGACAGGAACGCGCTCCTCGCCGCCGCGGTGATCTGCCCGGCATACCGCGGGTAGCGCTGGGCCACCTCCTGGGCCCCGGCGAAAGACTTCTCCAGCTGGCTCTGGACGCTGCCGGTGATCCGGCCGCGGCCGGGCGCGCTGGCCACCTCGCGGGCGATGGCCCGGGCGTAGCCGGCCGTGAGCAGCGCGCCCAGGATCGACTGCATGACCGCGCCGCCGAGGTCGCGCTGCAGGTCGGCGGTGCCGGAGGCCATCCCGGCCCGGCGGGTGGGGACGGAGCCGGTGAGCGAGTGCGAGGCGGGCGTGCCGGCCAGGCCCACCCCGGCGCCCAGGAACGCGAACGCCAGCCCGACGACCCAGTACGGGCTGCCCTGCTTCCACAGCAGCAGCATGGTGAGGAAGCTGAGCAGGCAGAACACGTAGCCGCTGAGCAGCGTGAAGCCTGATCCGCGGGCGTGGGTGAGCCGGGCCGACAGCGGCGCGAACGCCACCATGCCCGCGGCCGCCGGGAGGATCGCCAGACCGGCGCGCAGCGGCGAGTAGCCGAGCACGTCCTGCAGGTACTGCTGGCCCACGAAGATCGCGCCCATCAGCGACCCGAAGACGATGATCCCGCCCACCGCCGCCACCCAGAAGATCCGCCGTCCCGCCACGTGCAGGTCGTAGAGGGGCGGCCGGGCCCGGCGCTGGCGGAGGAAGAACCCGGCTCCCGCGGCCAGCGCGACCAGGGCCGTGCCGGGGGCCAGGGTCCCCGCGCCCGGTACCGGCGCGAAATTGATCGCTACTACCAGGCCCGCAACGAAAACCATCGACAGTACTCCGCCCAGATGGTCCACGGGATCGGTGGTCTCGTTGACGTGTGAGGGCACGCAGGCCAGCGCCAGGATCAGCGCTACCACCGCCAGGGGCAGGGTGAGCAGGAAGGCTGATCCCCACCAGAAGTGCTGCAGGACCAGGCCGGCCAGCAGCGGCCCCAGGGCCGTGATCGCGCCGCCGATACCGGACCACAGGGCGATGGCCCTGATCCGGGCGTGCCCTGACCAGAACGCGGTGATCAGGGCCAGGGTGGTGGGGTACGCCATGCCCGCGGAGATCCCGCCGAGCAGGCGGCCGGCCAGCAGCACCCCGGCGTCCGGGGCGTAGGCGGCCATGAGGCAGGCCGGCACGGACAGCAGCACGCCGGCCACGAGCATCATCCGGCGGCCGTAGCGGTCACCCAGCGCCCCGAGGTAGAGCACCGAGCCGGCCAGGCCGAGTGAGTAGCCGATGGCGATCAGGTCGAGCGCGGTCTGCCCGGTGTCGAAAGCCCGGCCGATGCCGGGCAGCGCGACGTTGGCCACGGTGAGGTTCAGGTTCGCGACCGCGGCCACCACGATCAGGGCCAGCAGGACCAGGGACGCCTGGCGCGGCGCCGTCCCCGGACCGGCGCTGCCCCGCGCCGTGGCTGTGGCCAAGGTCCCTCCCCGGCGGGCCGGGGGGGCCTGGCCAAGCCAATCAGGTCACGGCAGCCGCGCGTCATCCGGGGCGGGTGATGTTCCCAGCTCAGGAGTCCAATGGGCGGCGTCAGAGGGGTTCGCGGGCCACCGGCGGCCCAGGCGGCTGGCCACCTGCTGCACCGCCCCGGCCGTCCAGGCGGCCGGCCGCGGGGTGGCCCCGTCCACCAGCCCGTTCCAGTACAGCGACCAGGTGCCGGCGAGGACCCGGCGGACCGCGGGCGCGGTGAGCAGCCGGACCCCGGCCGACGCGGTGCGCGGGCGGCGCAGCAGGGTGGCCTGGAGGGCCGCGGCCCCCGGCAGGTAGCGGCCGAATGCGGCCGTCAGCGCCCCGGTGTAGGCCGCGGCGGCCTGCCCAGGGCCGGCCAGCAGCGCCTCCGCGGCCAGCCGCGCGCTGACCATGGCGGGGCCGATGCCCTCACCCTGCAGCGGGTTGATCAGCCCGGCCGCGTCCCCGGCGAGCAGCAGGTTGCCGGCCGCCGGCGGGGTCCCGGTGCCGCCCATCCGCAGCCAGCCGCCGGTGACCGGCCCGGGCCTGGCTTCCGGGGCCAGGTCCCGCGACGTGCGCAGCAGGGTGATGAGGCGGTCCAGGTCGCCGCGCAGCCGGGCCTGCCGCCGCCGGGTGCCGAGGCCCACCCCGATGCCCACGTTCGCCTGCCCGCCGGCGCCGGGGAACAGCCAGCCGTACCCGGGGTAGATCCGCCACGGCGCCTGGTCCAGCAGGACCAGCAACGGCAGCGGCACCTCAGCCGGGATGTAGCAGCGGATGGCGAAGCCCCACAGGGCGCTGCCCGGGTCCAGCATCCCGGCCAGCCGGGCGACCGGGCTCAGCGCGCCGTCCGCGCCGATGAAGGCGTCCGCGGCGAGCCTGCGGCCGTCGCTGGTGATCAGCGCACGGACGGGGCCGCCCGGCACCCGGTCCACCCCGCTGACCCGGGCCCGGATGGGTTCCGCGCCCGCCTGGAGCGCGGCCGCGCGCAGCGCGTCGTCCAGGATGACCCGGGGGATGACCACCCCGTGGCCCGGATAGGTCCGGCCGGGGAAGGCCGGCAGCCGGGACCGGTGTCCGGACGGCCCCACGACCAGGAGGCCCGCGCCCTGGCCGGCGTCCGGCACGGACACGCCCAGCTCGTCGAGCAGGCCCACGCCGCGCGGCCCGACCAGGTCACCGCAGGCTTTGTCGCGGGGGAAGGCCGCCTTGTCCACCAGCGCGACACGGGCGCCGCCGCGGGCCAGCACCAGCGCGGCCACGCTCCCGGCCGGGCCGGCCCCGGCCACCACCACGTCGAACGGGGCCTTTTCCAACGGCGCGCTGTCCAACGGCGCACTGTCCAACGGCGCACCGTCCAGCGGGGCCGTGCTCACAGGACGGGCACCCTGGTCACCGGGCCAGCACCAGGGCCACGGCCAGGGTGCCGGTGGCCCACGTGAAATAGCGGAGCGCGCGCTCCAGCGGGGCGAGCAGGTCGGCCCGGCCGAGTTCCTGCTGGCTGCCATCCCGCCAGGTGACCCGGACCGACACCGAGGCGATCCGGCGGCGCAGCGCGCGGGCCGGGGTGCTCAGCGAGCGCTGTCCCATGGACAGGAAGAACGCGGCCGCCGCGGCGACGAGCACGGGCGGCGGCAGCGTCCAGTGCTGGGCGTAGGCGCCGACCAGGACCGGGAACGCGCCCCAGGCGGCGCCGAACCAGAAGTCGCTGTGCAGCAGGCCGCCGAGGAGTTCCAGGTTGTACCCGCAGACCAGGATCGCGCCGGCGATCACGAACGGCAGCAGCCGCAGGCCCCCGTCGATCAGGCCCATGACGATCGCGATGGCGATGGACACCCCGGCGGTGACCGCGAGGACCACACCGCCGATGCCCGTGCTCAGCGGCCGGCCGTTGAGCTCGTCGAGCGCGTGCGCCCCGATGCCCACGGCCAGGAAGAACGCGAGCATCGTGGCGGCGAGCCGCCAGAGCACCGGGTGCGGCACCAGCGCCGCCCCGATCGCCACGTAGGACAGGTGCCAGAGCGTGTACGGCGGGTGCAGCAGCGTGAGCCAGTCGCGGAACCCCCCGGTACCGCGGCCCATGGCGTAGAACGCGGTCTTCTCGGTCCGCGAGCTCACGAAACGGGTCCCGCGGCCGGGCCACCCTTGCGGGCCCACATGACCAGCCCGCCGCCCAGGCTCATCACGCTGACCCCGATGTCGGTCAGGCCCGCTGCCCGCCAGGCCGCGATGTGATCGTCGAGGGAATGGCGCCGGTAGTGCACGGAGATGCTGGGGCCGAGGAAGCGGCCGACCCGGTACCAGGCCGCGCCGCCGGTCAGCGCGCCGAGCACGGGCAGGGCCAGCCGGGTGTAGCACCACCAGGCCAGCCGCCAGGCGGGCTGCGGGGGCACGTAGAACTCCAGGCTGGCCAGGGTGCCGCCGGGGCGCAGGCAGCGGGCCATCTCGGCGATGGTCGCCGCCGGGTCGTCCACGTAGCGCAGCAGGTAGGAGAAGGTCACCGCGTCGAAGGTCGCGTCCGGGAACGGGAGGTCATCGGCGCGGCCGACGGCGAGCCGCACCCGGCCGCGGCCGCCGGGACGCCGGGTCCGGGCCACGCCCGCGCGCAGCATGGGCTCGTTCAGGTCGACCCCGACCACGTCGGCCCCGGTCCGGCCGGCTACCGCCAGCGCGATCCCGGCCGGCCCGGTCGCCACGTCCAGCGCCAGGCCCGGCTGGCCGGCTGCGGTGCGGCTGACCACCGCCCGGCGCCAGCGCCGGTCCTGCCCCATGGAGAGCAGGTAGGCGAGCCGGTCGTAGCGGTCAGGCAGCCCCTCGAACACGGCGCGCGCCACCGGCTCGCCGCGCAGGCGGGCGTCCTGGGCAGGTGCGGCGGTCACCGCGTGCCGGGCTGAGCCAACGGGGCGCTCCAGTGCTCAAACTCAAGGTTGCATGGTCCGTGCCACGTACTGGGATCGTCGCATGCGTGCCCGTGATGGGCAAGGATGTCCCGCGGCCCGCCGGGCGGCCCGGGGCCAGCGCCGCAGGCCAGCCCGGGTTCAGCGGCGGGCTATGCCGCGCCAGACGTGCCTGAGCGGCTCACCCGCCTCGCGGTGCGGGACCTGGACCTGGCGCAGATGCAGCTCCCGCCATCCGCCGGGGAGCTCGCGCAGGCAGGTCCCGGAGAAGACGTGCATCGTCTGGCCCGACTCCTCGGCCGCATCATCGCGCTCACGCTCGCGCGCGGGCGGCCGGCGAGCCGGACCTGGCTTGTGATGGACAGCGCGCTAACTGGCCTCGGGCAGGCGGGTCCGCGGCCGGCGGCTGCGCCCGGAGGCCTGGTCCGCCCCGGTCCTGGGGCGGCCGCTGCGGTCATTGCGGGGCCGCGCGCCGCGCCCGGGCCGGCCCTGGCCACGCTGGCCCTGGCCACGCTGGCTCCGGCCGCGCTGGCCCTGGCCGGGCTGGCCGGCGTCCGCCGCACGCTCCGGGCGCGGCGGTGGCGGCGGGATGGGGGTCCCGGCCGTCGCGATGTCACGGACCGCCGGGGCACCGGGCTGCACCTGGTGGCGGGCCGGGCTGACCCCGGCCGCCTCGTGCAGCCGCGCGACCTCGCGGGCCTGGCCGGGATCGACGAGGGCGAGCACGGTCCCGGTCGCGCCGGCCCGGCCGGTGCGACCCGAGCGGTGCAGGTAGTCCTTGTGGTCGTTCGGCGGGTCGAAGTGCACGACCAGGCCGACGTCGTCGATGTGCAGGCCGCGGGCGGCCACGTCGGTGGCGACCAGCACCCGCGGGTAGCCCGCGGCGAACCCGTCCAGGGCACGCTGGCGCTGGTTCTGGCTGAGGTCGCCGTGGATCGCGGCCGCCTCGACCCCGGCCCGGGTGAGCTGCTTGGCCAGCCGGCCCGCGCCGTGCTTGGTCCGGACGAAGAACAGGGTGCGGTCCGGCCGCCCGGCGATCTCGGCGGCGATCGTCACCTTGTCCGCCGCGGGCAGCACGAACACCTGGTGATCCGCGGCCTGGCCCGGCTCGGCCGCCGGGGCGACGGCGTGCAGGGCCGGGTCGGTCAGGTACCTGGTGACGAGCCGGTCCACGTCCCGGTCCAGGGTGGCTGAGAACAGCATCCGCTGCCCGTCCGGCGGCGTCGCGTCGAGCAGCCGGGTCACGGCAGGCAGGAAGCCCAGGTCGGCCATGTGGTCGGCCTCGTCCAGCACGGCGATCTCGACCTGGGCGAGGCTGGCGGCGCCGCGCTCGATCAGGTCGATCAGCCGCCCGGGCGTGGCGACCACGATGTCCACCCCGCGGGCGAGCTGCTCGATCTGGCGGCCCATGGGGGCACCGCCGTACACGGTGGTGACCCGGACGCCGAGGCGGCGGCCCAGCGGGGCGAGCACCTCGGCGACCTGCCGGGCCAGTTCCCGGGTGGGGACCAGGACCAGCCCGCGCGGGGCGCGCGGCTGGCGGGGGCCTGCGGCATGGGCCAGCCGGGCCAGCAGGGGCAGGCCGAAGGCGAGGGTCTTGCCCGACCCGGTCTGCGCGCGGCCGAGCACGTCACGGCCGGCCAGCGCGTCGGGCAGGGCCCGGGCCTGGATGGCGAACGGCGCGGCGATGCCGTGCTCGCCGAGCGCCGCGACCAGCGGGCCGGGCAGGCCCAGCTCCGCGAACGTCGCCGCGGCCGGGGCCGGCGCGCTGAGCGCCGCGGTCAGGGCGCGCTCGAGCTCAGAGGTGGGGGGTGTACGGGGCGGGGCGGGCCGGTGCGGCCTGCCCTGCTGAGACGGCCTGCGCGGGCCGGCCGACCGGCCGGGGCGGGCCGGCCTCCGCCGCCGGTGACCGGCGGACGAGCCGGATCCCGGGGCAGCGGGGCGCTGGGGCACGGTGAACTCCATCCATGATTCGGGGGCCGCGCCGCGGGACCAGCGTCACGACAGCGGCGAACCAGGGTGGGTTCACCGGGAGGCGGACTGCTCACAGATGCGACCACGCGGGCCACTCGCCCGCGGAAGTGGCGACATCGTTAGCCGCCTGATGTCTCAACCCTATCAGCGGGCTTCTTCTTCCCCCGGGCCCGGGGCGGCGGGCTTTCCCCTTCCCCATCGGGCTTCTCGAAGTAGCTGACCGCCAGGTAGGCAGCCACGAAGGCCACCACCATGCCGATCAGCAGGGCCAGCTCCGCGGTGGGGATGATGTTCTCGTTGCTGAGCAGGAACAGGATCCGCCTGATCACGGCGACCAGCCCGACCACGATGAAGGGCTGCGCGGCGAGGCGGTGCGCGCGCAGCGACAGCACGACCGTGTGCACGATCTCGACCAGGATCAGCACCAGCAGGACCCGGTCGAGCAGATTGATGGCGGCGATGGCCATCGAGCGCTTCTGCACGTCCTCGGCGAAGCTGACCACCCCGTACACGGTCAGCGTGGCCGCGAGGACGATGAGCACGACCCCGACGGCCACGGAAACGAAGTCCTGGGCGTGCTCCAGGGCCCAGATCGACGCGGCGACCGCCGGGCGGGGAGCCGTCCGGCCCGGCTCTGGCTCCGGCGCACGGCCGTCACCCATGGCGGTCACTCACGTTTGCGGTTCTCCAGGGCAGCCGCGTGGTCCGGTACGTAGGTCTGCATCTCCCGCGGCACCCGCACGTACCCCTTGGCGGGCGG
>WNGB01018938.1_pt1 | contig 14263 bp, 17 predicted proteins | sample 5400681 | NCBI WGS metagenome assembly WNGB01 (sample SAMN13153367, study PRJNA577476) | soil metagenome | isolation source: 115 cm soil or saprolite under grassland replicate 2 | place: USA:California | collected 2016-06-15 | reverse complement strand
GTCCGGGGCGCGGCCGGTGAACGCGTCGTCGGTCAGCGACGGTTCACCCGGGCCCGGCTCCCCCGGGCCTGGCTCGCTGCCGACCAGCTCCGCGATCTGGCTGACCAGAGAACGGATGATCCCGGCCTGGGAGGGGACGAATGTCGCGCTGGCCCCGCCACCGCGCACCCGGCGGAAGCCGTTCAAGGCCTCACCCGTCTCCTCGGGGTCACCCTCGCCCCGTTTGCGTCTGAAGCTCACTTGTCGTGACTCACGGTGGCCCACAGCCCGTACCCGTGCAGCACTTCCACATCGCGCTCCATGGACTCCCGGGTGCCGGACGAGACCACGGCCCTGCCCTTGTGGTGCACATCGAGCATGAGCTTCTCTGCCTTGCGCTTCGAGTAGCCGAAGACCTGCTGGAACACGTAGGTCACATAGGACATGAGGTTCACCGGATCGTTCCATACGATGGTGACCCACGGCGTGTCGGGGACTACTTCCTCAAACGTCTCCGGGCGTTCTACCTCTGCTGGTGCCACGCTCACCGGCGCTCACCTCCTCACGCACCGCTTCTAGTCTGGCAGGCCAGCGGCGTGCGCTGCCATCTCCGCGCACCTGTCCTTCCCAGTACAGCAGGCCTGGCCAAAGATGTGACTGAGGACCCGGTGAACCTGTGATCAAGAGTTCACCGGGACGTTGCCCCCTGGGCCTTGCGCCCGTGGGGGCTGGGGCCACCGTGGCGGGGCGGCGTACGTAGTCTTTTGGCTCGTGACGACTGACTCTCGCGGGGCCAGCACGGCGCTGCTGACCGACCGTTACGAGCTGACGATGCTGACCGCCGCGCTGCGCAGCGGGGCGGCGGGCCGGCGCGCCGTCTTCGAGGTGTTCGCCCGGGCCCTGCCGTACGGCCGCCGGTACGGCGTGGTGGCCGGCACGGGACGGCTGCTCGACGCGCTGGAGCACTTCCGCTTCGGGCCCGGTGAGCTCGCGTTCCTGCGCGAGAACCAGATGGTGGACGACGGCGCCCTGAGCTACCTGGAGTCCTACCGCTTCAGCGGGGACGTCTGGGGCTACGGGGAAGGCGACTGCTACTTCCCCGGCTCGCCCATCCTGGTGGTGGAGGGGCCGTTCGCCGAGGCGGTCGTGCTGGAGACACTGGCGCTGGCCATCCTCAACCACGATTCGGCGATCGCCTCGGCCGCGTCCCGGATGGTGAACGCGGCGGACGGCCGGCCGCTCATCGAGATGGGCTCGCGCCGCACCCACGAGATGGCCGCCGTGGCCAGCGCCCGGGCCGCGTACATCGCGGGTTTCGGGTCCACCTCCAACCTGCAGGCCGGGCGGGACTACGGCGTGCCGACCAGCGGCACCAGCGCGCACGCGTTCAGCCTGGTCCACGACAGTGAGCGGGATGCGTTCGCCGCCCAGCTGGCCGCGCTCGGCAAGGGCACGACCCTGCTGGTGGACACGTTCGACGTGGCCCGGGCGGTCCGCACCGCGGTGGAGCTGGCCGGGCCCGGCCTGGGCGCGGTCCGCATCGACAGCGGCGACCTCCCGATGGTGGCCCGCCAGGTCCGCGACCTGCTGGACGAGCTGGGCGCGCGGGACACCCGGATCGTGCTCAGCGGCGACCTCAATGAGTACTCGATCGCCGCGCTGGCGGCCGCCCCGGTGGACGGGTACGGGGTCGGGACGTCCCTGGTCACCGGGTCCGGGGCGCCGACCGCGGCGCTGGTCTACAAGCTCGTGGCCCGGGCCAGGGAACCCGGCGGCGGGGGGGCGCTGCAGCCTGTCGCCAAGCGGTCGGTGGGAAAGCCGGGCCGGGGCGGCCGGAAGTGGGCGGCCCGGCAGTTCGACGAGAACGGCGTGGCGGCCACCGAACTGATCACCAGGGCCGACACGCGCGACGGCCAGGAGCTGGGCGGGATGCCGCAGCGCCCGCTGCTGCGCCAGCTGGTCCGGGGGGGCGAGATCGTGGGCCGGGAGCCGCTGACCGCGGCGCGGGACAGGCACCGCGCGGCCCTGGCCGAGCTGCCCGTGCACGCGCTTTCGCTGTCCCGGGGCTACCCGGCCATCCCGACCGTGTTCGCGCCGCCGGACGACGAGTAGGCGCGCGTCACGCCGGGAAGGCCGTCCAGGCCGCAGACGCGGTCCAGGCCGGGTGGCGCTCAGGCCGGGGAGGCGCCGATCAGGGATCTGGATGGCGAGTACGCCGAGGGTGAGTAACTGCGATCCGGGGCCACCAGGCCGCCCTCCAGGGTGGCGTCCGGAACGTCCCGGTTGTCCGGGATCTCGGCCGGGCAGAACGCATGCCGGTAGGCCTGGGGGGTGGTGCCGCGCCAGGCGCGGAAGTGGTGCCGCAGCGTGGCTGCGTTGCCGAACCCGGCCCGGTCCGCAATAACGTCAACCGTCTCGGCCGTCTCCTCCAGCAGCTCCTGGGCGAGCAGGATGCGCTGGCCGGTCAGCCAGCGCAGCGGCGTGGTCCCGGTCTCCTGGACGAACCGCCGGGCGAAGGTGCGCTCCGACATCCGGGCCCGGGTCGCCAGCTGGCGGACCGTGACCGGCTCGCCGAGGTGACGCTGCATCCAGCTGATGACGTCGCCGAGCGTGTCGCAGGCGGGCATGGCGACCGGCCGGTCCACGTACTGGGCCTGGCCGCCCTCGCGGTGCGGGGGGATGACCATCCGCCGGGCGATCCCGTTGGCGACCCGGCTGCCCTGCTCCTTGCGCACCAGGTGCAGGCACGCGTCGATGCCCGCCGCGGTACCCGCGCTGGTGATCACCGGGTCCTCGTCGACGTACAGCACGTCGGGGTTGACGATGGCCGACGGATGCTGCCGCGCGAGGGCCGGGGCGTGCCGCCAGTGCGTGGTGCACCGCCGGCCGTCCAGCAACCCGGCCGCGCCGAGCACGAACGCGCCGGTACAGACGCTGAGCACCCGGGCCCCGCGGTCCACGGTGGCGCGCAGCGCCTCGGACAGCGGCACCGGGAACGGGCCGGGCGTGTGGGTCCCGATCTGGTCGTCGGACACGGCCGCCACCGCCACCAGGTCCGCCTCGCGCAGCCGGTCCAGGCCGTGGGGCGTGGACAAGGTGAAGCCGGCCGCCGAGGTCAGCGGGGCCGGTGCCGCGGCTTCCCCCGAAGCCGTGGTTTCACCCGACACCACGGCGAAGTCGTAGGCGGGCAGCCCGTCGTCGGTCCGGTCGACGCCGAACACCTCGCAGAGCACGCCGAGCTCGAAAGGGGTGAACCCGTTCATGACCACTACGGCCACGTTCTTCAGCATGCCTCCATCATGCCCTGCGATTGGCAGGATTTCACCTATAGATGTCATCACTGCCACTGTTCCAGTCCGCGGCGATCTCCGAGACTGGAGTCATGAGCAGCACACAGTCTCCTTCATCCGGACGGCGCAGCTGGCTGCAGCTGCTCCGGTCCGTGTCGCTCACGATCGCCGACGTGGTGGCGGAATGCAATCGCGCTAACCGCACGATGATGCGGCTCAGGGTCGCCCCGGACCGTTACCTGCCTGACTCCGCCCAGGCCCCGGACGACTACGCCGAGTTCCTGTTCCGCACCTCCGGGCCGCTGGCCCACGAGCCCTCGGCCCGGCAGCGACTCGCCGCCGCACGGAGCCACCGCTAGCCTGCTGGGATGCATCCCAGCGCAGCAAGGGTGGCGGAGACGTTGCGGTCCCTGGGCGTCCCCGGGCAGGTGCGCGAGCTGCCCGAGCCCGCACCGACCGCGGCCAGCGCGGCGGCCCAGCTCGGCTGCGACGTCGGGGCCATCGCCAACAGCCTGGTCTTCCGGGCCGATGACGCCCCGCTGCTCATCCTGACCAGCGGGGCGCACCGGGTGGACACCAGCCGGGCCGCGGCCCTGGCCGGGGCGGCCTCGGTGCGCCGGGCTGACCCCGATTTCGTCCGGGCCGCCACCGGCCAGGTGATCGGCGGCGTGGCGCCGGTCGGTCATCCGCAGCCGCTGCGGACCCTGGTCGACGTGTGGCTGGACAGCCACGACGTCGTGTGGGCCGCCGCCGGGCACGCGCACACCGTGTTCCCGACGTCGTTCGCCGAGCTGATCCGGATCACCGGCGGCACTCCCGCCGACATCGGGGCGCAGCCCGGCTGATCGCCAGGTCCGGTCCCGGATGCCGTACGCTCAGCCTGTGCGCGCGCTGGTGATCGTGGATGTGCAGAACGACTTCTGTGAAGGCGGTTCGCTCGCGGTCTCCGCCGACCCGGACTACGTGAACTCGTGGCCCCGGCACTGCGTGGCCGGCACGGCAGGCGCGGATTTCCACCCGGATCTCGACACCGGCCACATCGAGACCGTTTTCAGCAAGGGCGCGCACGAGGCGGCCTACAGCGCGTTCGACGGCAGCGACGAGGCGGGCACACCGCTGGTGGCATGGCTGCGGGAACGCGGGGTGGACGAGCTGGACGTGGCCGGGATCGCCACCGACTACTGCGTCAGGGCCACGGCGATCTCCGCGGCGCAGGCGGGCTTCCGCACCCGGGTGCTGCTCGGCCTGACGGCCGGCGTGGACCCGACCACCACCGCCGAGTCGATCGAGGCCATGCGGGCCGCGGGGGCCGAGGCCACCGGCTCGCCAGTGGAGCGTTAGGGCACGCTCATCAGCGCGCCGGGCTGCCCGGGAAGCCGGGCGCCGGCCGGCCCGGGATGCTAGTCGTCGCCCTGCGGCAGGGATTCGTAGATGCGCTTGCAGTCCGGGCACACCGGGAACCGCTTGGGATCCCGGTTCGGCACCCAGACCTTGCCGCACAGGGCGATCACGGGCGTGCCGGTCACCGCACTGTCGACGATCTTGTCCTTCTCGACGTAGTGCGCGAACCGCTCATGGTCGCCATCGCCGGGCCGGATATCCGGCGTGGTGCCAGTGTCCTCACGAGTGCCGGAATCCGGCAGGACCTCAGTGCTCACGGTCCCCGATTGTACGCGGCGGGGGCAGGGACCTGGTTCCGGGCGCCACGGGGTCCGGGCCGGCCACCGGCTGGGCCCGGTCCGGTACCCAACCGTGCCGGGCCCCGAGGTACCGCGACCTGGGGGTCAGTTGAGCGAGGGATCGTCCGGATAGTTGGCCACCATCGCGAGGTTGCCGCCCTGCCGCCGCAGCACCTTCTTCCAGAGCCGCTCCGGCTCGGCCGCGAACGCATCGGCCGGCTCCCCCGACAGCACGTACCAGGCACCCTCGTCGATCTCCGCCTGGAGCTGGCCTGGCCCCCAGCCGGCGTACCCGGCGAAGACCCGCAGTGAGGCGATACCGCCCGCCAGCAGCTGCGGCGGCGCGTCCAGGTCGACCAGGCCGATCCGGGACATCACCGCGGACGCGTCCAGCGCCCGCCAGCCGACCGGCTCCTCGTCGCCCGGCACGATAGCAAGCGCCAACGCACTGTTCGGCGCGACGGGGCCGCCCCGGAAGACGACAGAGGGGCCGGTCACCAGGTCCGTCCACGATTCGAGGACCTGCCCGACCGGCACCTCAGTCGGGCGGTTGAGCACCACGCCGAGCGTGCCCTCCTCCGGCTCGTCCTCCACGACGAGAACGACGGTTCGCCGGAAATTCGGGTCACCCAGCAACGGCGTAGCGACCAGCAGCCGCCCCGAGAGGTCGTCCTCCATGACGTCCATTCTGGCGGACGCGGCGCGGTTGTTCAGGCGCCGGAGTCCCCGCACCCTGACTTCGTGCCAATTTGAGACGCGGCCCGCCCGGGATGGGCACCTCCCAGGGCATGGCGGCTCAGGGGCGCGCCGGGCGGCCGCCGGCCGCGTCCCGGACGGCGGCCGCCACCGCCGCCGACACGTTCGCGTTGAACACCGACGGGATGATGTAGTGCGGGCCGAGTTCGGCGGCCGACACCACGCCGGCCAGTGCGCGGGCCGCCGCCACCATCATGTCGTCCGACACCGTCCGGCTTTGCGCGTCGAGCAGCCCCCGGAACACCCCGGGGAAGACCAGCACGTTGTTGATCTGGTTGGGATAGTCGCTGCGCCCGGTGGCCACGACCGCCGCATGCTGCGCGGCCTCGTCCGGGTCAACCTCGGGATCCGGGTTGGCCAGCGCGAACACGATCGCGTCGTCGTTCATGGCCGCGATGTCCGCACCGGTCAGCAACCGTGGCGCGGACACCCCGATGAAGACGTCCGCGCCGCGCAGCGCGCCCGCGAGGTTCCCCTCGTACTGCCCGGCGTTGGTGTGCTGCGCCACCCAGCGCAGGTTGTCATCCAGCCCGGGCCGGCCCACGTAGATCGCGCCCTTGTCGTCGCACACGATCACATCGGAGGCGCTGGAGGCGAGCAGCAGCCGGAGCACCGCGCTGCCCGCCGCGCCCGCGCCCGCGATCGCGATCCGGACTGAGCCCAGCTTCTTGCCGACCACCCGCAGCGCGTTGGTGAGGGCGGCGAGGACCACGATCGCGGTGCCGTGCTGGTCGTCATGGAACACCGGGATGTCCAGCAGCTCCCGCAGCCGCCGCTCGACCTCGAAGCACCGCGGGGCGCTGATGTCCTCGAGGTTGATGCCCCCGAAGGCCGGGGCGATGATCTGGACGGTGCGCACGATCTCGTCGGTGTCCTGCGTGTCCAGGCACACCGGCCAGGCATCGATGCCCGCGAACCGCTTGAACAGGGCGGCCTTGCCCTCCATCACGGGCATGGCCGCGTACGGGCCGATGTTCCCCAGCCCCAGCACGGCGGAGCCGTCGGTGACGACGGCCACCGAATTGCGCTTGACCGTGAGGCGGCGCACATCCTCCGGGTTGCGGGCGATGGCCATGGAGACCCGGGCCACGCCCGGGGTGTAGGCCATGGACAGGTCGTCCCGGTTGCGCAGCGGGATCTTGACCGCGGTCTCGATCTTCCCGCCCAGGTGGAGCAGGAAGGTCCGGTCGCTGACCTTGCTGACCGTCACGCCGTCGATCTCGCTCAGCGCCTGCACGATCGCCTCGGCGTGGCCGGTGTCCCGGGCGGCGCAGGTCAGGTCCACGCGCAGCCGTTCGTGGGTGAACGGGCTCACGTCCAGGGCGGTGACCGCCCCGCCGGACTGCTCCACGACGTGCGTCAGCTCGCTGACCGCCCGCCCGTGGGATGGCACCTCGAGCCGCACAGTGATCGAATACGACACGCTCGGTGCTACCGACACGTCTTCCCGCCTTCCGCCAGGCTCCGATGCAGGACACAATCGTGCCACCAGCAGGCCACTGATCAGGCCCAGGGCCGGGACCCGGGGCGGCATTCGCGGGCGGGCCAGCACGGGGCGGCCGGGAGCCCCACCACTGGGGGCGGCCGGGCCGGCCGGCACTGGGCGCCCGGGCCGGCGGGCACTGGGGCGGCCGGGCCGTCCGGCTCCGGTACGGCCCGCCGGGCCGGCGTCGGCAGCCTGGCCACGTACGCTGCAAGGGTGTCCAACGGAGGAATGACCGCCAGTGCGCCAGACGGCACAGCCACGGCCGACCGGGCCGTCACGGTGACCGCGGACGTCGGGCCGCCGACCATCGATGTGACCCGGCTGCGGGTCGCCATCGCCCGGGTCTCGCGGAGCCTGCGCCGGCACGAGCTGGCCGGGCTGACCCCCACCCAGCTGTCCGCCCTGGCCACCGTGGAGCAGGCCGGCCCGCTACGGCTCGGCGACCTCGCGGCGGCGGAGAAGATCGCCCCGTCCACGCTCACCCGGCTCGTCACCGTGCTCGAGGAGCGCGGCTACGTGGAACGCCATCCGGTACCAGGCGACGCCCGGGCCAGCACGCTGGTGGTCACCCGGGAGGGTCACGCGATCCTGGAGCAGATCAGGCGGGAGAGCACCATTCTCCTCGCTGACAACCTGCGCACGCTCAGCCCGGATCAGCTGGCCGCCCTGGCCGCGGCGCTGCCCGCGCTGGAACGCATCGCGGAGGCCAAGCTGCCGGACACACGCCGCCGCTGACCCGGGGAGCGCCGCGGACGCTCAGAAGAGCAGGCTGGACAGGGTCGCGCGGGCCTTGGCCACCCGCGGGTCACCGGGCGGGAAGACGTCGAACAGGCGGACCAGGTTACTCCGGGCCCGGTCCCGCTCGTCTCCTGCCGTCCTCCTGATCGTGCCGAGGAGCCGGTCGAAACCCTCTTCGATCCGGCCGGTGGCCACGTCGATGTCGGCCACGCTGGACTGCGCCTCAACGTCGGCGGGGTCTTCCGCCGCCGACCGGCGCACCTGGGCCTGGTCGTAGCCGCTCACCCGGCGGATCAGGTTCACCTGGGCCAGGCCCATGGCGGCCGCCGGGTTGCCGGGCGAGTTGGCGAGGACCTTCTCGAACGCCTCGGCGGCCCCGTCCAGGTCATCGCGCTCCATCGCCTGCTGTGCTTCCTCGAACGCGGGATCGGCCATCATGGCCGCGCCTGCGCCACCCCGCATCCCGGGGCCACCAGGCCCGCCGGGACCGCCAGGGCCCCCCGGGCCGCGCGCGCCGGCCGGCTGCCCCTCGGCGGCCTGGGCACCGCCCGGCTGCCCGTTGCCGGGCTCACCATCGGCTGGAGCACCAGCCCCGGCGGGCATGCCCATCTGGGCGGCCACCTGCATGACCTGGCCCACCCACTGGCGCACCTGCGCCTCGGGCATCGCGCCGAGGAAGCCGTCCACGACCTGCCCGCCGGCGACCGCCATGACCATGGGGATGCTCTGCACCTGCAGCGCGGCCCGCAACTGCGGGTTCGCGTCGATGTCGACCTTGGCGAGCACCCAGTCACCGGCGGCCTCGTTGGCCAGCTTCTCCAGCACCGGGCTGAGCTGCTTGCAGGGGCCGCACCATTCGGCCCACAGATCCAGGATGACCGGAACCGAGCGCGACCGCTCAACGACCTCCGTGTTGAAGGTCTCCTCGGTCACGTCGATGACGTTGCCACCCGGCGAGCCATCCTGCTCGCCAGAGGGCGCGGCGGCCTGCTGACTGCGCTGCGCGGCGGCCTGCCGCGCACCCAGGTCAACGGCGCCGTAGAGCGAAAAGTCCCGCGGCTGCTGCATATCTCTATCCTGCCGCATGCCAGCCATGCCTTGACCGCCCCTCCAGCCCTGGTGACGAAGTAGCACATGCTGTGCTATCGTAGTCCTGTGAGTGACACACTGCGGGAGCGGGGACCTGGGCGCTCAGGCCGGCCGGCCCAGGCCACACACAGCATCGGCATCCGGGAATTGCGCCAGCACGCCAGCGTCTACGTGGATCTGGCGGAGAAAGGACAGGCCGTGGACATCACCAACCGGGGGCGGCTCGTGGCCCGCCTCGTCCCGGCCCGGGACGCGGAGAGCCCACTGGAGCGGCTCGTCGCGGCTGGCATCCTCCGGCCCGCCGAGGATCCCGGCAGCCTGCTGGACATCGAGCCCGCTCCCCCGGTACCCGAAGGCCGGCCGACGGCCAGCGAGATCCTGCTCCAGATGAGGGAGGAGGAGAGATATTGATCTACCTGGACTCGTCCGCCCTCGTGAAGCTGGCCATCGCGGAGCCAGAGTCGCCGGGGCTGGTGAGCTGGCTGGCTGCGCAGCCCAATCTGGTCAGGGTGGCCAGCTCGGTGATCCGGGTCGAGGTACCGCGTGCGGTCTGGCGGGCTGAGCCGTCCGCCCTGCCCGAGAGCTACCTGGTCCTGCGGCGCACTACGGAGATCGAGCTCACCGACGAGGTACTGAGCAAGGCCGCCAGCGTCAGGCCGGTGACACTGCACGCGATCGACGCGATACACCTGGCCTCCGCCCTGGTCCTGCGGCGGGAACTCACCTCATTCGTCTCCTACGACAAGCGCCTGCTCGCGGCCGCGAGAGAGGCCGGCCTGCCCACCGCCAGCCCCGCCTGATTCAGGGCGTGAGCACAGCCTTGACGAAGCCCTCGTCCCGAGCGGCCATGAGCTCGTAAGCCTGGTCCACGTCGCCGAGCCCGAAGCGGTGGGTCACCAGGGGCTCATAGCTGAATCGGCGGCTGGCGATCAGGTCGAGCGCCTGGCGCATCGCGCCCATCAGGCGCATCTTGTCCGGGCAGAAGCCGTTGACAATCGTGACCGCCTTGTACCAGAGGTCCATGTCCATCGGTGCGTCCCCGGCATGGTGGTAGCCGACGACGCACAGCGTCCCGAAGGGCCGGACGAGCGAGCCGGCCGTCCGCAGGCCCGGGGTGACTCCGGTGGCCTCCATCACGATGTCGGCCCGCGCATCGGCCGCCTTCCCGGGGCTGGCGCAATACTCCGCCGTGACTTCGCCGGGCGCGAACACCAGGTCCGCGCCGAGCCGGAGCGCGCGGGCCCGGGCCGCCGGCACCGGGTCGATCCCGATCAGCAGGCCGGGTGCCTGGGCCTTGACCAGCTGAACCAGACCAAGGCCCATGAATCCCAGCCCCACCACGGCGACGCGGTCCCCCGCGGTCATCCCGGCCCGGGACAGCGCCTCGGCAAGGTCAGCGACCGGCTCGCCGAGGGCGAGCGCGGGCTCGATGTGGTCGGGGACGGGCAGGATGTGCGCCGCATCCAGGACCGCACGGGAGGCGAACCCGTGGTCACCGAGCCCGGTCACCTCGTCCCCGGGCAGCCAGCGGCCCGCGCTGCGGCCCGCGGCGACGACCCTGCCCACGATCTCGTGCCCCAGCCGAATGGGGGTACCCGGCGCCCCGCCGGTACGCCACGGCGTGAGGTCAGACGTGCAGACGCCGCTCGCCAGCACCTCCACGAGGACCTGGTGGTCCTGCGGCTGCGGATCCCGGACTTCGATCACCTCAGAGGTACGGGGACCAACGACCTGGCTGACCCACATGCGAGTCTCCTAGTGGTACATAGTGGTTTGACCGGGAGGGCTGGACGTTCTCCCCCGGCGACCCCATCCACCCCATGTTGCGAGCTGGTTACTACGCCCACAGGGGCCGATTGGTGACAAAGGCTTGAACTGTCCGGTACGTCTCGTCTTATACTGGCTTGCATTGGAGTGTAGTGGTATACCCTTGGCAAACCCTGTGGCCCCCGACGGCAAAGGAGACCGGATGTGTGCTCCTACACATGTGCCGTGGTGGCAGCGGGGTCCCAGGCCGCGTTCACGCCCACGGATACGCCGCCGCCCGCGGCGCCTCGCTGGTGGCGGTGGCGGACATCGACCGGGGCGCGGCCGCTGAACTCGCAGCCGGCCGGCCGTGAGCCGGTCGTCTACCTGCGCCGCGCGGGAGACGGCCGGGTGTGCTACCTGCAACTCGGCCACGACATGCGGGCCTGGGACGAGCCGCCGGTCCGCGAGATACTCGGCCGCTGCGCCCGGTGGGCCTGCGGGCAGACCACGGGTGTCGCAGCATGACGGGCCGTGCCCTGGTCACCAGCCGATACATGCCACCCCCACCCGGACATCGGAGCTGACCGGATGCGCGTACTCGCCCGCAGGGGCTTCTTCTATCTGCTCACCGCCTGGGCTGCGATCAGCCTCAACTTCCTGCTGCCCCGCCTGGTTCCGGGCAGCCCGGCCGACGCGCTGATCGCCAAGTTCCGCGGACGGCTGAGCCCGTCGGCCGTCAGGGCGCTGCGGGTGCTCTTCGGCCAGGGCCACGAGGATCTCTGGCATCAGTACCTGAATTACTGGCACGGCATCTTCACCGGGGACTTCGGGATCTCCTACGCCTACTACCCGGCCACGGTGACCGCGGTGCTGCGGACCAGCATCGTCTGGACCCTCGTCCTGCTCTCGGTCTGCACCGTCCTCGGCTTCGTGATCGGCACCGCGCTGGGGATGGTGGTCGGCTGGAAGCGGGGCAGCTGGCTTGACGCGCTCATCCCGGTCACCACCTTCCTGTCGTCGATCCCCTACTTCTGGTTCGCGATCATCATCGTGCTCATCTTCGCCATCACCCTGCACTGGTTCCCGCTGTCCGGCGGCTACTCGGTACTGCAGACCATCGGCTGGAACGGCGGCTTCATCTCCAGCGCGCTCTACTACGCGGTGCTGCCCGCGCTCACCATCGTGATCGCCTCCGTGGGCGGATGGCTGATCGGCATGCGCAACATGATGGTCACCACCATGAGCGAGGACTATGTCCGGCTCGCGGAGGCCAAGGGGCTGTCCAGGCGCCGGATCATGTTCACGTACGCGGCCCGCAACGCCATGCTCCCCTCTTTCTCCGGCTTTGCCATGTCGCTCGGGTTCGTGGTCGGCGGGTCGATCGTGACCGAGATCGTCTTCAACTATCCGGGCATCGGCACGGTCCTGTTCAAGGCCGCGCAATCCCAGGACTACCCGCTCATGCAGGGGATCTTCCTGGTGATCACGCTGGCCGTCCTGGTCGCGAACCTTCTGGCCGACCTGGTCTACATCTTCCTGGACCCGCGGACGAGGGAGGCCTGAGCCATGGCCGTGAACGCCATCACCGTGGCTGACGCCGAATCCGCCGAGGACTCCTCCGGCACGGGCCTGACCCTGCTGCGTGCCCTGCGGCGCCCATGGACCATGGCCGGGGCCATCCTCACCCTGCTGTTCTGCGTGGTCGCCATCATCGGCCCTTACATCGCCCCGTACGATCCCTCCGCGGTCAGCAACGCCACGCTGGCGGCCCCCAGCGCCGCGCACTGGCTGGGGACCACGCAGACCGGCCAGGACGTGCTGTCCCAGTTGCTCTACGGCACCCGGACCTCCATGGTGGTCGGCGCGGGCGCGGCCATCATCGCCACGCTGCTGGCGATCGTGGTCGGCCTGGTTTCCGGCTACCTGGGCGGACTCGCGGACGAACTGCTCTCGCTGCTCGCGAACGTCTTCCTGGTCCTGCCGAGCCTCCCGCTGGCCGTCATCCTCGCCGCGTACCTGCCCCATACCGGCTCGGCGGGCATCATCGGGGTGATCTCCATTACCGCCTGGGCCTGGGGGGCCCGCATCCTCCGCGCGCAGACGCTCTCGCTGCGCAAGCGGGATTTCGTCGAGGCGGCGCGCGCGACCGGAGAGCGCACGTCGGTCATCATCCTGCGGGACATCCTGCCCAACCAGGTCGCCGTCATCGCGGCCCTTTTCCTGGGCACCGTGACCACGGCGATCCTCACCCAGGCCAGCCTCGCCTTCCCAGCAGCGCGCTGCTGACCCATTCCTGGTGGTGGTTCGTGCCCGCCGGGCTGGCCATCGCCGTCCTGGGCACCAGCCTGTCCCTGGTCAACTTCGGCATCGACGAGTTCATCAACCCGCGGCTGCGGCAGGCCGGCCTCACCGGGCGGCGGGCGCGCAGGTTCCAGCGGCTGGCCATGCTCGTCCGGCGCCCCGCCGCCGGGCACCGGGCCCGCCCCCGCCGCGATGAGGGCGCAGCGGCCCCGTCCGGAGCGGCCCGCGGCGACGTCATCCTGCAGATCGAGAGCCTCACGGTCGAGTACCTGACCGGCGGCGCCGCAACCGTGGCCGTCAACGATGTCTCACTGGCCCTGCACCGGGGCGAGGTCCTCGGCATCGCTGGTGAGTCCGGCAGCGGCAAGTCCACGCTGGCGTACGCGATCACCCGGCTGCACCGGCCGCCGGCTGAGATCTCCTCGGGGCGGATGCTCTACACCGCGGCCGACGGCACGCGGTCCGACATCCTGGCCATGCCCGAGGCGACACTGCGCGCGTTCCGCTGGGAAGAGATGTCCATCGTCTTCCAGTCCGCGATGAACGCGCTCAACCCGATCCTCCCGGTGGGCACCCAGATCGACGACGCCATCCGGGCCCACCGGCCGAAGATGGGAGCCGCCGACCGGGCGGCACGCGTCATCGAACTGCTCGGCCTGGTAGGTATCCCCCGCGACCGGGTCAGCGCCTACCCGCATGAGCTGTCCGGCGGCATGCGCCAGCGCGCGCTGATCGCGGTGGGGCTGGCCCTGGAGCCCGAGATCATCGTCATGGACGAGCCGACGACCTCCCTCGATGTTGTCATCCAGCGGCAGATCATCGAGAAGATCATGGAACTCAAGGACCGGCTGGGCTTCGCGGTCATCTTCATCACCCACGATCTCTCGCTGCTCATCGAGCTGTCCGACACGATCGCGATCATGTACGCCGGCCGCATCGTGGAGGTGGCGGCCGCAGCCGACTTCTACAGCCGCCCGCGCCACCCCTACAGCCAGGGGCTGCTCGCTTCGTTCCCCACGCTGGCCGGGCCACGGCGTGAACTGGTCGGCATCCCCGGCTCACCTCCTGACCTGCGCCGGCTGCCGGCTGGCTGCGCCTTCAGCCCGCGATGCCCGCAGGCCACCGGGACATGCAGCGACGCAGTGCCCGTCCTGGCCACGGTGGCCAGCACGGGCGGTGCACCTGCCGGGCCGGGC
>WNGB01019760.1_pt1 | contig 14266 bp, 15 predicted proteins | sample 5400681 | NCBI WGS metagenome assembly WNGB01 (sample SAMN13153367, study PRJNA577476) | soil metagenome | isolation source: 115 cm soil or saprolite under grassland replicate 2 | place: USA:California | collected 2016-06-15 | reverse complement strand
GTTCAGGCAGGTATTGTGCCAGCTTTGAGCGATCGGCAACCAGGCCGGCGTAACCGCTCTCTTTCATGCCCATTGTCGCCTCATTGGCAAAAGCCGTTTTGCTCGAAGCGGTTCGAAACCGCCTTTTGTGGCTTGCCGCGGTCGTCTTTGCCGTCGCGTTCGGGCTCGCGCAATTCCTGAACCAGGTGGCGATCTCCGAGTCGCGCGAGATCCAGGCGGCGTTGCTCGCGGCTCTGCTCAGGGTCGCGGCCGTCTTCATTGTCGCCGCATTCGTGATCACCAGCATGGTGCGTGAGTCGAGCGACAAGGTCAACGAGCTGCTGCTCTCGCTGCCGGCGCCCCGCTCCATCTATTTTTTCGGGAAGTTCGCCGGCTACGCCGCTGTGGCTCTGATCCTCGCCTTGCTCTGCGCGCTGCCTCTGGCTTTGTTCGCGCATCCCGGCGGACTCGCCATCTGGACCGCTTCTCTCCTTTGCGAGCTGCTGATCGTGACGGCGATGAGCCTGTTCTGCGTGCTCACGCTCACACAGGTGGTTCCCGCTTTTGCCGCCGTAGCAGGGTTCTACCTGCTGTCGCGCTCAATGGGAGCGATGCAGATCATCGCCGGCGCGGCGCTCCATGAGCCGACGCTCACCGACCGCGTGGTGAACGCCATCGTTGAGTTGATCGCGCTTCTGCTGCCGGCGCTCGACCGGATGACGCAGACGACTTGGTTGTTGGATTCGGCGCCCGGCGCAAGCACGCTCGGCGCCATCGCGGGCCAGACCGCGATCTACCTCGTTCTGATCGGCGCCGCGGCGCTGTTCGATTTATACCGCAAGAACTTTTGAGCCGATGGCAGAGCGACCGATCGCGAGAGTTCCCGGTCTCGTTCTCGCGCTGCTCGCGCTGGGGCTCGCCGCGCAGATCGGGCTGAAGGCGAGTTTCCCGCAGCCCCGGGCGAAGGCGCAGGACCTGGCGCCCGCTCCGAGCATTGCGGCGCTCAGGCTCGCGAGCTTCGGCGACCCGGTCGCGCTCGCCAAGGCCCTGATGCTCTACCTGCAAGCGTTCGACTATCGGTCAGGGAGCAAGGTCCCCTATCGCGACCTCGATTACGGCAGGCTCGAGGCCTGGCTCGCCCGGATTCTGGAATTGGACCCGCGCGGCCAGTATCCCCTGCTCGCGGCGAGCCGGCTGTACGCCGAGGTGCCGGTCGAGGAGAAGCAGCGCCGCATGCTCGAATTCGTCTATCGCCAGTTCTTCGTCGATCCCAACCGCCGCTGGCCCTGGCTCGCCCACGCCGCGGCCATCGCCAAACACCGGCTCAAGGATCTGCCGCTCGCGCGCCAATACGCGGCCGCCATCCAGCGTCACGCGACCGCCGACGATGTCCCCCTCTGGGCGAAGCAGATGGAGATCTTCATCCTCGAGGACATGAACGAGCTTCAGACCGCCCGTATCATGATCGGAGGGTACATCCAGAGCGGAAAGGTGAAGGATCCGGCCGAGCTCAGGTTCCTGGATGAAAGCCTCAAGCGGCTTGAAGCCCGGGTGAAGAAGCCGCGAAAGTCTGAATGATTGTCAGAAATTCGTCGTAAGTGTCCATAATCCAACAGCATTCGCCTTGGTTGAACGCCAAAATGCGCGCTCCAGCGGCTGTCTCTAGGGTATATTTCTTGCTTAATTCGTGAAATCCTACACTTCCGAGAGGAAGGGCTTTCAATGAAAGCATGCCCTTACAAGCGGTCTGCCCAAACAGGCTTTACCTTGGTCGAGATCGCGATCGTGCTGGTGATCATCGGGCTGCTGCTCGGCGGCATCCTCAAGGGCCAGGAGATGATCACGCAGGCGAGGATCAAGAACATCATTAATGACTTTAACGGTATAACTGCCGCGGTCAACTCCTATCAGGATCGTTACCGCGCTCTCCCTGGCGATGACCTGCAGGCTGCGGGGCGCTGGAGTCTGGCGGCGAATCAAGCCGGCACAGGGGACGGACAGTGGACCTGCTCTGGCGGCCCCACTGGCGGTTATAAAACGATCTTGGCGGCGGCGCCCACCAATGCGGACGAATGCAACCTCTTCTGGTGGCACTTGCGTCTGGCCGGGTTCGTCGCCGGGCCGACCGCCGCAGGGGCGGCTGCCGGGGCGCAGCCCAACAACGCGGTGAACGGCATCTTGGGTGTGCAGACCGGAACCGGCACGGCCACGCTCGGTTTTGCCTCAAACATCATTTGCACGACGAACCTTCCGGATAAGATCGCCATTGCCGTCGACACGCAGATGGACGACGGCACGGCGGGAACCGGGCAAGTCCGCACGATGGGGGTCCAGGCCGGTCCGAACCCTGACTTGGGTGCAGCCACCGGCACGAACTACGCCGAAACCGGTACGAATCAATACACATTGTGCAAGAACCTGTAAAACGAGCTTCGGTCCGTGATGCAGAAAGAAAACCCATGAAAACATCGGTGCGCAGATCTCATTCAGGTTTCACGCTGGTCGAAATCGCGATCGTCCTGGTTATCATCGGCTTGCTGCTGGGCGGCATCCTGAAGGGCCAGGAAATGATCACGCAGGCGAAGATCAAGAACATAGTCAACGACTTCAACGGCATTACCGCGGCGATCAACTCTTACCAGGATCGCTACCGCGCGCTCCCCGGCGATGACCTCGGCGCCGCGACAAGATGGGCGGGCACCGTGTCGGGCAATGGGAATGGGCAGATTGCGGGTAATTACAACGTTGTCCTGTCGGGAGCCCCCACCACCACCCAGGAGTCCAATTCTTTCTGGTGGCACCTTCGACTGGCCGGCTTCGTGGCGGGAGCGACCACCGGCGCCGCAGCGGGGCAGCCGCCGGGCAACGCGGTCAACGGCATCATGGGCGTACAATCGACCGGCCTCGGTTTCGCCTCCAACATCATCTGCACGAGCAACCTTCCGGACAAAATCGCGATCGCAGTGGATACCCAGATGGATGACGGCGCCCCCGTCAGCGGCCAAGTGCGCGGCGATCTGCAGAGCGCTCCGAACCCCCCCGTGCCCAGTAGCAGCAGCGTTTCGACCTACGCCGAAACCGGGACCAACCAATACCTGCTCTGCAAGAACCTGTAGGCGGTTCCCGATCCGGATAAAAGCCCGCCTCGGCGGGCTTTATCATTTTTAGCGGACTCATCGTCGATGCAGGCTACGGCTGCGCAACCCCCGGCAATAGGCCTGCTGCTTGCGGGCAGCCTGTGCTTGCTGCCGTTTCTGGTGCCGTATCACCAACCTCCTGTCTTGAGCTTTCACGCCGAGTGGCTCGCCGCGGCGCTCGGCACCGCCGCCGCGCTGGCCGCGCTCACCGGGCGCAGCCTCGCGATCGTCCGCTTGCCCGTCCCGGCGTGGTGGCTGGTCGCGTTCGCGCTGTTTCTCGCCGTGCGGGCGGCAAGCGGCGACCAAGCCTATCCCCAACTCCCGCTGCTTGCGGCGCTTTACGTTTTCTACGCGGTATTGATGATGTGGCTCGGAGCGCAGTTGGCGAGCGCACTGGGCATCGAGCGCGTGGCCGTGGTGCTCGCCGTGTTTCTTCTGGCTGGTGCCCTGGCAAACGCGCCCGCGGGCGTGATTCAGTTCTACGGCCGCCCCGCTCTGCTCGACGATTTCGTCGCCGAGCTGCGCGGCAACCGGGCGTACGGCAACATCGCACAAGCCAATCTTTACGCCAACTATCTGGCGCTGGGCGAGAGCGCACTTCTGTTTCTGTGGGTGCGCGCGCGTGTGCGAACGGCGTATGCGCTTCCCGCCTTGGCCCTGCTCGTCCTGGGCAGCGCGCTGTCCGGCTCGCGCGGCGTACTGCTCTACGCGTTGTGGTTTGCGGCGCTCGGCGCGCTGGCGCAGCGCGTTCAAGCGGGCGCCGAAGCGCGGCGATGGAAGTTTGCCGCGTATGGCGTGGCTGGCGCGTTGCTGGCGGCGTACATCGCCGTGCCCTGGCTCAATCAGGCGCTTCAGCTTGGGCCTATGGGCGTAGGCGCGTTCGATCGTCTGCTTGCCTCCTCAGGCGATGCCGAGCCGCGCTGGCAGGCATGGCTGCTTGCGCTACACCTGTTTACCGGCTCACCCCTGGCAGGAGTCGGTATAGGCGAGTTCGCGGGGGCGGCGTTCGAGCTGGGGCTTGATCCGTCACTCGCCAATATCGGCGGGGTCTGGACATCGCCGCACAATCTTCCGGTGCAGTTGCTTGCCGAGACCGGCGCGGTGGGTGCAGCCCTCGCGCTCGGCGCCCTGTGCATCTGGGGGTGGCAGGCCGCTCGGCGTTACCGCGTGGACCCGCAGCGGGCGCTGTGGTGGGTCATCACCGCCTCAGGCATAGGAATGCTTCATTCCCTGATCGAGTTTCCGATGTGGAGCGCACACTTCCTCGGCGTGACCGCCCTGCTGATGGGCGCCGGCGCGACATGGGAGGCGCGCCCTCCGGAAAGGTCGCGCTCGAGCCGGATCGCCATGACGGTCGCATGCGCGCTGCTCGCGGCGACCTTGGCGATCACGTTCAAGGACTACATTCGGCTGGACACGACGCGCATTACCGGAACGACCTCCACTCTGGCTCGTGCCGCGGACGCGCAACGGGACGCTGCGACCATGCACGATCTGGCGCGCGGTCTGCTGGCGCCTTCGGCGGAGGTTTGGATCGTCATGGGCGCGCCACTGGATCGAGGCGACCTCGCTGCCAAGCTGGCGATGAGCAAACGCGTTGCTCGCCACTGGCCGTCCCACGACGTCGTGGTAAGGCGCGCGGTGTTCCTTGCCCTCGACGGCGAGGCGGCAACGGCCCGCGCGTTGCTCGCACGCGCCTTGCAAACATACCCGCGCCAGCGGGATTCCACCCTCTTGATTCTCGAACAGGCGCTCCCCGCGGACCCAACCGCCATCCAGCCGCTGCTCGTCTCGGCCAAGAGCGCAGGCACGCCTGCGACAAGCTCGCGGGAATAGCTACCTCTGCGACAGCCGCATTTCGGCCGCGGCGAGCTGTTCCGGAGTCCCAAGCAGCACGATCACATCCCCTTCCTGCAACGCCAGTTCCGGACCCGGCGAAATCATCCGGAGCTCGCGGCGCCGTAGCGCCGTCACTTGCACGCCGAGCTCATCGAGCTTCAGCTCCCCGAGGCGGCGCCCTGAGGCACTCGTGCCCGGCGCAAGCGTCACCGAATGCAGGCGCGGCTCGCGCGCCTCGTCGGGGTCCTCGGCCTCGTCGGTGCCCCCGTGAAAGAATCCGCGCATCAGGCTGTAGCGGTGCTCGCGCACCTCGCGAATTCGGCGGACCACGCGCCTCAAGGGCACGCCCAGGAGCACCAATGCGTGCGAGGCGAGCATCAGGCTCGACTCGAAGGTCTCCGGCACGACCTCCGCGGCGCCGGCCGCGATGAGCCGGTCCATGTCCGCGTCGTCCAGGGTACGCACGACCACCGGCAATGCCGGGTTGAGCGCGCGCACGTGGTGCAGTATTCGGAGGGCAAGCTGCGTATCGGCGAAGGTGATCACGAGCGCGCTCGCGCGCGCGATACCCGCTGCAACGAGCGTGTCGTGCCGCGAGGCGTCGGCGTACACGACCTTCTCGCCCGCCGCCGCCGCCGCGCGCACGCGCTCCGGATCGGTGTCGAGGGCGAGAACGTCGATGCGCTCCTGCTCCAGCAGGTGCGCCAGGCGCTGCCCGGTGCGGCCGTAGCCGCACACGATGACGTGCCGCTCGGTTGCGAGGCTCTGCGCGGCCACTCGATGCAGCGCGATCGATTGCTGCATCCATTCCGCGCTCGACCAGCGCAGCACGAGCTTGTCGCTCGCCTGAATGATGAACGGGGCGGCGAGCATCGACAGCAGCATCGCCGCGACGATGAGCTGGGAGAAGTCGTGCTCGAGCAATGCAACCGACTGCGCCTGGACGATGAGCACCAGGCCGAATTCGCCCGCCTGGGCGAGAGCAAGACCGTCGCGCAGGGCCGCGCCGGGAGCGGCTCCGAACAGGCGCGCGAGCGCCGCGACCAGCGCGAATTTGAACGCGACCAGCAGAGCGGTCAGCGCCGGCACCAGCGGAAAGCTGGCGGCGACCGCCCCGAGGTCGAGCCTCATGCCTATGGTGACGAAGAACAGGCCCAACAGCACCTCGCGAAACGGCCTGATGTCCTCCTCGACCTGGTGCCGGTACTCGGTCTCGGCTATGAGCATCCCGGCGAGGAACGCGCCCAGGGCAAGCGAAAGCCCGGCGCGCTCGGTGAGCCAGGCAAGCCCCAGCGTAATGAGCAGGACGTTGAGGATGAACAGCTCGTGCGAGCGGCTGCGCGCCACGATGTGGAACCAGCCGCGCATCAACCGCTGCCCGACAAAGAGCAGAACCACGAGCACCACGGCTGCCTTGGCGAGCGCGAACGCAAGACGCTCGGCGAGCTCGCCGCTTCCCTCCGCAATCGCCGGAATCACGATCAACAAAGGCACGACGGCGAGGTCCTGGAAGAGCAGGACGCCGATGATGTCGCGTCCGTGAGCCGTTTCGAGCTGAATGCGCTCGGCGAGAATGCGAAGGACGATCGCGGTCGAAGACATGGCGAGCGCGCCCCCGACCGCGAGGCCGGCCTGCCACGACGCGCCCGCAAACGCCGCTGCGGCGAGCACCGCGGCGAGCGTGAGCGTGACCTGGGACAATCCGAGGCCGAAGACCGCGCGGCGCAGTTGAAAAAGCTTCGCCAGGCTGAACTCGAGCCCGATCGAGAACATCAGGAACACGACGCCGAATTCCGCGAGATGCCGCCCTTCTTCGGTGTCGGGAACCCACGCGAGCGCGAACGGTCCGACGGCGACCCCGACCAGCAGATAGCCGAGCAGCGCCGGCAAATGCAGAAAGCGGAAGAGCACCACCACCAATACCGCGCTTGCGAGCAGGATCAGCACCAGTTCAAGCGTGTCGCCCACTCGGAAGTCCTTGTTTCTTTGGGTTCACTGTGAAAAAACGCGGCATCCGTCTGGTATACTCGGTCCTATGATAAAGGGTGTCTCCTCCCGCGGGCCAGCACGTCAATGAACGATCGATCGAAAAAGGCGAATTCGGCTTCGGCGCTTGAGCTGGCGCGCAAGGTGCTCGCGATCGAGGCGGACGCGATAACCGGCTTGATATCCCGGCTCGACGAGCGTTTTCTCGACGCGGTCGGCCTGATCCTCGCGTGCCGCGGCCGCGTGGTCGTCAGCGGCGTGGGCAAGTCGGGGCACATCGCGCGCAAGATCGCCTCGACCCTGGCGAGCACCGGGACGCCGGCCTTCTTCGTGCACGCCGCGGAGGCGGCGCACGGCGATCTGGGCATGATCACGCGCGATGACGTGATGCTCGCCCTCTCTAATTCCGGCCAGTCGGAGGAGCTGCTCACGATCATCCCCATGATCAAACGCCGGGGAGCGAAGCTCATCGCGCTGACCGGCAATACGGACTCGGCGCTTGCCGGGGAAGCCGACGTGCACCTCGACGCGCGCGTCGCGCAGGAGGCCTGTCCGCTGAATCTCGCGCCGACGGCGAGCACCACGGCGGCGCTCGCGCTCGGCGACGCGCTGGCGATCGCCTTGCTCGATGCCCGCGGCTTCGATGAAAAAGACTTTGCGCGCGCACACCCGGGCGGCGCGCTCGGCAGAAAGCTTCTCACGCACGTGTCCGACGTCATGCGCACGGGCAACGACGTGCCCCGGGTTTCCGATGATTTTTCCTTCTCCGCCGCGCTGGTCGAGATCTCCAGGAAAGGCATGGGCATGACTGCAATTCTCGACTCCGGCGGAAAGGTCGTCGGAATTTTCACCGACGGCGATCTGCGCCGCACTCTGGAGCGCAACCCGGATGTCCGCTCCCTCAAGATCGCCGAGGTCATGACCCGCAACCCGCGCACGATCACCCCGCACAAGCTCGCCGCCGAGGCGGTCGAGCTGATGGAGCGCCACAAGATCAATCAGCTGCTCGTTGCGACCGAAACCGGAGAGCTCGTCGGTGCCCTCAACATGCACGATCTGTTCCGCGCCAAGGTCATCTGATGCGCGAGGACGTTCTGGAGCGGATGCGGCGGCTGCGGCTGATGATCTTCGATGTCGACGGCGTGCTCACCGACGGAACCTTGTACTTCAGCGAGACCGGAGCGGAATTGAAGGCATTCAATGCGCGGGACGGCCACGGGCTCAAGATGCTGAGAGAAAGCGGGGTCGACGTCGCCATCCTTTCCGCGCGCCGCTCGCGCGCGGTCGAAGTGCGCGCCGCGGAGCTCGGCATCACCCTCGTGGAACAAGGCGCCGCGGACAAGGGCGCGGCTTTCGAAAGGCTGGTCAGCCGGGCGGGCGCTTCGGCCGCGGCAGCCGGCTACATGGGCGACGACGTGGTGGACCTGCCGGTGCTCGCGCGTTGCGGTTTCGCCGCAGCCGTGCCCGAAGCGCCGGATATCGTGCGCGAGCGCGTGCACCACGTCACGCGCGCCGCCGCACGCGAGGTTTGCGAGCTGATCATGCGCGCCCAGGACACGCTGGAGCGGGCCATTGCCCGCGAGCTTACATGAGAACGCGCGTCGCCCACCTGCTGCCGCTCGTGCTGATGCTGTTTCTCGCCGCGCTCACGCTTTGGCTGCAATACGCGGTGCTGGGGGATTCCGGCGGCGACGCAAAACCCGCAAGCCACGATCCCGACGCGATCGTCGAGAACTTCGCCGTCCAGCGGCTGGATGAGTCCGGCAAGCTTCGCTACACGTTTTCTGCGCCGAAGATGGTGCACTTTTCGGATGACGGCTCGGGCGAAGTGATCTACCCGCGCATCGTCGCGCTGGCCGAAGGCGGCGCAAACCTCGTCGCGACGGCCAATCGCGCAACCGTCCATCGGCAGGGCGAAGAGGCGTTTCTTTACGGCAATGTCCTGTTCGTGCGCGAGGCCACGCCTGAACTGCCGGAGTTGCGCGCGCGCACCGAATTCCTCCACCTGCTTGCCGAAAAAGGGGTCTCGCGCACGGACCATACCGTCACCATCACCGAGGGACGCTCGGTCTTGACCGGGGTCGGCATGGTCGTGGACACGAAGAAGCACCAATTCATGCTGCAGTCTCAGGTCAAGGGCACCTTCGATGCGCCGAACCGGAAATAAGGCGCGCGCGGCCGCCGCCCTCGCGCTTGCGACGTGGTGCGCGCTGGCGACGGCCACGGCGAGCGCCGAGCGGGCCGATCGCGACAAACCGGTCAATATCGAATCCGACAGCCTGATCGCCGACGAGGCGAAGAAGGTCGCCGCCTTCGAGGGGAAGGTCGTGCTGACCCAGGGCTCGCTCATCATCCGCGCGGACCGGATCGTCGTGCAACAGGACAACGACGGCTTTCAGCGCGGCGTCGCCACCGGGAATCCCGCGAGATTCCGCCACAAACGGGAAGGCCTCGGCGAATACATCGACGGGGAGGCGCTGAGGATCGAGTACGACACCGGGGCCGACCGCGTCGAATTCTTCAAGGGCGCGCGGCTGCGTCGCGACAGCGGGGACGATATTCGGGGCGACTACATCTCCTACGACGCCAGAACCGAGCGCTTTACGGTGAAGGCGAGCAACGAGGCGTCGGGAAGCGGCCGCGAGGGGCGCGTGCGCGCGACCATCATGCCGAAGAAGCCGGCTCCCCAGACCCCGGCTTCTCCCGGGACCGGGCGGCAGGACTAGTGCCCGTGCTCTCCGAACGGGGCGCGAACCCGATGAGCCAGCTGCAAGTCCATGGACTCAAGAAACGATACAGCTCGCGAATCGTGGTCAAGGACGTGTCTCTCGAGGTATCGAGCGGCGAGGTCGTGGGGCTGCTGGGCCCGAACGGCGCGGGCAAGACGACGTGTTTCTACATGATCGTGGGCCTGGTCGCCGTGGACGACGGAGCGATCCACCTCGACGGCAGGGAAATCAGCCATTTCGCGATGCACCGCCGCGCCCGCATGGGGCTCTCCTATCTTCCGCAGGAAGCCTCCGTGTTCCGCAAGCTGACCGTCGAAGAGAACATCCGGGCCGTGCTCGAGTTGCAGCAGCTCCCCGAGGAGGAAATCGAGTCCAGGCTCACCGGGCTGCTGCGCGATCTGAACATCGCGCATCTGCGGCAGTCGACCGCGCTGTCGCTCTCGGGCGGCGAGCGCCGCCGCGTCGAGATCGCCCGGGCGCTCGCGACGCGCCCGAATTTCATCCTGCTCGACGAGCCTTTCGCGGGCGTCGATCCGATCGCGGTGCTCGACATCCAGAAGATCATCCGTTTTCTCAAGCAGCGCGGCATCGGCATCCTCATCACCGACCATAACGTCCGGGAAACGCTGGGGATTTGCGACCGCGCCTACATCATCAACGAGGGCCTCGTGCTCGCCTTCGGCAAACCCGACGAGATCGTCTATAATGAAAACGTAAGACGCGTTTATCTCGGCGAGAACTTCCGGTTGTAGGGACAAGCGAGGTCCGCGATGCACGTCCCGTTCCCATTTTGGTCCGTCTGAGCCGCGATCCGCCGCGGTCGCCCCCTTTCCCGATGAAGCAGACCCTGCAGCTGAAGCTCTCGCAGCACCTGACGCTGACGCCGCAGCTTCAGCAGTCGATCCGCCTGCTCCAGCTCTCGACGCTGGAATTGAATCAGGAGCTCGAGAAGTTCCTGACGGACAATCCCCTGCTCGAGCGCGAAGACGCCGATAACGAGGCTCAGGCGGCGCCGATCCGCGTGAACGGCGAGCCGGCCACCGCCGTTCAGGCGCAGGCCGAGGAACCGAGCGCCGAGAGTTCCTCGGCCGCCGACACCATCTCCGCCGAAATCGACTGGGTCGGGGACGCGGGACCGGGCGCAGGCGGCCGCGACGACGCCGACGAGAACGATTTCTTCCAGGTCCCCGCAGAATCCCCCAACCTGCGCGAGCATCTGCTCAAGCAGCTCTCGCTGACCCAGCTCGAACCGCGCGACCGCAACCTGGTGGCGTTCCTGATCGAAGCGCTCGGCGACGACGGCTATCTCACGCAGCCGCTGGAGGAGCTCGCGCAGCTCGTGCCCGAGGAGCTGCAGCTCGATCCCGAGGAGCTGCACATCGCGCTCAGGCATTTGCAGAACTTCGATCCCACCGGGGTGGGCGCGCGAAACTGCGGCGAGTGCCTCGAGCTGCAGCTGCTCGTGCTTCCGGAGTCGACGCCGAGCCGCGCCCTCGCCCTTGCCGTCGCACGCGGGCACCTCGAGCTTCTCGCGGCCCGCGACTTCGCGAGGCTCAAGAAGGCGCTGCAATGCGGGGACGACGAGCTGCGGGCGGCCCAGCGGCTGATCCAGAGCCTCAACCCGCGCCCCGGCGCGGCGTTCGCGCCGCTCGAGGCGCGTTACATCGTGCCCGACGTCATCGTCAAGAAGATCAAGAACGTCTGGGTGGCGAGCCTCAACCCCGACGCCGTCCCGAAGCTGCGCATCAACCGCATGTACGCCGAGATCCTTCAGAACAACCGCAGCCCGTCCGGCGGCCAGCTCTCGCATCAGCTGCAGGAAGCGCGCTGGCTGATCAAGAACGTGCAGCAGCGGTTCGAAACGATTCTGCGCGTGTCGCAGGCGATCGTCGACCGGCAGCGGCACTTTTTCGAGCACGGCGAGGTCGCGATGCGGCCGCTGGTGCTGCGCGAGATCGCCGACACGCTCAGCCTGCACGAATCGACCGTATCGCGCGTCACCACGCAGAAATTCATGTTTACGCCGCGCGGCATCTTCGAGCTCAAGTACTTCTTCGGAAGTCACGTCGCCACCGAGACGGGCGGCGCCTGCTCCGCCACCGCCATCCGGGCGCTCATCAAGCAGCTGGTCGCCGCCGAGGACGCCCGGAGACCCCTGTCCGACAGCAAGATCTCCGAAATCCTGAACCAGCAGGGCATCGTGGTCGCGCGCCGCACCATCGCCAAGTACCGCGAGTCGCTGCAAATCTCGCCGGTCAGCATGAGAAAGTCTCTTTGAGCATGAGGGACGTTTCCCCTCATTTTTAAACCGGGTTCTTTGACGCGAAAGGGCGCCCCGCATGAACTTGACCATCAGCGGACGTCACGTACCGATCACGCCGGCGATCCGCAGCTACGTCGAGAGCAAACTTTCCAGGATCCGGCGGCATTTCGACCACGTCATCGACGTCAACGTGATCCTCACCGCGGACGGCCTCGCCCAAAAGGCGGAGGCCACCTGTCACGTCGCCGGCAAGGACATCTACGTCGAGAGCGACGACCCGGACCTGTACGCCGCGATCGACGCTCTGGCGGACAAGCTCGACCGCCAGATCATCAGATACAAAGACCGCCGGCGTGCGCATCCCCACGATGCGCTCAAGCACCGCTCCCCCTCGGATTAATCCCTCAGTGTAGAATTCCACGCCTTTCCGGCCCGCCGGGCACGGTTTCTGCGTGCGAGGTTGCCGAAATCGGCCGATTCTGCACAGTCCTCGATGAACCTTATTGCGAAGCTTTTGCCCCCTTCCAACATCCTTCTGGACCTGGATGTGACGAGCAAGAAGCGCGTGTTCGAGCAGGCGGGGCTCCTCTTCGAGAACAATCAGGGCGTGGCGAGAAGCCTGGTATTCGACAGTCTGTTCGCCCGGGAGCGCCTCGGCTCGACCAGCCTGGGCCAGGGGGTCGCGATTCCTCACGGCAGGATCAAGGGCCTGAAGGAGGCGGTCGGCGCTTTTGTGCGCCTCGCTCAAGCCGTGCCCTTCGACGCCCCCGACGGCAAGCCCGTCAATCTCGTTTTCGTGCTGCTGGTGCCCGAGCAGGCGACCGAACAACACCTTAGAATCCTGTCGGAGCTCGCGCAGATGCTGAGCGACCGCGAGTTGCGCGGCAAGCTCTCGACCGACACCGACGCGGGCACGCTCCATCAGCACATCACCGCCTGGCAGCCCCATGTTGCAGATCAGCGTCGCGCAGCTGTATGACGATAATCGCGACAAGCTCGGGTTCGCCTGGCTCGGCGGAAAAGCGGGCGGCGCGACCCGGCTCCGGCGCGACAGCACCGACGCCGCCGCGCTCGTAGGCCATCTCAACCTCATCCATCCCAACCGCGTCCAGGTTCTCGGCAACCACGAGATCGCGCACCTCGCCGCGTTCGAGGAGGGCGAGCTCTTCCGGACGCTCGGCAAGCTGTTCGCGGTCCACCCCGCCGCCATCGTGATCGCCGACGGAGCGCCCGCCGACGTGCGCCTGCTCGAAGCGGCCGAGGCCGCAGGCACGGCGGTGTTTGCCGCCGACATGCCGGCCGCGCAAGTCGTCGAACGGCTGCGCCGCTATCTCGGCAAGGCGCTCGCCGAGACCACCCAGAGCCATGGAGTATGCATGGACGTTCTCGGACTCGGCGTCCTGATCACCGGCGATTCGGGCGCCGGAAAAAGCGAGCTCGCGCTGGAGCTTATCAGCCGCGGCCATGGGCTCGTCGCCGACGACGTCGTCGACATTGCCCGGATCGCCGCATCGACGCTCGAGTGCCGCTGCCCGCCGGTGTTGAAGGACTTTCTCGAGGTGAGAGGTTTGGGCGTGCTCAACATCCGCACGATCTTCGGCGAGACCGCGGTGCGGCCGAAGATGAACTTGCGGCTGATCGTGCATCTCGATCGGCCGGGGACCGGCGAGGCCGAACGGCTTCCGCTGCACGAGCTGTCCGAGGACATCCTCGGCGTGACCGTCCGCAAAGTCGTGATCCCGGTCGCGGCGGGCCGCAACCTTGCGGTGCTGCTCGAGGCCGCGGTGCGCGACTACATCCTGCAGCTTCGCGGCATCCACTCGACGGCCGAATTCATGCAGCGGCAGCAGGCGGAGATGAAGAAAGGTTGAAGCGGACGACTGAAGTCGCCGCTTCAACTTCGCGCGTTCGAGCCCGCGTGTCGGCGGCTCAACGCGCGGCGACCGACACATTGCCACAAGAGGCGCGAGGTGCGAATTTTGCGCGGCAGGCCGCGTTCCGCTAAGGTATCGAAATGCAATTCGTGCTCATCAGCGGCCTGTCGGGCTCGGGCAAAAGCGTCGCGCTCAACGTCCTCGAGGACAGCGGCCACTACTGCGTCGACAACCTCCCGGGGCAACTGCTCGAACAGTCGGTGGAACTGCTGCGCCGCGCAGGCCACGACCGGGTGGCGATGAGCATCGATGCCAGAACTGGGGAATCGCTGGAGCTCGTCCCGGAATACGTCGCCGCGCTGAAACGCCAGGGCGTGGACGTGAGGCTGCTCTTTCTCGATGCGAAAAACGACACGCTGATCAGGCGTTTCTCCGAGACGCGCAGGCGCCATCCGCTCG
>WNGB01012472.1_pt1 | contig 14266 bp, 14 predicted proteins | sample 5400681 | NCBI WGS metagenome assembly WNGB01 (sample SAMN13153367, study PRJNA577476) | soil metagenome | isolation source: 115 cm soil or saprolite under grassland replicate 2 | place: USA:California | collected 2016-06-15 | reverse complement strand
CGAAGCGGTGCTGCTGCCCGCGATGGTCGTCATCGAGGCGCTCTACGTCTCCCACACGCTCGAGCCGGTCGCCGTGCCCGACGCCGACGTCGTCGCCCGCTTCCTGCCGGCCTACGATCCATCGCTCCGGCTGGATCCCGCCGCGCCCCGGAGCTTCGGAGGCACCGCCACGCCCGCCCAGTGGCGCGCCAATCGCCTCGCGATGCAGGCGGCGATGACCCGCGTCCCCGCCGTGCTCGCGGAGGCGGAGCGACTGTGGGCCTCGCTCACGGGGCGCGCCTATGGCGTGATCGAGCGCTACCGCACCGACGACGCCGAGCTGATCCTCGTGACCGCCGGCGGCGTGGCCGGCACCGCGCGCTGCGCCGTGGACCGGCTGCGCGACGAGGGGCTGGCCGTCGGGCTGGCGCGGCTCCGGCTGGTCCGGCCCTTCCCCGCGCGCGAGCTGGCGGAGATCGTCGCGGGCACCGACCGCGTCGGCGTCATCGATCGCAGCTACTCGATCGGCAGCGGCGGGATCCTGGCCCAGGAGGTGCGCGCGGCGCTGCACGCCGAGGGTGAGCTGGACGCCCGCGTCTACGGCTACGTGGCCGGGCTCGGCGGCGTCAACATCTCGCCCGAGCGGATCGTTGCGATCGCGCGGCATATGCACGCCCATGCCGCGCCGCCGCGGGAGCCGGTCCTGGAGGAAGCGCTGTGAGAGACCGCTTGCTGCCCGGCCATGCCTCCTGCGGCGGCTGCGCGGTCGCGCTCAGCGTGCGCCATGTGCTGCGCGGCTTGCCCGACGACACCGTGCTCGTCGTGCCGCCCTCGTGCATCGCCGTGATGATGGGCCCGCTGCCGCTCGCCTCCACGACGCTCGCGGTCTTCCAGACGGCCTTCGAGACGACGGCGGCGGCCGCGTCGGGCCTGGCGCGCGCCTACCGCGCCCGGGGCGAGGACGCGACGATCGTCTGCCTCGCGGGCGACGGCGGCACCTACGACATCGGGTTCGGCGCGCTGTCGGGTGCCGTCGAGCGGGGCGAGGACTTCCTCTACGTGTGCTTCGACAACGAGGCCTACCAGAATACCGGCAACCAGAAGTCCTCGGCGACGCCGTGGGGCGCGCGCACCACGTCGACGCCGGGGGGAAAGACGACGCGGAAGAAGGATCTCATGGAGATTCTCGCGGCCCACGCCATCCCGTATGCCGCCACCGCGTCCGTGGCCCACCCGGACGATCTCGCCGCGAAGCTCGCGCGCGCGCTCGCCCGGCGCGGCCCGCGCTTCCTGAACCTCACGTGTCCTTGCGTGCCGGGCTGGGGCATTGCTGACGACGCGTCGCTCCGGTTGCTCAGGCTCGGCGTCGAATCCCGGGTGATCCCGCTCTACGAGATCGAGGAGGGCACCAACTATCGCATCACGCACTGGCCCGCCGGCATCCCCGCGATCGACTATCTGCGGGCACAGGGCCGCTACGTTCATCTGGACGATGCCGGCGTGGCCGCGATCCAGGCCGAGGTCGACCGCCGCTGGGCGGTGCTCGTCGGCCGGGCCACCCAGAGCCGCGCCGCGCGAGAGCCGGCGGGCCCCGTCGCCACGCTTCACGCCACCTGACAGGAGGCCGTCATGCATGCACTCATCGCCGCGATCGTGCTCGCGCTCGTTCCCGTGCTCGCGCTCGCCACCGGGGCCGGCGCCCAGGCGCCCGAGCCCTATCGGGTGGGCGCGATCTTCTCCATCACGGGACCGGGCTCGTCGCTCGGCGTGCCCGAGCGCGACACCGCGCTGATGCTCGAGGCCGAGGTCAACGCCAAGGGCGGCGTCAAGGGGCCGGACGGGCGCCTGCACCCGCTCAAGCTCGTGATCTACGACGACGCGAGCGACGAGACCAAGGCCGTGCTCGCGGCCAAGAAGCTGATCGACGAGGACCGCGTGGCCGCCATCGTCGGCACCACGCTGTCCGGCACGTCGCTGGCGATCGTGGACACCGTGCAGAAGGCGGAGGTCCCGATGGTGTCCTGCGCGGCCGCGGCCAAGATCGTGGAGCCGGCGGCCGAGCGCAAGTGGATCTTCAAGACGCCGCAGAGCGATGCGCTCATCGTCGGTGCGCTCGCCGAGCACCTCAAGGCGAAGGGTCTCACGCGCGTCGGCTGGCTCAACGTCGACTACGCCTTCGGGCAGCTCGGCTGGATCGAGTTCGAGAAGGCCGCCCAGAAGGCCGGCCTCACCGTCGTCGCCAACGAGAAGTTCGGTCAGAAGGACGTCGACATGACGGCGCAGCTCACGCGCGTGCGCACGGCGACGCCGCAGGCCGTGGTCGTGTGGTCGATTCCGCCGTCGGCGTCGATCGCGACCAAGAACTACGCCGATCTCGGGCTCAAGCCGCCGCTCTTCCAGAGCCACGGCATCGGCAACAAGCGGTACATCGAGCTGGCCGGGCCCGCCGCCAACGGCGTCGTGTTCCCCGCCGGCAAGCTGCTGGTGGCCGAGCAGCTCGCGGACAACGATCCCCAGCGCGGCGTGCTCCTCGCCTACGCCCGCGACTTCGAGGCTCGCTACGGCCCGCGCAACACGTTCGGCGGGCACGCCTGGGACGCCGTGAAGCTCGTCGTCGGCGCCATGGAAAAGGCCGGGACGGACCGCGCCAAGCTCCGGGCGGCCATCGAGAGCACCCGCAACTTCGTCGGCATCACCGGCGTCTTCGACTTCTCGGCGAGCGACCACAACGGGCTCGACCGCCGCGCGGTCGTCATGACCGAGATCGCCGACGGCCAGTGGCGGCTGGCCAGGTGACGGGCTAGCCATGGACGCCGTCGACCGTGCGCCGCGAGGACGCTGACCGTGCCGGGGCTTGCCGAGCTCGCCCAGTACGTCGCCTCCGGGCTCGTCGTCGGCGGCGTCTATGCCCTGATCGGGCTCGGGTTCGTCATCGTCTATGGCGTCACCCGTATCATCAACTTCGCCCAGGGCGAGTTCGTGATGCTGGGCGCGCTGTGCACCGTCAGCCTGGCCGCGCGCGGCCTGCCGCTCGCCGTGGCGGTGCCAGTGGCGGTGATCGGGGTGGGAGCGCTCGGGGCCGCGCTCGAGCGGTTGGCGATCCGACCGCTCCGGCGCGCCCCTGCGCTGGTCGTGCTCATCGTGACCATCGGTGCCTCGATCGCGCTGCGTGGCGGGGCGCTCATCGTCTGGGGCACCGACCCCTTCGCGCTCCAGCCCTTCTCGGCGGGCCCTCCCCTGTCGATCCTTGGCGCCGTCGTCGTCCGGCAGGGCGTGTGGGTGCTCGCTGTTGCCGCCCTCGTCTTCGCCGGGCTCGGGTTCGTCTTCGCCCGCACGTACGCGGGCGCCGCCGTCCGGGCCTGCGCGATCAACCAGCGGGCCGCGCGGCTCATGGGCATCCGCGTCGACCGGGTGTTCCTCGGCGCCTGGGCCCTGTCGGGAGCGCTCGGCGCGCTGGCCGGCGCGGTGGTCGCGCCCATCACCTACGCCAGCTACGACATGGGCCTCATGCTCGGCCTCAAAGGATTCGTGGCCGCCGTGCTCGGCGGACTCGCGAGCCCCGGCGGCGCCATCGCGGGGGGCTTCTTCCTCGGGGTGCTCGAGTCGCTCGCGGCGGGGCTCATCTCCTCGGGCTACAAGGATGCCGTGGCCTTCGTCGTCCTCATCGCATTCTGTCTGGTGCAGGTCGCCGGCTGGCTGCCCTGGCGGGTGAGCACGGAGTCGTCGGGATGACGCCGGCGGCGCGGCGCTGGGCGATCCTGGGGGCCGTGGCGCTCGCGGTGGCCGTGTTGCCGCTCGTCGTCCACTCGAGCTACGTCCTCGGCGTCCTCGTCTTCGTCGCGCTCAACGGGCTGGCGGCGCTGGGCCTCTCGCTCGTGATGGGGTTCGCCGGGCAGGTCTCGCTCGGTCAAGCCGCCTTCTACGCCATCGGCGCCTATGTCTCCGGCGTGCTGACTGCCTCGTGGGGCGTCAATCCGTGGATGGCGCTGGCCCTCGCCGTCGTCGCCGGGACGCTGACGGCGTTCCTCGTGGGACTCCCCATCTTCCGGCTGACGGGACTCCTGCTCGCGATGGCCACCCTCGGCTTCGGCATCATCGTCTATTACATTCTCGTCAACTTGAGCGTGGTCACCGGCGGTCCTTCGGGACTCACCGGCATCCCGCCGCTCGCCCTCGGTCCCGTCCGCTTCGATCACGACGCCACGATGCTGCTGCTCACGTGGGGGCTCCTGCTCCTGCTCGTCGGTCTGGCCGGCAACGTCGTCGACTCGCGGGTCGGGCGGGCGCTGCGGGCGATCTACGGCAGCGAGGTGGCGGCAGAGGCCGTCGGCATCGACACCGCACGTCTCAAGGTCGCCGTCTTCGCCGTCGCGGGCGGGATCACGGCGCTCGCGGGCGGGCTCTATGCGCACTACCTGACGTTCATCAATCCCTCGCCGTTCGGCTTCACCTATTCGATCGAGCTCGTCGTGATGGTCGTGCTCGGGGGCGTGGCGAGCCCGTGGGGCGCCGTCCTTGGCGCGGCCGCGGTCGTCGGGCTCGTCGAGGCGCTCCGCTCGCTGCTGCCCCTGCTGGCCGTTTCCCACGGCGCGGCCGAGTACGAGATCGTCGTCTTCGGGCTCGTGCTGATCGCCTTCATGCGCTTGCTCCCGGGAGGGCTCTCGGCCGTCGGTCATGCGCGGGAGGGCCGAGCGTGAGGAGCGCGTTGCTCGAGGTGTGCGGGCTCACCAAGGACTTCGGCGGGCTCACGGCCGTGCGCGGCGTGGACTTCACCGTGCAGGCCGGTCAGATCAAGGCCCTCATCGGTCCCAACGGCGCCGGCAAGACGACGATCTTCAACGTGATCGGCGGCGTGCTCGCCCCCACGCGCGGTCGCGTGCTCTTCGACGGCACGCCGCTGCCCACACTCTCGCCACACGCCGTCGCCCGCCGCGGGATCGGTCGGACCTTCCAGCTCGTCCAGCTCTTCGGCGAGATGACCGTGCTCGACAACGTCCTCGTCGGCTGTCACCGCCGCGGCGGCGCGGGCTGGGCGGCGTGCGCGCTCCGGACCCCTGCCATGCGACGGGAGGAATGCCGGCTGCGGACGCGCGCGATCGAGGTGCTCGCCCTCGTGGGACTCGTCGCCCAGGCGGCCCTGCCCGCCGCCCTCCTGCCGTACGGCGAGCAGCGTCTCGTGGAGCTGGCACGCGCGCTCGCGATGGAGCCGCGGCTGCTCCTTCTCGACGAGCCCGGCGCCGGGCTCGACGCGGACGAGCAGCGCCGGCTGGCCGCGGTGATCCGGACCATCCGCGACGCCGGCGCGGCCGTCCTGCTGGTCGATCACCACATGGAGTTCGTGCTCGACCTGGCCGACGAGGTCATCGTGCTGTCGTACGGCGAGAAGCTGGCCGAGGGGGCGCCGAGCGCCGTCCGTCATGATCCGACCGTGGTGACCGCGTACCTCGGCGACGAGAGTGACTGATGCTGGCCGTGCGTGACCTCGACGTCTTCTACGGCCGCGTCCAGGTGCTCCGCGGCGTCGACCTCCGGGTCGCGCCCGGCGAGCTGGCGACGATCGTGGGGCCGAACGGCAGCGGCAAGACCACGCTGCTGCGCGCGATCACCGGGCTCGTGGCCGCCGCCGCCGGCACGATCACGTTCGCCGGCGAGCCGATCGCGGGCCGCCCGACCGAAGAGATCGTGCGCCTCGGCATCGCCGTCGTGCCCGAGGGACGTGAGCTGTGGCCGCCGCTCACCGTCCGCCAGCATCTGCTGCTGGGCGCGCACGCCCTGCCGCGGGCGCTGCGTCGTGCGCGGGCCGCCGACGATCTCGCGCGTGTCCTCGGGCTGTTCCCTCCGCTCGCCGACCGGCTGGCGCGGCCCGCCGGCACGCTCTCGGGCGGCGAGCAACAGATGGTCGCCATCGCCCGAGCGCTCATGGGACGGCCCCGCCTGCTGTTGCTCGACGAGCCGTCCGTGGGCTTGGCGCCTCTCGTCATCCGCGAGATCTTCCGCGCGCTCGCCCGCCTGCGGGCCGAGGGGCTGACGATCCTGCTCGTCGAGCAGAACGCGCGGGCGGCCTTCCGCATCGCCGATCGCGGCTACGCGCTGGCGCCGGGGGGCCTCATTGCGGAGGTCGCCTCCCACGCCCCCACGACCGGCGACTCCACGCGCCGGGCCTACGGCCTCGAGCTCATTCGAGTGCAGTGTGAGCCGCAGGACGTCGCGGGGCTGGGGACCCCGCCGTCCGAGGCGAACCTAAGAATGAGGGAGATCGCGACATGAATCTGATCGCCGTCGAGCGGACGCCGCGCGAGGAGCTGACCCGACTCCAGCTGAGCCGGCTGCGACGCATCGTGGCCTGGGCCTCGGAGCGCGTGCCGCTCCATCGAGCGCGGCTCCGCGCCGCCGGGGTGACGGCCGGGGACATCCGATCGCTGGACGACCTGCGCCGGCTGCCGTTCACGACGAAGGCCGATTTCCGCGACGCCTATCCCTACGGGCTGCTCGCGGTACCCCTGGACACGGTGGTCCGCATCCACGCATCCTCGGGGACGACGGGCAAGCCGACCGTCGTGGCCTACACGCGCCGCGATCTCGGGATGTGGAGCGATGTGATGGCGCGCACGCTCATGATGGGTGGGGTGGGGCCGGGTGACGTGCTCCACAACGCCTACGGCTACGGCCTCTTCACGGGCGGGCTCGGGTTCCACTACGGCGGCGAGCGCGTGGGGGCGGCGGTCATTCCGATCTCCGGCGGGTTCACCGAGCGCCAGCTCATGGCGTTCAGCGACCTCGGTTCAACCGTGCTCTGTAGCACGCCCTCTTACGCGCTCCACCTCGCCGAGGCGGTCACCGAGGCGGGGATCGCGCCGAAGGACCTCAAGCTCCGCGTCGGCTTCTTCGGCGCCGAGCCGTGGACCGACGGGATGCGCGACGTGCTGGAGTCGAGCCTCGACCTCATGGCGCTGAACATCTACGGGCTCAGCGAGGTCGTCGGCCCCGGCGTGTCCGTGGAGTGCCCCGAGCGTCGCGGGATGCACGTGGCCGAGGACCATTTCCTGCCCGAGATCATCGATCCGGCCACGCTGGAGCCCGTGCCGCCGGGCGTCACCGGCGAGCTGGTGCTGACGACGCTCACCAAGGAGGCGCTGCCCGTCCTGCGTTACCGGACGCGCGATCTCACGTCGATCGATCCCGAGCCCTGCCGGTGCGGACGGACACTGGTGCGCATCGCCCGGATCACCGGGCGTACCGACGACATGTTGATCATCCGCGGCGTGAACGTCTACCCCTCCCAGATCGAACACGCCCTCATGCAGGTCCCGGACGTCGAGCCGCACTACCTGCTCGTCGTTCGCCGCGAGGGCGCGCTCGACACGCTGGAGGTTCGCGTGGAGAGCGTCGCCGAGGCGACGACGGCGGGCCCCAACGACATGCGGACCCTCGCCGGGCGGGTGCGACAGCGCATCCGCGAGGTGATCGGCATCACCGCCGAGGTGAGCGTGGTTCCCCCCAAGAGTATCGAGCGCAGTGTCGGCAAGGCCAAGCGGGTGCACGACCTGCGCGGGGAAGGCAGTGCGAGGTGAGCCGCGCGCCTCGCGGCGAGCCGAGGGGTGAAATGACCGAAGGAGGACGTGATGCGTGAGCGATGCTCTGAAGCTCCGGTGGGGGTGGGCGCCATGAGCCCCTCGGCCTACCTCCGCATCATCGAGGACGTCGACGTGGTGCGCCTCACGCTGGCGCGGCCGCCGCTCAACATCCTGACCCTCGAGATCCTCGAGGCGCTGCGTGACGCCCTCGACGCGGCGGCGCAGCGGCCGGCCCTGAAGGCCGTCGTGCTCGCGGCCGACGGGAAGGCGTTCTGCGCCGGGGTCGCCGTCGAGGAGCATCTCGGCGCTCGCGCCAAGCCCATGCTCGAGGCGTTCCACGCCGTCTTCCATGCGCTCCGGGCGTTGCCGTGCCCGACGGTCGCGGGCGTGCAGGGTGCGGCGCTGGGCGGCGGCGCCGAGCTGGCGACGTTTTGCGACGTCGTCGTCGCCGACGAGGGCGCGACGTTCGGCCAGCCCGAGATCCGCGTCGGCGTGTTTCCGCCCATCGCGGCCCTGCATTACCCCACCCGCGTGGGGCCGGCGCGCGCGCTCCGCCTGCTGCTGACCGGCGAGGTCATCGGCGCCGCGGAGGCCGAGCGCATCGGTCTCGTGGATCGCGTGGTGCCGGCGGGGACGGTCGCCGAGGCCGTGGAGGCGGAAGTGGGCCGCTTTCGCGCGCTGAGCGCCGTCGTGCTCCGACTCAGCAAGCGCGCGGTCCGTGAGACGTTCGGGTTGCCGTTCGAAGAGGGACTGGGCGTGCTCGAGGAGCTCTATCACCACACGCTCATGACCACCGCCGACGCCGAGGAAGGGCTGCGCGCCTTCGTGGAAAAGCGCAAGCCCATCTGGCGCGATCGCTGAATGACATCACCGCAAAGGAGACGGACATGAAGCTCGCTGGCAAGACGGCGTTGGTGACCGGCGGCGCCGGCGGGATCGGGCGCGCCATCGCGCTCGCCCTCGCGCGCGAGGGCGCGCAGGTCGCCGTCCTCGACATCGCGCGCGACGGCGCCGAGCGCGTGCGGCGGGAGGTGGAGGCGCTGGGCACGAAGGCGCTCGCCCTCGGGACCGATCTCACACAGCGGCCGCAGGTCGATCGCGCCGTGGACGAGGTCATCGCCCAGTGGGGTCAGCTCGACGTCGTCGTGAACAACGCGGGCTGGGATCGCATGGAGTTCTTCCTCGACAGCGAGGAGGAGACCTGGGACCGGATCCTCGCCGTCAACTTCAAGAGCGTGCTCTACGTGCTGAAGGCGGCGCTTCCGTCCATGGTGGCGCGGGGCGAGGGGCGCATCGTCAACATCGCCTCCGACGCCGGGCGCGTGGGCTCGAGCGGCGAGGCCGTCTACGCGGGCAGCAAAGGGGCGATCATCGCGTTCTCGAAGACGCTGGCGCGCGAGCTGGCGCGCCACCACATCACCGTCAACGTCGTCTGCCCCGGGCTCACGGACACGCCGCTGCTGAACGCGATCCGAGAGCAATCGGCCAAGACCGCCCGGGTGATCGAGGCGGTGACGCGCGCGATCCCCCTCGGACGCGTGGGGCATCCCGACGACGTGGCGGCGGCGGTCGCGTTCCTCGCCTCCCCCGACGCGGCTTTCATCACGGGGCAGACGCTCAGCGTCTCGGGCGGTCTGACGATGTGCTAGGCGCACGGTCTGTAGGGCGGGGGCTTGTCCCCCGCCGGTATTCCCGACGTCAACGACGGCGGGGGACAAGCCCCCGCCTGACGGCGAACAGGAGGCTGACATGACGGAACGACCTCGCGCGCTCGACATCATGTATTACGTGGCGACGCCGGAGTTCATCGCGAAGTGGACGGATGCCAAGAAAGGCGAGCTGATCTGCCGGATGGAGCGGGCCATCGGCAGCCTCCCGCAGTTCGAGTCCATCCCCGCCATGCTCGGGAAGATGGACGAGGCCCGCGTCGAGAAGGTCTTCATCACGCAGACCAAGATGTGGTCGTACTGGAACAAGTGGATGTACATGGACACGCAGCTCGACGAGGTGCTGCAGTATACCGAGAAGTATCCCGACCGCTTCGTGGGGCTCGCGGGCTACAACCCGTTCCGCATCAAGGAGAGTCTCGCCGAGATCGAGACCGCCGTCCGCCGGCACGGCTTCAAAGGAGTGTACGTCCACATCTTCGGCTTCGACATCCCGCTGCACGACAAGAAGATGTATCCGCTCTATGCCAAGTGCGTCGAGCTCGACGTGCCCGTGTCCGTTCAGGCCGGCCATGTGCTGGAGGCGATGCCGAGCGAGCACGGCCGCCCGATCTACCTCGACTACGTCGCCTCCGATTTTCCGACGCTCCGCATCCTGGGCGCCCACACGGGCTGGCCGTGGGTCGAGGAGCTGATGAGCGTCTGCTACAAGTGGGAGAACGTCTGGTTCGGCATCGACGCGTGGATGCCGAAATACCTCAAGCCCGAGATCGTCAACTTCATCGGCAGCCGCATGGGTCAGGACCGCGCGGTGTGGGGCACCAACGGGCTGCCGTGGAAGGAGAGCCTCGACCAGGTCGACGGGCTCGGCCTGCGCGAGGACGCGCGCCGCAAGCTCATCCGCGACAACGCGCGCGAGCTGTTCAAGCTGTGACCGGTCAGAGAGGAGGCTTGTCATGAATCTGTGGCTCATCCTGCTCGGAATCGTCGTACTCGCGGGGCTGTACGTCGTGCTGCCCGTCGCGGCGACAACCTTCTCGCACTACCGCCGCCCGTGGCGGCTCCGCTGCCCGAATGAGGGCGCCACCGCGCAGATCAGGGTCGATGCGACACGGGCGGCGATCGGCGAGGCGTTGGGCCGCCCGGCGCTCGAGGTCGCGCGCTGCTCGCTCTGGCCGAGACTGCGGCTGTGCCCCCAGGCCTGCCTGGCGTTGCCGACGAGCGAGATGCACCCCGTGCGCCGGGGCGCGCCCGCGCCCGGCACGACGCCGGACGCCAGGGTCCGCAAGATCCTGGTGCCGCTCGACGGCTCACCGGGAAGCACGTCGGTGCTGTGGACCGTCGGCCAGCTGGCCCGCTCGCAGGGGGCGCGGGTCCGCCTGCTCCGCGTGGCCCCCACCACGACCGCCGTCCACGCGCTCGACGGTCGAGTGCTCGCGTTCTCCGATCAAGAATGCGATCGGGTCGCCCAGGCCGAGCTCCAGGGCCTGAAGCGGACCGCAGATGAGCTCGGCGGGGTCGACGTCGAGGCGACGGTTCGCTTCGGCGATCCCGCGACGCAGATCGTCGAGGAGGCCGACGAGGCCGGTGCGGATCTCATCGCGATGGCGACCCATCGACGGGTCGGCATGTCGCGGCTCGTGAAGGGCAGCGTGGCCGAGCGGGTCGAGCGGGCCACCACGGTCCCGGTCGTCCTGGTGCCGTACGGGGAGACGAAGGAGAGCGCACGATGAAAACGCCGACCGACGTCCTGCGCGACGAGCACGGGCTCATCCTCCGGGGCCTCGACGTCCTCGAAACCGCGGCCGGCCGACTCGAGGCGGGCCAGGAACCGCCCGATGGCTGGTGGGAAGACGCCCTCGACTGGCTCCGGAGCTTTGCCGACCGTACCCATCACGCGAAAGAGGAGGATCTGCTGTTCCCGGCGATGATCCGGGCCGGCCTGCCGTCGGCGGGCGGGCCGATCGACGTCATGCTGGAGGAGCACGAGCGCGGGCGCGCCCTCGTCCGCGCGATGAGCGTGTCGACCGGCGCGGCCCGCGCCGCCGCCGCGCGCGAGTACGTCGCGTTGCTCCGCGCGCACATCGACAAGGAAAACGAAGTGCTCTTTCCCCTCGCCGACGCCGTGCTCGCCGACGGGGCGCGAGGCGTCGTTCGGCTACGCGGAAGCGGTCATCGAGGGTCTCGGCGCCGAGCTCGCCGCCTTACGTCTCGTGGGAGCCTCGTAGGGCGGGGGCTTGTCCCCCGCCGCGCCCCCGCGCCGGCGATGGCGTCTGTTGCCTCGCGCCACCGTCTCCTTTGACTCGCCGGGCGCTGAGCTCGCTTCGACCGGCACGGCGGAGGCCTCCCAAACGAACTGAGGCCGACCCGGCGGTCGGGACAGGAGTACGATCTCATCGCGGATCGACTGAACGTGCCGACGGTGGGGACCCTGGCAAGACTCCTCGGACGGTTGCCACTGGGTGGGTTGCTGCTCCTGCTCACGGCGGCCGCGATCGTGCCGCTTCTCGTCCTGGTCACTGTTCTCATTGTCCGCACCGCGCAAACGGAGCGCACCGCGGTCAGCCGCGGCCTCAGTGATAGCGCACGGGCGATCTCCATCGCCGTCGATCGGGACATCATCGGGACCCTCACGACGCTTCGGGCGCTCGGGGCGTCCCGGTCGCTGGCAGCGGGTGACCTCACGCGGTTCCGCGATCAGGTCGGGCGAGTGCTCACCAGCCAAGGCGAAGCCGGTTGGGTCAACGTGCGACTCGCCGGCGCGGACGGCACACAAATCTTCAGCGCGCGCGAGGTCGGCGCGCCTTCGCCCGATCCCGAGCCACGATCGCTCCAGCAGGTCATCGCCACCGGCCGGCCAGCGATCGTGGACGTTTATACGAATCCCGTCACGAGGGATTTCATCTGGGGCATCCGTCTTCCCGTGGTGCTAGAGGGAGCGGTTCGGTATGTCCTCACGGCGACGGTTTCTCCGCACGCGATGCGTGAAGCGCTGGCGAGCCATCAAGGTTTGGCCGACCGCGTTGCCGTGCTCTATGACCGAAACGACGTGATCGTCTACCGCACGCTGAACGCGGACCGTCTGATCGGCTCGCCCATCACGCCGAAGCTGGCCGCGCAGAGTCGCGCCGAAGCGTCGGGCGTCGTCGACGATGTGAACCGGGAGGGCACGCCGATCAGGACGGCATTCTATCGATCGTCGTTTTCGGGATGGGGAGTCGGGATCGGCGTCCCCCACGCAATTCTCTATGCACCGGCGCGGCGAGTGCTCTGGGGGCTCGGAGCGGTCGGCGTGGGTGTGCTGCTCGTCAGCGTGCTCGGAGTCGTCGTGCTGGAGCGACGAATTCGACGACCGATGAGTGCGCTGACCGCCGCGGCGCGAACCTTTCCCGATCCACCGTCGCTCGAGACGATCAGCGCGACGGCAGTGGCACCCGGCACCCGAGAGACCGAGTCACTCGCGCTCTCGTTCCAGGCCGCGGCGCGCGCCATTCAGGCGCAACAGGTCCGTCTGGAACGCGCGCTCGACGCCGAGCGCGCCGCTCGAGCCGAGGCGGAAGCCGCCAATCGTGCCAAGGACGAATTCCTGGCCACTGTATCCCACGAACTCCGTACACCGCTCAACGCCGTCTACGGCTGGGCGCGGATGCTCCAAGCAGGCCAGATTGACGGTGATCCGTCCCAGGCCCTCGACGCGATCGTGCGCAACGCGGACGTTCAGGTGCAGCTGATCGATGACTTACTGGACGTCTCACGCGTCATCACCGGCAAGATGCGACTTGACGTTCGTCCGATCGACCTCCGAGAGGTTGTGGACCGCGCCCTCGAGGCCATCCGACCCGCCGCCGCCGCGAAAGACATTCGGCTGCAAGGCGTGCTGGATCCGCGAGCGGGACCCGTCATTGGCGATCCCGCGCGGCTCCAACAGGTCGTGTGGAATCTCCTCGCCAACGCGGTCAAATTCACGCCCAAGGGCGGGCGCGTGCAGGTGCACCTGCAACGCGTCAATTCGCACGTCGAGATCATCGTCAGCGACACGGGACAAGGCATTTCTCCCGCCGTGCTGCCGTTCGTCTTCGACCGATTCCGGCAAGCGGATAGCTCCAGTACGAGGCGGCACGGTGGCCTCGGCCTAGGCTTGGCCCTGGTGAAACACCTCGTCGAGCTCCATGGCGGCAGCGTTGCGGCCCAAAGCTCCGGCGAAGGCCAGGGCGCAACGTTCATTGTTCGGTTGCCGCTGACGATCACCGACATTGCCGACTCCACGTCGCGCGTCCATCCTACGGTCGAGGTCGAAGGGACAATCGCTTTGGATGGGCCCCGACTCGACGGACTTCGCGTGCTTGTCGTCGACGATGACCCGGACGCCCTCAATCTCGTGATCGCCATACTCACGAGTGCCGGGGCCGTGGCACGGACCGCACTCTCGGCGGCGGAGGCGCTTCGCGTTTTCGAACAATGGCATCCCGACGTGCTTGTGTCGGACATCGAGATGCCAGGAGAAGACGGCTACACGCTGATCCGCAGAATCCGCGCACGGAGTGTCGACGAAGGTGGCAAAACGCCAGCAATCGCACTCACCGCATACGGGCGTGCCCAGGACCGCATGCTTTCGCTTACCGCTGGTTACAGCATGCACGTCCCTAAGCCGGTCGATCCTGTCGAACTGATCACTATTATCGCGAGCGTCTCCGGCCGCCCGTCGTACCCTCCACGCTGATCATCGACTTTGCCACCGACACCATCGATCACGCGCAGGTCGTCACCGGGTAGACGATGCACAAGAGCCGCGCCAGCGCCGGCCAGAGATGTTCGCCGAAGCTGGCCGACACCGACCGAGCGATCGACCAGCAACACGCACACGTACGCGCGGCGCCGACGCAGTCCCCTAGTGGCTGGTCACGTAGCAGCCCTTGTCACCCTCCTCGGTGATAATGGCTAAGAGAGGTTGAATCCACGGTTTCGAGCAAAGCACCGTCATCGTGCCGATCGCCGTCGGCCGATCGGGCGCGCCCGCTTCCGCACGATCTCGAGGAAGGCGCGCGA
>WNGB01008810.1_pt1 | contig 14266 bp, 10 predicted proteins | sample 5400681 | NCBI WGS metagenome assembly WNGB01 (sample SAMN13153367, study PRJNA577476) | soil metagenome | isolation source: 115 cm soil or saprolite under grassland replicate 2 | place: USA:California | collected 2016-06-15 | reverse complement strand
TCGTGTCAATAGCTAAAAGCGGACTTGACCCCTTTCGCCTCCTCCGACCCCTTTCGCCTCCTCCGTTCGCCTCCTGTGACCCCTTTCGCCTCCTTTTGGCATCGAGGACGATCAGGACTCCGTCCGGCGCGGCAAAATAGATCATGTCCTCGTAGATGCCGAGATTCTTGTTGCGCGCCGCCTGCGGATTGACGCCCTTGGGGTAGTCGCGCTGGTACTCCCAGATCAGATCGCCGTTGGTGCCGTCGACCGCCTGCACAGAGGCGCCGGGCACATACATATAGATGATGCCGCGATAGACGATTGGCGTGGTTTCCTGGGTGCCAGCCGGCAGACCCCGCGTCCAGGCCATACGGAGCTGCCCGACGTTGTTCTTGTTGATCTGGTTGAGTGGGCTGAAGCGGTGTTGGTTGAACGTGCGATTGATCATCAGCCAGTCCGCTGGATCGGGATTGGTCAACACCGATTCGGTAACCGGCTTGAACTCTGGCGCCTGTGATAACAGCGACGGTGTAAACGGCGATACCGTGAAGATGCCGAGGATTACGGCGCCAACGCCGTATCGAGCCTTGATCATGGGACGCCGCCCTTTGGTGCTCCGATTCCGTGAACAAGAAATTTTAACCGACACTTTTCGCAGGCGGAGCTATAGCGCCGAAACAGTGAGCAGTCAATCGAAATCGCCGCTTCGGACCGGCACAACATGCTGCTCTCTTGATCGAGGCGGATCGCGATCGCGTCGCTGGCTCGACCGGACTGACTCGAACATGGTGCGGCGCGATCTTGCAATCGATTCCGTTTTCGGTCGATCTCGCCGATTGGGTTTCGCGCATTGCTCTCCCCGGGCGGTTTTTGGGGTCGCCCATTAGTTAGAAGGCAGGTGACAAGAGGAAAAGACTTTCCTGTGAAATAAATTTCTTTATTTCGTTCCGTTCAACTCGCTTGGTTCGTAATCTTTAGTAACGCGTCCCTGTTTTCGATCCTCAATCCCTGGGTCGGACCAGCACAAGGTATTGATTCGACGATACAAGATTGCATAGATAGAGTGACATAGAGGCTTAGCGCTCGTTTTTTGCGTTGAAACGCACGCGCGAAGAGACATGCGATGCCGTCGCCAACCGGCAGAAATCTTGAGGGAGGAGTCCTCCCGTTGTCAATCTAATGCGTATTTGAGTATCGGCAAGAATCGGTTCGACTGGAACTCGCAGGTGGAGGTGATCAGGTATGGCTTTGGTACGGTGCGTTACAGAAATGGGTATGGGAGTGGATGTTCACGGATTGGATTACACCAGTGCCGCCAAGCGAGCGGTATTCGATGCGTTGCATCACAGCAGCTTGGGATTTCAGCGGCTACTGGGCAAGACCGCCGACGATATGCGGGTGGATGTAACCATCGGCGTGCCCAAGCCCGAGGCGGTGGATGGCCAGGCGGTGTTGGAAACGCTACCCCACGGCACCGGCCATATCAACGTGGTCCACGGCGGATTGCAGGTGCTAAATGAGGAGGGCAACGATGGCCCGCTGATTGCCAGCGCCATCGTGATCGTCAGCTTCGACGACGGCAAATAGCGAAAGTATCGTACCACCGCAGGAGGAAATCCGAAGTCAGGTCTTGCAATCCTACAATCCTCTTGCGGCTAACTCATACGTCGGAGCCTATTATTACAAGACAACCCCGCCATCTTTTTACCCGAGCGCGTTTGGCTTCAGATAAGCAACCCTAGACGATCGCGTTTCCAACCTTCGAGCCCGTAAAAGCTCGCCGTGTTATCAACGAGCAGCTTCGCTTGCTCTCCGCGCTGATATCGTTTGGTTTGAGGAAGACATCGACCGCGCCGCGGTCTCCGTGAGGGATATCCGAGCAATACGCCGCAGGCAAAATGCTCTGTGTATTTGCTAAGATCGGAAAACAGCCATATTTTAGGAGAATTCCGAGTTAACAGTCGGAAGGGAACCGTTCCAATCGTTCCAAACGTTCAAGCGCTTCGCTTCGTTCAAAACGTTCAGCCTTAATACTGCGGCCCGTTCAAGACGTTCCACCGCTGCGCTCCGTTCCAGCCGTTCAAATCGTTTAATACGCTGCAGTCGAAATGCCCTGTTTATTTGCTAAGATCGGAAAACAGCCAGCAGCCGCGATGACTACAACGAATATGCCCCGCCGTAACCGGGCCGAGAGCCCGGAATGATCGATACCCATGCCACTGAGAAATCAGGGAGGCGTCGGATTTTTTTCGGCTGGTACATGGTCGCCGCGAGTATCGTGACCAACACGATCTTCTCCGCCGCCTATTTCCAGGGCTTCGGCGTTCTCATCATCCCGATAGAACGTACCTTCGGCTGGGACCGCTGGGTTATTTCAGCCGCCATGTCGCTGCGCCAGTTGGAGTCTGGCATTGTCAGTCCCGCTGTTGGCTTTCTGCTGGACCGCTTCAGCGCGCGTAAATTGATTTTCTGGAGCGCTGTGATCTCAGGCGTCGGCTTCATCGGCCTCGGCTTCACCACTGGCATCGTCACGTTTTTTCTCTGCTTCGTGGTCATTTCCCTGGGAGCATCCGGCGTCAGCCACGCGGTTACCTGGCCCGTGATCATCTCGCGGTGGTTTCGTCGCAACCGCGGCTTGGCCACGGGGCTTGCGGTAACGGGTCCCATCTTCGGCTCGCCCCTCGTCATATTGAACACGCAGATCGACGAGGCCTACGGCTGGCGCGTCGTCCTGTTCGGCTACGGCGCCCTGGTCTTGGTTGGTGTCACGCTGCTCAGCATGCTGGTGCGCGACCGGCCGGAGCCCTACGGTTTGCGGCCTGATGGGGACCCGCCGGAGGATAGCGCCTCCACGGAACGCCCCACCGGCCCATCGCGCCGCCGAACGGATGCCGGGCTGACGCTCCGCGCGGTGCTCCGCACCAAGGAGTTCTGGCTATTCACGAGCTACTTGTCGGGTACCTTCGCCGTAAACTCCGCGGTCCAAGTCCACATGATTCCCTACTTCCAGCAGGACATCGGACTTACCGCGGCCTGGGCGGCCGTAGTCATGTCCTTTGTCTTCATCCTCAGCGGTATCGGGCGCATCGGCGGCGGCTATCTGCTGGACAGGATGGACTATCGCCTCGTCCTGGCAGTCGTCGCCGCGATGATGGGCTTTGCCTTGTTGTACCTCCAGGTCGTGCCCGTCAAAACGGTCTCGGCCACATTGCCCTTCGCGCTGATGTTCGGCGTCAGCTTCGGCTGCCTTGTTCCCATGCGTGGCGCCGTCGGCAGCATTATGTTCGGCACTCGGACCATCGGAGGAGTCTTGGGCCTGCTGCAAGGAGGGCCGATTGCGGCGGGAGTCATCGGCCCCTTCGTCATGGGTATGATCTTCGACCTGAACGGGAACTACTCCGTGGGCATCTGGGGGCTCATCGTCATCAGCGCTTTCATGATGCCGCTGTCCCTGGCCATGGCCTCGCCCGCCGAGTTGGCCAAGCGCATTGGGCAGCAGCGGATCAGCGATAAGGGTCGTTGACCCTCCTAGGCTAGCACGCTGCTGAAAAAGACCCACACGCTTCGTTGCGCTCAATCGCCTCGCATCAACGTACTGCCGATGTACGCCTCCGCTCGTCGATTTTCGCGCGCCTCGCCTCTGGATCTTTTTGAGCAGCCTGCAAGAGACTTTTTTTCAGAACCTGTTAGGCGTTTCCCGCCTTGAGAAAAGACAGAGGTCATTAGCAGGACTGTCAAGTAGGCACGGACCTTCGCGCGGAGACGAATCTTCTTCCCCAGTCGATCCAACTCGTCAACGTTCGATCGTTTGAATCACGCGACCCTGTTTTCCATCGATCGATGTCGAACCCTTCGGGTTGGGTGTGGAACTTCCCTCCAAATCCGAATCGTCTTGAACGATTTGAACGGAGCATAGCGATGGAACGATTGGAACGTCTGGAACGTTTCCTTTTTTACTATTGTCTTTTGCCTAGTGCCTGATGCCTATCGTCCTACTTTGACTCGAGTATCTGTTTCACTCGACTCACGACGGCGGGCTCGATTTCATACAAGCCGTTCACCATCTTTTCTATGCCGGGTCCATCGACCGGGTCGATCTCGAGCTTCGCCTTTTCCGCCTCGGCCAGAAGCTGAGGATCTTTCAGAGTACTGATGAAAGCTTTTTGCAGTGTTCGTATGCGCTGTTCGGGTACTTGTGGCGGGAGAGAATAGAGTCTCTGTTTGCCGTAAAGCTCGCTGGCGATGCGGAGGAGTTTTTTCCCTTCGTCCGTCTTGGCGTAATCGACGGCGAGAGGGACACCCTTCAACTCCGGATGAGGCTCGGGCATCGTCTGGAGCACAACATGAACCTGTCGTGCCCGGAGCGCGTTGGCCCAAGTCACCTTCGCCGATTGCCAGCCAAAGGCGCAGGTACCGTCGACTTCCCCTGTTTCCGCTGCAACCCTGATGTCGGAGGTACCCTTGTAGCCCTCGATGAGCTGCAGGGGAAAATCCGTGGCGGCGGCGAGGAGCTTGGTATCATCGGTTCCGCTGGTGCCGGGGCCAATCGCCCCCAGTTTGACGCGTGTTTTGGCCTTGCGCCACTCCTCTGCCGTTTTGATCCCACTGCGTTCGGTCAGTATGCACACGAGCGCATCCGACGTCGGCATACCAAGCCAGCCAAACTTGCGTCCCTCGAATTGCACCGCCGGGTTCCCCATCATGTGCTGTAAAATAAGCGGGCCGGACCAATGCCCGATGACCGTTCCGTCGCGAGGAGCGCTATTAAAGGTGTAATTCGCCGCGATCAGCATGGCCGCTCCAGGCATATTCTGGACGATAGCGGAGGGTTTGCCGGGAACGTACTGAGTGAAGTGGCGCGCGATCAGCCTGGTGTACGTATCGTAGCCACCACCTGCGGTACCACCGACGACAAACTGGATTGTTTTGCCTTTGTAGAAGTCCTCGACCGAGGCAGCACGCGCCGAGACCAGCAATACCGAGATAAAGATAGGAAGCAAAAATACGCCGAGCGCTTTCGCCATGCGCCACCTCCTTATGGTTTGGCCATCGTCGCTGGAAGCTAGTTTGTCCGCTAGGCTCATGTCAAGCGTTCAGACGCTTCGCCAAGCTCCCGCTTTCGATCGTTTCACGTTCGAAAAATTTCCGAAGCGTGGAACGTCCCTCCAAATCCGAATCGTCTTGAACGATTTGAACGGAGCATAGCGGTGGAACGATTGGAACGTCTGAAACGATTCTTATTTTTACTATTGCGTTGTAACTTGTGCCCGATCCCTATTTGGTGAGCCCGTAAAAGTGCGCTGTGTTATCCATGAGCAGCTTTCGCTTGCTCTCCTCGCTGATGTCGTCTCGCTTCAGGAAGACATCGACCGCGCCGTAGAGGCGGTCTCCGTGCGGGATATCCGAGCCGTAAACCCAGCACTGGTCGCCGAACTCTTCGATGGCGAACGGCAGCAGTTTCTCATCGACCTCGAAGCCGAAGTAAATCCGTCCGCGCCAATGCTTGCCCGTGTAACCTCTGTGAAAATCAACTCCTGCCCGCGCCCCGGGAAAGCCGCTATATTCTTCAATCCGCTCCACCAACGCGGGTACCCAGGAGCAACGGGGTGTCAGAGCAACGTCAGAGCAAGGTGTCAGCGTCAGAGCAAGGTGTCAGGCTTTCATATTGCATTATTGTAGTTGTTTGGCCAATAGGGACTCTCTATTCTGGTCGCGATCCGCCGCGTACGCTGAGTAAAGCCGGCTGATAATCGATGGATCGCGATGCAAACGCTGCCCGATTTCCTTGACGCTGGCCCTACTCCGCTCCCGCGCCAGATAAACTAACATCGACCTCGCCCTTATCCACTTTCGTTGATGGACCAGGTCCCGTTCCTTCACGCCAAAAGCACGGGCCGTCAGGCGCAGCAATTCTGAAAATCTCGCTCCTGGCCCGGGCACCTCGATCTCGCCCTTGGCTCGAATCCGCTCGTCGATCTGTTCGACAAAATTCCGATCGCCTAAAAACCTCTGATCTCGGACATCATAGTAGTCCGCTCGGTGCCCCGCTCCTTTCCCTTCCGCCATAAATCTCAAGTAAGCTCGCCTGGCTTGCCCCACCGAGTTGGCCAACGCTGCCAAAACCATCGAGACCTCGACTTTGACCAAACCGCTCTTCCCTAAATACGCCCAATGGCTGCTCCACCGGTACATCCACGGGTCTATCGGTGCGCGCATCCGTCCCGGATTAAGATGTAAATAACGCAACAGCTCCAACAAATACGCTTGGCGGTCGCACAAGATAGCTTTGTAGCGTCCTTGAAAAAGATGTCCTACTTTTTTGTATTTCCGGTTGTAGTATCCCGTGTACCTCAACTGTAACCCTTGCATGATCTTGGACAATGCGACCTTGCCGGTTTCGATCAGCAAGTGAACGTGGTTGCTCATCAGCACGTAGCCTTTAAAGCCGTAGCGCTGCCGGTCCTCCTCGAGTCGTTCCAAATAGTATTCCCGGTCCGCGTCGCTGCGGAAGATCACCTGGCGCTGATTGCCCCGGCAAATCACATGATAAGCGCTCACCGTTGGCGACCCTCTATGGTACAACGCGCGAGTTTCTGACACGCTAACGGGAAGATTTTCCCCTGTGAATACCTAAGGAACAACAGTTATTGCGCTAATGTCAAAATTGGCTCCGGCTCAATGGGCTTAGGTCGATGAGAAAGGACAAGATTACACGGCGCGAATTTCTTGGAAGGACAACCCTCGCGCTGCTTTCGGTAAAGGCTTCGTCAGGGATGCTTGCCAACGCGGCCGACATAAATGTCGATGCTAAAATTTATCCCGTTGGAAGTCTAGAAACTGTCCCAGTTATCCGCCAGCGACCGGAGTGGAGGCGCTTCATCGTTCTGGTTTGGCAATGGCAAAACGATGTACGCCAAGACGGGCGTTTGTACGAGTTCGCGGGATTGCACGGTTTTCACATTGATTGGGGAGCCACGAAGGATGATCTTGTCCGGTTGTCGCGTCAGCGCCGGTTCCCCTATTACGTCGACCATGCCGCAGGCAAAGGTATCTTGCATCTTACCGACGAGCTCCGATGGAGCGTCATCGGCGAGGCATCGCTACTGATTCGGCCTTATAGCCTTGCCGATCCCAACACCATCGAGACGCTCAAGTCCCTGCTGCGCGTTAATGTCGGCACGACAAAAAAGGGACTGGTTTACGCATATGCATTTGACGACGAAATCTCGCTGGGATCATTCAATAATCCGGCGGAAGTCGACATCCATCCGCTTTCACTGGGTTGGTATCGCCGATGGTTGAGCCATCGCTACGGCGCGATCCAAAATCTCAACAACGCCTGGGACACGTCTTATGCTTCCTTTGATACAGTGGAACCCGTTGGGTTCGAAGGGGTGCGCAAGTCAACGTCGGACTTCTCCTTCAGTAAATGGAACCTTTCCCGATGGATGGAATGGCGCCACTTTATGGATTACCAGTTCGCGCAGGTGCTGGCCGACCTGACGCGATACACGAACAAGCTCGATCCGCGCACTCCCGCCGGTTTTGTGGGCGGACAGCAGCCATCGGCCTACGGTGGATACGACTATGCTTTTTTGTGCCGGGCGGTCCAATGGATGGAGGCCTACGATGATGGCGGCACAAACGAAATTCTCCGCTCGTTTTGGAATCGGCCGCGCCGCATTCATGCCCAGACTTATGGAGCCTCTGATGAATACAAGAAAAGCGTTTGGGTCCTGTGGAACCGGCTCGCCCATGGCAATCAGCTGACCATCGCTTGGCCCGAAGGCTGGATGCGAACTAATTCTTCCGGCGAGCGAGTGCTTTCACCTAAAATTCAGCAGCTGGCGACGACCTTCCGGGAAATTCAGGGAGTCGCGGGCGAATTTATCGTCAATCCGAATTCATATCTCGAATCCGACCCTATCGGGCTTTACTATTCTCACCCCAGCATTCGTGTTGGCTGGGCGATGGACAGCGCGACCCATGGATCAGGCTGGCCGAAGCGTTCCTCCGGACTGGACAGCGACAACCTCTCTTCCGGTCGCCTGCGGGTGTCGTGGTGCAAGCTCTTGGAAGATCTGGGCTATCAATACGATTTTATTAGCTACCTCGATGTGAAGGAGGGACGCATCGATCTATCGAAACGCTTCAAGGTGATTATTTTGCCTCAGGTTATTTGTCTTTCTGAATCGGAAGTGTCGGCTCTGAGCGACTTTGTTAGATCCGGCGGGATGCTTATCGCGGACGCGATTTGCGGGCTACTGACTGAGACTGGTCGCGGGCGGGCGGCGGGCGCGTTGGATGATCTATTCGGCATCAGGAGGGACGAATCTCGAGGCTACCTCGATGGGAGGGGAATAACGGAAATCGACGCCGAATACTCCAGCAAGCCTTTTCCCGAGCGACTGCGCGCATACGACAATGCGTTACGTTACCGATCCATGGTCGTATTCGAGCGGGGCACGCGGGCGGCATCCGGATCCTCGACAGGAGTTTCCGACACAACAGATGTTATCGTTCGGAAGAAAACCGGAAGCGGGCAGAGTCTATACCTGAATCTGACGCCGCTCGCTTATGAATACTTTCCTTACAGGGCGGGTGAGATCGGGGGAGCTTGGCGGGATGTGATAGGCAAAGCGCACAACGACATCGGATTGCGACCGCGCGTGGAAATATTTGGTGGCGGTGGGACCGAACCCTGGATGGAAGCTCTGCTCTGGCGCAATGGCAATCGTTACTGCCTCGCGGTTCTCAAGAATTGGTCGCCTTCCGAGGATACCGCCGCTTCGGTCGCGCTTTTGGGGAAGGAAGCGGACCGCGACCCCAAACGAATCACTGTTCGGATTAATCTACCGGTCAAAGGCCTCCGAAACAGTCGAACCAGAAAATTCTTTGGAGATGTGACTTCGTTCACGGATGAGTTCAAGACTTGGGAGGCGAACCTGTACGAGTTCACGATCGCCAAATAGCTGCCTCAGACTCAAACTGTGGGCGAATCGGAAAGGCCGTGTCACCTACCGCAAAGAACAGTAACAACGCCATAGCAACGGCCGGCTCTCCCACAGCGAGCATCAACAGCTACCGGACCTGATCCTGCGCCAGCCCTACTTTCGTCTCAAGCCGCGCAAGAATCTCCCGACGATTGCTTCGATGGCCTCGTCCAGTGCTTCAATGCGAAACAGCCGACAGGCTGTAAGGGGAGCATGTGAGGTCAGACTTGCGTATTGACTATTGGAAAGCGTGGATCACTTTGATCGAAGGGAGATAGCCAAACACATGCGCCAGACGTTACAACTTGACTGTCTTTGGAAATGGATGGAGTTGCGAATTTTCCGGAGAACGAACGTCAAGAGCTAAAAGCGGACTTGGCCCCTTCTCGATTGCGATCGCACGGAGCAAGCGTAGGAAAACGTAAGTATTCGCCGCCTCGAAATCTAAAACCTCTCGAGAATCAAAATTGTTAGGTCAGTCCGGCACAACGCGCTTCATAGATTTCTCCCTCACGCGCACTCCATTCGTCTTCTCCACTGCCCGTAAGGTGTGGTAAACGAATCGTCAACAGCTTTTTCAATATCAGCAAATCGGATGAGGCTTCCTTACGCTGAAAAAATCACCGTCACGGTAACTGTATGAATGGGTTGTCCTCACACCGGGACTCCTCTTCGCAGCGTCGGAAGTCGTCATCGGCTACGCGAATATCAGCGCCCGGGTTAGCCCGCTTTGGATCGCGCAAGAAAAAAGATTCGACAGCGGATCAGCCGGGGCTCGGACCTGCGTAGGGCGTTTCGGAGAATAAACGCGTGATCTAGTGAGCCATGGTGCCGTTCAATAAATGACTGAAGGCAAAAAGGCACCAGCGGTTCGTTGTAAAGTCCTTTGCTCATTAGCGTCATCGGCTGAACAATGCGCAGCCCCTTCTCCAAGCACCAACGGAGAACTTCACCATTACGTGTCGGCACCATGAATCCGGGACCGGGAAAAGCTGTCGCCGCCCCGATCAGCGCCTTCAGATCTTCGTTATTCTCGCCGACCGCATGCCCAAAAAAACCGACCATTGTCGCGTAACCCGTGACCCGACCGCCGTGCTCGACTAACATTGCGGTTCCTTGCATGATTGCCTCAAGGAGCTCCGGTCCGCGGTCGTGCCCATGCACTCTGACGCACAGTTTGTTGCAATCGTCTAAGTCACCTTCGTTGGCTCGACGTACGGCGTGACCGGGGATTTCTAGCCCGATGGGCGGACCTTGCAGATTTGAAAGTGGCTCTCGCGTGTCGAACCCGAGTTTAGTGTACAGAGACAGCGAGCGGCTATGATAAGCTGACTGCACTAACCTGATTCCCACGAAATGGCGATTGCGCGCCCGCGTCATGACGTCTTCCATCAATTGTCTTCCGAGCGCTGAGTTTTGTACGGGCGGATCAACGGTGATCGGGCCCACGCCGGCAATTAGGGTATTTTCCCAGAGGAAGTTGCTGCCAACGACTCGACCGCTACTTTCGGCGACCACGGAGTAATATCCTCGCGTGACAGCAGTTGTGACAACAATCCAACCGCCGTTTCCCGATCGCAGAAATCAGGTGGAAAGTTATGCTGATCTGCGATTGCCTTGAACGCTTCGTAGCAGATTGATCCGCAGGCCTCAGCATCGTCAGGGTTACCAGCGCGGAAACCGATGTTCATCAAAAACTCCAGTCCAATTTAACTTGAGTCAGTTTTCTCGGTGCTTAAGCCGCCTGCGCCAGTTCGGCGTGGATATGATTTCCCAGGAGCGGCTCGCGCAGCACAACCGAAATGCTTACGTGTCCTCACCGCGGTGTCAAGCGAGAGAACTTATCTATCTACGATCGGTCGGCGAAATGACAATCTCAGGATCAGCGGATACCACCTTCGTTCGTCTTCTCCACTGCCCGCAAGGTGTGGTAAACGAATCGTCAACGGCTTTTTTGATCTCAGCAAATCGAATGAGGCTTGCTTATGATGAAAAAATTCAACCTCACCGTGCTTGGCGCTGTCCTCACGCCAGGACTCCTCTTCGCGGCGTCGGAAGTCGTCATCGGTTACGCCAATATCAGCGCCCGAGTGAGCCCGCTTTGGATCGCGCAGGAAAAAGGATTCTTTACGAAGTTTGGGGTGAACGTTCAGCAAGTCTACATGCCCGGCTCTCCCGTTATGATCGCCAGCATGGCGAGCGGACAAGTTCATCTCGCCAACAGCGGCGGCACTGCGGCTCTGGGCGCGGCGGCTGGCGGTCTGGACTTGCGCGTCATCGGCACGTTCACAAGCCGTATCCCCTTCGATCTGGTGGTCAGACCGAATGTCAAGAATCCCAAAGATTTGCGGGGCAAGCGTATCGGCGTGCAAGTGATCGGCGGGACCATCTGGATGGCGGCGATGCTCGGACTGGAATACCTGGGACTTGATTCTCGTCGCGACGACATCCAGGTCGTCGCGGCCGGTGATCAAACGATGCTCAGCCAAGCGTTGGAGAAGGGATCCATCGACGCGACCGTCGTCGACAGCGCTTTCAGCAGCGATTTAAAGCAGCGCGGATTTCCGACCCTCGTGGAGCTCTCGAAAACCAACATTCCGTTCGTCAGCAATGGGATTGTCGTGCGCGCGAGTTACCTGATCCAGCAACCGGACGCGGCGAGAAACGCCTTGAAGGCGTGGTTGGAAGGCGTCGCCTACGCACTGAGCCCGCGGATGAAACCCGCGGTGATCGAAACCATCGCGCGGCGCCTGAAAGTATCTAACCCAGCGCTTGCCGAGCAAGGCTACCAAGATCTGCTTCGCGCCACGGACCGAAAACCTTATCCCTCCGTGGAAGGTCTTAACAACGTGCAGCGTCTGATGAAATTGCGCAATCCCGCGGTCGCCGATCTTAAAGCCGAGAATCTCATTGACGCAAAGCTTATTCAGGAGCTCGACCGAAGCGGCTACATCGACCAACTTTACGCCGCTTACGGCGTAAAATAGCCGCACTTGAACGGCAGCTACTGTCAGGTCTTGAATGTTGATAAATTGCCGCCTAAGCGCGCCGATCTCGGCACTGATAAATTGCCCGTCCACCGCGGCAAGTCAGGGCCATCAATTTTATGTTGTCTTGCGGGCGCCCTTTTGTTTAAATCAGCAATTTTGAAAGGAGGCCCGCATGTCCATGTCTTTTGCTCATCCGCTGACATTTCTGCGCAGAGCGACGGCCGTATCCATCATGCTCGCTTTCTCTGCTGCGATTGCCTGGGGCGCGACGTCTCCTACGAAAATTACGATCCATATACCGGGGAAGAGCGTCTCGGTAATGGTTTTCTATTTCGGCAAGGATAAAGGTTTCTTTTTCGAGGAGGGAATCGACGCGCAGCTTGTGGCGATGTCACCGCCGATAGCCATTGCTGCTATGGTGGCGGGAGAGTTGGACTTCTCTACAACCCTGGGGGCAGCAACTGCTGCCATCATGCGGGGATCTTCGCTTAAGCGAGTTTTTTATGTCCAGCAGGACCCGACCTTTGCTCTCACGGCACAGCCGGAGATCAAGACGATTCGTGAGCTAACCGGCAAAGTCATCGGAGTCAATGCGCCTACCGATGCCATGGGCATGTCGGCGAAGATGATCTTAAAAGGCAACCGTATCGATCCGTCTCAGGTAACGTTCCTTTCGACCCAGGTCACCGAAAACGCTTACAAGGCATTGCTAAGCAAGAGAATAGCGGCGACCCTGCTGCCCCCGCCCTATGCTGAAGAGGCCGAAGCAAAGGGTTATAGCCGCCTGGCGGAAGCCAAGGACTACGCACCCCTTAGCACCATCGGGCTTGTGGCTTCGATGCAAGCTCTGATAAAAAATCCCGGTAAAGTCCAGGCCATAATTCGAGGACTGCTCAAGACGATGGCTTACCTGCAGAACCCGATGAATCGCCACGAAATGGTTCAGTACATCGCCGGCTCTTTTAAAATGGAACCATCGGTAGCTGAAAAAGCTCTTGCTTCGATGTTAGCCACTTATAGCCCAGATGGCACGAAGCCACGAAAAGCCGTGGAAAGAGAAATTGAGATTTACCGTGAGACGCTCCAAGTCGCCAAAGCGTTTACGCCGGACGACCTTGAGGACCTGAGCATTCTAAAGAAACTTCACTAGCTCCCGAGGGGCGCACGGAATTGTCGTGCGAGATGCAGACGAACGACCCGATCATCGGCTCGTTCTTTCGCCGGATCTCTGATCACACGCATTGGATCCCCGCCCCGTTTAGTGTGCGCCCTGTTGTTCAAAGAGTTGTACCGGACAGCCCGGATGCGCTTACTTCGCGGGTGGAATTTGAAACTTCCACGAGAGCACGCAGCAGCCCCTTTTCATGCGGCCAGCCAAGATTGTCTCATTGACACGACTTTTCAGAGGTGTTAGTCGGGCTTCGAGTCATAGCGGTTTACCAAAAGGATCACGAGAAAAGAGTTGACGAAACCCGGAGTTCTCATATTACGGGGGTGCTTATGAGGCGCGACAGATCCAAGTCGATGGTGCTTCTCCAAATCTCTCTTGGCGCGCTACCGCTCGGTCTCTTCATAGGCGGCGTCGCTTTTCCGCAAACTTCTTTCTTCCAGGGGAAAACCGTTACCATCGTTGAGAGTAGCGCGGCCGGCGGCGTCGGGGACATGCGGACTAAAGCCCTTGTTCCTTTTCTCCAGAAGTATATCCCGGGAAATCCCACCATTGTGATGCAGTATATGGATGGCGGCGGTGGGCGGAAGGCTGCAAACCATCTTTATAAATCGGTCCGTCCGGATGGCCTGACCATTGGCCGTATGTCGACCCCATTCGTGATGCACTCCATTCTCGGAGAGAGCGGGGTTCTCTATGACATCGATAAGGTGATCTATCTCGGAAGCAGCTATAGCGGCAGCCATCATGTCTTTTTAACCCGCAGAGAGGCAGGCCTCGACAGCCCGGAGAAGCTCCGCGCGGCTTCAGGTATGAGAATCGGCGCCCAGTCGGTGGGGCACCTCATTTACATCTCCGGCCGAATGTTCACATATCTGATCGGCCTGAAACAACCCAAATTCGTCACCGGATACGGTGCACGAGAACTCGATGTCGCTATAGAGCAGGGTGAGATAGACGCCAGGTCAACCGTGGCGGATTCTATGCTGCATGAGAATCGTGAATGGGTCGATAAAGGTCTTATGGACTTCCATGGCCTTATCGAGATTCCGAAGGGGCGGAAACACACTCATCCCCGCTTTGCCAAACTCCCTGACATCGAAGCGTTTGTAAGGTCGGACATAGACCGGAAA
>WNGB01009598.1_pt1 | contig 14270 bp, 13 predicted proteins | sample 5400681 | NCBI WGS metagenome assembly WNGB01 (sample SAMN13153367, study PRJNA577476) | soil metagenome | isolation source: 115 cm soil or saprolite under grassland replicate 2 | place: USA:California | collected 2016-06-15 | reverse complement strand
GCTCGGCGGCGGCCCACAACCAATCGAGCGTCCCATCAGCCAGCCAGCCCCGCATCGGCTCCTGAAGAAATCCATAGCGTAGGCCCAGCATGCCCGGCTGGCTCCGCCACGTCTCGACGAGGGCGCGCTTGTCCGGCGAACTCAGTGGGAAGGCGCCGAGGATGGCGAAGCGGCCGGGAAAGTCTCGCACGGCCTTGAAGGCCATCTCGGTCGAGTTGGGGTCCCAGCCCGGCGGGTGGATCACCGCGGCGTCGACACCGCCCTCGTCCATGAGGCCCACGGCCTCCTCGGTGGTGAACGAGGTGACCTGGCGATGGGCCATGTTGCTGGGCAACCCGCTGCCCCAGAGATGGATCTGAGCATCCACGGTGCGCATCACGCTTCCCTCCCCTCGATCGGCATCGAGAGTATCCTGTCTGGGGCCTGTGCCGCACCCCACACAGGCGAGCCTGACCCGCGAGGACATACGGACGCATGACTCAGGAGGATGCACCGTGATCCACCAGAGGAGGAGAGCTCATGGTCAGCCGAAGGACGTTCCTGTCACTGGTCGCGGCTAGCATGAGCGCACCGCGAGTCGCGTTCGCCCAGCCGGAGACGCGCAAGGTCGCGCTCTACGCCAACGTCGGGGCCGATCTCACGCATTACGACGTCGACGTCGCGGGCGCCGCGCTGACGAAGCGCGCCACGGTCACCCTGCCCGCTGGCGTGCAATACGCCTGGCCGCACGTCTCGCGGCGGTATCTGTACATGGCAACCAGCAGCAGCGCGTCCGGATACGGGCCGGCGGGGACCGAGCATCACGTCACCGCGTTTCGCATCGACCCCGCCAGTGGCGCGCTCACCAAGCACGGCGAGGCGATCCGGCTGCCCACTCGGCCGATCCACATGACCACGGACATTCCCTCGGAGAACATCCTGGTCGCGTTCAACAATCCGAGCGCGTTGCGCGTCTATCGGATCAACCCCGACTTCACGCCCGGCGAGGAAGTGACGCAGCCGGGCTCGATCGACGCCGGCATCTTCGCGCATCAGGTGCGCGTCACGCCTGACAACCGGCTGGCGATTCTGGTGACGCGCGGCAACGAAGGCACCCCGACCAAGGCCGAAGACCCCGGCGCGCTCAAAGTCTTCGACTACAAGAACGGTGTGCTGACCAACGGGGTGTCGATCGCCCCGACGGAGGCAGAAACTTCGGGCCGCGGCATCTCGATTTTCATCCGACGAAGCCCTGGATGTACGTCTCGATCGAGACCCAGAACAAGATGTACACGTACAAGCTGGAAAGCGGCCGGATCAATCCGGAGATCGCCTTCCGCGCGGAAACGCTGGCCGAGCCGACGAACCGCCGATCGCGTCAGGCGGCCGGCACCGTCCACGTGCATCCAAACGGCCGGTTTCTGTATGGGGCCAATCGCGCTCAGGACACGGTCGATTTCCAGGGCAAGAAGGTGTTCAAGGGCGGCGAGAATAGCATCGTGGTGTACTCGATCGATCAGTCCACCGGCGAGCCGACCCCGATCCAGCACATCGAGACCCGCGCCATCCATCCGCGCACGTTTCACATCGATCCGAGTGGACGCATGCTCGTCGCCCAGCACAATCTGCCGGTGGACGTGAGAGACGGCGATATGGTCCGGACCGTCCCGGCCGGTCTGTCGGTCTTCCGCATCGGCGACGACGGCAAGCTCACCTTCGTGCGCAAGTACGACATCGACGTCGGCGGCAAGATCATGTTCTGGATGGGTATGGTCCAGTTGTAGCGATCGAAGACCGAGACACAGGAGGACGACATGCCGGACGTGCTGTACGTGGGCCTGCAGGAAGACGACAAGATCGTGAGCTTCGGTATCGACGCCGGCTCCGGCAAGCTCGTGCCCAGCGGCGAGACGCCGGCCGCCGGCGCGCCGTCGGTCTTCGCGTTAAGCCCGGACCGGCGCGTCCTGCACGTCGGCTATCGAGGTGCGCCGGCCATCGAGAGCTATCGCATCGACCCGGCGAGCGGTGCGTTGACATCGCTGGGGCGCGTCGCGACCGAGCATTGGCCGACCTATCTCGCCACCGACCGCGCCGGCAAATACCTCCTTTCAGCCCACTACCAGGGCGGGTACGCGGCCGTGCATCCGCTCCAAAGCGACGGCGCGGTGAGCGGGCCGGCGCTCGACCGGCAGAACACCGCGCCGGGAGCGCACGCGATCCTGACCGACCCGTCGAACCGCTTCGCCTTCGTGCCGCACATCGCCCGGCAGAACGACAACGTCCTGGAGCCGCCCAAAAACATCCCCGGCCCGAACTTCATCGCGCAGTTCCGGTTCGACGCGGCGAGCGGACGGCTCAGCCCCAACGCGCCGTTCAAGCTCGACCCGCCTGGACCAATCGGGCCGCGGCACTATTGCTTCCATCCCACGCTCGATCTCGCCTATTTCTCCGACGAGCAGGGCTGCAGCGTGACGGCCTACCGCTTGGACCGCGCCGCCGGCACCCTCTCCGCCGTGGGAACGACGCGCTCTCTGCCCGAGGGTGTGACCGTGCGCAATACCTGTTCGCAGATCTATCTGACGCCGTCGGGCCGGTTCCTCTACGTCGGCAACCGCGGCCACAACAGCATCGCCGGGTTCGCCGTCGACCCGGCAACCGGGCGCCTGACGCCCGCCGGGCATGCGCCGACCGAGGCGGTACCCACTGCGTTCGGGCTCGATTCGCGGGGGACGTTCCTCTACGCCGCGGGAACGGCGTCTGGACGTCTCGCCTCGTACCGGGCCGACAGCGGGACCGGCGCGCTGAGCCCGCTAGAAACCTATACGGTCGGACGGCGGCCCGCGGCGGTGCTGGCGGTCCCTCTCGGCCACTGACCCGTACAGCCGAGGCGCGTCGGTCACATCGCGGTGTAACGCATCATGGACGAACAGCCTTCGATCCCGCGTCGGCTCGCCGCCATTCTCGCCGCCGACATCGTGGGCTACAGCCGGCTCATGCATGCGGACGAGGCCGCCACCGTGCGGGACCTCAAGGCCCATCAGAGCGCGATCCTGCCGTTGATCGGCCGGCGCGGGGGGCGGATCATCGACACCGCCGGCGACGGCATCATGGCCGAGTTTCCCAGCGTCATCGGCGCCACCGAGTGTGCAGTCGAGATCCAGACCGTCATGGCCGGGCGCAACGAAGGGGTGCCCGAGAGTCGCCGCATGCGGTTTCGCATTGGGATCAATCTGGGAGATGTGATCCACGACGAACACCGGATCTACGGTGACGGCATCAACATCGCGGCCCGGCTGGAAGCCCTGGCCGAGCCGGGTGGCATGCTCGTGTCGAATACAGTCTACGATCAGGTCCGCGGCAAGCTGCCTCTCACCTTCGAGGATGTGGGCGAACGTCACGTCAAGAACATCGAGCAGCCCGTTCGCATGTATCGCGTCAACATTCCGGGATCATCCTCCGCGTCCGCCGTCACGGCCGTCAGGCGCCCCGCCATGACGGGCCGCAGGCGTTGGATCGTCTGGAGTCTTCTGGCGGCGCTTCTGGTCCTCCTGGGATCGGGAGGTGCGTGGTGGATGGGCTCGCCGATCTTTCCAGGTCAGCGAGCGGACAGCACGGAGGCGCCGCGTCTCTCTATCGTCGTGCTCCCCTTCAGAGACCTTGGCGGCGATTCGAGCCAGGACTACTTCGCCGACGCCATCACGGAGGATCTGACCAGCGATCTGTCGCGACTCGCTGGAAGCTTCGTGATCTCCCGGAATACCGCGTTCACGTTCAAGGGCCAGACCGTCGATATCCGGCGAATCGGCCGCGAGTTGGGCGTCCGGTATGTGCTCGATGGAAGCGTACGCAGGATAGGCGGCACAGTCCGCGTCAACGCGCAGCTCATCGACGCGGGTACCGGCGCGAATCTCTGGGCCGATCAGATCGATGTCGATCAAACCACGCTGGCGACCGCCCAGGACAACTTCGGCATCTCGAGCCGACTTGCCAGGACGCTCAGTGTCGAGCTCGTCAATGTCGAGGGCCGCCGGGCGCATCGCGCCAACCCAGGCGCCATGGACCTCACGATGCGGGGCTGGTCCATCCTCAACGGAGGGCCAAACCGGGAAGACGTGGAGAAGGCGGTCGCGCTGTTCGAGGACGCCCTTCGAATCGATCCCGAGAACGGTCAGGCTCGAGTCGGACTCGCCCAGGCCCTCGTGCTCGTCTACCGGAACCGTTGGGATCCCGAGCCTGCCAAGGTGCTGGCTCGTGCCGACGAGGCCGCCACGCAAGCCATCGCCGCCGCGCCCAACTATGCCCAGGCTCACTCCGTGAAAGCCGAGGCGCTCGGACTATCGAACCGGTTCGACGCGGCGCTTGCGACCTTCGACAGGGCTATCGCTCTCGATCGCAACCTTGCGGCGGCACACGTTGGTCGAGCCCGGAACTTGATCTTGATCGGTCGGGCAGCGGAGGCCGTCGCGCCGGTCGAGAGGGCGATACGTCTGAGTCCGCGCGATCCCGACCTCTATGTCTGGTACTTCGTCCTCTGCCACGCGTACACGCATCTGGCGCGCGACGCCTCGGCCATCGACTCGTGCCTCAAGTCGATTGCGACCGGTAAGACGTTCTGGTTCGCCTACGTCGATCTCGCGTCCGCCTACGCCTGGCGAGGGCAGACCGCCGAGGCGGCCACCGCGATCGCGGAGCTCCTGAAGCTACGATCAGGACTTACCGTGCAGAAGCTGGTCGAGGAAGGATCGGCCGCCTCCGACCATCCAACTTTCCGCAAGGAGTTTCAGCGCATCGCCGAGGGAGTTCGCAAGGCGGGACTGCCAGAGAGTTGACACGGTCTTCGAGGGGGAGGTGGTACCGCTGCCGCGGCGACCGATCACTCGATGTTCTTCGACAGCGGGTAGTCGCGCGAGTAGACCAGCGCGGCCAGGAACGTGGCCGGCTCGTACTTCCAGAACTGGCTCACGTCGCGGTACAAGTCGATAACGACGTTCATGAGCCGTCCCTCGCGCCGCTCGACCTTTCGGATGTAGACGTTGACGATCGGGTTGCCGTAGGCGTCGAGCCGGATCGGCCCCTGGGGCGCGTCGGAGAGCTGCACGGCGCGCAGCGCCTTCATGAAGCCTGTACGCCATCGAGATTCCCGAGCTGCACGGGCTTCCGCTGGGCGACACCGAGTTCGCCAGTGCTGCTGCGGCCTGGGATGCCTTACCGGATGCGATGAAGCGAAGCCTGGAGGGACGGCGGGCCGTGTTCGATTTCCGCGGACGCAAGCGGGCCCTGACGCCGACGCAGGCGGAAATCGACCGTAACCCACCGGTTCGCCATCCCATCGTGCGGACCCATCCGCGGACGGGTCGCAAGTGCCTCTACGTGATGCGCGACGACTGCACCGGCATCGACGGGATGGAATCCGACGCGGCGGAGGCGTTGATCGCCGCCCTGGCTGATCACATCATCAAGCCCGCGTTCGTGTATCGCCACCAGTGGCGGCCGGGCGACGTGCTGATGTGGGACAACTGTATGGTCCAGCACCGAGCGATCCAGGACTACGACATGCCCCAGCGCCGTTTGATGCATCGCACGACGATGGGTGGCGCGGTCCCCGCGTAGCAGCCGCGCGACCCGGATCAGGCCGCGTAGCGCTTGGCGTAATCCCAGTCGATCTCCACTCCGAAGCCCGGCTTGTCGTTGAGGTGAACGAAGCTGTCGCGCGTCTCGGGGACGCCGACCAGGAGGTGGTGCGACAGGGGGTTGCGCGCCGCATCGCCGTGCGATTCCACGCCGAAGCCGCAGCGCGGTAGGGCCGCGACGAGATGCGCGTGTAGCTCGGGCGCGGTGTGCGGCGCGATCATGACCGCGTGCTGCTCGGCCAGCGCGGCGACGCGCAGGCCCTCGGTGAAACCCGCAGCGCGCGTGCTGTCGAACTGCACATAGCGGATCGCGCCGGTGGCGATGAAGTCGCGCACCGTGAAGCGGGTGAGCTCGCGCTCGCCGTGCGCGAGGGGTATCGAGGTGGCGGCGGCCAGCCGCACGAAATCCGCCGGCTGCAAATACCAGTGCAGCGGCTCTTCCAGCCAGTAGATGTCGAGCGACTCGACCCGGCGGGCGAACTCGATGCAGCCGTCGACGTCGTACGGCGCGTTCATGTCGAGCATCAGGGAGATGTCCTTGCCGATGGCCTCGCGCACCGTCCGCACCCGCCTCGCCTCGTCCGCCGGGCTGCCGGCGCCGGTCTTGAGCTTGACGGCGCGATACCCGGCCTGCACGAAGCCTGCGAGCTCCTCGGCATAGACCTTGTCCGGCGCTCCGGGACGGTAGTAGCCTCCCGTCGCGTAGGTCGGAATCGGGCGCGGCTCGCCTCCCAGCACCCGCCAGACCGGCAGGCCCGCGTGCTTGCCCTTGATGTCCCAGAGCGCGATGTCGATGCCCCCGATGGCCGCCATGATCTGCGGCCGCTCGCCGCGCGGCAGCGGCGGCGGCAGGCCGTCAGCTCCGGCGATGCCTCCGGGGCGCGGGCACGTCAGGGAGAAGAGCCGGTCCCACACCGCGACATGGGCGAGCGCGTCCATGCCGCGGACGATCTCTCCGAACCGTTCCACCCAGGCGCAGATCGCCTTCATCGGCGAGCCGTGGATCTGCCCGTAGCCGGTGAGGCCGTCGTCGGTACGCACTTCCACCACGATGACGCTCGACGACGTTAGTTCCTCGTGTGCCGTCCAGACCGGATCGTTCAAGGGCACCGAGATCGGATGGGGCTTGACGCTGGCGATCCGGGTCACGTGGGCTCTCTCGCTCTCGTGCGTAGGATAGCGCGGCTGCGGTAGTATGTGGCTGTTTCGATTGCCTTCGGAGGGATTGCCGATGACGCGCGCGTACAACGTAGTCGACGCAGACGGCCACATCCTCGAGCCCCTCGACCTGTGGGACAAGTACATGGATCCCGAATTCCGCGAGCGCCGGCCGCGGTTTGTCATCGACGACAACGGTAAGGAACGCCTGAGCGTCGAAGGCAAGCTGCTGGGCAATCCGCGGGGGATCGGCAGCCTGGGGTCCGTCGGAGCCCGGCAGGGCATCGTCAAGGCCGGCACCCTCAAATATGCCGAGGGGCGCAAAGGCGGCTTCGACCCGCACGCGCGCATCGTCGACATGGATGCCGACGGCATCGACGCCGCCTTCCTCTATCCCAGTCTCGGTCTGTTCGCCGGCGCCGTCGAGGACCCGGGCCTTGCCGCCGCGATGTGCCGCGCCTACAACCGCTGGCTCGCCGATTACTGCAAGCCGTATCCCGACCGCCTCTTCGGGGTCGCGATGCTGCCGATGCAGTCGGTCGAGCTGGCGGCCGACGAGATGCGCTACGCCCGCGAAAAACTCGGGATGCGCGGTGGGTTCCTGCGGCCCAACCCGTACCACGGCAAGAAGATGATCAGCGACCCGATGTACGAGCCGTTCTGGACGATGGCCGAGGACCTCGACTTCTCCATCGGTTTTCACGAGGGATCGACCACCGCGATGCCGACCGTCGGCGTCGATCGGTTCGAGGATGACCGCGCGGCGCGCCACATGATCTCGCACACAATGGAGATGATGCTGGTCGCCCTGAGCGTGATCTGGGGCGGGGTCGTCGACCGTCATCCGCGCTTGCGCGTCGCGTTTCTCGAGTCGGGCGGCGGCTGGATTGCGCCGTGGCTCGACCGCATGGACCGGCACTTCGATGACCAGGGCTTCAACGAGTCCGCGCCGAAGACGAGACCGAGCGAGCTGTTCCAGCGCAATTGCTGGATCTCGTTCGAGCCGGTCGAGAGCAGCATCGCGGTGCTGGCCGACTACATCGGGCCGCACAAGATCATGTGGGCCACCGACTATCCGCACTCGGACGGCTTCTTCCCGGGCGCGCCGCAGATGCTCAGCGAGCGCCTCGGGCCGCTGTCCCCCGAGGCGAAGCACCAGGTGCTCGCCGGCGGCGCCCTCGGCTTCTACGGCCTCGGTTGATCTGGCGACGCCAGACCGGGACCACCAAAAGCGGCGCCAACGTCCTGAGGAAGCACGATGACTGAGGCGATCCGCGTCGCCGTTCTGAACTTCGTCCATGAGACGGTGACGTTCCTGCCCAACGACACCACGCTCGACGACTTCGTCCATGACGGTTCGCCGGCCAGAGGCGAGGCCGCGGATCACACGCGCCCCTTCCAGCAAAGGAGCCGACCATGCTGATCGTCGACGCGCAGATTCATCTCTGGAATGCGGGCAACCCCACCAGCCCGTGGCACCGGCAGATCCCCGCCTATCTCAAAGAACATGCCCTGAAGGAGATGGACGCCGGCGGTGTCGATGCCGCCATCCTCACACCGCACACGCCGTGGGATGCGAACGCGAACGAGCTCTGCATGGAGGCCGCGCGCGCGCATCCCGACCGGTTCGCGATCCTCGGCAACTTCCCCCTCGACAAGCCCGAGAGCCGCGTGCTGGTCGACACGTGGAAGCAGCGCCCGGGAATGCTCGGCTGCCGCTTCACCTTCATCGGGCCGGAGCAGAGCAAGTGGCCGACGGACGGCACCGTCGACTGGCTGTGGCCGGCAGCGGAGCGGGCCGGCCTGCCGATCGCGATGATGGCGGCGAACTTTCTGCCGAAGGTCGCCGAGGTCGCCCGGCGGCACCCGAACCTCAAGCTGATCCTCGATCACCTCGGTCGCCCGAGGGGGGACACGAGCCCGAGCGAGCGGTGGGCGAATCTGCCGGACGTGCTCGCGCTCGCGAAATATCCCAACGTCGCGATGAAGGCGACCGGCGCGCCGAGCTACTCCGATCAGCCCTACCCGTTTCGCGACATCCACGACAACCTGCGCCGGCTCTACGACGCCTTCGGCCCCGCGCGCTGGTTCTGGGGCACCGACATCACGCGCATGCCGTGCCCGTGGCGTCAGTGCGTGACGCTGTTCACCGAAGAGCTGCCCTGGCTGAAGGGCCGTGACCTCGAGCTGGTAATGGGCCGGGCCGTTTGTGACTGGCTGGGATGGAAACGATAGGAGAGACGACATGAGACCCAACAAGCTGCGCGAGCTCCTGAAGTCCAACAAGCCCACGCTGTCCACCCACATTCACACGACGTGGCCGTCCGTCGTGGAAGGCATCGGGCACACGGGCCTCTACGACTACGTCGAGTTCGTGGGAGAGTACGGCCCCTTCGACCTCCACGACCTCGACAACCTGGCTCGGGCCGCGGACATCTACAACATGTCGATGCAGCTCAAGGTCGACCAGGAGCCGCGGGGCTTCCTCGCGCAGCGGGCGATCGGGTCTGGCTTCCACAGCATCCTGTTCGCCGACTGTCGCTCTGCCGCCGACGTGCAGGAGTGCGTGCGCATCGTGCGCGCGGAGACCCCAGAGGACAAAGGAACCTACGGCGTGGCCACCCGTCGGTTCACGTACATGGGCTATGGCGGCACCAAGGAGTACGTTCAGGCCCTGCGGGACATCGTCGTGGCCATCATGATCGAGAAGCCGGGGACGGTCGACACGCTCGCGGAAGTCCTGTCCGTCAAAGGTGTCGACATGGTGCAGTGGGGCGGCTCCGACTACTCGATGGGCATCGGACGAGCCGGCGAGCGCTATTCGCCCGAGCTACGAGTGGTGGAGCGCCGCGTGTTCGAGACGGCCATCAGGATGGGCGTGCCGCCCCGCGCCGAGATCGCCACCGCGGATCAGGCGAAGTACTTCCTCGACATGGGCGTCCGGCACTTCTCCGTCGGCACCGACATCACGATCCTGCACCAGTGGTGGAAGTCGCAGGGAGAGGATATGCGCAAGGCCCTCGGCGGCAGCTGATTTCGGGCGCTGATCAGAGCGCGCCGTCGGCTCGTCATTCGCGAGAACATTCTCGGGATGCCCGCGGTGGGCGCGACGGTCCAACGGTGGCTGGCGATCTCCTGCAGTTCTCGCCGGTGCCTACAACGAGGCCATGCGGAATGATCGTTACTCATAGGCGAATCCGTCGTCACGGCTCTCTTGGCGCCTCTCTATACCGAATGCGCCGCACTACTTACACAGACTGTCGAATTTTCGGATGAAGCAGAAGTCATCTCGAAACACAGTTTTCTCGGCGCGATCTATGATGGCTCTACGATGACTCGTGGCCCAGACCATCCATCCGAGATTCGTCTGCGCCTCATGCATTAAACCGCAGCGAACTGCCTCGTAGAACTCCATCGCAATATCTCTGTCTGTGAAGACGTCTGCGAATGGCTTGCGTCCGGCCAAAAAGTCGACAAACACATCCTTACTAGACGAGTACTCGTGTAGAGCCGGGTCAGGTTTTCTGCCCCGCACGTACTTCAGCCCTCGAACCGTCGTTTCGAGAAACTCGACTAGGCTACACAGAATAACCATGATCGAGAACCCTTCGCCTGTCCATCCATCGCCGCCTTTCAGCCGCCGAATTGGTTCGAAGTATCTGGTATCAAGTCGCACAACGAAGTATTCGTCGTACGCCTGCTCCCAAACCTCCGTGGTCGGCGTGTCGACCAGCTGCTGCCTCAGGCGACGCCAATCGCTCGCTCGTTTCGCTCCGGCGATCAGCGGATCACGGTCCGGCACGGTCGACGTCTCCGACAACTTGATCGACAAAAGCCACGACGTCCGAGCGGACGCGATGCGGATACACCATCAAAAAAGCCGGCGCGAAGTCCGGGTTGGCCCGAAGCTGTCCAGGGACTGTTGCAGCGCGCGCCAGGGCCTGCGCCTCCGCCTGCAATGCGGCCCAACTTTGGGTCCTTTGCAAAAAGGCGGACCTAAGCTCTCCCTCCTCTTCGCGCCACACAAAGAAACCCGCCGGACTACCTTGATAGAACTCTGAACAATGCACTTTGCTGATCTTGCGCCACTTGTCGGCGATGGGCGCGCGGTGGCCGCGCCGAGCGCCGATCGTCACAAGCGCCCGTAGAACATACGACTGAAGCGCAAAACTCTCGTCGACTGGTTCCTCCAAAAGGCCGAGATCCGCACGCAACAGCGCATCGAACTCGTAGTAGGGGCTCACCAAGCCTCCTTCGCGGTTGCTCGCCGCATCGGCAACACCGCTCAAGACCGCGGTGTAGAGCGCCTCGGCCTGCTCACCCTCGCCGCTTGCCTGAAGATACCAGTAGACGGGCAGCACATGCGCAATGGGCGCCTCACCAGTGAGCCTGAGATCCTGGCCGAGCTCAGCAATCAGCTCGTTGACTTTCGGGTCGTGCCAGTCCGCATCGCCACGCACCTTCTTTGCAAGTTGATACGCCGCGAGATAGCCGAGCATGATCGCGACGCGGTAGCGGTAAAATGGTCCATCGACCATCCCCGGCTCGAAAAACGCCGTCCGGTCGAGGACCTCCTCCTTCAGAGCGCCGACTGCTGCGAAAAGCGCTGTCTTCGACAGGCCGATTGTCGTCGTGAGGCCCGCCGACCCCCCATGTCTCTCAGCAACAGCCAGGAGGTGGGCCGTCGTCATGGCCCACCCTTCAGCGGCGGCCCAATGGTTCTGTTCACGCTCGTATGTAGCCAAGAGGTACGATGCCATCAACAACGCGCTTGCGGCCGCTCGCCCCACCTGCCTAGGCGTTGGCGCTGCGCCTTCGGCTAGAGGTGGAAGAACCGAGGCTAGCAGCTTTGCGAGTTTCTCCTTCGGTACGTTGTACTGCCCGGGTCGTGTGTATAACTCGAAGAAGCTTCTGAGATCGTCGACCTCTTTGGGAAGGGTGTCCTCGTGTGCTTCAACAAACGCCTTTAGGAGCTGCCCTCGTGTCTCGGTTTCAAGAACGCCTTTGCTGCCTCTCAGTCGTGCCTCATTCACATCATCAATGAGCCGTCGTACGGGGTCGGCGAGATTCCCGGTCGTGACGAGATGGGATCGGTGTGGGGCACGCTTGTCGATACTGGGGTGAATGATCGGGACATCCAATAGCTCATCGATTTCGGCCTTCACCTCGTCGCGCCATCGCGCCAATGAGATATCACCAACTTTGAGCTGATACCCGTGCGCATGCTCCTGAGCATCCGCAGTGATGATATCTTTGCCCTGTTCGAATGGCCCCTGCGGCGACACATGCACGACGCGGTGGCCTCTAAGGGCCAGTAACTGACAAAATGCAATGGTGAAGTCGCGCTCAGGTACGCTAATCAACCAGTTTTCGATTACCCTCTCGATCATCCCATTCAGCCTTCTTCCGCGCGATCACTGCCCTAAAACGCGCTTTGTACTCATCGTTTTGCTCCCACTCTGGAAGCATCGTGCGGATCCGCTCCCAGAGTTGCGGACCGACAAACATGGTTGGGAACTGCGGCTCGCCGGTCACGTCGTCGAACTCCATCTGAATCTTCTCGATTGTCTCGAGAAAGATCTCGAACGAATACGGCTTGCCGCCCCCTGAAACAACGTTGCCCGTCTCCTCAGTAACTTGCCGAAGCGTCGCGAACATGTTCGGCACGATCTGCCCGATCATCTGGTCTGCCATCTCGTCGATCCGCCGCACGATGTGCTCCATCCCCCAGTCCACCGTCTCATGCTGGTTGATGGTTATCTCCGCAATCGTAGGCTGATAGTCGCTCGACCGTTGCTTACCCTCGTCTGTCGAATACACGTGGCGCCGACCCTCGTGCTGTTGAGTCGTCCGAATCATCGCGAGAACTGGATCACGCTTCTTCACTTGATCGCGAAGTCTCAATATCAGGAATCGTTGAAGCTTCTCTTTTATCTCGCGAAAATCAGGTAGCACGCTGTCCTCGAAACTCACCGGTAGATGTTCGCGGATGTCTCGGCTCTCGTATCATCGCCGTCCCAGGCCCAGGAGCAAGTTTAAGCTTTTCGAAAGAAGCTGGGGCAGGCCCACGCTCTGGCGGGTCTGCAGCTCAGAACCCTCGGTGGGTTCGCGCGTCATTGGCCTCGTCAAGCAAGGTCCCACCCTTCAAAGGATCAGAGTGCGCCCTCGGCCTTCAACGCCTCCACCGCCTGCGCGCTCAAGCCGAGCCACTCGCTCAGCACCTGCTCCGTGTGCTTCTCCCAGCACCGGAGACGACGTGACTCGCGTCGGTCGACCATCGACACGCACGGGCCAGCCCGGCATCTTGAACGGCCGATGCACGGGGATGGACCATGGTCTGCATGATCCCGGGCTGCTCGAACGTGACGTCCTTGTTGAGCTCGTCGGTGTCCAGCACCGCGCCCGTCGACTTCTTGTTGGCGTTGAACGCATGGAAGTAATACGGATCGGTGTCCGGCAGTCCGGGGCGCAACCGCCGGCCGGGGTCGCCCATCTTGGGATTCTCGATCTTGACGACCTCGGCGCCCATCCACGCGAGGGCCTCCGTGCACGACGGGCCGGCCTCGAACTGGGTGAGATCGACGACCTTCACGCCTTGCAGGAAGGTGAAGTCCGAGAGGTTAGGGGACATGAATCGCTCCTTTCAGGCCTGGCCAGGAGGTCATACCCAGCTTCCCCCTGGCACCCGGCTCCTTTCAGGCCTGGCCAGGAGGTCATACCCAGCTTCCCCCTGGCACCCGGCCCGGTTCGAGATAGAGTAGCGCACATGTCGTTTCTCGCTTCGCGCACGCGTTCGGCGCCAGACGGCGTCGGCAAGCCTGTACGTCGTCGGGAAGATCCGCGCCTCACGTTCCTGGCGCAGTCGAAGCTCCCGGGCCTCGAAGTGCGCACCGCCGAGGGCGACTGGATCAGGCCGCCGGCGGAGCCCGGCACGTTCGTCGTCAATACCGGCGCGATGCTGGCGCGTTACTCGAACGATCGCTTCAGGGCGACGCCTCACCGCGTCATCAATCGCAACGATCGCTCGCGCTACGCCTGCCCGTTCTTCCTCGGGCCGAACCACGATGTGGTCGTCGAACCGGTCCCAAGCTGCGTCGGCCCCGACAACCCGCCCAAATACGAGCCGACCACCTACGGCGCCTTCACTCAGCGCCTGCTGAGCCTCAACTTCGCCCACCGCCAGGCTGGTGGCAGCGGCGAGTACGCGGGGTAAGGCCGGGCACGGAGGGTCCGCCCTCTAGCGACTCCAGCGGTCGCGCATCACGAACCGCTCCAGCGGCGGCCGCCGGTTGGGACCATACTCGCGGTCCGGCCAGCCGATCGGGATGATCGCCGCGCTCTCGACATTGTCGGGAATGCCGAGGATTTCGTGGATGCGCGCCTTGCGCCGGCGGTGCAACGTCGTGAGTACCGTTCCGAGCCCGAGGGCCCGCGCCGCCAGCATGAGGTTCTGCACGCTCGGGTAGATCGACGCACCGGTCTGGAACCCGGCCTGGCCGGAGG
>WNGB01015405.1_pt1 | contig 14272 bp, 15 predicted proteins | sample 5400681 | NCBI WGS metagenome assembly WNGB01 (sample SAMN13153367, study PRJNA577476) | soil metagenome | isolation source: 115 cm soil or saprolite under grassland replicate 2 | place: USA:California | collected 2016-06-15 | reverse complement strand
CGTATGAACGTGCGAAACAACGGGGTGGGCATCGTGCGTTTTGTGACGTGGTTGGTGTGAGAACCCCACGTTCACACCAGCGCACGATGCCTGTCTACCCCCTCGCTCACGCTCCTGAGAAAAGGGCGAAACTCCAGTCCTAGCCAATCATAGTCGTTGCGGCTGGGGGTAAACGGCGTGCCGTCGAGGATTCTCTCCGCCACCTCGGCATCGCATCCGTGATAGCCAACAACCATCCGTGCGTACTGCATGGTCAGAGCTGGCCACAATACTATAAATGAGACATGTCGAAGCAAGTAAATACAACTAAATCTTTGATTAGCACCCATTGGACGACACGAATGGATCGTCCAATGACATACTGAATCCATGGCACGTCCACCGTCCAAACGACCCCCGAAGCGTCCACCCAAAGCCGGAGTGCAGATCGCCTTCAGACTGTCGAACGAACTGGCCGATGCACTCGATCACGCGGTGGAACGTCTGCTCCGTGAGCGACCTGGCGCGGTCATCCACCGCAGCGATGTCGCCAGAGAAATCCTCGGTCGCGCCCTCCTCGGCCCACGCACCAAGAAGGAACGCGCGGCCTGACCGCCGCTCCATGGCCACACACGCCATCCGAACGCGAGGCTTACATGGACAAGGCGAACAGCAAGTCAAACCATACGACCCGCCACGAGGACTTGGCGCACCTGGCCAGGAAGCGTGACAACGGCACATTAGGCCGCGAAGGGGATCGAGAATGGCAGCCAAAACTCACCTCCGTCGGTGACGCGCTCGAGGACCTGGTCGCAACGTGGGAGAAGCCAGACGTGGTGGTCAGCACAGGGCTTCGACAGCTTGACCGCTCGATGTTCGGCGGGATGAGATCCGGCCAAATGATCGGCGTAGTCGCGCCGGCTGGCGGTGGAAAATCCGTCCTCGTTGGACAGATCGCGCTCGATGCAGCCAAGGCTGGAGCCCTGGTCATCTACGCCTCGGTGGAGATGCCGCCGACCGAAATCGCAGCTCGGTGGCTGGCGCGCGAGTCGTTCCTGCTCGCGGGGCCAGGCATGCGTCCTCTGTCCCACGGAGAAATCTACTACGGGCACGTCTGGCGAGGCATGCAGGACGAAGCCTTCGACCGCATGGAACGCGCCAGACAGCTACTGGCACAGCTTCGTGCCAACCTCTACCCACAGCAGATCCTTCCTGGTTCGACGGTCGCAGGGCTGCAGCGATTGGTCGACGCGGCCAGACACCGCGCTGCGCGCCAAAGCGTGGACGTCGGCAAGTACCCGGTCGTGCTCATCGTAGACCCCCTCCAACGGCTCTACGCCTCAGAAAGCGGCGGCCTGACAGGTCGTGCCCTGCAGGCTGTCAACGCGTCAGAGACAGAGCGCGTCGGCGCCGTTGCCCAGCAACTCAAGCAGTTCGCCGACGACGAGAAAATCACCGTGCTCTTCACTTCCGACACCACGAAGTCCGCCGCCGACAGGCCGTCCTCCAATGCTGTCTCGTTCCGAGGCTCCTACCAGATCAACCACCTGGCCACCATGACCCTCGGTCTCCACACGGCAGGGACGAGCACAGAGCTGGCGAAGCGGCTTGGAGGCAAGTCCGAAGACGGCGAGGCAATCGTCACAGGCATCACCGAGGAGGCGATCCGAGAGAACGCGCCGACCCACCTGCTAGACCGGAAAGACGCTAGGGCCCTCGGCGCCAAGGTTGCAGTGCTCGACTGCGGCAAGAGCCGCACCGGCGCGCCACGATACAGCTCGTTCCTCCTGGTGCCTGGAGACACCCGAAGCGTCAGCCTAGTTGAAAGGACGATGGAAGATCATGGCACTGACTGAATCGCTCCTTCGTGCCAGCTACGTCGAAGCAGAGGGAGGCCGCACCCTGCAGGATTTCTTGAGCCCGCTGGCGACGCTCGCGGCGATGTCCTCCGGAACGAAAGAACCGTCGATCTCCGAAAACAGCGACGACAGCGCTCGCGTCGTCTCCGCGACGCGTTGGGCCGAAGACCTGTGCGCCGCGCGCGGGATCCAGTTGCCGCCGTTCGATGGCAGCACGCCACACGACGTCGTCGCTTGGTTCGAGCAGCTGCTGGCCGCGATTCGTCGCGCCGTCGGCTACTCGGGCATGATCCGCTACTCGTACCCGTTCGCGCGGTCACAGATCGACGCGCGGGCCGGCCGCGTTGAGGCCGGGACGCGACCGGTCCGCCGCGAGTCGCGGAACGAATCCGTCGTCACGCCGCTTCGCGATAAGACAGGCAAGACAATCTCGGCGGCCCTCGCCGATCACCCTCAGTGGGAGATCGTCACGCCGTACCGATCCAACGCACAGGGAAGCATCCAGCTCTGTCTCCCTCTCGAGACCGCTGAGGGAGAACACAAGATCGATCCATCGAGACTCGGAAAGCTGGTGAAGACCACGATGACGCCAGGCGTCCTCCGCGCGTACCTCGCAGCACGGTTGTACCGTCCCGATCCCATGGCGTGATTGGAACGCCCATTGTCCCAGTTTGATCTCGGGGAGTCGGCTTATAGTCTGCTGAGATCTCCCGTCGTCAGTGCGGAGCGGAACGCGTGTGTGTACCGCCGCTGCCATTCACGGCCGCGTGGGTCCATCCGCCAAAGGAGACCTCGATGAGGGGGTCTGCCGCTGCGGCAGACCCCCGAAATGAGGTGCGGGGGTTCGGGGGTGCAGCCCCCGAAGTGGCCCCCGTTGGCTTGTTTACTTGCGAGGCGTGGGGTTGAGAAAGCGGAGGAGGTGGGGCACGTCGGCGAAATGCAAACCTCGCATACGCCCCCGGAGCCACCATGGCTCCCTCCTCCTGACCCGCCAGCCTGCCTTGTTCGTGCGTACTCGTCTAGTCCCTCCCAGAAGGGTGGCACGCTGATTGCCGAGGACGTCTTAAATCACGTGATGCACCAGCAACGCCTTACCCAAGGCGATGCCTATCGGCCCGCCGAGTGTCTTCACTGCCATCACTCGACGCTCCACGTGCACGACTACCGCGAGCGCAGGCTTGTACACGATCCAGACCATCCGGTGATCACCGTCGTGCGCTATCTCTGTGTGTATTGTGGCGCAACTTGGCAGATTCTGCCTGCATTCGTGCCACGGCACTTGTGGCATGCGTGGGACGTCGTGGAATCCGCGACATTTCCGGAGCTTGCCCAATCTGTGCGGTCGAACGCACTGGATCGTTCTCCGATCGCAGAGCGCACTGTGCAACGATGGCGTGCACGGCTGGCCTCGACGGCGAGGTTGTTGGTTGTGCTGTTTGCAACGATGGGCATTGTCATGTTCGACACGCTGGTTGCTTCACTGGGTTTGGACGCCACGCGGTCGGCACTGGTGCTTGGATATGCCCGAACGGTCGATTCGCCATCGGGCCGTCGTCTGGCGGATCTGGCCGCGCATGTGCATCGAATGATGCCAGGGCTTCGTCTCGTGTAGCGGGCGGAAGACCCCGCTCGCTATGGGACTGCGTAGCGGTGCTCGTTCGATCCCACCATTTTTGGCGGCCGAAATCAGCGACAGATCGCGCCATGAATACCGAGGACAAACGCGCCATCGCACTGTGGCGAATGGGTGTATTGGGTCCACTGATCAGTGCTCGCCTGGAGCACGGGGACCGTCGCGCCTACTTCCTGCAATCGGCTGCACGGTGCCACCAGCAACCCGACGGGCGCACCGTGCGCCTCTCCGTACGGACGATCGAGAGCTGGTTCTACGACTACCAACACGGAGGTTTCGATGCGCTGTTACCACAATCCCGGAGCGATCAACAAAAGAGCCGCTCGATTCGTCCAGAGGTGGTCCCGTGGCTATTGCGCGCCAAGCGAGAAAAACCACGTCGATCGATTCGTCGAATCATTCGTATGCTTGAACGTGCGAGCATCGTGCGCATCGGAGAATTGTCCCGTTCGAGCGTGCATCGGCTGTTTAAAGTCCATGGCGTTTCTTCCCTCCCCGTACGCGGTCCGTCGGCCGAACGACGGTCATTTTTGCACGAACACGCAGGCGATCTCTGGGTCGGCGATGCAATGCATGGACCCCTTGTCCTTGCACCCGACGGTACGTTTCGTAAGGCCTACCTACTCTCGGTGATCGACGGTGCCACACGCTACCTACCGCACAGTCAATTCATGTTGTCTGAAGGGGCCGTGACGCACGAGGCCATGTTCAAGCAGACGCTGCTCAAGTGCGGACGTCCGCGTCTGTACTACGTCGATAACGGCCCGGCCTACATCGCTAGTTCCTTGCGTTCGATCTGTTTGGAACTGGGAATTCAACCCCCGCTGCATACCGAAGCCAACGATGCGGAAGCCAAGGGTGTCATCGAACGATGGCACAAAACTTGGCGCGCAGAAGTCGGAGACGAATTGCCACCCGAGCCCCTGACACTCGCCGATCTGAACGCCAAGCACTGGGCGTGGTTGTCGGTGGAGTACCACGGGCGTAAGCATAGCACGACCGAGCGTGTGCCTCGTGAGCATTGGCTGTCCGAAGCGCATCAGCTACGTCCACTGCCACGCAACAAAAATCTCGAAGATGTCTTCTTGCATCGCGTTACCCGCACCGTGCGCAAGGACGGCACCGTGCGTTTCGGTGGCGGGTGGCTCGAAGTGCGTCCGGAGCTGTCCGGTAAGGTCCAACTTCGGTTCGACCCGTCCGATCCTCAGGCATCACCACGAGTCTTTGTCGACGATCGCTTCGTCTGCGACACCGTCCCGCTCGATCGTTACAAAAACGCTACACGTAAACGCCGCAGAAATCTCGGTATGCCCGAGCCACAGATTGAGCCCACCGGGCTCGATCCGCTTGCACTGATGCAAGACGAGCACACCCGGCGTGCATCGCCTCTTACTGCCTACGCGCTCGATCCATCCGATTCAGAAGACACCGAGGAATGATCATGTATCGCAAACGTTTCGGACTGACAGGCCATCCGCTCCCCAAGGGGGCACAGGGCAAAACATTCTATGATCAAATCCCAAGCTATGTACGTCTCAAAAGCGAATTCCAGCAACTGCTCGATGAGCCGGGTCTCGGGATCCTCACAGCGGATGTAGGCATCGGAAAAACAGCCGCGATTCGCAATCTATGTCTGCAGCTCCCACAACCAGACTTCCGAGTGATTTATCTATGCGATACGGCCGTCTCACCCCTAGACCTCTGCCAAACACTCGCGACTGAATTGGGTGTCCGTCCCTCGCACCGCCGTGCACAGGGATGGACGGACATCAAGCAAACATGGAGACACATGGTCGATGAGCGTGGCACCCTACCGGTCTTGATTGTCGACGAGGCTCATCGGTTGCCAGATTCCTTGCTTCTCGATCTTTCGAGTCTTCTTAACTTTTCATTCGACAGCCGTGACCTCATCACACTATGGCTGGTAGGGCTACCGCTGTTGGCTCGTCGCCTTCGCATGCAACAGCACGCGTCGCTCGCCATGCGTGCGACCGCGCAGGTCCATCTGGATTTACTCGACCGAGACCACTTTTTTGCCATGATCGACCATGGCCTCAAAGCTGCGGGTACTACCAGCAACGTGCTGTCTGACCCCGCACGCGAGCTGTTGTTTCGAGCAAGCCGAGGCATCCCGCGCGTGGCTTCCAAAATGCTTCGTACCGCGATGCGACATGCCCACGATCGCGATCACAACTTTGTCGACGACCACGCCATGGAGTGGGCCGTCCAAGCGCTGGTCCCACTCGCCATTACACCGTCATGACTGCGATCCATCCGTCACTAGCTCCCTTTGCCGTCGTGCGCGTCGCGGACCTAGAAGAACCCCTCGAATCGCATACCTGGTTGATTGATTCGCTCTGGGCCCGCGCCGGAGTCGGAATCATCGGGGGTGCGCCCAAATGCTGCAAAAGCTGGCTCGGGCTCGATCTCGCACTTTCCGTCGCCAGCGGCACACCGTGCTTGGGCGCCTTCGATGTTGCCAGCCCGGGCAGCGTGTTGGTCTATCTGGCGGAGGATGCCACGGCCACAATCAAACAGAGGCTTGCAGGCATCTGCCGCCATCGTGGCCTCGATCTCACCACGTTGCCGATCGACGTGATCACCGCACCGAGCATGCGCCTGGATCTGGAACGTGACCAACAACGGCTTCAAAGGACCATCCAGCAATGCAGACCTGCATTGCTTTTACTGGATCCTTTCGTGCGTCTGCACCGCATGGACGAAAACGACGCCGGCCAGGTCTCCTCACTGCTAGCGTACTTGCGAGGGGTGCAACGCGAACACAATCTAGGCGTCGTGCTCGTCCACCATACGCGAAAAAACGGCCCGGCAGGTGTACAGGCAGGTCAAGGATTGCGCGGCTCGGGTGACTTGCATGCATGGGGTGATTCCAATCTGTATCTTCGTCGGAAGGCCGATCAGCTCGTGCTCACGATCGAACATCGTGCCGCGAAAGCACCCCCACCACGCCTCCTTGCATTGACCAGTCGCGAAGGACACCACGACACGCATCTAGAACTGGCAGACCCCGCTGAAGTCAGTGCCCACGCCTCCACGAGCGGCACGCAGGACGTCGACGCCGCAGTCCTTCGTGCACTCGAACACGCCACAGCACCCATGTCCAGAACGCAATTGCGCACAACCCTTCACCTTCGCAACGAACGCCTCGGCGATGCGCTCAGTCGTCTGTCTGCCGAACAACGCATCGTCCGCCAAGGTGATCGCTGGGTCCGTGCATAGAGGATCGTTCCCGTTCCCCTCCTAGGAAACGGACGGGAACGGAACACCCCCGTACGCTCGAATGACCTTTTTCAATTCACCACATCAGCGTGGGACAATCTCCCGTTGAGAATGCGAGACGGAACAGGTGGGAGACCGAGCGCTGGGATGAGAAACACCCTCGGCACGCCCTCGTCGGCGACGGAATCTTCGAGCACGACCCCAAGCGCGTCATGGAGGATCTGTTCGGCGTCCGACTCATGGAGCGAAAGGTCAACGGCAGGACCTACCGGCGGATCCCGCCTGGCACGGCCCGGGAGTTCGAGGACGACTTCCTGTGTCTGCCGCAGTTGCGGGTCGCCGCGCTCGGCAACGGCCGGAGCAAGATCCGCGTCGTCGGCCTTGGGCATTAATCGGGCCAGTAGGCAGTAGGGACCGGAGCTCGTAGGGGGCTTACAAACACGGCTCAGTCTGGCAAGAGAGGTTTGTCTAGAACCCAACCCTTGCCAACCAAGCCGTGCTCATGGAATGTGCCGAAGTCTCGTCTGCGCCGCAAGAGGTCCCGAAAAGTCCCGTCCATCATCCACGGGATCAGGCCATCGCCACCGTCATCGATTTTGAGGCTGCACGGGCGCGTGCCACCAGCCAACGGCAGTTCGCCCGCGAGACAGGGGTCCCCCGTACCACGCTTCAGCGTTGTCTGGCCGCCAAAGAGCGACTGCATGACGATCCTGGCGTCGTTGCGTTCTTTGAGAGTCCGTCTGGGTTGCGCTTCCTTCATCGTCTTGAAGTGGCCCTGTTGCTGGTGATGACCTTGGTGGGTGCTTGTGGTTTGCGGCATGTTTCGTTGGTCTTCCGCCTGGTCGGCCTGGCACGCTGGATCGCTTGTTCGGAGGGCACGACACGGAAGGTCAGTGCAGCGCTGGAGCAGGCCGTCGTCGCGTTCGGTGCGACCGAGCAGACACGCTTGGCCAAGACGATGCCGTCGCGAACGATCACAGCGTGCGAAGATGAGACGTTTCATCCAGCCCCGTGCCTGGTCGCGATCGAGCCGGTCTCCAACTTTATTCTGTTGGAGCAATATGCCTCCGGACGGGATGCTTCGAACTGGAATACCGCGATGACCGAAGCATTGATCGGCTTGCCTGTGACGATCGAGCAGGTCACCAGCGATGAAGCCAGTGGATTGCGCAAGCATGTTCGTGAAGGCCTCGGTGCACAGCCCAGTCCCGATCTGTTCCACGTTCAATACGAACTATCGCGAGGCACCGCGTCCAGGCTCGCGGCGCAACTTCGCCAGACCGAGGTAGCCCATCAACAGGCCCAGCAAACGCTTGCGAAGAGGGCTGTGGACATGCGCGCGTCGAAGGTTGCCAAGGCGCGCCGGGCTGTCGAAAAAACGGCCGCAGCTCTGCATGAAGCCCAGACCAGACGCCAGGGAGTTCAGGAGGCCATCCGGGCCCTGGGCCACGCGTATCATCCCTTCGATTTGCAGATCGGTACGAAACGCGATGCCACGATCGTGGAGGCCGCGCTGCGTGAACAGTTCACGGTCATCGAAGCCCATGTGAAGCAGGCGGCTCTGTCGGAAAAAGGCTTCGCCAGGATCGCCAAAGCGGCGCGCGTGGTGCCGGCGATGGTCGCAACGATCGCATGGGTCCATCGCACCATCACCGCTCGGGTCCATGCGCTGCGTCTGACCGCTGCGGTGACCGACTTGCTGCATACGCACATCATTCCTGGATTGTATCTGCAACGGGTCGCGGCCCGGGCCGCGACCGCCGAGGCCCGTGCTGCTTTGCACGCCCAGGCGACAAACTTGCTCGCTGTACTGCACGATCCAACGGGTGTGTGGACTGCACTCGCACCGGGTATTCGTGCACAGACGCTGCGTACCGCACAAGAGTGTGCCGACCTGTTCCAACGCGCCAGTTCGTGTGTCGAGGGCCGCAATGGGCAGCTGTCCTTGCATCACCATCACCTGCATCGCCTACGGTCTCGTAAGCTCAAAGCCCTCACGGTCATTCACAACTTTTTTCTGAGACGGTCCGACGGAACGACCGCCGCAGAGCGCTTCTTCGGGACCCGACCCAACGACTTGTTTGAACACCTCTGTGCAGTTTTACCCCTGCCGGCACGTCCTCGGATCCGTTCACGTGGCCAGCCTGCTCAAGTCCTCCGGGAAACCGGGTAATCGATGCCAGTGGCCCGGCTTATGCCCAAGGCCGCGTCGTCGAGCCTCAGCCACTCATCAGCGTCTACAAACAGGAGTCCTCCGGTCGCACCCTGTACCAACACGCGCAGGTCCTGAACAACGCCTTCAAGGTGGCCTCGCACCCGCACTTCCTCCAAGTCCCAGTGCAGGCCATGCGGTTGCCGACCGACGACATCCCCGTGGTGCTTGGCGTCTCGGCGATCTGGTGCGACCAGATCCTGCGGACCGTGCTGCGAGGTCCAGGATACTACCGCACAACCCTGGAATCCCTCGCGGAGGACCTCGGCGAAAACTGGCAAGATCGGTCTGCGAAACTTGGGAGCCGCGTCTACTGGACCCGGTTCTCCGAACAGGTCCGCCGCATCATGCGAGATGGATCACTCGGCACCCTCCACGTCGAGGTCTCCGATCCTTCGGCAGACAGCCTCGTGACGCTGACACCCAGCCAGGACCTCGTCACCGTCTACTCGACGATGGACGAAGCAGGAAAGCGGAAGCGGGAACAGCTGGCACGCATCGAGGAGCAGGCCGAGGCGATGACGCGCGCGAAGACGTCTCGAAAGAGGAGTCACAAGCCGAGAGTGTAGGATATGTAGTTGGCACCGTACGCGGGGTGTTTTGGCACCGTACGCGGGGTGTTTTGGCACCGTACGCGGGGTATGACCATACGTCACAATCTTCTCTTTTCAAACACTTGCACTGACGAGCTTTCCCTAAGAGTAAGAGTAAGCGTAACTCTCCGAGGCGGGTCGCTGCCGCGCCCGCCCTCGTCGCGAAGACGGAGAAGAAATCCCACGCACTGGCACCTGGGTGCCTCCACCCCGTCGCAGAGAGATCGTACAGGCGTGCTCGCTTCGCGCTACGTCGTCCTGCGCGTGGCTGCGCGAGGCCCAAAGCGGCCTCGCTCGCCATGCTCGGACTCGGTAGCGCTTCGCTGCGCGCGCCTGTCCGCGCGAGGCGCGGGCGACGGGGCAGAGGGTGCCTCCGGCGGGGGCTCTGCGGACTCGGGTGAGCAGGGCTAGGGAGGCGACGCTTCCGCGTCGCGGCTCTCGCTTCGCTCGAGGACATGGCGGCCCCTACGGGGCCTTGACTCGGAAACGAGGCGGAGGCGTCGGACGAGACCAAGGGTCCTGGCGGGCGCGCCATGTGGGGCCACCCGGGTGGCCACGGTCGACCGACGAAAAGGGAGAGGAGGCCTGGCGAAGACGCTCGGTCTGCGCTCGCTGGGAGCGACCCCAGAGGCTTGCTACGGCGATGTGGAGAACCTCTCCAGGATGGGCCAGCAACGCTCTGCCTGAAGGACCGGGAGAGCGCTGGGGGTGTTCATCAGCGCTCGAACGATATTGCCCAGGAATGGACTGCGTTCGACGACGCGGAAGCAGTAGTCTCCGAGCTCGACGCCCGTGGCATCGAACAGCAGGTCCAACGTGGCGCTGCCAGCCTCCACGCCGCGCGCGCACCAGATGAATTTCGGCATCGGGCTTTCGAGTGTGGCGCGCCGTGACCCGATGGGCGGATGCTCTTGGAGGATCGCCGTCTTGTAGTCGTTGACGTACGCCAGCGCGAGATCCCATTCCAGTGTTGGGATCGGTAGCGAAGGAAAGGCTTTTCGTAGGCCGGCCAGGAACGCGTCGAACGCGATGACCTCCTCAAGCGCTGCAGAAAACGGGATGCGGATCTTGTGATAGAGCGGGAGCAGAAGCGCCTGTGGTACGAAGAACACGTTCCCGCGCTTGTTCGCGTCGTCTGGCCACGAGGTCGACAGCGCAAGCTTGCTCCCCGCGCGGGTGCAAGCCATGCGTGCGAAGGGACCCACTTGGTCATCGTGGCAGTAGAGCTTGTCGATCCTGGAGGCTGTAAGCCTGAGACCGTGTCGTCCTTGCGGTTTTGCGGTCTCATGACCCAAGCTGAATCCTGCCACCACGATCGCGTGATGGCCGAGCACCTTGGGCTTGTTCGGGTCCTCCAGATTCTCGAGTGAGCCAAGGAGCAGTGCCGGAACCCGGCCGCGGACGTAGGCATAGGTGGTGCTCAGGAAGACCGCCTCGTCGGCCGCATTGATCAAGGTCGGCTCCAAGCCGACCTGTCGAATGGCGGTCGCCATCTGCTCCTTTGTCAGCCCACCCGACGGCAGTGCCCGAGACTCGCCAAGGATCACCGCCGTGGCGCTTTGGGTGATCTCGACGGGCGAAGGGATGCGGTGCTGAAACAGCACGCCTGTGCCGTGGAACGCCGACCAGAGCGCGCTGGTGGCGCACGCGGCAGCCACACGGTCCTGTTCTTGAAACGCTAGCGTCTTCACCTCGAGCCGCACCCCAAACAGGTTCGCTGCATAGGTCCTCGTAATGGGGAAGTGCCGGCGACCGTTGTCTGACGGGTATGTCACGAGGCATGTGCGCCCCACCACCGTCTGCGGAAGCGGCTTCACCACGACGAAGCCGAGGTATGAGGCGCGCAGGTTCTCTTCGAGATCGCCTGCCTGCGGCCCTCCGTCCAAGAGCGCTGCGAACTCGTCCTGGTTGAACGCCTTGTCGAAGAAGTGTAGCCGCGAACACAATCGGCCGATGCTCTCGAAGCACCGCACGTAATACGCTGCGAAGTCCTCCAGGAAGTCTCGGTCGACGTACTGCCGTTCGACGAGGATCGTCTTCGCAGAGAGGTTGTCGAAGTACTCCTCGAAGAACGCCGCATGGAGCTTCTTCTCAATCCGAGCCAGCGCACGCGGCTCAGGACGCTGAGCGAGCAGCCTTCGCAGGACGTCCCCAGAGTAGGGGATCACCTTCCAGGATGGGTCCATCCCCATGCGCGGCGCTATATCAGAGGGTCACGCGCTCGTGCAAACACTCAGGATCGAGCCTGCGCTTCTCGCGCAACTCGTCCGACAACGCCTTCGCACCCTCTGCAGCCTCGCGGAGAATCTGGCGCACGAGCCTGCGCTTCTCGCGCAACTCGTCCGACAACGCCTTCGCACCCTCTGCAGCCTCGCGGAGAATCTGGCGCACCTCGCGGGTCGCGAGCTGATCCGCGATCCGTCGCGCAACCTCTTCAGCCGATGGCTTTTTGCTGCGCGCCCCTCACCACCCCGTCCAACAACTTGATAGCTTCACGGCGTGGCAGTCAGGGCGGCGGGTACACGGGTGCCGATAGTGCCGATAGTTTGGCCTTGTGCGCCCCCACCGCCCCACCTCCTGGGTTGTGTGGCGTGGCGTTCCTGGGTGGGGTGCCTCCTGGCTGTGTGTGCTCGTGCTTGGCTGGGCCGCGCTTGTGCCACCGCTCCCGCAGTGTCCGGTCCTTGCGCGGTCGAGGCAGGCCCTTTGCCTTCTCTGGGCGGTCGCGCTCTGGGCGGTCGCGGTTTTGCTGACGCTGTGCGTCCTCAAGACTCTCTCAACACTCTATACACGCGACTCGAAGACTCCAGACGAACCTAACCTGCATGTCGAATTCATTGCATGACAGCATACGACCATGACTCTTTCACAAAACCGGCCGCATCGGCCTAATGAACGATCCAGTGTTGCCGCCGTTGACGGCCTTTGTCTGCGAGCCGTACGCTTGCTGGAACATGTCGGGTCGCCGCCTGCTGAACGGGCAAACGCACGGTGACGTGCGGACGCAAAGCCAGCGGTCTTGGTCTACGGATCCAAGACGGCGCAGCTCCTACGGGGTGTGACTCGGGCCGGTAGCCCGCGTGCGCGGGCTACGTGCGGATGGCTCCCGACCTTTTTCAGGAGTGAGTCATGCGTTGCGTTCCAAGGAAGAGGGAAAGGTGGGGACTTTTCCGCACGAAGATCCTCTTGGTCTGTCTCGCGCTGGCTTCGACACACTGCGAAGACCCACCGTCGCCTCAGGGGGCGTTCATCCTGGGCATCAGGACCGTCCTGCCCACCGATCCGAATCCGACACTCTCAGGCTGGAGTTTCGCTCCTAACTGGCAAGTTTGAAGTGGTGTTTTTCGGCAGAATTGTGGGCCGCGTGTAATTCTGACAACTTCTTGTAATGATGGACTTCCTCGAGAATATCGACCTTCGCGAAGACCGTACGGGCAGTGCGGAGGATGTCGCTAAAGCTGTAGGATCGCTTCTGGCGGTACCACGTCGTGGCTGGGAGGAGGTCGGCTGCATCGTAGAGCCGCGCGTCCCAAAACCACAGGACCATCGCTGTCGAGAGGAGGCTGAGGAACGGTACGGTGCGCAGGACGGCGGCGGCGGTCTGCGCTGGCGAGTCGCCCAGACCGAGCCATTGCTTCGCATCACGGTACCAGACTTCGATGCTCCAGCGCCACGATCCGTGGGCGAGCAAGTCGGCGACCGTACGTGTCACGTCGGTGCAGAAGTAAACTCGCCAGGGAATGCGGCCGTCGTCTTGACGCACGACGACGATGCGCAGCAGTCGTGCTCCGGTGACAGCATACCACTGCGCGACACAGGTTTTGTACGCGACGGTCGTCGGGATCCCGCCGCGATCGTAGGTTACAGGGGTCCACGGGACCTTGGGATCGCGTGCGAGGGTCGCCGGACTGGGCAGCCTGTCACCACGTTGGCGCGGACGCCCGCGATGGCCTGAAATGTTCGGCGGCGGCGCGGCCGTCAATGCCGCGTCCGGTCGCATCGCACCCTGCCAGGTCACGCGCTGCGCAAGCCCACCCAACAGCGTTTGATTGCAGTAGGCCTGGTCTGCAGCGACCTCGAGCTGCAGCGCTGGGAACCAAGTCAGCACCAGGTCCAGCATCTCCCGCGCCAGCTGGGTCTTCTTGCGGTAGGCATCTTTGGGTGTCTGGGCAGCCGGACGGTACAGGCGGAAGAGGACCGGCAGCGCCCAAGGGCGACGGGACCAGGGCACGGACATCACGACGCAGAGCGTGACCCAACAGTGGCCAAAGCCAAAGACCTTGAACGCCTTGGTTGAACGGACGGCATCGAGGTGGCAGCCGACGCCAAAGATTTTGGCCCCCCGGTGTTCGGTGAAGGTGTCATCGATCGCCAGGCGCAGCGTGACCCCCGTGCGTGCGACGAGCTGGTTGAGCAGGCACCGACCGAATGCATCGGGATCCCAGGTGCCGCGCGAGAAGAAACGATGGAATCGTTCGTGATGGACCACGCCCGCGACACCCGTCGCGAGGAGCGCAGCAGTGACGGTATGCGGTCCGTAGGTCAGCACGTAGCCCGTCGCGAGCACGATCAGGTTGGCAAAGCTCGGAGCGGTCACTGCAGGGCGAAAGACTTCCAAAACTCGTATGAACGTGCGAAACAACGGGGTGGGCATCGTGCGTTTTGTGACGTGGTTGGTGTGAGAACCCCACGTTCACACCAGCGCACGATGCCTGTCTACCCCCTCGCTCACGCTCCTGAGAAAAGGGCGAAACTCCAG
>WNGB01013433.1_pt1 | contig 14274 bp, 11 predicted proteins | sample 5400681 | NCBI WGS metagenome assembly WNGB01 (sample SAMN13153367, study PRJNA577476) | soil metagenome | isolation source: 115 cm soil or saprolite under grassland replicate 2 | place: USA:California | collected 2016-06-15 | reverse complement strand
GGGTGGTGGTGTCCCACCGCTCCGGCGAGACGGAGGACACCACGATCGCCGACCTCGCGGTGGCCCTCGACGCCGGGCAGATCAAGAGCGGGGCACCGGCGCGCGCGGAGCGAACCGCCAAGTACAACCGACTCCTTCGCATCGAGGGCTTGCTCGGAGACGCGGCACGGTACGCCGGTGGCGGCGCCATCAAACGAGGGCCGGCATGACGGTCCGGGCCGTTGCCCCGGAGCGGTCCCGGCCTCGCCTCACCCGCCGGGCCGGGTTCCTCGTCATCGTGCTCGCGATCCTCGCCGTGTTCGCCACCGCACCGGCGCGGGAGTACCTCTCGGAGCGTGGTCACGTCGCGGACCTACAAAACAAGGCCGAGGGGCTGGAGCGGGCCAACGCCGCCCTCCAGGCCAATATCGCCCGGCTCCACGACCCAACCGAGAAGGAGCGACTGGCCCGCGAGTGCCTGGGGATGGTCGAGGCGGGCGAGATCGCCTTCGTCATCGGCGCTCGGACCGGAGACACAGAGCCGGCTCCCTGCTGAACAAGCGATCGTTTCCCGGGTTTCCCAGGATGCTTGGCGGGAGAGTGGAGGGGTGGCGTCGATCGCGCCCGGGTCGTTCCAGGATCGCGGCGCCGATCAGGGCGAGAGTCGCCGGGTCCATCTCGGGCCACTCTCTTCTTCAGATGGTCGGCACCACACCCCGAATGGGGGATATCCATGAATTGTTTCTCATGACCGATCTGCTCCGCTGGTCGCCCCGGCGCGCCCCCGATCCGCTCCTCCGGCGCTCCGACACCCGATCGCCTGCCAGGCAGCCCTTCAGAAGCGCGAGCCGCCGCTGCGTAGGACGCGGGCCAAACCCGACTCCGCTACCAGAGCTGATCCGGCTCGGGAGAAGGCGGTGATTGCCCAAAGAAGAAGGGCCGGACCGTTCGGAAGGCCCGGCCCTACTTCGTCTTTGCTTCCTCTTCTAGCAGGTCACTCCCTTCACGGGCCTGTGATCGTGATGAAGGCCCCCGTGAAACCGGCGAAGGTCAGCGTGTAGGTGAAGCTGGTTAGTGTGGGACTTCCCGGGGCGAACGAGGCCGTCCAGTTTGCGTTCGGGCAGGATCCGGCCGGTGGCGACGACGGCGCGCTTGTCGAGAGCGGTGGGACGGTCAGCTTGCCGTTCTTCGGGTTGAGGTTCCCGGTCGTGGCCGGCTGCGAGGAGAACGTCGTCTGGGCCTCGACCGCGTTGTTCGGGTTGGTGCCACTGTTGCTGCACAACACGGTCGCCGTGTAGGTGGCGTTCAGGGCCCCCGAAGCGTTCGCGTTGCCGACGCCGGCGATCTGGTACGAGCTACAGCTGACCGTCGCGCCGGTAACCGAGCAGGTCGCCGAAGTACCCGCCTGGAAATGCGCACCCGTCGGGGCGTTGGCGGGATCGATCGTTGTCGTGATGGTGGCCAGAGCCGCTGAAGCCGACACGGCCACCACGAACGTCGAAAGCGCTGCGATGATCCCTACGCGTCTCATGTTCCTCCTTCTCCTCCCTAATCTTGCCGGTCGTGGGGCTCCGGCAGGTCCAAAGATCCGCGCGTCGAGTGCCGCCAGGCGCGACTCCAGACTTCGACGGCGGGAATGTCTGTTCCATCTCTGCATACTCAAGACCTCCTCGAACTGGGGAACGTTTGCGGGCGGTTCCATGTGCGGTCTTCCCGCTCCCCGTGTGGGCGACGGTTTCGAACGGTCACTCGGCGATAGGCATCACCCCTCGTAAATCGCCGAACCGCTGAGGTTTATCGACTCCTTTCGGTCCGTGCTCCGTGCCCCATTTCCGCGCCGACTTGTCGGGGCCCCGCCCCGCGGATCGGTCTCATCCCTCCTTCTTGTGGTCGAAGTCAATCCTTGGGCGGTCATCTCCAGACAACCACGCGGCACGGGAGCGGACACCAGCTGGCGATCCGCCGTTCGGGCGCTTCCACCCTCGTCGAAGGGACGGTAGCCCCCCCTTTAGGGAAGCTACAGATTGGCCTGCTGCACCTTGGGGCAGAGCGATGGTGGATCAGCGTCTTCACCTGCTCGGGTATCGAGGCTTTCCGGGATCGTCGGGAGAGTCGGGGCTTGAGCGAGGAGGCGCAGGATCTCGAGGCGGGTGATCGAGAAGACCATCAGAGGGAGCCGAAGGTCGGGTGCCGATCGGTAACCTTGCCTGGATACGCCTTCTGGATCGCGATGGACGGGCCTGATCTGGACATGGGGATCGGTCAGCTCGAACCGGGGGCGGTTCCTTCGTTCGGCCGAGCGGGGCACCCGCACCTAACCCAGGAGCCGCCCGATCGCGCAATCCAGAGCGGAATTTGCACGTTCGAAATGACAGGCTAGATGAGCCCGAGTCGAAACGCCTCCGCGACCGCCTGCGCCCTGGTCCGGGCTCCGAGCCTCAGCTCGATGTCGTGGACAAGCGTCTTCACGGTCCGCTCCGAGTAGCGGAGCTTTTCAGCAATCGCCCGTGTGTCGGCCCCTTGGGCAAGCAGGGCCAGCACCTCGAGCCGCCGCTCGTCGAACAGCGTGTCGGAAGGCGCCTCGGGGGCGGTGGCGTCGACCCGCAGACCTGCGGCGGCGGCACGAACCGTTGCGACCACCATCTCGACGGTGAGGCCGTTGCGTGGGAGGACGGCCGAGATGTCGAGGTCGGAGCCGTGGGGCAGGGGCTCCCGCCCGCCGTCAGGAGTGAAGACCACCACCGGACACGGCAGCTCGACAAGATCCAGGTTCGACCAGGAGACGACGGCAACGTCGAGGCCCTCGTGGTCGATCGGGCCGCTCCCGGTCTCCACGACGACGTCGATCGCCGGATCGTCCCGGAAGATCGAGACCAGCCCGCGCCTGAAGATCTCATCGCCGACGATGACCCCGATCCTCAGTGACATGCCCAGTCCCTCCCGCGAGTGAGGTACCCACTGCAGGGGCACGCTTGAGATCGCAGTCCCCTTTGCGAGTTACGGTTCCCATCCGGGCAGCCAGCTTCGTCGAACGCCGGACCGGAGGTGGGCCGGCCAGCGCAATCGGGGAAAGATCCCCCAAGTAAGAGCCCGGGGAAGAACGGAAGACGCCCAGCCATCCGTGCGTAGTGATCCACTGTAGCCGGCAACAACCCTAGGCCAGAAGACCTACTTGCACATCCCCCAATTGGTTGAGGTCCGAGGGAACCGTTCCCGCCCGAGGACCGGGTCCGGACGGAGTACTACCGGCGAGTCGAACGGCCGCATCATCTCGTTGTCCTCGTGTTCAACGATGTGGCAATGCCAGACATACTGGCCCGGGTTGTCGAACTTCGCGCGGAGGCGGGTGACCTCACCCGGGTAGGCGATCACCGTGTCCTTGAAGCCGGACTCCCACGCTTCCGGTGGTCGCGGAGAGCCAACGAGTCGAGCCGGTGGAACGGTTTCGCCCTCTTCGTTGCTCACGAGGCCCTGCCGGTTCACCACTTCGAACGCGATCTCATGGACGTGCATGGGATGGGCATCAGCGGTGAAGTTGTAGAACTCCCAGGTCTCGGTATCGCCCACGTCCGGGTTCTCGCTCACCGGATCTGCCCACATCTTGTGCTCCGGCATGCCGTCGTTGGCAACATTGCCCAGCATGGCTTCCGCTGGTCCGTCCCAGAACTCGGACGCCATCTCCAGGAGCGCCAGGGGCCGCGTCGCCGTCGGCGCCGGAAGCGGTGTGATAGCCGGGAGCACCAGGAACCGTGGTGGCGTCGTGGGATCGGGCTCGATAGCCGGTCCGACGTTGAACGCCATGATCTGACCCGTGGTCGCCGGGTCGGCAACGTCGAAATCATCTGGGGGTTCGCCGCCGCCGAACGGCTCGTCCGGGCCGATGTTGGCGAGGACGTGCCGACCCACCGGTACGTTGGTGAAGTCGACGATCAGGTCGGCGCGCTCGGCCAGCGCCATCAGCAGTTGGTTGCTGTTGTCGGCGGTCAGGTCCACCGGCGCTGCGAGGAAGCCGCCCTCGTTGCCGATCTGCCAGACCTCCACACCCGGGATGTTGCTGAAGTCCAGGATCAGGAAGCGGGACTGGCATCCGTTCAGGAAGCGGAAGCGGTAGCGCCGCTGCTGGACGTTCAGGAACGGCCAGGTGTTGCCGTTGACCATGATCATGTTCCCGAAGAACTCGGGGTTCCAGATCGGCGAGAGGTCGGTAGATGGGATGAAGCCTGGGTCTAAAGCCGTGGCTCCATCGAAGAACTCGCGGCTGTCCGGATAGAAGAGGGAGCCGTCGGCGTTGAACGCACGGTCCTGGATCGCGATCGGGATCTCGAAGTAAGTCTTGTTGGGTGGGAACTTGTCCCCTTCCTTCGGAGCGGGACCCGGGAGGACGGCCGTGGCTCCCGTGCGGCTGTCGAGCACGGCCTTGTCGCCCGCGGGACCTCCTCGGATGAGGTAGAAGCCGGCCGGGCCGGCGTAGACGTTCAGCCGCGTCATGCCGAGCGTGTGGTCGTGGTACCAGATCGTCGAGGCCCGGTTCGCGTTCGGGTACTGGAACGTGGCGAACCCCGGTCCCCATGCGGCCCCGTAGCTCGACGCGGCCTTCCCCTTGAAGAAGTCGTACCAGGTGCCTTCAGTCGCGTAGCCCTGAGGGACGTTGTCCGCCGCAGGGAGGTACCAGGCCTCGGCGTAGCCGTCGCTCTCATCTCCGACCCCGACCGCGCCGTGGACGTGGGTCACGATCGGCACGGGACCCGTGTAGCGCCCTGGTGTCTCGGTGAAGGTCGGTCGCATGTCACGGCCCGTGGTGCCGCCGGGCGGGTTCGCCCAATGCAGGGTCTGGTCCACGGGAAGAAGGTGCGGCAGGTAATGGCCGTCGTCATCCGTCAGGTCGTTGATCCACTTGATGCGGACGGGTCGCTTCCACTGCGCCTCGATCGTGAGCGAGGGGGCGTTGTGGATCAGCAGCGGGTTCCTCCCCTGCCCCCTAACCGCGCCGTAGCCCCAGACGGTCGTGGGTGGGAAGCCCGAGGGCAGGATCTGCTCCGAGAGTTGCTTCATCGATATCTCGTAGTAGTCCGCGGGCTTGCCGCCAGGGAGCGTGATGGTGCCCGCGCGCGGCATCACCGGGGGGATCAGCAACGGGCTCTGATACTTCGGTACCGCCGAGGGGTCGAGCGTCCCCCCGGGGATCTGCGCGATCGCACGCTGCACGTAGCCGAACTGCGTGGCGACATACCACCCGACGGTGGTCGCGCCGGTGAGCTTGATGAAATCACGTCGGGTGAACATCGTCCCCTCCCTTCAGGACTCCAGAGTCGGGTCCCTAGCCTGAACTTCTTGCACATCGTAGGGCGCATGGCCTAGGTCGGTGGAGGCCGAAGGGCCCCGCTTAGGGGAGCCGGATGGTCCAGAGGCGAAGGAGGAGCTGAACGAATCAGACGCCCGGCCAGTCCCGCCAAAGCGTCGGAGTAACACAGCCCCCCGGTGGTGCTTGACGCTGCAATGGAGGCGGTGGGATAGTGGCCGTTCGCCCGGCGCCCGGGGTGTGGAAAACGGCCCCTCGGGCTGTGGAAAGGAGCCAAGATCGCTGATCTAGAGGTTGGCGCGGTCGTCGATGGGACCGTGTCTCGAATCACCCCTTACGGGGCTTTCCTGACCCTGGAGGGGGGCAAGGTCGGGCTCGTGCACATCTCCGAGATCGACCGGAACTACGTCAAGGACGTCCACGAGCACCTCCGGGAGAGCGACGTCGTCCAGGCGAAGGTCATCGCCATCAAGGAGGACGGCAAGATCGACCTCTCCATCAAGGCCCTCCAGGACCCGGCTCCCCCTCGTCCCCGCAGGGGGAGCGACCCCGGGTTCGAGTCGATGCTCAAGAGGTTCATGCGCCAGAGCGAGGAGCGCCAGGTCGACTTCAAGCGCTCCGTCGAGCACAAGCGCAAGTAGCGCCCCTCGTGGGCGAGCTCCGGGGGAGCGACCTCTCGATCGTCCGTGAGCAGCTCGGCCGCGAGCCCACCGTCTCCTTCACCGTGGCAGCCCGGTGCCCGGGCGGGCACCCCCTGGTGATTCGGAATGCGCCCATCGACCGGGACGGCCACCCGTTCCCCACGCTGTTCTGGCTGACCTGCCCACTCGCGGTAAAGGCCGCCGCCCGCCTGGAGTCCCAGGGCTGGATCGGCCGATGGAACGCCCGGGCCGAGAAGGACGAGGCCCTCGCGACCGCCCTGGCCACCGCGCACGAGGAATACGCTCGGGAGCGTTCCCGAGGGTTCCCCCAGGCCCTGGCGTGGGGCGGGGTGGGGGGAGCGTCGCGGGGCGTGAAATGCCTGCACGCCCATTTCGCGAACCATGTGGCCGGCGGCCGGGACCCCATCGGCGCGTGGGTGGCAGGGGAGATCGAACCGGTCCATCCCGAGGAGAAGCCGGGCCGGGTGGGTGTCGTGGACCTCGGCACCAACTCGATTCGGCTGTTGGTGGCCTCCGTCGGGCCGTCCCCGGACCAGGGCCTGGAGGAGTTCGCCCGGGACATGGTCATCACCCGGATCGGGGAGGGGGTCGACCGGACGGGTCGTATCGACCCGGAGGCGCTGGCCCGAACGGTCGACGTCCTGGAACGATACTGTCGCCGGGCCCGGGCCCTGCACGCCGAACGCATCCGCGTCTCTGCCACCGCCGCCGTCCGGGAGGCCTCGAACAGGGACGAGCTGGAGGTCTCGGTGCGAACGCACGCTGGGTCGGAGCTCGAGATCATCACCGGTGAGCGGGAGGCGGCCCTGTCGTTCCTGGGGGCCACGCACGGGCTGGATGCGCCGGCCCCGTTCCTCGTGCTCGACATCGGAGGTGGGTCGACGGAGTTCGCCGTGGGAACGGAGCAGCCGGAAGCCTCCATCTCGACGCCGATGGGAAGCGTGCGGCTGACCGAGCGGCTGATCCAGACCGACCCTCCCTCGGAGGCGGAGCTGGCAATCCTGCGGAAGGCCGTCCACGGAATCCTCGACGATGTGGAACGGTCCGTGCCCGTCCGAACGGCGCGCACGCTCGTGGCAGTAGCGGGGACGCCCACGACCATCCAGGCCATCTCGCTCCGGTTGACCTTCTACGATCCGGAGGCCATCCATCGTTCGTGGCTCTCGGTGGGGGAGGCGGAGCGCGTCCTTGGGGAGCTGGGGAAGATGACGACCGACGAGCGTTCGGCCATCCCGGTCATGGCCCCGGGACGGGCCGACGTCATCATGGCCGGCGCCATGATCCTGGTGGAAGTGATGCGCCGGTTCGGGTTCGACCGGGCGCTCGTCTCGGAGACCGACATCCTGGACGGCCTGGCCCTGGAACTGCTAGCGACCCTGTAACCTCTGTCGCCGTGCCCAGGAAGACCCGCCACCGTCAGCTGGCCCGGGTCGCCGCCCGCAGGCAGGCCGAGCGTCGGCGGCGGGAGCGACAGCGGATCGCCGTCATCGCCGTCGCGCTGGTGGTGGCTCTGATCGGGGGCGTCGTGGCCTTCGCCGCGTTCACCGGGAGCGAGACGCCACCGGCGGCGTCGGGGACGCCGACCCCGTCAGCGCCCGCGTCCCCCCAGCCGGTCGCCTGCGGCGCAAAGGCTCCGGCCGACGCGAACAAGCAGCCGCAGCAGTTCGCCAAGCCGCCGCCGATGACGATCGATCCGAACAAGACCTACACCGCGACACTCGACACCTCCTGCGGCACGATCGCGATCCAGCTGCTGGCCGACCGGGCTCCCACGACCGTGAACAGTTTCGTGTTCCTGGCCGGGAAGGGGTACTTTGACGGAACGCATTTCCATCGCATCGACACCAGCATCGAGATCATCCAGGGGGGCGATCCCACCGGCACCGGCCAGGGAGGACCCGGCTACTCGATCCCCGACGAGCTCACCGGCGACGAGAGCTACGGTCCGGGGGTCGTGGCCATGGCCAACACCGGGCAGCCGAACACCGGCGGGAGCCAGTTCTTCATCGTGTACGGACCGAAGGGGCAGGCCCTGGACTCCGCCCCCAAGTACACGATCTTCGGCCGGGTCGTGAAGGGGCTCGGGGTGGTCAAGCGGATCGCCAAGATCCCGGTGGAAGACCCGAGCGCCGGTCCGCCCGGGCAGCAGCCAACGAAGACCGTGTACATCGACACGGTCACGGTCTCGTAGCGGGCGCAAGGAACAGCAAGCGCTCCCCATGAGACGGACGTATAAGGGAACGATGGACGGCCCGCCGCACTCCCGAGCGATGCGTCCCATGGTGCGTGTGGCCGTCGCCTCCGCCCTCCTGCTGGCGGGCTGCGCCTCGAGCCCCGAAACGCAGGCGTCGGGCGGCTCACCGGGATTCAACGCGGGCGGTCCCATGGAGGTGCACGCCTCACCCAGCGAGGGCGCCGGAGAGCAGATCCGTGTGCCGGACGTCGAGGGTGAGGATTGGGAGGACGCCGCGCACGCCGTCCTCGATGCGGGGCTGGAGTTCGGCAACGTGGTCGCGGTCGTGGACGCCCATCCCAGGTGGTCGGTGATCTCCCAGTCGCCGCGGGGCGGTTCGCTCCTCGAGGAGGGCGAGAGCGTCTCCCTGACCCTGTCGATGGGCCCACACCCGCCGGAGACCGTCGATCGGCTGGCCTGCCGTCCCGAAGAGGACGAGATCGACGAGCCGTACTGCATCGGCAAGCTCATCAAGTACTGATCCGGGGACGAGCGGTCCGAGCCGCCTACAATTGCCTACGCCCGGGTGCCGGAATGGCAGACGGAGGTGCCTTAAAAGCACCGGCCCGAAAGGGCGTGTGGGTTCGAGTCCCACCCCGGGCACGTACAGAATCCACACGCCGCCCTTCGGCCGGCTCATCCTGGGCCTCCGGCAGCACGAGCCGAAGCTCCAGGCGCTCCTCCTCGGGGAGCCACGTCACCGAGCGGATCGTTCGCCTGAAGATCTTCCGCTGGTCCTCTGGATCGCCATGTCTTAGCACCGTTCGGAGATCGCCGGCGTGCTCCCGCAGCCCCCGGATCGCCGCGAGAGCCCGGACAGCGTCGCTGGGACGTTCTGTGTCTCGAAGCTGGTCCTGGATCTCTCGCTCCTCGCGTTGGAGATCATCGACGACCTCCTTGACCAGGACCGGGTCGATTCCGGCGGCGACGCTGCGCAACTGCGCATGCTGATCCGACTTGACGCTGACCAGCCGCGCCTCGAGCCGTGTCCGAGTCCGGAGGGCCTCTTTGCGACGCCCCCGCAGAAGGGCCTCCTGGTGGCGCTCCAGAGCTGTCAGGCGGTCCGAACGGAGAAGCTCCCGTTCCAGGACTCCAACTACCTCGGTCTGGAGGCGGTCGTCCCGAATGCGCCCCTTGCAGCTCGGGCACTCCCAGTACCAAACCGCCGCCTTGGTCCGACGAGCCCTTTGCACCGCGGCCATCCGGCGGCTGCAGTGACAGAAGACCATCCCTCGGAGGGGCCGGGCGGGAAGGCCCGACTTTGGTCGACGGCGCCAATCCGTATCGGGCCGGCGTCGCATGCCCTGTGCTGCCTTCCAGAGCTCGAGCGGGATGATCGCCGGGTGAGCCGGCGTCTTCGACCACACCCACTCCGCCTGGGGATTCGTCAGGTTCCCGCCGGTCTTCCGCCTCCTTCGGTTCCAGACCTGGAAGCCTGAGTACTTGGGGTTGTCGAGGATCCCCGAGACCGCAGCGCCGGTCCAGGGTCCTCCTCGGGCCGATGGGACCCCATCGAGATTGAGGTCGTTGGCGATGCCGCGGATGCCCCCCTCGCCGGAGACGAACTCCCGGAAGATGCGCTCGACCACGAGCGCTTGCTCCGAGTCGGGCTCCAGGACCACCTTGTGCTTCCCCCGGTCCGCCATAGACCTCGCCGGGTGGGGGAGGAAGCGCTTTCGATACCCGTACGGCGCGATTCCACCGGTGTTGAACCCCTGGCGGGTGTTCTCTTCCATTCCCCGACGGGACTCCTCCACGAGCTCCAGGACATACCATTCGCCGACGGCCTGCTTGATCCGCCGAGTCAGGACGGAGGTGGGGCGGCCGGGCTCCCCCGCCTCGTCGGAGACATAGATCGAGATGTTGGCGAGACGAAGCTCTTCCTCGTAGGCGAGGGCGAGGACCATCCTGCGGGCGAACCGCTCAGCCTCGTAGGTGACGACGGCGTCGAACCGGCGGTCCCCGCGGCCGGCCTCGACGAAGAGGGCCTCGATCCCGGCTCGGTCGTCGCTTCTCCCTGACTCGACGTCGGTGAACTCGCAGACGATGCGGCCGATGCCGCGGACCCGACGCTCACACGCCGCGCGCTGTGAGGGAAAGGCGAGTTGCGGCTGCTGGAGCTCGTCGGTCGACAGCCGCCCGTACCACGCGAACCTCAGGTTCCCGTGATCACTCTCCGGATCAGTCATGGTCGTCCGAGCCTAGTGCAGAGAGCTGACGCCGCGAACCCTGGTGCCCCTTGCCCCCTCCCGAGGATGTCGAGCAGATCGGCCATGAGCAGCACCTGGCGCTCTTCAGTCATCGGCTCGATCCGAACGGTCACCCGCAAAGAGCCAGGCGTGTCCAGTGTGCCCCGCGCCGTCTGAAGGAGCGGTCGATCAACGGCCTCCCTTGAGGTGTCCTCAGGTTGCCCTCGGCCTGTCACCGGCTCCCCTCCTGGGTCCGGTTCCCTCCTTGAGTGAGGACCGGGAACCGCGGAGGAGAGGAGGCGGGAGCGATCCGACCCCGCAGGCCGACATCGTCGTCCGTCCAGTACCGGCCGAGACACCGGGTGCTCCGATAGAGGTCGCCCGCCCCGGAAGGAAGGCCGACAAGCGTGACTCGCTCGCGGTCCGTAACCAGGTGCCTCCACGCTGGCCCGAGGACGCCGCACTCTCTGAGACGATCCTCGCCCGCCACGTACAGTGGGAACGACGACGCGAGCGACGCACGGACGTGAAGGCTCCCGATCGCATGACGAAGGGCCGAGCCGACCTCCCCCTCGCGCACCCCCTCCGGGACGACCAGGAGGAGGTTCGGAAACCCGCTGAGATCCTGGTCCTCCGTCCACCCCGCCGCGAGCCGCAGGTAGCCCTCGAGCTTTCGCGAGAGCGCGCCGAACGCCTCGGTGCCCCGGTCGTACTCCAGGTAGAACTCGCAGGCCCCGCCGGGGTGCAGGTACCGTCCGAACCCGTCGGGCTTGACCTCGGCGGCCCTCCTGCGGACCCAGTGCTCGGGCTGCCACGTAGAGAGGCAGTGTCCGTCGTGGGCTCTGGAGACCTCGGCGAGCGCGCAGAAGAACGCGTTCACGCCGAGCCGGTGGGCGAGCATCTGGCTCGCCCGGTAGCCCTCGTCGGGGACCCACGGCAGGTCCGAGGCTCGGACGCCTGCCTGATCCTCACGAAGGCGGGCCTTAGCGCCTGCGCGGAGGTCAAGAGCTGAGAGATCTCGGTCTCATCGCCTCGTTCACCCCGAGGAGGGGCTTCGGGGAGGGGCGACCGGTCGGTGGTGAGGACTTTGTGCTCGACCAGGCTGTGAAGGATCGCGTGATCTCGTTCATCGAGGATCCACGCGCGCGCGCGAAGCTCGTTTGATTCTGCTCGAACCATATTCTGGGCACAGCCCCCCCTCCTTCGGTGGGTGGCCTTCGGCCAAACAGCCCCGTGACCTGCGGGTCTTCGACCTCACGCCCTGCGCTCTCGCGCCGCCCACGCGCCGCTGGCGCGGGAACCACCCGTTCCCTTGGACGGGCGCGAGTTCGCGCAAAGGCGCGCGGCCGCAACCTGCCGCCTTCCGAGGGTGTTCAGTTCGTGCCGGTGCTCACCTCCTTTGGTCGCCGCGCCGGCATGCTCCGGCAGGCGTTCGGGCCAGGATCGCAGCCCGCCGAGCCGTTCGCGTTCGCGCCGCCTCACCTCTCACGTTGCCTCTGCAAGCGCTCGGCTTCGTCCGCCGCGAGTCCTCCGGTCGCGCTCCGCCTCGTCATCTCCGAGCGCGCCTCTCAGTGAGGTGCCCGGTTCGGGGCTCAAGCGCTCCCGTCGGTCCTCGGCCTCGAAGCCCTTGCGCCCGCCTTGGCGATCGCGAGGGACCACGGCGTCTCCGCATCCGGCCGGCGGCGTCGATCCTGCCTCCGCCGCCACCGCAACCCTGCTGGCGTGCCGAGACGTGGCCGTCTCTACCAGTACAAAGGCATCCGAGGGGCTCGAATCGTGTCGGCGAGGAGGGGCGAGTTATTGGGGAGCTTTCGGAGAGTGCAGGTCAGGAGGGCTGTGCGACTTCGGGTGATGCTTTCCGGATCGGCTCCGGCTGATGCTTTACACAGCTCCACCTGATCTTGCACATCCGCCGGGTCGACATCAACGGAGCGGCGGGCCGGTTCACGCCGGTCTCGTGGGCAAAGATCACGATCTGAACGCGATCGCGCAGTTCGAGTTTCATGAGGATCCGCTTGATATGGCTTTCGCGTTGCCAGCCGATCCGGCCCCACCGTGAGCAATTCGACGCGGCCGAACGGCCAGCGGCTCAGCGCACCCACATCTGGTCGACGAGCGGGCCCCACTGGGGATTGGACTGGTAGTTGCCAAGTCGCCGGGACACGAGACTGATCCAATACCTGGTCCCCAACGGGACCCATGGGGCCTGGTCCACCAGGTCGTGCTCGACCTTCGACCAGAGATCGCGGGCTCCCGCGGGATCGGTTGCCCGGAGACGAGCCGCCGCCTCCATCCGCCGGTCGATGAGCGGGTCACAGAAACCCGTCGTGTTGTACCCCGCGTTGCACGCGAGCACCGGGATGATGAATCCCGACGCGGCGGTGTAGTCCGCTGTCCAGCTCACGAATGCGATCTGCGCTCGGCGCGGTTGGCCGAACAACACGGAGAACAACACATTCTTGTCGACGGTCTTGAGGGTCGCGCGGTAGCCGAGCCGCTCCAGGAGGTGACGGAAGTAGTGGCCGTCCGGCACCGACTCTGGCCACGCCTCCTCACTGGCCCATACCGTCACCTTCGTCCCAGCCGTGCCCGACCGGTCCACCAGCTTCTGTGCCCTGGCGAAGTCGGGAGCCGTCCACGTCCCGTCGGGGTGGCTCGTGTAGGGGCAGTAGGGGGCGTACCCCGGGAGGCTCGGAGGGAGGATCTGGCACGTGGCGGGGATCGAGCCGCCGGACAGCGTCTCGACCTCACCCCGGTCGGCCGCGAAGTTCAGCGCTCGGCGAACCGTGACGTCGTCGAAGGGCGGGACCTGCGTGTTCAGGCTCATGTAGACGGTGTTGGCTCTCGGGGACAGGTGGAGCTGCCCGGCGTGGCTGCTCGCCAGCTCGGAAAGCCGATCAGGAGGTGGAAAGAACACGAAGTCGGCGTCGCCCTTCAAAGTGCCGGCGACCATCCGGTCCAGATCCGAGCCGAGCCGCCACACGATCCGGTCGGGGAAGCCGTCCGGGCGAGCGGCCTCGGACCATGTCCTGAACTCGGGGTTGCGGGCGAGGACGACCTCGTTCCCCTCCTCGTATCGGTCGATCACGTACGGTCCGGTGGCGGGAAAGGTGTCGCCGTCCGCGAGCACATCTGGGCTCTCCGATGGAACCGCGTACGCGAACGGCATCGTCAGGGCGTACAGGAAGTCTGGATCTGGTGCAATGAGCTGGAAGGTCACCGTGCCGTTGTTGTCGTCGGCGACGATCCCGCCGGAGAGATCACACGGTTTCCCGGGAGTGCGCGCACACGACCGGGCGCCGACGATACCCGAGAAGTACGGGACTCCTCCAGAGGGATTTCCGCCCGCATCCAGGTTCGCGAACACCCGCTCGATCGCCCGTTGGAAATCCTCCGGGCGAACCGGCTCCCCCGTCGAGTACTTAAGTCCCTCGCGAAGCTGGAACGTGTACGTCCTGCCGCCGGGGGTCGGTACGGGGAGGGACCGTGCCAGGTCGGGAACCAGCGTGGTGCCCTCGAGCCCCCCGGTGTGCTGGAAGCCCACCAGGCCGTTGTTGGTGCTCCCGAGGATCTCCCAGGTCACAGGGTTGTACGCCAGGGCGGGATCCAGCGAGTCGAGCCAGGCAACCGGTGCCCACACAGTGAGCGTTCCACCTCGATGCGATGTCTCCACCTCCCGCACCGACACCCAGAGGACCCCGTCTCCGAGGGCGATATCGTCGGCTTGCGACCCCAGCCGGATCGAGGTGGTGGCTTCGCCCCCAGGGACCATAGAGGTCACGGAGCCGTCGGATCCATCCGAGACCCACAGGGAACCTCCAGCCAGGGTTACGCCGGTCGGCGCCTCCCCAACGGGGATCGCTTGATCGACGGCGTTGGTGTCCGGGTCGATGTGAGCGACGGTGCCATCAA
>WNGB01014349.1_pt1 | contig 14276 bp, 12 predicted proteins | sample 5400681 | NCBI WGS metagenome assembly WNGB01 (sample SAMN13153367, study PRJNA577476) | soil metagenome | isolation source: 115 cm soil or saprolite under grassland replicate 2 | place: USA:California | collected 2016-06-15 | reverse complement strand
AGGGACGTGAGAGTTTCTTACTACTCTCCGTTGCCGCCGGAGACGTCGGGTATCGCCGACTACTCCGCGCTGCTCCTGTCTGCGCTGCGCACCCGCATGGACGTCGACGCTGCGCGCCGCGGCAGGCGCGCGCGCGGCGACGTCGCCCTCTACCACATCGGCAACAACCCGGACGCACACGGCTGGATCCTCGAGCAGCTTCGCCGCGAGCCCGGCGTCGTCGTGCTGCACGACTTCGTCCTGCACCACCTCGTCGCGAGCCTCACGCTCGGACGCAAGGACAACGCGGGCTACCTCGCCGCGCTGGAGCGCGACTCCGGCCTCGCGGGCAGGCTGCTCGGCCTCGGAGTCATCGACGGCTGTATCCCGCCGCTGTGGGAGGTGCGCGCCGAGGACTTCCCGCTCTGCGACGAGGTCCTCGACCATGCGACCGGCCTGATCGTCCACTCCCGGTACGTCGAGCAACGCGTTCGCGGGCGCGGCTATGACCGGCCGGTGTGGCGCATCCAGCATCCGGCGTGGCCTGCGCCGGACATCCGGCCCGAGCGGCTCCCCGGCGAGCCCGTCTTCGGTGCGTTCGGGAATCTCAACGACACGAAGCGGATCCCGCAGGTGCTCGAGGCCTTCGCACACTTTCGCGAATCGCAGCCGAGCGCCCGCCTGCTCCTCGTGGGCGCGGTCGGCGTCGGCGCGCGAATCGAACGGTTCGGTAAGGCGGATGCGGTCGTGCGTGAGGGCTACGTCGACGAGGACCGCCTGTGGGCGCTGATCGCGGGCGTCGATGCCGTGATCTCGCTGCGCTCGCCGACGATGGGCGAGACGTCGGGTACGGCGATCCGCGCGCTCTCACTCGGCAAGCCGCTGCTCGTGAGCGACGTGGGCTGGTTCTCCGAGCTGCCCGGCGACGTCGCAGTCAAGGTCGCCCCCGGCGACGGCGAGGTCGAGCGGCTGGCGCTCGCGCTGGAGACGCTCTCCGATCCCGCCGTGCGCGAACGGATGGGAGCGAACGCTCGCGCGCTGGCGGCGGAGCACGACGTCGAGCGCGTCGCCGGGCTGTATGCCTCCGCTCTCCAAGAAGCTGTCGGCGGCGTTCGCGCCCTCAGCGCAGCTCAGCATTGACGGACGTGACAGCGACGCGGGCCGAGGTCCGTGCGCGAGCGCTCGTCCGCGCGGTGCCGGCCTGGGCGTGGCTCGCAGGGATCGTCGTCGTCTCGGCTGCGATTCGCTTCCTGCTCGCGCGGCGGATGGTCGCTCCGTCGATCATGGTCGACGAGCTGATCTACTCGGAGCTCGCGAAGAGCTTCGCCGCGCACGGCCACTTTCTCATCCGCGACGCACCCGCAGGGGACTCGTACGGTTTCGTCTACCCACTGTCGATCAGCCCCGCCTACCGGCTGTTCTCGGCCGTGCCGGAAGCGTACGAGGCCGCGAAGGCGATCAACTCCGTGATGATGTCCCTCGCCGCGGTGCCCGCGTACTTCCTCGCGCGGCGCGTGCTCGCAAAGCCCCCGGCGCTGATCGCGGCGGTGCTGGCGGTCGCACTTCCGTCGCTGCTCTACACGGGCAACTTGATGACCGAGAACGCGTTCTATCCGATCTTCCTCTGCGTTGCGGTGACGCTGGTGCGCGTGCTCGAAGCGCCGACCCGCTGGAACCAGCTCGGCGTCCTCGCCCTCTGCCTCGTCGCTTACGAGACGCGCCATCAGGCGCTCGCCCTCTTCCCCGCCGTGCTCACGGCGCCGCTGCTCCTCGGTCGGCCGGGCCTGGGCCGTTTCCGCGTCCTCTACGGCGCCGTAGCGGGCGCGGCTGCAGTCGCCGTCCTCGTGGAGGTTGCGCGAGGGCGAACCGCGCTCGCGCTTCTCGGCGCGTACGAGACGGTCGGCAGACACCGGTACTCGGTCGCCGCCGTGCTGAAGTGGCTGCTGTGGCACGTGGCCGAGCTGGACCTCTACCTCGGCGTCGTCCCCGTCGCCGCGTTCGTCGTGCTCGCGCTGTCGTGGCGGAAGCTCGAGCCGCCGCAGCGCGCATTCTTGGCAGCGGCGTCGGCGATCTCCGCGTGGCTGATCGTCGAGGTCGCCGCGTTCGCGACGCTGCCGGGCGTGACACGCATCGAGGAACGAGACATCTTCTATGTCGCGCCCTTCTTCCTGATCGCACTCCTGGTCTGGATCGATCGCGGCGCTCCGCGCCCCCGCCCGAGTGCGCCGCTCGTCGCCGCCGGCTCGGCAGTGCTCGTCGGCGTGCTGGTGTTCTCGGACCTGATCGGCAAGACACCGACGGCGGACGCCCTTCAGATGACGCCGTGGTGGCGGTTGCAGGCACACGGGCTCACCGCCCACGAGGCGTGGCTCGCCGCGACCCTCCTCGCGCTGTGTGCCGCCGCCCTCTTCGCGTTCGGGCCGCGGCGGTTCGTCCTGGCGCTACCGCTGCTCGTCTTCGTCTACTTCGCGGTCACTCAGCGACCGATCGAGCGGCTCCTCACACGTGCCTCGCGCGACTCGCTCTCCGTCGCAATCCGCTCAGTCCCGCCCGACTGGATCGACCGCAGCGTCGGCAGGCGCGCGGATGTCGCGGCGATCTCTACGGGGAGGACGAACCCGTACATGATCTGGGAGAACGAGTTCTTCAATCGCAGCGTCGGCTCCGTCTATCGCGTGGGCGCGTACGGGATCCCGGCGTCCGGCGTGTACGTCGGCGCCGACGGCTACCTGCGCGACGCGGAGGGCAGGACGATCCATCATCGCTACGCCTTCTCCGACGGATCACTCGAGCTGAACGGGGTCAAGCAAGCGGCGGACAGGTCGCTCGGAATAACTCTTTGGGAAGTCAACGGCCCGATCCGTGCGCTCACGCAGGTCACCGGCCTGTACCCGGGCGGGTCGTGGTCCGGATCGTCCGTCGGCTACCACCGGCGCCTGTGCGCCGGCGGCTCTGTCCGCGTGACGCTTGCCGCCGACCCGAGTCTCTTCCACGTGCAGACGGTTCGCGCCGGCGGAGTCACACGCCGTGTCGTCCCGTTCACCGCCACGACGATGACCGTGCCGCTCACGCGCTGCCGCGCCCGCTTCGTCGTCAGCCCGACGAAGGTGCCGGGTCACGGCGACACGCGCCGACTCGGCGTTCACTTCCTCGTCTTCGAGTACCTACCGCCCCGTTGATAGTCGCGTTCGACGTGTCGCCGCTCTCCCATCCGAGGGCGGGCGTGGGCAACTACATCCTCTGCGCGCTGCGGGGGCTTGCCGAGGCGGGCGCCGACGTCGTCGCGTTCGCTCCGGTGTCCGTACGCGGCAAGCGCCGCGTCGAGGAAGCGCTCACCGGCATCGACGTCGAGCACCGCCTGCTCGTGCTGCCGGCCGCGCACGCGTGGCGAACGGCGTGGTCGCGTGTGCAACGGCCGGCGGCAGAGCGCTGGCTCGGCCGCTTCGACGTGCTCCATTTCTCCGACTGGATGTACCCGCCGCAGCGTGACGGCGTGCGTGCGACGACGATCCACGACCTCGTCCCGCTCCGTTTTCCCGAGTGGACGCACGGACGGACGGTCCGCATGCACGGTGCGAAGTACCGCCACGCCGCACGCAGCGCGCACCTCTTCGTGTGCAACTCGGCGTACACGGCGCGCGACGTGCAGGAGCTGCTGCACGTCGAAGACGAGCGCGTGCACGTCGCGCATCCATTCCCGGCGCCGGTCTTCAGGAGCGACGGCGAGCGCGCGGAACTCGGCCCGCCGTACGCGTTGACCGTCGCGACGCTGGAGCCGCGCAAGAACCTCGAGACGCTGCTGGACGCGTACGAGCTGCTCGGCGGCGAGCTCGCGCTCGCCGTCGTCGGTGCGAGCGGCTGGGGCCTGCAACCGCGGCTCGACCGGCCCGGCGTGCTCCGCCTCGGCTACGTGGACGACGAGGAGCTCGCGCGCCTCTACCGTGGCGCATCCCTGTTCGTTTACCCCTCGCGCTTCGAGGGCTTCGGCATTCCGGTCCTGGAGGCGATGGCCAGCGGCGTTCCCGTCGTCGCGTCCGCGCATCCGTCGCTCGACGAGGCGTGCGGCGACGCGGCGGTCCGTGCCGATCCGGAGAACGTCGACGCGTTCGCCGCAGCCGTCGGGGAGGCACTGCAGCGTCGCGACGAGCTCATCGCGCTGGGCTCGGCCCACGCGGCGCGGTTCTCGGCCCGCGCGATGGGCGAGGCCTTCCTCGCGGCGTACGCAGACGCCGCTGCGAGACTCTGAGGCGAATGCGCATCGGCATCGACGTCTCGCCGCTTCGCCAGACGCGCGCCGGCACGGCGCGCTACCTGCGCGGCCTGCTGCCCGAGCTCGAGCGCCTCGTCGACGTCGAGCCGCTGGCCTGGGGCGGGTCGCGGAAGGCCGCGACCGTCGCCCGCGACGTCTGGTGGTACCCGCTCGAGTTGCCGCGGCGCGCGCGCGGGCTCGACGTGCTCCATTGCCCCAGCTTCCGCGGCCCGTTGCGCGCGCCCGCCGCGCCGCTCGTGCTCACCGTCCACGACCTCGCCGTGCTGCGCCACCCGAACACGTTCAACCGCTGGACGCGCACGTACAGCCGCCTGCTCGTCCCGCGCGTCGTGCACGCGGCCCAGCGCGTGATCGCCGTCTCGGACTTCACGAAGCGCGAGCTGCTGGACGTGCTCGAAATCCCCGAGGAGCGGATCCGCGTGATCCCGAACGCGGTCGCGAAACCGTTCGTGCCGGACGGCGGCCGCGCGGAGGGTGAGTACGTGCTCGCCGTCGGGACGCGCGAGCCGCGGAAGAACCTGCCGCGCCTCGCCGAGGCGGCGCGGCTCGCCGGCGTCGAGCTGCGGATCGCCGGCGCGCAAGGGTGGGGTGAGGTGGAGGTCGCCGGCGCCGGCGTCCGCGTGCTCGGCTACGTCGACGACGAGGAGCTCGCGCGCCTCTACCGCGGCGCCCTCTGCGTCGCCTACCCGTCGTTGTACGAAGGCTTCGGAATCCCCGTGCTCGAAGCGCTCGCCTGCGGCGCGCCGGTCGTGACGAGCGCGGGATCGGCGATGGCCGAGGTCGCCGACGGCGCGGCCGTGTTGGTCGACCCGCAGGACGCGGACGCCATCGCCGACGGAATCCGTGAGGCGATCCGGCGGCGGGAGGAGCTGGCGGCTCTCGGCCCGGAACGCGCGCAGGGCTTCACCTGGCAGGCGGCCGCCGAGGCCACCACCGCGGTGTACCGGGAGCTCGCGTGACGCCGCCGCTCGTCTTGCTCGATGCGGACGTGCTCGGGCGGGAACGCACCGGGGACGAGACGCACGTTCGGAACCTGCTGCAGCAGCTCCCCGTTGCGGCAGCCGGCGCGCTGCGCTACGCGGCGGTGACGCGTCACCCGGAGCTGGTTCCCGAGGGCGTCGAGGCGATCACGCTTGCCGCGCGTTCGCAGGAGCTCCGCATGGCGTGGCAGCTGCCGCGTCTGCTGCGCCGCCGCCGACCGGCGCTCGCGCACTTTCAACACGCTCTGCCGCTGAGTTGTCCCTGTCCCGCCGTGGTCACCGTGCACGACCTCTCGTTCGAGCGGGACCCACGCGTCATGCACCGGCGTGACCGCTTCGTCTTCCGCACGGTCGTCCCGCGCTCGGTGCGGCGCGCGGCGCGCGTGTTCGCCGTCTCGGAGCGGACGCGCCGCGACCTGATCGACCTCTACGGCACGCCGCCGGAGAAGATCGTCGTCACGCCGAACGCGGTCGATCCCGCCTTCACGCCCGGCGGCGAGCGCGACGGCTACCTCCTCTTTGTCGGCGCGATCCAGGAGCGCAAGAACCCGCTTGCCGCCGCCGACGCGGCCGGCGAGGTCGGCTTGCCGCTCGTCGTCGCCGGTCCCGAGAAGGAGCCCGCGCTCGCGCGCGAGCTCGAGCGCCGCGGCGCTCAGCTGCGCGGCTACGTGGACAAGGCACAGCTCGCCGACCTCTACCGTGGCGCCGCCTGCGTCCTGCTTCCGTCGCGCTACGAAGGCTTCGGACTGCCGGTGCTCGAGGCGATGGCGTGCGGGACGCCGGTCGTCGCGACCGACGACGCGGCGCTGCGGGAGGTGGGCGGCGAGGCTGCCGTCTACGCGGCGCCGGAGGGCTTCGCGGAAGCGGTGCGGCGTGCCCTGCGAGAGAGCGAGGCACGGTCGCGGGCGGGCCTCGAGCGCGTGCGGCTCTTCTCGTGGGAGGAGACGGCACGCCGCGCGGTCGCCGCCTATCGCGAGGTGCTCGCGCTGTGACGCGTGTGTCGGCGGTCGTCGTCTCGCACGGCGGCGCCGGCGAGCTGCGCGGGTCATTACCCCTGCTCGCGCCGCAGGTGGACGAGCTCGTCGTAATCGCGAACGTGCCGGGCAGCATCACCGAGGTCCCTCCCGGGACGCGGGTCGTGCACAACGAGCGCCCGCAGGGATTCGCCGCGAACGCGAACCGCGGCATCGCCGAGACGTCCGGCGACTTCGTCGTGCTCGCGAACCCGGACGCGGTCGCCCAGCCCGACGCCGTCGCGGAGCTGCGCGCGTTCGTGGAGGCGAATCCCCGCGCCGGCGTCGCCGGGCCCCGCATGATCGGCCTCGACGGCGAGCTCGTGCCCTCGCGCCGGCGCTTCCCGACCGTGCGCGGAACCCTCGTCCGGCGCACGCCGCTCCGTCGCCTCCGGCGCCCCCTGGAGCATCAGCGCGCGCACTACCACCTGGGCGAGGACGCGACCGAGCCTGCGCAGGCGGACTGGCTGCTCGGCGGCTTCGTCCTGCTCCGCCGCACGATGCTCGAGGAGCTCGGCGGCTTCGATCCCGGCTTTCGCCTCTACGGCGAGGACATCGACCTCTGCTATCGCGCGGCGAAGGCCGGGTGGGAGCGCTGGTACGTCCCCGCAGCGGTGGTGCGGCACGAGTGGAAACGTGAGACGGACCGGCGCTTCCTCACGCGCCGCACGCTCTGGCACTGGCGCGGCATCCTTCGCTTCGCGCGCAAGCACCCGGAGGCGCTAGCGCGGCTCTGACGTGACGCTGTAGTCGATGCTCGCCCCGAGGTCGCGCGGGTCGCCGATGCTGGGATCGCGCTCGTGCGGAAACGGCGTGACGGACGTCTCGACGCGGAACGGCGGCGGCGGGGCGTCGAAAACGAAGGTGTGCTTCAGGTGGTTGGGCACGTGCAATGTGCGCGTGTGCAGGACCTTGCCGATGACGGGCCGGCCGCTGCTGATCGACAGCGTCCCGATGCGCACGCGCACGGTTGCGGGATACAGTCTCGCCGCCCCGGCGCGGTAGACGTCGACCTTGACGACGCTCGGGGCGTTTCCGGGAATCGAGTACTGGTTCAGCGCCGTTTGCGGCTTGCCCCAGCCGTCGTGAAAGACCCCCTCGAGCGTTTGGCGGACGCGGAGCGGCGGAGTGACGCGGACGAGCGTCCACGCCTTCGCACCGCGGCCGCCGTAATGAACCTTTCTCGCGATGACCCGGCCGACCGGCGAGACGCCGTAATCGGCAACGAGGTAGTCGACGTCCGCCGCCGGCTCCAGGCGCCCATCGGGCGCGATCACCTGGGGCACGACCGTCGGGCCCGGCCCCGGCGCGGTGTCGTCGATGGTCCAGACGTGCTCGAGCCTCCGGTTCCAGAACTCGAGCTGGAGCACGTCGCTGGCGTCGTCGAGCGATTGCCCGACGTAGTAGACCTGCGCGCCGTGCGGAACGGATCGGTCGATCCAGTCGAGTGGCCGCGGCATCGTGTCGAGGAGCGATTTCCCAAAGCGATGGGATGAGCGGGCGAAGCTGATCTCACCGTACGCATTCCATGCGAGAACGAGCGCGCCGGCTGCCGCGAGGACGAGCGGTCGAGACGTCTTCGGCAGGAATCGAGCGAATCCGAGGATTGCGAAGGACACGAGCGCCAGCGCGACCAGCACGATCTTCGCGCCCTGCGGCGTGAGCCCGATCGCCCGGTTGAGGCCTGGCAGGATGGCGAGGCCGGGCGCGTCGAAGAAGACGGGTATATCCATGTGGTACGGCGTGGTCGTTACGAGGTAAACGGCCAAACCCGTCGCTGCCGCAAGCGCAGGCAACCGCGCGCGGCGCCCCTCGAGGACGATTGCAGTGCCGACGAACAGCAGCGGCGCGACGTAGATCAGGTTCCGCTCGATCAAGTGGGTCAGGCCGAGCGTCGACACATACGCTGCCTTGGCCGCCGTGTACAGGCCGAAGGCGCCGAGCATCGTCGCGGAGACGCATACGAATGCACGCTCCTCCCGTGAGCGGGACTCTCGTCGCGGCTTCACGAGCGCGGCCACTCCGGCGATCGTCGGAAGCACGCCGAGCCCGATCGTGAGCGTGCCCGTCGCCCAGAGGCCGTAGGTGAGCATGCGGTCCTTGTGATACTGCGTCGCCACCTGCCACGCACCGAACCGATGCGCCGCGAAGACGTCGACGGCGCTGACGGCGCAGACCATCAGGGCGACGAAGCCGGCCCAATCCCAGGGCGTCCAGTTGCGGCGAAGGCGCCGGCCGCCCTCACCGGTGAACCAGAACAGAACCGCTGCGACGACCGCGCACGGAGCGAGAAGCAGGAGCTGGCCGCGCACCTCCGGTGCGAGCACCAACGCCAGCACCGCCGCTGCGATCCACCCCGGCCGGCGCGTGGCGATGGCCTTCACCGTCAGGTAGAAGCACAGAGCCGCCCACGGGTAGGCGAGCGGCTCCAGCAGCAGCATCTCCGAGTACGCGAGCGCCGGGATCATGGCTGCGCCGGCGGCGGCGAACAGCGCCCAGGAGCGCAATACGAGCATGCGTGCGAGCAGATATGTCGGGAACACGACCGAGGTCATGGCCGCGACTCCGATCGCCTTCGCGATGTTGTACGCCTGCGACGTGTCGTGGATCCACCACGCCGGCGCGATCAGGTAGACGTAGAGCGAGTCGAACGCGTGGGGGATCGTCCGCTGCGCCTCGTGTCCTGTCGCTGCGACCGCGCGCGAGAGTTGTGCGTGCTCGAACTCGTCGCTGTTCAGCCACGGGGTGAGGTTGCCCCACGCTTCGAACCCGTAGACGAGGCAGAGCCAGAAGAAGATCGTCAGGAGAGGGAGCGCGGCGCCGAGCGCGATCGAAAGCCGCTGCGAGAGCCCGCTCCGGTGGTTCGTCGCCGGCCGCCGGGGCTCAGCGACGTCCACGGCTGCGAAGCGGTGTCACATTCTCCGACGGTTCGGGATCGATCGGAATCGGCGCCGGCTCGACCTCGCGTCGCACGAAGTGGCACTCGACGCCGGCCCCGGTGCACGCCTCGCGCACGAGGTCCAGCCGCTCGCTCGGCGCGTGCGGAATCGCCACGAAGACGATGTCGGGGCGGGCTTCCGCGACGATCCGCTGCATCTCGTCGGCGCTGCCGAGCACGGGAAGGCCGAGCAACCGCCTGTGCCGGAGCCGCGGGTCGTCGTCGATGAACCCGACGATCCGCTCGCCCGGCGTCTCGCGCAGCTCGCGCGCGAAGCTCCGCCCGCTCCGCCCGGCGCCCACGACGAGAACACGGCGGCGCGGCCCCAGCGTCCGCCACATCGTCACGCCTCGATAGGCGGCGCGCTCCCAGAAGCGAGAGGCGCCGACGAGCAGCGTGCAGAGCAGCGCGTCGATGACGAAGATTGCGCGCGGAAAGTCGCCGCGCGTCCGGGTCAGCGAGAGGAAGCCGAACGCGACGAGCTCGGAGACCATCACCGCGGCGGCGACGCGGGCCGCGTCCCTCGCGTCGACGTAGCGCCACACGCCGCGATAGAGCCCGAACGGAATGAACGCGAGATACCGCGCGAACAGCAGGACGGGCAGCATCGCGATGAGGTACTTCTGCTGCGACGGAGTGTCGTTCGAGCCGAGTCGCAGGACATAGGCGCCGTAGAGCGACACTCCGACCACCACCGCGTCGACGACGACTTCGACGAAGCGGCCGCGGTGGATGATCACGTCACGCAGGAGACCCGGCCGCTGCTCGGGGACGGCGTCCGGGCTGCGGTCGACGTCGGCGAGGAAGCTCGCGAACTGGACGACGAGCGCGAAGGTGAGCAGGACGCCGATCACGGTGATCTTCGGGTCGTCGATCACGCCGTAGGCGAGACTCGTGCTTCCCAGCGCAGCGGACATCGTCGCGAGCAGGATCACCGCGCGCCGGTCGGAAAGGCCGTGGTACACGAGCCTGTGCGACGTATGGTCGCGCCCGCCCTGATAGATCGGCCTCCCCTCGAACAGGCGCACGATCGTCACGAGCGTCGTGTCGAGGATCGGGACGGCGAGGACCAGCAGCGGCAGGAGCAGCGTCGCCACCGTCGTCTGGGCCACCTTCAACGTCGCCGCGATCCCGCACGCCGCGAGCGCGAAGCCGAGCACCTGGCTGCCCGAATCGCCCATGACGGTTCGGATGCAGCGTCGCCGCGTCGATGGCGAAGAACAACGATGCGATCGCGGCAAGCACCGCAGCGAGGCCGTCCATGTTGTCGAGCAGGTTGAAGGCATTCGTCATTCCGACGAGCCACACGCCCGCCAATGTGAGCGCGAGCCAGTGGTTCGACACGATCGTCACCGAGAGCCCGGTGGAGAGGACGACGGCTGCCGCGCCGAGCTGCGCGGCGATCTTCGCGATCGGCGGCAGGCTGAACGCGTCGTCGAGCAGGCCCGCGATGAAGAGGATCGCGCACCCGCCGAGAATGCCGAGGACCTGCTCGTGCGAGCCCGGGACCGCACCGAGCGCGAGGGCGGCGCCGATGCCGGCCGCGAAGCCGGCGAAGATGCCGATGCCGCCGAGGTAGGGCGTCGCGCGCGTGTGCCAGCGGTCCTCGCGCGGCGTCGAGACGAAAAGCCGGGCGGCGGGCGAGCGGAGCAGCAGAAGGAGGACGAGTGCGGCGACGGGATACGCGAGGACTGACGCGGCGGCGCTCACCGGCGGGAGGTTAACCCCTCAGTGTTAGGTGTCTGTTTAGGTCGCGGAGGGGTCTCAGCGCGTCCCTAGACTAACCGGAGCCTGTGACGGAGCCGCAATGAGTGTGTATACCGAGCTCTTCTCCTACCGGGAGCTGTTTGCGAACCTCTTTCGCAGGGATCTCCAGAAGCGGTACAAGGGCTCGGCGCTCGGGATCGTCTGGGTGCTCCTGCCGCCGCTGATCCTGATGGGCGTCTACCTGCTCGTGTTCCACGTGCTGTGGCGGGTCACCTCCGAGGTTCAGGACTATTCGCTCTACCTCCTCGCAGGTCTCGCGTCCTGGGTCTTCTTCGCGACGACGCTGCAGATCGGTTCACGCGCGATGCTCGACAACGCCGAGCTGATCCGCAAGACCCGGTTCCCGCGCCAACTCGTGGCGTTCTCCGTCGTCGGCGCCAACGTCGTCACGTACGCGGTGACGCTCGTGATCCTGCTCGTCGCGTGCTTCGTCTTCGTCCCCGAGTCCCGCGACACCGAGCTGCTCGCCTTGCCGCTCGCGGCGCTGTTCGTGTGCTTCGTCGCGGGAGTGACGCTGACGATCGCGTGCCTCGACGCGCTCTTTCGCGACGTCGAGCACCTCGTCGGCGCGCTCCTGCTGCCGTGGTTCTTCGTCACGCCGGTCTTCTGGGACTGGAGCCAGTTCACGAGCCACCACACGATCGTCCAGATCCTCCGCTACGGCAATCCCGTCTCGCCCGCCCTCTCGGCGATCCGCGATCCGCTCTGGGTGGGCTCGGCGCCGCGTGCCGTCGACGTCGTCTACCTCGTCTGCGCAGCGGTCGTCGCGCTCGCTCTCGGCGCCGTCACGTTCCGGCACTACGACGACCGGATCGCCGTCGAGCTCTGATGACGGCTCCGCTGCTCGTCCGCGCCGCGAATCGCGAGCCCGTGGAACGGACGCCCGTGTGGTTCATGCGCCAGGCCGGCCGCTCGCTGCCGGAATACCGCGCGCTGCGCGAGCGGCACGAGTTCTTCGAGCTCGGAAGCCGGCCCGAGCTCTGCGCCGAGGTGACCTTGCAGCCGGTGCGCCGGCACGGCGTCGACGCGGCGGTGATGTTCGCGGACATCATGACCCCGGTCGTCGCGATGGGAGTCGACGTGAAGCTCGTCGAGGGGGTCGGACCGGTCGTCGAGTCGTTCGACGCCGAGCGGCTGCACGTTCCCGACGAGATCGCTCCGGCGCTGTGCGAGGCGATCCGAATCGTGCGCGGCGAGCTCGACGAGGAGCAGGCGCTGATCGGCTTCTGCGGCGCGCCGTTCACGGTCGCCGGCTACCTGGTCGAGGGGAAGCCGAGCCGCGACTTCGCGAAGGTGAAGACGCTCATGTACCGCGAGCCGCACGCCTGGCACGCGTTGATGGAGACGCTCGCCGAGGGCTTCGCGCGCTACGTGCGCGAGCAGATCGAGGCCGGCGCCGACGTGATCCAGCTGTTCGACTCCTGGGTCGGCGTGCTCTCGCCCGCGGACTACGGCGAGTTCGTCGCGCCCTACAGCGAGCACATCCTTGCGGCGGTCGACGTGCCGACGATCCACTTCGGAACCGGCACTGCGACGCTTCTCTCGCAGCTGCAAGGCGACGTGATCGGTCTCGACTGGCGCATCCCGCTCGACGAGGGCTGGGACCTCGTCGGCGAGCGAGCCGTGCAGGGCAACCTCGATCCGGCGGCGCTGCTCGCGCCCTGGGACCGTCTCGAGGCGGCGGCGCTCGACGTGCTGGAGCGCGCGCGCGGCCGCAACGGACACATCTTCAACCTCGGCCACGGGATCCTGCCGCAGACGGATGCCGACGTCGTCACGCGCCTGACCGAGCTCGTGCAGGCCCGCACCGTGGAGGCGCGCGTGTGAGCGCGGCCGTCGTCCTCATGGCCTACGGCTCGCCGGAGCGGCTCGCGGACGTTCCGGCGTACTACGCGGACATCCGCGGCGGCCGGCCGATCGCGCGCGAGCAGCTGAACGACCTCGTCTCTCGCTACCGCCGACTCGGCGTCGAGGAGCACAACCCGCTGAACGCGATCACCGAGGAGACGCGCGCGGCGCTCGAGCGTGAGCTCGGCATCCCGGTCTTCACCGGAATGAAGCACTGGCACCCGCGCATCGCAGACGCGGCCGAGGCGGCGTTGACGACGGGCACGGACGTCGTCGTCGGCCTCGTGCTCGCACCGCATTACTCGCGCCTGTCGATCGGCGGTTACTGCGACCAACTCGAGGACGCTCTCGCCGGCCGCGCCGAGCTGCGCTTCATCGAGAGCTGGCACGCGTTCGAGCCGTTCGTCGACGTGCTCGCGGCCCGTGTGCGCGGCACGCGCGCACACGTCGTCTTCACCGCGCACTCGCTCCCGGCGCGCATCCTGGACCAGGGCGATCCCTACGACGAGCAGCTGCGTGAGACGTCGCGCCTCGTCGCCGAGCGCGCGGCTCTCGACGGCTGGTCCTTCTCGTACCAGAGCGAATCGCCCACGGGCGAGCCCTGGCTGGGGCCGGACATCCTCGACCACGTGGCCGCCCTCGAGGCGAAGGGCGTGCACGACGTGCTCGTGTGCCCCGTCGGCTTCGTCTCCGATCATCTGGAGATTCGCTGGGACATCGACGTGGAGGCGCAGGAGCGCGCGCGTGAGCTGGGAATGACGTTGCAACGGATCGAGATGCCGAACGCCGACCCCGAATTCATTCGTGCCCTTGCCGGTCTCGTGCACTCCGCTCTCGCCGCTCCGGTCGCGGAGTGAGTGCGACGCTGCATCGGCTGCAGGCCGACGAGGCGGCCGAGCTCGCGAGCGAGGTCGAGCGGGGCTACGCGGAGGACATGGAGCTACGCGGCGGAATCCCGCGGGATGCGGCGCGCCGGAAGGCAGCCGCCGACTGCGCGAAGCTGCTGACGGACGAGACGGCTGCGGCCTACCGCGTCGACGTGGAGGGCGAGCCGGTCGGGCATCTCTGGGTCGGCGAGCAAGACACCCCCTCGGGACGCATGCTCTGGATCTACGACGTCTTCGTCGACGAGGCTCTTCGTGGACGCGGCTTCGGCCGCGAGGCGATGCTCCTCGCCGAAGAGGAGGCCCGTCGGCGCGGTCTCGCCCTCGTCGGCCTGAACGTCTTCGGCGGAAACGAGGTCGCGCGACACCTCTACGGCTCGCTCGGCTACGACGAGGTTGCCGTCGTGATGAGGAAGCACGTGGGATGAGGAACGGCGAGATCTCCGTCGAGAACGTTACGCGGCGGTTCCGCGTCCACCCACGCGGCACGCGCTCGCTGAAGAGCATCGTGCTTCTGCGGGACCGCGGGCGTGCGGAGGACGTGTGGGCGCTTCGCGACGTTTCGTTCTCGGTCGAGCCCGGCAGCGCGCTTGGTCT
>WNGB01008799.1_pt1 | contig 14276 bp, 17 predicted proteins | sample 5400681 | NCBI WGS metagenome assembly WNGB01 (sample SAMN13153367, study PRJNA577476) | soil metagenome | isolation source: 115 cm soil or saprolite under grassland replicate 2 | place: USA:California | collected 2016-06-15 | reverse complement strand
CCGCAGCACCGTCGCTCGTCCGATTCCTCACGACGTGCCGGACATCACAACGACACGTTCCATCAGGCCAGTCTGCCTCCCGCCGGCGACCCCAATCTTGCAAGACAACGTCCCCACAGTCCCGATCAGGGACGCGTCACGACACACATACCGAACGCCGCGTGTCTAGGAGTGGAGTTGCCCGGCCGTGATTATGCGTTCGCGTTATTGGCGGTCGGCCGTCTTTCGATTGCTAGACGGCAAGTGGTGTCCAAGGCTCGGATCACGTCTGCGTCGCCGGTCGCGCCTACGAGCCTCTCGGCATCACCCACGCCCGAATGTGTCGTCCTGGCGCGGTTGCCATCCGTCGAGAGTCGTCGTTCGGAGCGCGCGATATGTGGCGCGATGGTTCGCGTTTGCTGACGCCGCCACCGTGAGACCAATCCGTTCGCGCAATGACGCGCTCCAAGTCGTCAGACCTCGCGAGTCACGCTGGGCCGAGGAACCATCGGACGAGCCGGTCACGTCACCACCAGAGGCCAGCATTCTGCAGATCACTGACTAGCTGCTCGCGGCAGCCCCGTCGGAGGAGGCCAAACACTCAGCGGTCTTCCGACCTCCCAATAGTGACCGAAGGGATCCATGATGCGGCCAAGGCGCCAGCCATGCTCTTCGCTCACGGCGCTGATCTCGGTGCCGCCCGCGGCAACCGCCCGGGCGACCATTGAATCCGGATCCTCAACCACGAGCAGCATTCGCGCCGTGGTACCCCCGAGCGATTCCGGACTGAAGTTGCCATTCGGTGGTGACTCATCTGAGATCCAGAACGAGGCGTTCTCTACTGAAAGTTGAGCCACGACTTCCTCGACGTCACTCGTGCCGCCTACCCGATAGTCCTCAACGGCTCCGAATGCGGCCTTATAGAAATCGATGGCCGCGCGGCCGCGCCTCACAGACAGCTGAGGTACGACATGGGTCTGCAACCTGCTACCGCCGTCGGACACCATGCCTTCCTTCTACCGACGCCCTCTTCATTTGTTCTGCCTCCTGAGAGTTGTTGTCATCCGGTAAACCCGCTCGAGCAAATGATTCATCGCCCGGCCGAGCGCGCCAAGGACTCTTAGCTCCGATCGGCCCTCGCATCCGACGGGCCCGTGACCAGGCCACCGCCGCGCCTGACCATGCCGAACCAGTCGTGGATTCCGCGCACCTCCACGGCGATCACGTGTTCATCGAGGAGACTCTCGGCGAGCGAGGTCGCCCGCTCTCGGGTGGCGCAATCGATGACGTAGTACGCCGTCACGTGTTCGTCGGCGGCAATCAGCGGTCCGGCGATCTGAGTCTGACCTGTATCGCTCGACCGGCATGCAGTCGTCTCGTCCGACAGGTCGAGACCCGCCCCGTTGAGCAGCTCGCCCGACCCCGTGAGTTCGAGACGGAACGCCTCGTGCTTCCGAGCGACTTCCTCGAGTTGGGACGCGCACATCATTCTCGTGTCTTCGGGCACCGCGTACATGAGCACTAGGTACAGCATCGTTCGCCCTCGGGGTGAGCTGGGAAAGAGATGATCGTCAAGCGCAGCAGAGTTTGCTTCTGCTCAGCGCGGACCGGCGTGCCAGAGCCCGAGCATGTTCCCCGTCGGGTCGCGGAATGTCACCACCCACAGATCGCCCTCCGGGTACGGCTCCTTTCACGATCGAGCCGCCGTGCTCTCGAATTCGGCCGACCGCCTCGTCGATGTCGTCGACGTAGATGAAGGGCAGCAGGCCCGCTTCCGTGGAGGGCCTCTGATCCAACTCCCATGAGCCACTGACATATCCGGTCGCGTCATCGAAGCTCGGGCGGCCACTGTCGCGTGCATGAATGTTCCACCCGAACACGCCTTCATAGAACTGCAGTGAGGCAAGCGGATCGGTGGTTGGGATCTTGAGGTAGGAGAAGCTCCTGTCTCGGATGAGTCGTTCCACGCAGGTCTCCTCCGTGCGTGTGGCTCAGGTCAGGACGCTGAACCGGAAGGTCGTCGGACTCACCCAGATCAGCGGACCGGTGAGGCGCTTGGCGCCGTAGCCCATGGGGTGCACGTGAGGTCGGCCGGGGGTGATCGTGCCGCCGAACGGGCCGTTCGACGAGTCGCTGGCAACTGTCCATTTTTCATGGGTGGAGGATGAGCTTGCCGACGGTGGCGCCCGCTCCGAGCAGCTCGTGGGCCCGGCGCACGTCGTCCAGCGCGAAGGTGGTGATCGGGACGTTGAGCCGACGGTCGCGTAGTCCTGTCGCGAGCTCGTCTAGGCGGTCGGGAACCTCGCCGAGGTGATCGAAGATGTGGGTGCTGAGGTAGAACTCTCGCAGGGCAAGGTTGCGGCGGACACCGAGGAAGTCGGGACCGACGGCGCTGAGGTCCGGGTCGCCCGCCGAGCGGCCGCACAGTACGACGGTGCCGTGGTTGCTCAGCATCCGGAAGCTGCGGCCGAACCCCGGTCCCGCCACGGAGTCGAAGACAACGTCGGCGCCCGAAGAGTCGGTGAGGTCCTTGACCGCCCGGACGGGGTCGGTGTCGCGGTAGTTGATGATCTCGTCGTGACCGGCGGCGCGGGCCACTGCCGCCTTGTCGCCGCTGGAGGTGATCCCGATCGACTGCACTCCGGCGGCGGCGAGCAGCCCGCCGAGAAAACAGCCGAGTCCGCCGGCGGCCGCGTAGGTGACGGCGGTTTGGCCTTTCTCGACTCCGGCGGTCGACAGCAGGAACGAGGCGCTGAGACCGGCGACGGGAAGGATGGCCGCCGTGTCGTACTCAGCGCCGTCGGGGATGGGCATCACCATGACCGCCGGCGTCACGACCTCTTCGGCGTAGGCCCCGTGAGTGGTAACGCCGAACACCCGGTCGCCGGTCCTGATCGAGGCCACTTCCGCCCCGACCTCGACGATGTCGCCGGCGAAGTCCGAGCCGGGCGTGAACGGCACCACGACGTCGGCGGAAGGTCCGGTGCGGAGCTTCACATCACGGAAGTTGAGGCCGATTGACCGGACTCTCACTCGTACCTCGTCTGGCCCGAGCGGCGGCGCCGGCACCCTGACTAGCTCCAGCACGTCCGGACCGCCGTGTGCGGCCACCACGACGGCCCGCATGTACTGGGACATCCCGTTCCCTTCAACTGCGTCGGTCGTCGCCGGATCTAACTATCGTTCGACAGATATAACAACCGTTAGATAGAAGGTGTCAAGGCCGGTGCTCGGCGCCGGACCTTGCGTGGGGCGAGCGGTCCGCTCGTCAATCCCACGAGCAGCGCGTCGAGCCCGAGCCGGAAGTGCTCGGCCGGGTCGAAGGCGTCGAGCGCGGGACCAGCGGCGCGGTATTTGGGGAATGCGTTCTTGGGGAGCCTGCGCCACTGGTGCCCGGGCGCCGCTTCCTGCAGCGCCAGGTGACCGATGCAAAACCGCAACGCCGCGCCCTTCACGTGCACCGCCGCCTCAGGGGTGAACCCAGCATCGTCGAGGATGACGAGGATCGCCTCGTGTAGGCGGAGCATTGGCGGGCGTCGCGCGTAGGCCGTGATCGCCCATGCCGACGCGGTGGGGTGGGCGATCGCCTGATCGACCATCGTTGTGAGCAGCCCCTTGAGGCGAACGTCCCACGGTCCGTCGTGGGGGGCGTCGCCCACGATGATCCCGCACACCCGATCCAGGAGCGCCTCCAGGATCGCCTCGCGCCCATCGAAGTAGTGGTAGATGGCGGTGGCGGTCACGCCGAGCCGATCGGCCAGGCGGCGCATAGTGAGGCCGTCCGGACCGGTCGCGTCTACCAGCTCGAGGGCGGCATCCAGGATCTTGTCCGGTGTGAGCACGCCGGGTTGACTCCCAATCCTAACAACTGTTACATGATGGTTGACACATGTTAGATCATCGTCGCTCGCAACAGGGGGAACCACCGTGGCTGATGCCGGCACGACGTTGTTCCACCACGCGTTCCCGGTGCGCGACATCGCCGAGACCCGCCACTTCTACATTCGTGTGCTCGGCTGCGCGCCGGCCCGCCGCGACACCGACCGAGCCGTCGACTTCAACTTCTTCGGCCACCACATCATCGCCCACCTCGTCGAGGGCGACACGGCCGCCGTACACCGCCAAGCCGCCGACGGAGCCAACGTCGCGGTGCGGCATTTCGGAGTCGTCCTGCCCTGGGCCACGTGGGAAGCGCTCGCCGACCGGCTTCGAGACGAACAGGTCGAGTTCATCGTGGCGCCTGAGGTCAAGTATGAAGGCGAACCGCGCGAGGAGGCACTCATGCTCCTCGCCGACCCGGCCGGCAACGCGATCGAGTTCAAGACGTTTCGCAACATCGACTACATCTTTGCCACTGGATGACGGCGTGGTGCCAGCGCTGACTGCGGCCGTGGCGAAGCGCTGACGTCTACCGACCCGCGAGTGTTCGCGGTGACGGACGGGCTGTCCCGGAAGCCTTGCGCGCCGCGCCGCTCGACATTCGAGGCGACGCTGCCCAGGCCACCCGGCGCAGCTTCGCCAGGCGGCTCGCGTACCCGTGCGACATCACGGACGACGACTCCCTGGCAACCAACTGCCGGTGCGATGGCGTCGAATGGCGACCTCACCGCCGTCCTGTGGGTGCACACTCGGCGCCTCCTCGCCACGTCCACCGTCGACATCGGGCACTCGGTCTCCTTGACACGAATCTCTAACGAGTGTTACATCAAATGTATAACAGTCGTTAGATGGAAGGAACGGTCAGTGGACCTGGGACTGCACGGCCGCAAGGCCATCGTCATCGGCGCAACCCGCGGCATTGGCCGCGCCATCGCCGAAGTACTCGCCTACGAGGGGTGTGACCTCGGCATCTGCGCACGGAACGCTGATCAGATCGACGCGGTCGTCGCGGAGCTCAATGCCAAAGGTATCAAGGCGTACGGCGCCGTCGCCGACGCAGGCGATCCCTCCGGCCTGCGCGCCTTCATTGAAGAGACCACTGGGCTGCTGGGCGGGCTCGACGTGTACGTGTCCAATGCCAGCGGCGCGTTCGCCGGCGCCAATGACGAGGAGTCCTGGCGCAAGGGCGTCGAGGTCGATGTCCTCGGCACGATGCACGGATGCGAAGCCGCGCTGCCGTTCCTCGAGAATTCCGACGCCGGCGCCATCGTGCTCATCGGCACCGTGTCCGCGATCGAAGCCGTCGGCACGCGCCGCGCCTACAACAGTGTCAAGGCGGCGATCTTGCCCTACAGCAAGTCCGTGGCCCGCGACGCGGCTGCCCACAACGTGCGCTGCAACGTCGTGTCCCCCGGTCAAGTCCTGTTCGACGGCGGAGTCTGGGACCTCGTCAAGCAACACGCGCCTGACCAGTACGCCGACGCGTTGGCCCGCAACCCGATGGGCCGCATGGGCCGCCCCGACGAAGTAGCCAACGCGGTCGCGTTCCTCGCCAGCCCGCGCGCGAGCTTCATCAGCGGCACCAACCTGATCTGCGACGGCGCCCGCACCCAGAACGTCCAGTTCTGATCGCCGGAACCAGCTCAGATCACATCATCGACCGGTAGGAAACCCTCGCCGGCGGCGACAAGCTCCGTGACGCGCGGCTGCTGAACAATTGCTGTGTTTGAGTGTCGTTGGTCGCGGTCAGCGGAAGGCGTCGGCGTGCGCCGTTGCCCACTGTCCGAACGTGCGCGGCTGTCTTCCGGTCAGCTCCCGGACGGTTGGCAGAACCTTCGAGTCGTCATACGCCCCGTCGGTAAAGTAGTTGAAGAAGGCGTCGACGTATTCGGCGGGCATGTTTGCGCTCATCTCCGCCCTCGCCTCGGCGTCCGTTTGCGGTTCGAAGCGCAGGTCCCGCCCGAGCACGGAGGCCAGGACTCGGACTTGCTCGGCGGGCAGGAGCGACTCCGGGCCGGTCAGCCGGTGGATCTTGCCCTGGAGTCCTGTGCGGTCGAGCACGTCGGCTGCCACTGCGGCGATGTCGGAAGGATCGATGGCTGCGATGTGGACGCCCGCGAATGGCGCTCGCACCACGTCGCCTGCCTGCAGCTGTGGCAACCAATCCCGCAGCGCGTTTGACATGAACCCGCTCGCCCGCAGGATCGTCGAGGCGATCCCGGAGTCCCGCACGGCGGCCTCGGAAGCGATCATGTAGCGGGAGACGGCATTGCTCGTGTCGCCGTCCGCCGCTGCGCCAGAGGAGAGCAACACGACGTGCTCTACGCCGGCTCGAGCGACCTCAGCCAACAGACCGGGCATATCTCGGTATCCGGGCAGCAGGAATAGCCCGCGAATATCCGCCAGGGCCGCGGACAGAGTCTCAGGCCGATTCAGGTCGCCGACCACGGCTTCCGCGTTGGCTGGGAGCGCGGCGGAGCCCTGATCGCGAACCAGCGCCCTCACCTGTTGGCCGGCGGCCACGAGAATGCCGGCGAGTTCGCCTCCGACGTTGCCCGTCGCGCCCGTGACCAAGATCATCTGCAGCCTCAGCTAGTCGGCATCATTCGCTGGTTCGGTTCCTCTTCGCTGCGTGAGCCTCACTCGAACCTGATTTCGACGTAAACACTCGAGCCGTCCGTCCAGCAGCGACGAACAAGGACAGACACTGGCTCATCGGGGGATGCACTGAAGCGTACGCCCCATGAGCAAGACGACCATCGTTGGCTCACCACACACTCGCGCCTGGAATAGCAACGATCTCCGGCCCGGTATCCCGCAGCTCCCGACGTACGCCATTTCGAGCGCTTGTAGCAGCGTCGACCGCAATCGACATCGTCCCAGCCGTTACCGCCCGGTTCGCGCGCGCAATACGCCCAAGGGGATCGACTGAGTGTCAGCCCCTCCTTCTTGGCTTGATCCTGACCAGTCTCGCTCGACGATCTCAAGACCGCTGCCGTCTTGGTCGCTTACGCTACGCCTCGTCGCGATCAGTAGGCCTGAAGGAGGACCATGGCGAAGCGCACGGCAGTCACCCGTGGACGTGGTCCTTGCAGTTCGGATTCAACCAGGGTGAGGTCGTGGATGGCGCGACCCGGGTCCTGTTCTGTGCCGGCCAGACCTCCGTCGACCCGAACGGCGCTCCGCAGCATCCGGGCGACATGAAAGCGCAGGTCGCTCAGGCGGTCGCGAACCTCGAGGCGGTGCTGCGTGACGCCGAGATGACCATGGCGAACGTTGTCCGCCTCAATATCTACACAACTGACGTCGACACTTTCCTTGCGAACGAGGGACCGCTCAGCGAGCGCACGCGGGCTGCGGGGGTCGCGCCGCCGGGCACGCTCGTCGGGGTATCCCGTCTGGCCTTCCCCGAGCTGATGGTGGAGCTGGAGGCTACAGCTGTCGCTTAGTGCGGCTACCCCCGCTGACCCCCGCCGGTCTCCTGGCAGGTGGTGATTTGGCGTCTCCAGAAGCCGTCGAGCTCAGCGAGGTCCGCCGAGTCGGGCGGCTCGATCATCAACGTGCTCATGACGGGAGACCACAGCCCCTCGGTGAGTCGGCTCTCGACCGGACGTCCGCGCGGCGCTTCGCTGAAGGCCCGTGATCACGACAGACGACGTAAAGCAAGTAACGGAGCGTTGTCGAAGCGTGCCGCGCACACAGAACCGGTACGTGGCGACCGATTATGTCAGTGCGCTACTCGAAACAGTCTTGGACTTCCGGATGCACACCACCACCGTGGTGCGAGCGATGGAGCATTACAACGCTTACCGCTGGCAGGAGTTGCGTACGATCGAAGACCTCAAGGCTTGCCTGGCGCGCTTTCCCGCCGATCAGGACGGCGACACCGCCCTAGCTCTCCATTTGTGGGGAAATCGGCACTGGACGCGAGCGCACATGCTTCGCGGCCTGACGGCCTTCTTCGATGCCCAGAGGATCTGGTCGATCGAGACGCTCCGCGAGTGGGCGGTCGGGAGCGACTTCAAGCGCGACTTCGCGGGCCGCGTCAAGGGGCTCGGACCAACTGTGTATAGGTGGCTCGTCATGCGGCTGGGCGTCGAAACCGTCAAGCCAGACACGCACCTGCACCGTTTCGTCGAACACACACTCGGGCGCACGGTCTCGGACGACGACGTCGTGGCAGTCGTGTCAGCAGCCGCCAACCGCCTAGGTATGCGCGCCTACGAGCTCGACTCGAGCATCTGGGAGTATCAGACGGCGAGGCGCTGACAGCGTCACAGCGAAGCTACCCGCCGCGGTGACTAGGGACCGGTTGCGGGGATCGTCATCAGCAGGTCCGCGACTCGGCGGGGCTGGTCGATCTGGAGGTTGTGGTGGGCGTCGGGAAGGATGAAGAGTTCCGATGCGGGGATGGCGTCGTGGAACGCGCGCGCGATGTCGCTATTCAGGTCGGGATCCTTGTCTCCCCAGATCAGGCGTATCGGCCGTGGAAAGGAGGCAAGTTCGGAGAGACGCCCGGCGTTGGCTCCGACGGCTGGGATGGCGTCGCTTGTCAAGGAGAGCAGCGGGGTACGACTGCTGTTCCTTCCTGAGAACTGGCGATAGAAGAGCGGAATGAAGTGATCGGCGTCGCGTTGGCGCGTGAAGAACTGTCGCTCCTGCCAGAAAAAGAGTCGGCGGAATGTTGCGGACTCCCGGGCAATTTCCTCGCTCAGTGGCGCGAGGTTGGCGGCGAGGTCCACCCCTAACACTGGGGCGTTCAGGTGAGCGAGCGTCAACAGGGCAATGAGGGCGGGCGGTCGTGTGGTTGGAGCGGGCAAGTAGAAGGTGTTCATCAGGGTGAGCGATGCGGTGCGGTCGGGATGGTCCAGGGCCCAATTCACGGCGGCGGGGCCGGCTGCGTCGTGGGCGACCAGGCTGGCTTGCTGGAGGTTGAAGTAACGGATGACCGCGTCGAGGTCCTCCATCTGGTTCGCGAACGTATAGGGGTACCTCTGTGGTTTGTCCGATCTTCCCCAGCCGAGGAAGTCAAAGACGATCACACGGCGGCCCGAAAGTTCCGGCACGAGCCGGTCGTAGAGATTCGAGTTGTCGGGATAGCCGTGCATGAGGACGAAGGCGGGGTCCTTACCCGGATACTCCCGCGCGTAGATGTGATAACGACCCCGGGGCACGGAGTGATCTTTGGCGTCGCGTCCGGCGACGTCAGCCCGCGCTGAAGTGCTTGCTTCGAGCACTAAGGGGAACGCCAAGGCGGGAATCAGGAGCGCCAGAGCTGCGGGAAATCGGCGGGCCACTTCGACTCCCTCCTGATGTACAGGACTCCCTCGGCGACTCATTCACGCGGGACAGCCGCCGCCTGCGAACTCACGATGGAGAACGCCGTTGCGTAGCGGATCCCGGAGCCGTCTACGCCGACTATGCGTTCGGCGCATGGCGAGGTCTTGAACAAAACGCCTGCTGCTCCAGCCCGTATGACCTGACCTCATGCGATCGTCGAATTTGATGGCCATGTTCGCTCCTAACGACGCGCGATGCGCCGCGCGGGTCGGACGGTTTCGGCTGATCGTGGCGTCACCGGGCCATGAGTTGCTGGGCGACGACTTCGGGTTGGTCCCATTGAGGCCAGTGTGAGGCGTCTTCGAGGACGTGCAGGTTGGCGTGCGCGAAGAGACTGGCAAGGTGGCGGGCCAGATCGGGGCTCAGGTATTCGTCGCGCGCGCCGAACAACAAAGTCACGGGCGCGTCGAGTCCGGCGAGATGCCCTGCCCTGATCCGGTCATCGTGGCGGTCGAGTTCTGCGAACAGGGCTTCGGTCCAGGCTCGGATGGCCGGTAGGGCATCTGGCGTGTCAGCGCCGCCAAAGAACTGCGGGACGATCGAGACGGCCCCGATTCCGCTCTGATCGAGAGGGTCGATGCCGAACCGTCGGGCGGTGTGCCAGAGCAACCAGAGGCGCTGGTTGGGGTCGTTGATCATCGCGTCCGCGAGCGGCGCGAAGTCTTGGTCTGCGAATAAGCGGATCATCTCGGGAAAACGCAGGGACGGCGCGTGCCCGTAGTAGGTATTGAGGAGGATGAGCTGGCCAACGCGCCGAGGTTGGTTCACGGCGTAGTTGATGGCGACGGCGCCCGAGGCGTCATGGGCGACCAAGGTGGCGCGCTCGAGTTCGAACGCGTCGAGCACCGCGCCGAGCTCGTCCTCGTGGTGGCCGCGCTTGAGCCCGGCGGGGTCGCGGCGCTCGGAGCGGCCATAGCCCACGAAGTCGAAGGCGACAACGCGCCGGGGGGCAAGGAGGGGGGCGAGTCGGTCGTAAATTAGCGCGGGCCGACGTAGGTCGGCTCGACGGTCGACGACTCTCGCAGGGCGAACCCGTCGTTGTCTGGTCTCCACCGTTTGCTTCCAGCCGCGTGCATCCCGTCTTCTTGCGCCCGAATGCACACCGCGTCGTCAGCTACAGGCTAGGTCTACCTTCAGGACCCATCGCCGTTGCCACGGCGTTTCCACAGCTCGGCCGTTGTATCGACGCCGCACCCATGCGACTGCTTCAGCGCGTGGGACGCCCGCCAGCACCGCGATCGCCGCCAACGCCGTCCCGGTCCGGCCGACGCCGCCGCCACATGCGAGCTCGACGCGCTCGGACGCGGAGCGCCGGTAGGCCTCTGCGAGTGCGGCGATCGCGTCGTCCGTAGATGTCGGTGTGCGGAAGTCGGGCCACCGCACCCATCGGTGATCCCATTCGAAGGGTCCGGGATCGCGCGCCAGGAGGTAGACGCCAAATTCGGGCTCGAGGCCGTCGGGCAGCGGGCGTCGCAGTCCCCGACCGCGGATTCTGCGGCCGCCGGGGAACTCCACGATGTCCGGACCATCCGCCCACGCGACCACGACGCCATCGTAAAGGCCGGTGTTCGACCACGGCCGACATCGCGATCCGAACCACTCGTCGCGGGACCGGCCAAGCCTGCTTGACGCGCGACCTACCGCCGGATCGAGGGCGCCCAACGTGCCGATCTGTGCTTGTTCAATCGGTTGGAGTTGGTGTCGTTATGTGTTCGCGTTTCCTTGTGCGGGCGAACCGTTCTCCCAGCGCTTCACAACGACCTTGAGCTACGACGGGACCACGATCACCGGATGCTGGGAGATCGCCGAAGACGGCATCAACTAGACGACCGACTTCGACGTCATCTACCGCAGAGTCGACACCAAACGATGCCGGCACGAATCTCCGGAGTTGGACGCGCACTGATGCCGAACTCAGTGGCAGAGGCTTCGTTCCGCGGTCGAGATGAGCGCCTTCTCGACGTCCTGTCGGGAGCGGCGGCGCCCGGTGTAGAGGAGATCGAAGGTGTCGAAGCCGGTCAACACCCAGAGCAGGTCTGTCGCATCTTCGACGCCGACGTCGGGTCGGAGGAGGTGTTGGTCGCCGAGCTGGCCAGCGATCCCGACCATCCCCAGAGCGCGTCCAGCCTCCATGCGCGCGACCGATCCACCGACTGCGTCGGGGTCGAGCCGTGCCATTGAGTAGAGGGACCGAAGCACGTCTCGGTGTGACCCGTACATGCGCACCGCACCGCTGATCGTCCCGCGCATGGCTTCGCGGGCGTCGGGATGCTCTGCGGCGGTCAGCAAAGCGGAGAATCCCCCGCGCCGCAGGACGTCGGCGCCGAACTCGTCGAACAGCGCGGCCTTCGAGCCGAAGACCGCGTAGACGGTGGACCGCACCACACCGGCGATCCGGGCGACGTCGTCGATGTTCACCCGCTCGGCCGGCGCGTTCGAGAGTCGCTCGTACACCGCGTCGAGTATCCGTCGTCGGGTCTCCTCGGCCGACTCCGCGCGGGCTCGTTGTTCGTACCTCCTGGTCGCCACAGACACCAGCCTACTTTGAGTTGACAAGCTGTTCGACGAAAGACATACTGTCCGATGAAAGTTGGGAAGCCCAGGACCGGGGAGGTCGGTGGCATGAAGGTGATGATCCGCTACCGGGTCCGACCCGATCGCGTCGATGAGCATCTCGGACTCGTGGCCGCAGCCTTCGAAGAGATGGCGGTGCTGCGGCCACCTCGCCTGCGGTACACGGCCCACCGACTCAACGACGGCCTCACGTTCGTCAATCTCGTCGAAGGAGACGATCTTCCCTCCCCCCTCCCGGACCTCGGCGCCTTCCAGCGCTACCGGGCGGAGCTCGACGAACGATGCGACGAGCCACCCGTCATGACCGAACTGATCGAAATCGAGTCCTACCCACCGCCATCACCTCCCGCGGCGACGACACCGAGGAGACAACAATGAGGACCACCGCGTCGGGCGCCGGCTGTATCGCTGACGGGTGGGCAGCAGAACGAACCGCGTAGCCGGGACAATGAGTGGATATGGCAGCGCTCATCGACCAGCTCGAACAGCTCAAGAAGAACCTCCGGGACCTCGTCGACCGGGATTCCGAGGGCCGCTTGCTCCGTGCGTCGGAATTGCTCGACTACGGAGCCTCAATCGTCGTCGTGGCCAGTCGCAGGCGGGTCGCGTCGGGATACGACCGTCACTCGAGCACCGCGGCATCGAGTTCTGCGAGGAACCTTGCGGTCGCCTCGTCGGCGGGCAGGAATGCCTCCAATCTCAGCTCGGCGACTGTGACATCTACTGCGGTGCCGAAGTGCGTGAGTGTCGTGAGGAGCTGTAGTTCAGTTTCACGCTGGCGAAGTCGCAGGGGTACCGCGAATCCCAGGTAGTCCGGTGTCGGTGCTCGAGGGCGATCGGGCACAAGGCCCTCTAGCTGGGCGACCAGCGCCTCGATTCGGTCGTTGGGATTGTGACCCGCCTCTCGCTGGAGGCCGTCGATGACGTGCCAAGCCCACACGTCAAGGTTCAGGATGCGGGGCGCCAACCCTTTCGGATGCAACAGCAGGAGCGGAATGATGACCGGCGGCACGAGCAGCTCTTGGGCGACGTCCTGGGTCAGCGCCCGGAACGCTCGGTTGCTCGAGATGAGGTTCCCTTGCCGATCCGTCGTCACCGCGGGGTACGGGAGATGGCCTTTGAGGATACGTTCGAGGGCGGCGCGAACAGGACCGAGTTCGGGGTCGTCGAGGCTCGTCTCCTCGTAGGCCGGGGCATATCCGGCCGCCAGCAGGAGCGCATTTCGCTCTCGAAGCGGCATCTCGAGAGCCTCGGCGAGTCGTAACACCATGCCCCTACCGGGCACGGAGCGTCCGTTCTCGATGAAGCTCACGTGCCGTTGGCTGGTCCCCGCATTCACGGCGAGCTCGAGCTGGCTCACCCGCCGACGGTTGCGCCACTCGCGAAGAGAGGCGGCGAGCGCGCGGCGCTCGACATGGTCGGTCACGCACCCGTGTTTAGCGGATCCTTGTGCCCGTCACGATTCCCTGTAGGGAATTGCCGAGCGCGCGCATCCCGTTCAAGGTGCAAGCCACCACGGAGCAACATCGAAGGAGCAACTATGACGAGCCCAGACGAGCTCGCTGACCGCTACGTCGCGCTGTGGAACGAGCCTGATGCCGAACGCCGCCGCGCGGCGATCGCCGCGCTGTGGTCCGAGGACGGCGTTCACGTCCTCCAGCCGCCAGAGGACATTCGCGAGGCCGCCGCGGCGCCGGGGCTTGGGTTGACAGCCACGCTCGACGCTCGCGGACACGCCGCGCTCGAGGTCCGAGCGACCAGCGCATACGAACAGTTCATCGCGCCTGGGGAGTTCAGCTTCAGGCGGCGGGACAACGTCGCGCGCCTCGGCGACGTTGTGAAGTTCAACTGGGAGATGGTTTCCGGAAACGGCGAGGTGGCAGGCGCCGGCCTCGAGTTTCTCGTCCTCGGACCCGATGGTCGGATCCGGACCGACTACCAGTTCATCGAGTCCTGAGCGGTGAAGGAAAGGACGCGAACCGTCGCCAAGACGCACGAGGCGACTTGAACCCCCACCCCCTACGGGGGCCGGCTCAAGCTAATCCGACAGGTCCACGAACCTCGTTGGCCTATCTCGTGCTTGGTGTCTGACCTGCGGTTCTGTATGTCCAGTGTGCCTCATGGGTCCTGGAGATTCCGCTCCGTAGACTCCGTTCTGATAGAGGTTTGGTAGAAGCCGCTGCCAAGAACCCCGGGCCACCACTACCTCGCTGTCTCGTAGCCGCGACAGTCGTCCCCCGCACCTCCGCGAGACGCACCTGTAAGAGCGAATAGCGCGCTTCTTGAGGCGCCGATCTCGCTTTCGCGACGACTCGCTGACCTGCGAGAACGCGTGTCGGTGAAGACCGTTCGATGCCGTACGCCACCGACTTGGCACGGACTGGCCCACGGGACGCCAGCGCCGTGGGTAGTCCGAAGTTGCAGTGGACTAGCGCGCTCATCGCCCGCTTCAAGAAGTTGCGGTCCCGATGATCCCAATAGAGCGTCCGACCGCACAGCCACTT
>WNGB01008796.1_pt1 | contig 14277 bp, 14 predicted proteins | sample 5400681 | NCBI WGS metagenome assembly WNGB01 (sample SAMN13153367, study PRJNA577476) | soil metagenome | isolation source: 115 cm soil or saprolite under grassland replicate 2 | place: USA:California | collected 2016-06-15 | reverse complement strand
ACGCTTGCGGCGGCGTGGGAGATGTGCATCGCGTTCGACGATCTGTGCGCGCGGGCGCGGTACGCGGTGGAGGTCAACGGCTTCGTGCCGGAGATTGGGGGGCATCTGAAGATTCGCGCGGGACGGCATCCGTTGCTGCTTCCGGCGATCGATGGCCAAGCCAGGGTAGCGAGCCCCGCGGCCATGCCGCGGGGAAAACAAAACCCATATTCGGTCGGGGACCTGTCCAGGGTAGCGAGCCCCGCGGCCATGCCGCCGGGGAAGGTGGATGTTGATGGTTTGTTAGCCCCGGGGCGCGGCCCCGGGGCTCACCACCCTGGTGATGTCGTCATCCCGTTCGATCTGGAACTGCATCCCGACGAGTTCACGATCCTGGTCTCCGGTCCCAACACCGGCGGCAAAACAGTCTTGATCAAGGCCGTCGGCTTGCTGGCGCTGCTCGCCCAAAGCGGGATTGTCCCGCCGCTCGGTCCCCATTCGTCGCTGCCGATCTTTGCGCGCGTCTACGCCGACATCGGCGATCGCCAGTCCATTGCCGCGAGTCTCTCGACGTTCTCCGCGCACGTCGCCGTCTTGAGAGAGATCCTCGATGGAGCGGGCGCCGGCTCGCTGGTCCTGCTCGACGAGATCGGCAGCGGCACCGACCCCGCCGAGGGCGGGGCACTGGCGGCGGCGACGCTCAAGACGCTCACGCGTCGCCGCGCGATCACCCTCGCGACGACGCATCTTGGCGCGCTGAAGCAGCTCGCCGCGGAGACCGTCGGCATCGTGAACGCGTCGCTGCAGTTCGACGCGGAGACGCTGACGCCGACGTATCGGTTACTCAAGGGCGTGCCGGGGAGGTCATACGGGTTGGCGATCGCGCGCCGGCTGGGCGTTGCCGAAGACGTGTTGGCGGAGGCCGAGCGGGGTGTGCCTGACGCCGAGCGGACGCTGGACCGCTTGCTCGCGTCCGTGGAGGCGCGCGGGCGCGAGATCGAGGCCCGCGCCGCGGACCTGGACAATCGTGCGGCGCAGCTGGAGCTGCAGCGTCAGAATCTGACCGACCTCGAGAACCTCGCCACTGAGCTGCGGGCGCGTGAGAAAGCGCTCGACAAGGACGCGCGCGATCGCGCCCGGGCATATCTGCTCGAGGCGCGGAAGACTGTTGAGGCCGCGCTCGGCCAGGCGCGAGCGGCTGTAAACGAAGCAACCGCGAAAGAAGCGCGGCGCATTGTCGAAGAGGCGATCGAGAAGACGGGCGGAAGGTTGGAAGGTGAGAATGTTGGAATGAAAAACCTAAAAGTTGGGGATCGCGTGCGGACTGGGCAGGGGAAGGTGGGTGTGGTAAGAGAAGTTCGGGACAATGGGCGGGTTGTGGTTGAAGTCGGGGCGGTGCGGTTGGTGATTAAGTCAGATCTCCTTGAGATCGTGGAGTCACCTTCCAACATTCCAACGTTCCCACGTTCCAACGAATGATCCCCGACGATGTGATCGAACAGGTCCGGGAGGCGGCGGACCTCGTGGGCATCATCGGGGAAACCGTCGAGCTGAAACGCACCGGTGCGGATTACCGCGGCCGCTGTCCCTTTCACGGCGGCACGCATCGCAACTTTGCCGTGATTCCCAAGAAGGGAATGTTCTACTGCTTCGTCTGCCACGAGGCCGGCGACGTCTACACCTTCTTCATGAAGAAACTCGGCATGGACTATCCGACCGCGGTGCGCGAGGTCGCGCGGCGCGTCGGCATCACGATCCCCGAGCGCTCCGGCCCGACTGGCCCCGATCCGCGCGAGCCGCTGTACGCCGCCGTCGCCACCGCGGCCGACTGGTTCGCCCGCCAGTTGCGCGAGAGTCCGGACGCCGAGCTCGCGCGCAAGTATCTCGAGTCGCGCCACGTCACGATGGAGCAAGCGCAGGTTGGGGGCTTGGGATTCGGGCCTAGGGGCACGGGATTCCTCGATGCAATGAAAGGATTGGGGCTGCGGGAAGAAGTGTTGCTGGAAGCCGGGCTTGTTGTTAAACGGGAAGATGGCTCCAAGGTCCCGCGCTTCAGAGGCCGGCTGGTGTTTCCAATTCATGACCTGCGTTCGAGGGTGGTCGCGTTTAGTGGAAGGATTTTGGGTGAAGGGGAGCCCAAGTACTTGAACTCCCCCGAGACGCCGATTTTCCACAAGGGCCAGCTGCTCTACAACCTCCACCTCGCCAAGCACGGGATGCGCAAAGCGGAGCGGGCGATCCTGGTCGAGGGCCAGTTCGACGTGCTGCGGCTCACGCTGACCGGGCTCGAGGAGGTCGTCGCCCCGTTGGGCACGGGCCTCACCGATGACCAGGCCGCGCTGCTGCAGCGCCATACGCCGCACGTGATTCTGCTGTACGACTCGGACGATCCGGGCCTCCGCGCCACATTCCGCGCCGGCGACGTGCTGCTGCGCCACAAGCTGCGCGTCAGCGTCGCCTCGCTGCCGGAGGGCGAGGATCCCGATACGCTGGTCCAGCACAAGGGCGCCGAGGCGCTCGAGCAGGCGCTCAAGGACTCGGTGGATGTCCTCGAGCGCAAGATTCAAATCCTGGATCGCAAGGGATTCTTTGGGACCTTGCCGGGACGACGGAGAGCGCTGGACCGGTTATTGCCAACGATCAGAGCGGCAGCAGACTCGATTACCAGAGACCTCTACATATCTCGAGTAGCTGAAGTCGCGGGAATCAGGAAGGATGTCTTGCAGCGCGAGGTTGATCCGAAGGAGCAACCTACCGTCCCTTACCGTCCCTTACCGTCCCTTACCGTCCTGCCTTCCAACGCGGAGAAGTCCCTCCTGCTCCTGATGATGGCCGGCGAGCCGTGGCGCTCGCGGGTCATCGATGCCGTGGACAGCGACGAGTTCGAGTTCGAGTCGTATCGGTTGGTCTTCGAGTCACTGGCGGATGAGGCCCCGGACCGGCTCGACGAGACCGCCGCGCGCATCTACGAAGCACTGCAAGCCGAAGGGCTCGGTAGCGATCAGCCCGATGTCGTCTTCGAGCGCTCCGTCAATCGACTCGAGGCGCGTCGCCTCGATCGGGAAATCGAGCGCATCAACCGCGCACTCCCCTTCGCCAGCGATGACGAGAAAGCGAACCTCGCGCATGAGAAGCAGCGACTCGCCGCCGAGCGCAATGCCAAGCGGCCGACCTATGGAATCATTCAGTCTGCAAGGAGGAAGGGTGCACCCGGATCTTGAGGCGTTGTTGGTTCTACAAGACGCAGACGTCGCCGTCATCAGCTGCGATGCCCGGTTGAAGGCGCTGGAGCCGGAAGTTCGGACACTGGACGAGCAGATCGCCGCGGCCGAGCGCGTGGTCGAGCAGGCGCGCGCCGGGATCCAGGCGGCGCTCCACCGGCGGGACGGGCTGGAAGGGAAGATCCAAAGCTACCGGACGATGCAGGAGCAGCGCCGCCAGAAGCTCGAGTGGGTGCGCGGCGCCAAGGAAGCGTCAACCCTGATGGCGGAGCTCGATCTCGCCCGCACGGTGCTCGCCAAGGAGGAAGCCGAGTTCATGCGCTCGGGCGATGCCGTGGGCGAAGCGGAGCGCAAGACCGCCGAGGCGGAGAACGCGCTCCAGAACGCGCGGGACGCGCAGGCGGTGCAGCGCGAAGCGATCGCCGGCAAGCGCCAGGGGATCGCCGCCGAGCGGGAGAGCGCCGCCGTCGAGCGCACGCGCGCGAGCAAGGCCGTGAATCCCACGCTGCTGGCGCGTTACGATCGCATCCGGCGCGGCAAGGCGCCGCTCGCGATCTATCCGCTGCACGGCAGCTCGTGCGGCAACTGCTTCACCGCGGTCCCGACGCAGCGCAAGGCGCTGATTCAGCGCGGCGCCACGATCGAAGGGTGCGAAGCCTGCGGCGTATTATTGTACGCCAAGGAATGATCCCACCTCGCTGGATAGTGACCGCTCAGGCGGATCCGGACGCCATGCGCACGCTGGCGTCGGAGCTGAAGATTCCGGACGCGCTCGCCGCCATCCTCGTGCAGCGCGGGCTGGCGTCGGCCGATCTCGCCAAAGCGTTCCTGCGGCCCGACCTCGAGCGTCTCTCCGACCCACACCGCTGGGCCGACATGGCGGTCGCCGTCGACCTGCTGGCGCGCGCGGTCCGCGAGCACCGGCCGATCCTCGTGCACGGCGACTACGACGTGGACGGCCAGTGCGCCTCGGCGATGCTCACCCGGATCCTGCGCAGCGCGGGCGCGACCGTCTTTCCGTTCGTGCCGCACCGGATTCGCGACGGCTACGACTTCGGGCCTGCGGGGCTCGCCGAAGCCCAGCGGGTCGGCGCGGGGCTGATCGTCACCTGTGACTGCGGCATCACCGCCGTGCAGGCCGTGGCCGCCGCCCGTGCCGCCGGAATCGATGTGATCGTTACCGACCACCATCTTCCCGGCGACGAGCTGCCGCCCGCGAACGCCGTGATCGATCCGCGCCGCCCCGATTGCCAGTCGGAGGACAAGAACCTCTGTGGCACGGGCGTCGCCTTCAAGCTCGCGCAGGCGCTGGTGCAGGTCCTCGGCCTGTCGCCCAACCTGCCGCTGCACTTTCTCGATTACGTCGCGCTCGCGACGATCGCGGACGTCGTGCCCCTGGTCGGCGAGAACCGCATCCTGGTGCGGTATGGACTCAAGAAGCTGGCCGACTCACGCTGGGTCGGTCTCCGCGCCCTGATCGAGACGGCCGGTCTCGGCGGCAAGCCGCTGCGCGGGGCGCACGTCGGCTTCATCCTGGCGCCCCGGCTCAACGCCGCGGGCCGGATTGGGGACGCGAACGACGGATTGCGGCTGCTGCTCACGGAGAATCCTCAGGAAGCGGCGGCGCTCGCGCGCGAGCTCGAGACGATCAATGCGCGGCGCCAGGAGATGGATCAGCTGATCCTCGACGAAGCGATCGAGCTCGTGGACAAGACGCTGCATCCCGACGACGCGGCGATCGTGCTCGGCGCCGAGACGTGGCATCCCGGCGTGATCGGCATCGTCGCCTCGCGCCTCGTGGAGCGCTACGGCCGGCCGACGTTCCTGATCGGCTGGGACGAAGCGGGCGAGTTCGGCCGTGGGTCGGGGCGCAGCATTTCCGGGTTCGATTTGCACGGCGCGCTCACCCGCGTCGGCACCCACCTCGAGAAGTACGGCGGCCACACGATGGCGGCCGGCTTCACGATTCGGCGTGACAAGTTCGACGCCTTCCGCGTTGCGTTCCTCCGCGTGGCGGGCGAGCTTCTCACCCCCGACGACCTGGCGCCGAGCCAACGGGTCGACCTCGAGCTGCCGCTCGGGTCGTTGAATGAGGAGCTGGAGCGGCTGATCCGTCACCTGGAGCCCTGTGGGGCGGGGAATCCCGCGCCGGTGTTCGGCGTCCGCAATGCGCGGGCTGTCGGCGCGCGCCGGGTGGGCACGAATCACCTGCGCTTCACGCTGGACGACGGCTCGGGCCTGCTCCCGGCGATCGGCTTCCGCTGGGCCGATGACGTACCGCAAGACTGGCTCACGAACCCGCTCGACGTGGCGTTTCGGCTCGAACGAGACGACTGGCAGGGGCGGACGACGATTCAGGCGCGGATCGCGAGCTTGGCTCCAAGCGTGAAATGAGCCGTGTGGCGTGCGGCGTGCGGCATATCAATGCGAGCGTCACGTGCTGATTGACCTTTCATTTCTACGCCGCACGCCGAACGCCAAACGTCAATGCTCCGAATAATCGCGGGAGAATTCAAGGGTCGCCGTTTGAGGACACCGTCCGGGCGATCCGTTCGACCGACAGGTGATCGGGTAAAAGAGGCGTGGTTCAGCATCCTGCAGCAGTCGATCCCGGATGCGCGGGTGCTGGATTTGTTTGCGGGCTCGGGCGCGCTCGGTTTTGAAGCGCTGTCGCGTGACGCTGTATCAGTGGACTTCGTGGAAAAAAACACCGCATCGCTGGCAGTGATTCGTCAGAACGCAGCTACCCTCAAAGTGGAGGGCCGGGTGACGATCCATCGGGGTGATGCGGTGCGCTTCGCCGAACGGCTGCAGCCGGGTGCGTACGACGTGGCCTTCGCCGATCCGCCGTACGCAGGTGACGAAGCGGCGGAGCTCGCGGGAATATTCCGCGAGACGCCTTTTGCGCGCGTGTTCTCGATCGAGCACGCTGCTGATCAGCCGATCAGCGGTGACGACACACGGCGGTATGGGGACACAGCCATCACTTTCCTATACGCACATTTACCGTCCTCTACCGTCCCTTACCGTCCCTTACCGTCGTCTTTATGAAACGCATCGCGGTCTATCCCGGCTCTTTCGACCCGATTACCAAGGGTCACGAAGATCTGATTCACCGGTCTTTACAGTTTGTGGATCAGCTCATCGTGGCGGTGGCGGTCAATGTCGCGAAGCAGCCGCTCTTCTCGCTCGAGGAGCGCGTCGCGCTGATCAGGCAGGCGATACCCGACAAGCGCCTCGAGGTGCAAGCGTTTGAAGGATTGCTCGCCGAGTTCGCCAAGAAGGTCGGGGCGTCGGTGATTATTCGTGGGCTGCGGGCCGTGTCCGATTTTGAGTACGAGTTCCAGATGGCGCTGATGAACCGGAATCTCGCGCCCAAGATCGAAACGGTGTTTCTCGTGCCGGCCTTCGATCTGACCTTCGTCAGCTCCAGCCTCGTGCGCGAGGTCGCGCGTTTCGGCGGTGACGTGTCGCCGCTGGTCGATCCCACGGTCCAGCAGGCCCTGAAGCGTAAGTTCGCCACATGAGCTTCCTGGACCGCGTCTTTCAGCGGGCGCGGGAAACGAGGCCTCGCGTCGTCTTCCCCGAAGGGGACGATCCGCGCGTGCAGGAAGCCGCGCAGCGCGTCGAGCGCGAGGGCCTCGGCGTCGTGGAGGTGTTGCGGCGCTTCCCGGATTCGCGCACGCCGTTTCTCGCCCGGCACTTGCGGGCCCGCCGCCCCGATCGCTTTCCCACCGATGCCGCTGCCGCCGAAGCACTCGAGCATCCGCTCACGCGCGGCGCCTGTCTCGTGGGCATCGGGGCGGCCGATGTCATGGTGGGCGGGGCCGTCTATCCGAGCGCCGACACGATTCACGCGGCGCTCTGGGCCGTGGGGATGGCGCCGAGCATCGCGACGGTGTCGGGCGCGTTCTACATGATCAAAGACGATCGCGTGCTGACATTCGCCGACTGCGCGGTCGTGCCCGACCCGACCTCGGTGCAGCTCGCGGATATCGCGATCGCGTCGGCCCGCGACCGGCGCCGGATCGTGGGTGATGAGCCCGTCGTGGCGTTCCTGTCATATAGCACGCGCGGCAGCGCCGAAGGCCCGCGCGTCGAGCGCGTGCAGGCGGCGATCACGCAGCTGCGCGGTCGCCAGCCGGCGCCGGACTTCGTGTTCGACGGCGAGCTGCAGGCCGACGCCGCGCTCGTCGCCGACGTCGCGACGCGCAAAGCCAAAGGCTCCGCGGTGGGCGGGTGCGCGAACGTGCTCGTCTTCCCCGATCTCGATGCCGGCAACATCAGCTACAAACTGGTGCAGCGGCTCGGCGGGTGGACCGCGCTCGGCCCGATCCTGCAGGGACTGGCCAAACCGATCGCGGACCTGTCGCGCGGCGCCACGGCCGATGATATTGTGAACACTGCGGCGATCGCCATTCTCCAAACGCGGAAGGGGTAATCGGGATGCGGTTCACCCTGAAGAAGGACAAGAGCGGCGTCGTCATCGTGGGAGTGGAAGGCCAGCTCATCGTCGGCAACCGGCAGGAGCTGAAGCAAAAGGTCCTCGACGCGCTCGAGGAAGGCGCCCGCAAATTCGTGATTGATTTCAATAAGACTGGGTACATCGATTCGTCGGGACTCGGCGTGTTGGTCTCGCTGTCCAAGAAGATCCGCGAGCAGGGCGGCGAGCTGCGCCTCGCCGGCCTCAACGCCGACCTCCAGACGCTGTTCGAGCTGACCAAGCTCGATACGCTGTTCTCGATCACGCGGACCGCCGAGGAGGCGTTGGCCGCGTTCTGACGTGACCCTTCAACTGCACGTCACCAAGAGCGCGATGAAGCTCGACGTCCCCAGCGATCTCGGGATGGTCGAGGACGCCGTCGAGCTGGTCGCCAGTCATCTTCCGCCCGGGACCCTCTCGCCCCGCCGCATCAGCTTCAATCTCCGCACCGCCCTGGCCGAGGCGCTCGGCAACGCGATTCGCTATGGCACGGGCGAGGACCCCGACCGCGTCGTCAGCGTGCGCGTGGAGTTGGGCGCCGGCGTCGTGCGGATCTATGTCGTGGACGAAGGCAACGGCTTCGACACCAGCCGGCTCCCCGATCCGACACACCCCGACAATCTGGAGCGCGAGTACGGCCGGGGGTTGTTCGTGATCCGCCACCTCGTGGATGACGTCGCGTTCAACGAGAAAGGCAACGGCATCTGCCTGACGCTCCGCGCGGGGTGACACGGCTCGAGCGCCTGTTGCCGGTGCTCGGGGCGCTTTCTGGGACAACGCTGCGTTTATTGCATGCCACGACGCGTCCGGAGGCTTCCGACGGGCCCCCCCCCGCCGTGTTCCAGCCGATTCCCACCATCACCGATGCGTGGCTCGAGGTAAAAGGGGGCGGGGGGGCGGGGGGAGGGGAGCGCGCCGCCGTCGAGCTCGCCGAGATCATCGGGGCGGTGATGGAGGCGGAAGAAGAAACGACGCAGGTCGCGGCCGAGCTGTCGGGACGCTACGAGGAAATCGACTTGATCTACACGATCAGCGAGATCCTCGGCCACACGATCCGGCTGGACGAAGCCGCCAATCGCATTCTGCGCGAGGTGTCGGCGGTGGTTCGCGCGCGCCGCGCGACGCTGCTCGTGCACGATGCCCGCGCCCATGTGCTGCGCCTCGTCGCCGCCCGCGGCGTCGAGCTGGAGATGGAGCCGATCGAAGTCGATGACCCCAGATCGATTGCGGCGCGCGTGTTTCGCGAGATGCGGATTATCAGCTACGACCCAACCGACCCGCGCGCCCAGAAGCCGCCCAACCCGATCGAGCGTGCCTATCGCGGGCTGGCGTTTCTCTCCGTCCCGGTTGTCTACGCGTCACCGGGCCGCGTGCCCACACCGATCGGCGTCATCAACCTGACCGACCGCACCGGCGAAGACGCGTTCACCGCCGGCGACCGCAAGCTCGTCGCCGCCATCGCGAACCAGATCGGCGCGGCGATCGAGAACGCGCGCCTGGTCGAGCAAGACCTGAGCCAGCAGCGCGTACGCCGCGAGCTGGAGCTGGCGCACGACCTGCAGCTGAAACTGCTGCCGTCGCCCGCAGTCGTGGCGTCCAAGGGCGACGTGGCGGCGCGCTGCCGTCCGGCGGAGATGGTGGGTGGGGACTTCTACAACCTCCTGAGTCTCCACGGCGAGCGTATCGGCGTGATGATCGGTGACGTTTCGAGCCACGGGTTCGGCGCCGCGCTCATCATGGCGCTGGCGATGGCCGCGTCCGGTATCCACGCCGAGACGGCGGAGTCGCCGCATGAGGCGCTGCGCCGGCTCGAGACGTCCCTCGCCGAGGAGCTCGAGGAGACGGAGATGTTTCTCACGCTCTGCTACGCCGTCGCCGATCCGGCACAGGGGACGCTCACGTACGCCAACGCGGGGCATCCGCACGCGTTTCTCGTCTCGACGGATACGGGGGCGCGCACGCGGCTCGAGGCGACCCGGCCGCCGCTCGGCCTGGGTGGTGGCGGAGAGGAGCGCGTGCTGCCGTTCCAGCGCGGCAAGGCGATTCTGTGTCTGTTCACCGACGGGCTGGCGGACGCCCGCGGGGGTGGGCCGAGCAGTGAGCGATTCGGCGAGGAGCGCGTCTTGAGCCACGTCGTCAACCTGCGGAAACGTCCCGCGCGCCACATTCTCGAGGCCGTGTTCACGGACATCGCCGCCTTCACCGACGGCGCGCCTGCCAACGACGATCGCACCCTCGTGTTGCTCAAAGTCTGAGACGACTCGGCCAGCATTTTCTCAATGATCCCGCGATTCTGCGGAGGATTGTGGATGCGCTCGACCTGACACCTGGCGAGACCGTGATCGAAGTGGGACCAGGCTACGGCTCATTGACCAGCGAACTGCTCGCACGCGGGGCTCAGGTTGTTGCGATCGAAAAGGATCGTGCGCTGGCCGAACAACTACGTGCGCAGTACGCCGCACGCCGTGCGCCGGGAGGCGTTAGCGTCGTGGACGGCGACGCACTGAGAATCGACTGGCATGGTCTTCCGGCGCACGCCTTTAAGGTCATCGGTAACATCCCGTATTACATCACGTCACCGTTGATCGACAAGGCCCTGACGCCGCCGCTTCCCGAGCGCATCGTCTTTCTCGTCCAGGACGAGGTCGCGGATCGCATGGCAGCGCCGCCGGGCGGGAAGACCTATGGGGCGCTCTCGGTGGGCGTGCAGGTGGTCGCACGAGTGGAGAAGCTCTTCACCGTGGCGCCGGGCGCGTTCCGGCCGCCGCCCAAGGTGCGCAGTGCGTTGATTCGGCTCACACCCCTTGCCCAGCCGCTGGTGATGGACGTCGAGGTCGCGCCGCTGCGCGCGTTCGTGACCGCGTGCTTCAGTAAGCGTCGCAAGCAGCTCAAGAATGCGGTGCCAGGACTCACCGAGGCCGAACTCCGGGAGATGGGTTTCGATCCGACGGTGCGGCCGGAGCGCCTCCCGCCGGAGGCGTTCGTGCGGCTCTTGCGCCGGAGTCGCCAATTGTGAAATAGTTCACAATGCGGAAGATCTCCGACAGCACCGTCCGGCGGCTGTCCGTCTACCTTCGCTTTCTCGAGCAGGCCAATGCCCAGGGCCGGTCCACGATCTCCTCGGGCGAGCTGGCCCGCCTGGGGGGCACGACCTCCGCACAGGTCCGCAAAGACCTCTCCTTCTTCGGCTCGTTCGGCAAGCGGGGCCTCGGCTACGCCGTCCCCGAGCTGACGCGCCGCATCCGCGACATCCTCGGTCTCGAGCGCGGCTACCGCGTCGTGCTGGTCGGGGCGGGGCGGATGGGCGGCGCGCTCGTTCAGTACCACGGGTTTCGCCAGCGCGGCTTCCACATCACGGCGATCTACGATCAGGATGCCCGCAAGATCGGATCGCGCTGGAACGGTCTCGTCGTGCGCGACGTCAAGCATCTGGAATCGGACCTCAAGAAAGACCCGAGCGACATCGCGATCGTCGCGACGCCCGCCGAGTCGGCGCAGCAAGTCGTCGACCGCCTGGTGCGGAGCGGCGTGAAGGCGATTCTCAACTTCGCGCCGGTGCCGCTCAACGTGCCGCCGGATGTCGAAGTCAAGACCGTCAACATGGCGTTGGAATTGGAGACGCTGAGCTACTCGCTGGCCAACCGTTAGCTTTCCTCTCCATGCCTCGCGTCCACGTCACCTCCGAGATCGGCGCGCTCCGTTCTGTTCTGGTCCATACTCCCGGCAAAGAGCTCGTGGCCGTCACCCCCGGCACGCGCGAAGATTACCTCTACGACGACATCATCGATCTGGAGATCGCGCAGCGTGAGCACCGCCGCCTGGTTGCGGTGCTGGAGCGCTTCGCCGACGTCGTGGAAGTGCGCGATGCGATCACCGAGCTGGCCGGCCGCCCGGAAGTCCGGGAGTTCCTCACGACTCGCGCGCTCGAGGTCGTCCCATCGGATACGCTCGGCAAGCAGCTCGCCGCGCTGTCGTCCGAAGACTTCGTGGCGCTGATGGTCGAGGGCGCGCTGGAAGATGGCGGCCCGATCGCGCACGCGCTGAACGAAGTCGCCTACGCACTCCCGCCGCTCCCCAACCTCTTTTTCACGCGCGATATCGGCATCGTCATCGGCGAGCACGCCATCATCGGCTCGATGCGGCACGGCGTGCGCTGGACCGAAGAGCTGCTGATCAAGGCGCTGTTTCGCTACGACCAGAAGTTCGACAACGCGGGGATTCTCTACGACGGCTCCGACGAGAAACGGATCAACTACACGCTCGAAGGCGGGGACGTGCATCCCCTCCGTCCCGACCTGCTTGTGCTCGGCTTCAGCGAGCGCTCCAGCCCGGCGGCGCTCGATCTGCTGTGCGATCTCGCGTTCACGCACTGCAGCGTGACCGACGTGATCATCGTCGTGCTGCCGGCCGAGCGGACGGCGATCCATCTGGACATGATCTTCACCCAGGTGGATCGCGACCTGTGCCTCGTGTATCCGCCCCATTTCGTGGGACCGGAGCGGCTCGCCGTCCTGCATCGCCGCAAACGGTCCAAAGGTGTGAAAGAAGTGCCGAACTTCTTCGCCGCGATGCAGGCGGTCGACCAGCCGCTCGAGCCGATTTTCTGCGGCGGCAACCGGCGCACCACACAGGAGCGCGAGCAGTGGGCATCGGCGTGCAACTCGTTCGCCGTGCGGCCCGGCGTCATCTTGAGCTACGACCGCAACGACGCCACGCTGGGCGAGCTGTCGAGCGCCGGCTTCCGCGTGGTCGAAGAAGACGAGACGCTGAAAGACGGCGAGCGCGCGGTGATTTCGATCGAAGGCAGCGAGCTGGTGCGCGGCGGCGGCGGGCCGCGCTGTATGACGCTTCCCTTGCGACGAGACGATCTCTGAACGGCCTCGCCGCGGTCCCGGCATCGTCTCTGACATCCCGCGCGCTGTCGTTGTTACAAAGCGGGCCCGCGGCGAGTCTCGCGATCGTGCGCGACGTCCTCGGCATCGCGCAGGCCAATCGGCACACGGCGGATCGCATCGCCGCGGCGCTGCTCGGGCCCGATCCGCGCTTCGGGCGCACGACCGACGGCCGCTGGATCGTCGCGGCGCCGCCCAGCGAGACGAGTCCGGCGTTGGAGGCTTGCCGCTGGGCGGTCGTCGACGTCGAGACGACGGGCGTCCGCGCGTTTCGCGGCGACCGCATCATGGAGATCGCCGTCGTCATGCTGGACGGCACCGTCGCATTCCATTCGCTGGTCAATCCCGGCATCCCCATCCCACAATTCGTCGCCGGCCTGACCGGCATCGATGCCAGGCTGGTGCGCGACGCGCCGCCCTTCGAGGCCATCGTCGACGGCCTGCTGCAGGCGCTGGAAGGTTGCGTGTTCGTCGCGCACAACGCGCGGTTCGACTGGGCGTTCGTATCGACGGAGATCGAACGGGCCACGGGACTGCTGCTCCAGGGCCCGCGGGTGTGCACGGTGCGGCTCGCGCGCAAGCTGCTGCCGGATCTCCCGCGCAGGAACCTGGACACAGTGAGCTACCACTTTGGGATTGAAATCGAGGGACGGCACCGGGCCACGGGGGATGCCGTTGCGGCGGCGAAGTGTTTGGCGCGCATGTTGAGAATCGCGAAAGACGAAGGGGCGATGTGCCTGGCGGATCTGGAAAACGTGCGGCGTGATGCGTGCGGCGCAGACATGCAAGTGCCTACGCCGCACGCCGCACGCGTCACGCCGCACGACTCATGACACACACCACATTCCGTGTAGGTCACTTCACTTGTCATGCGTTGGAAGGTGGTAGACAGCATTTAGACGGGGGAGCGATGTTCGGCGTCGTCCCGAAGGTCCTCTGGTCCCGCCGAGCGCCGCCCGATGACAAGAATCGCATCCCGCTCGCGTTGCGCTGCTTGCTCATCGAGCACGACGACGGCCTCGTGCTGATCGACACCGGGATCGGGAACAAGGACAACGCGAAGTTCATCGAGATCTATGGTGTCGAGAACGCGGGGAGCGACGGCCGCACCAAGCTGGAAGACGCGCTGCGCGAGCTGGGACATGGGCCCGACGACATTCGCTGGGTGATCAACACCCATCTGCATTTCGATCACGCGGGCGGCGACAATTGGATCGACCCATCGGGGAAGATCGGCCTGGCGTTTCCCAAGGCCCGCTACGTCGTGCAGAAAGGCGAGCTCGACTTTGCCAAGCACACCAACGAGCGCACGGCGGGCAGCTACCTCGCCCCCAACTTCCAAGGCGTGCCGTTTCAGCTGATCGATGGCGAGGCCGAAATCCTCCCCGGCATTCGCGGGCTACCGACACCGGGCCACGTCCCCTATCACCAGTCGATCCTGATCGAGAGCGCGGGCGAGACGGCGTGCTTCGTCGCCGATCTGGTGCCGACCGCGGCTCACCTGCCGCTGCCCTGGATCATGGGTTACGACTTGCAGCCGCTCGTGACCCTCGAGACCCGCCGGCGGATCTACCAGCGCGCGGAGGCCGAGCAGTGGCTGCTCGTCTTCGAGCACGATCCGAGCATCGTCAGCGGGCGACTAGGGAAAGAAGGGAAGGGCGTCGGGCTTGTGGACGCTATGGCGCTCCGCTAATTTGCCGTC
>WNGB01017558.1_pt1 | contig 14278 bp, 12 predicted proteins | sample 5400681 | NCBI WGS metagenome assembly WNGB01 (sample SAMN13153367, study PRJNA577476) | soil metagenome | isolation source: 115 cm soil or saprolite under grassland replicate 2 | place: USA:California | collected 2016-06-15 | reverse complement strand
GGCGCACGGTCGACGCCGACGACGAGACCCGGGATGTCCTGGCTCTCGTAGGTCACGCTCGCGCGGGCCTGGGAGCGATCGAGATCGACCCGCGACACGATGAAGAGCGTCGGCAGGAGGTCGCGCTTAGTCCGCAGAAGGGCCGGTAGGTCCTCCGGAGCGTGCGCGATCCGCACCGCGGCCTCGAGCGCGCTCCCGATCAGCTTCTCGGCACGCGCCGCCTCCAGCGCCTTCGCAACCTCGCGGCGCACCTCGAGGAGCCGATCCCAATCGCGCTTGAGCGCATCGTCGAGCCACTCGCGCGGCGCTTCGGGAAAGCGCTCGAGGTGCACGCTCTCGGCGTGGACGCCCGGCAGGTGGCGCCAGGCCTCCTCGCACGTGAACGTGAGGATCGGCGCCACGAGGCGCGCCAGGGTGCCGAAGATGTCGTAGCAAGCCGTCTGCGCCGCCCGTCGACGCGGGTCATCGGCCGCCGAGGTGTAGAGCCGGTCCTTGATGACGTCCAGGTAGAGCGCGGAGAGATCGACGGCGCAGAAGTTGTGCACGCTGTGGAAGACGGTGTGGAACTCGTACTCCTCGTAAGCCCGCCTGACCCGGCCGATGAGGCGCGCCAAGCGGTCGAGGATCCAGCGGTCGATCTCGTGTACCCGCGCGTAGGACTGCCGATCACGCGCTGGCTCGAAGTCGCCGAGATTGCCGAGCAGGAATCGAAACGTGTTCCGGATACGGCGATAGGCGTCGGCCACCCGGTCGAGGATCTCGGTCGAGAGCCGGATGTCATCGGTGTAGTCCTCCGCCGCTACCCAAAGCCGCAGCACCTCGGCCCCGTACTTCGGCAAGAGCTCCCCGGGAGCGACGGTATTCCCCACCGACTTCGACATCTTGCGGGCTTCGGTGTCGATCACGAAGCCGCACGTGAGCACGCCCTTGTAGGGGGGCGCCCCGCGCGTGGCCATGGCCTCGAGCAGCGAGGAATGGAACCAGCCGCGGTGCTGATCGGAGCCCTCGAGATACAGCTCGGCCGGCCACCGGAGATCGGGATGCGTCTCCAGCACCGCCGCGTGACTGCAGCCGGAGTCGAACCACACGTCGAGGGTGTCGGTGCCCTTGCGGAACACCGACTCGCCGCACTGACGGCACCGTGTGCCCGGCGGCAGCAGCTCCTCCTCACGGCGGAGGTACCACTCCTCGATCCCGCGGCCGCCACCGAAGATCTGCGCGACGTGCTCGATGACCGCCTGCTCGAGCAGCAGCGTCTCGCAGCCGGCGCAGTAGAAGGCGGCGATCGGCACGCCCCACACGCGCTGGCGGGAGAGCGTCCAGTCCGGCCGATGCGCAATCATGTTGAAGATGCGTTCCTCCCCCCAGGGGGGGATCCATCGGACGTCGCGCCGGATGGCGTCGAGCGTACGCGTGCGGAGGCCGTGCTGGTCGAGGGCTACGAACCACTGCTCGGTGGCGCGGAACAGTGTCGGGTTTTTACAGCGCCAGCAGTGGGGATAGGTGTGGTCGAGGATCTCCTCGGCCACCAAGGCGCCCCGATTGCGGAGGAGGTCGACGATCTTAGGGTTCGCTTCCCAGACCGTCAACCCCGCAAAGTGCGCCACCTCGGCGACGAATCGCCCGTCGTCGTCCACGGGGTTGTAGATCTTGAGGCCGAGCGCTCTGCCGAGCTCGTAGTCCTCCTCGCCGTGGCCAGGAGCGATGTGGACGAGCCCGGTGCCGGTGTCCATGGCGACGAAGTCGGCTCCTGCGATCTGTCCATGACGGTCGATCCACGGGTGCCGGTAGGTGCTTCCCACGTAGTCCGAGCCGGGCAACTCCGATGTGACCGGCCTGACTTGGACGCCGCCCTTCGAGGCTCTCTCGAGCACGAGCTGGTAATCCTCGAGCCGCGCCTTGGCGACGACGTGGACCTCACCGCCCACGTCGAGGGCGACGTAACTCTGCGAGGGCTGCGCCGCGATCGCGAGGTTCGCCGGAAGGGTCCATGGCGTGGTCGTCCAGATCACGGCAAACGCGTTGCGCCCCTTGAGCTCGGCCGCGAGGGCCGGCGGCATGGTCTCGAGGGGGAATTTCACGTACACCGATGGCGTGCGCTGTTCCTCGTATTCGACCTCCGCCTGGGCGAGCGCGGTCTTGCAGTGCATGCACCAGTGAACCGGCTTGAGGCCCTTGTAGACGAGGCCGCGTCCGACGAGGCGGCCGAACTCGCGGGCGATCACCGCCTCGTAGGCGGGCGCCATGGTCAAGTACGGATTGTCCCAGTCGCCGAAGACGCCGAGCCGCCGGAACTCGTCGCGCTGGATGTCGACGAAGCGGCGCGCGTACTCGCGGCACCTGGCGATCTTCTCGACGGGATTCATCGCCTGGCGCACGTCGACGCCGGGTCGGTCCAGCCCGAGCTCCTTGTCGACCTGATGCTCGATCGGCAGACCGTGACAATCGAAGCCCGGCACGTATGCGGCGTTGAAGCCGAGCATCGTGCGCGACTTCACGACGATATCCTTCAGCACCTTGTTGAGGACGTGGCCCATGTGAATGTGCCCGTTCACGTATGGCGGGCCGTCGTGGAGGATCCAGAGGGGCCGGTCTGCGCCCGCTTCTCGCAGGCGCTTGTAGATTCCGAACGAATCCCACCACGCGAGCATCTCGGGCTCGCTCTTCGGCAGGTTCGCCTTCATCGGGAAGGCCGTTTTCGGCAGGTTTAGCGTGGCCTTGTAGTCCATGACCCGGAGCGTCATGGTATCACAGGGCGGACGAGAGCTACTTGGGCGCGAGCGTCACCACGCCCCGGCTGGAATCAATGTTCACGTTGAACTGGTCGAGGAAATCGCGCCCGAGGAGGCCATCGCCCGCATCCGCGGAGGGCAAGTTGTAGGAGCCCACCGGCATCCGTCCGACGCGGGCGTCGCCGATCTCGAGGCTGTCCACGATGACGAACTGGATCTGTTCGCTTCCCGTCGCGCTCACGATCTGGCCCGTGGCCGCTGGCGCCGCGATCCGGACCCCGGCTGCCAGGAGCGCGCGGGGGTTAATGAGCGTCCGGTCGGCGCCGGTGTCGAGCAGCATCCGAGCCCCTGCGTTGCCATTGATCCTGACGTCCACCATGATCCGCTGGCCGGGGGTGAACCGGATCGTCGTTCCGCCCGATGAGCCGGGCTTGGCGCCAGCCGCGTCGGGCGCGGACGGGTCGGGCGCCGGCGCGTTCTTGAGACCCAACGGTACCGCGCGCGCGCGATAGCGGTCGGGGACACTGCCGATTCCATCGGCGAAGTGGGGCACGCCGTTGTCGTCGACCCAGCGGTAGATCTGGGCACCGACGGTCGCCGGTCGCCCGAGCACGAGCAGAACGGCCAGGAAGAGCAGCGCTACTTGTCGCATATTGCGATCATACCGCACACCGCGCCAGACGATACACGACCATTTCCGCCGCACCCGCGACCTCGTTTCGCTCCAGGCGTACGCGGTAGACAGGCACGAGCGTTTCCGTGCTCGAGGCAATCTGCGGGAACCACGCCGGGAAGATGATCACGTATTGCGGACACGCTTCCTTCAGGTACCGCATCACTCCCAGCTCCCCTCGCCGTCGAAAGGGAATGATTTCCGGCGTCACGAGCCCCATCAGGTCGATGACCTCACGGCGTGAGAAGTAGGCGATCGCCCCGATGTCGTTCGCCGCAATCCGGGCTGTCCTCGGCAGGTTGGTGTCCACCCACCGCCCGAGATGAACCTGCATCGCGTTGATGTTCTGGACCGCCCACCCGTATCGCGTCGCTGCCGGCACGAGACTCACAACCGCAATGCCGAGCCACACCACCGCGACCGTACGCACCCAGGAATTGCGCTGGGGGGCCGGGAGCAGCGCGGTGGCCCCCCATCCGAGACCCGTGTTGTCAGGGTTGACCGCAGCGCCGCCCGTAGGAAATTCATGCGAACCGGTGGTGGCTGGCGTGGTCTCGGACGGGGGGCCACCGCGCTGCTCCCGGCCCCCCAGCGCAACCGCCAGCGTGAGCGTCGCGAGTGGGAGAAGGTGAATCGAATACCGACCCTCTTGAAACGCCGGGCCGCGGTACGGCGCGAGCAAAGCCATGCCGAACGGGTGCGCGAGGAGCGCGAGCGAAACCGCACCGAGCGCGCGGCCCGCGCGACGCCATGCTAAGACGAGCCCTGGAACCAGCGCTAGCGGCAGAAGCCAGTGGGTGGCCGTGAGCCAGCCAATCCATTCCGTGAGAAACGTCCACGGGCGCCAGATCCACGTGAGCGCCGCCGGCTCGTTGACGCCGCCGAGCCAGCCGACCAACCCGCCTTCGACCTTAGCCGCGGCCGTGGCGGGATACAACGTGCCCACGGTCCACAAGCTGAACAGCGCCGCCGGCGCCACGATCACGACCGTCACGAGCGCGACCCCCGCAGCCCGGCGGAGCGTTAGCCTACGAGCGAGCACGAAGAGGGGGATGAGAAGGAAGGCCTCCGGCCGCGCCAGGGCGGCCAGCGCCGCGCACGCCGACGACGCCAGCACACGATCGTGCGCGTGCGCGAGGAGAGCGGCGGCCACCAAGAACGCGGCGAGTGCGACCTCCATACCGGAAAGCGCGCCCCAGGCGACTGGTCCGGTCCACAGGAGCGCGACGGCCGCGACGAGCGCGACGTCGCCTCGAGCCCCCCAGGCGAGCGCGGCCCGGCGGGTGAGAATGGCTGCGCCCAGGGTCGCGGCGACGCCGAACGCCTTGGCCATCCCGAGCGAGGGGGAGAAAGCCGCAGCGCCTGCGGCGAGCAGGAGCGTCCACAGGGGTGCCGTCGAGCCGGCGACCGGTGCACCCGGATTGAAGGAAAAGCCTGCACCCTCGGCGAGGTTGCGCGCGAACTGGAGATGGATCCACGCATCGTCGAGCGGGAAGCCAGACGCTCCGGCGATCTGCCGCTCGCGCGCGGCGAAGAGGGCGAGCGGGAACAGCGCTGCTGCGCACGCGCGGCGCTGACGGCGCGACGAGAGGGCTGCGCGCGGACGAACGTGTAGTCCTCGTAGTCGACGGGCTCGTTGCCCAGCGGCAGCACGTAGAGATAGCGGCCGTGGGGGATTTCGATCTCGACGAGCCCCTCGGGCCGCACGGTCGTGGGGCTCCAGTGGTCGACGAACCAGACGAGGCGCTCCACCGACGCCGGAAGGTCGATCTCGGTGTCCGGGATCGTCGTCATGGTCGACGAGAGACGCGACGCCCGGAAGCCGGGGACCCGATCGCCCACGTGGAGCTCGTAGACCGCATACTCGGGCAGGTAGAACATGGCGTGACGGAACCACGGGTACGAGCGCGAATTGCCCTGCTCGGTGATCACAACGGTCTCTTCCGCGGGGTACAGTCCGTGGATCGAGTCGACGAATCCCCGCACCACTTCTTCGTGCTCGCGCAGCGCCCCGGCAGTCCGGCTGAAGATCCAGTCGAACGCCTCGTCCTGCGCCTGACGGACCCAGCTGGGTCGCGGCGTATCGAAGTCCCGAGGCGCCGGCCGCGCCGACACGAAGAACGAGCCGTTCACGAGGACCACGAGCACGACGACGGCCGCCGTGAGGGCGACCCGCGCCCGCGGGTACGGCAGCGACTCACCGGCGTACCCGAGCGCCGTCACCAGCACGCGCGAGAGGAAGATCACCAGCGCGGGGAGGAACGTCAGGATGTAGCCCGCCTGACCGAAGTGCACGAGCGTGCAGACAACGACCGACGGGATCGTCCAGCCGAGCAAGAACCACTCCCGCGTGCTCCAGCCGTAGCGGCGCACGTACCAGACCGCGAAGAACCCCGCCGCCGCCAGGGGGCCGAGTGCGACGAGCACGGACTCCAGCAGATAGCGCGACATGCGCAGCGTGATCTCGAGGGGGCCGCCGACGATCGAGGTGGGCTTGACGACCGAGTCCGCCAGTTCTACCGAGGCGGCGACGTACCGGCCCAGGCCGCCGGTGAGCCAGATCATCGGCAGGAACCAGGTCAGGACCGATGCACACAGAATGGCGAGCCCGACCGCCGCGACGCGAAGTCTTCGGAGGCCGAAGGCCACGCACCCGCACCAAAGGGGAAAGAGCAGGATGAGGAGCGACTGGCGCATCCCGCCCGCGATGCCCAGGTACCACGCGGCCAGGTACGCGTCGCTCCGGCTCCCGTTGAGCGCGCGGAAGGCGCAGTACGCGACCGTGGACGCGAAGAGAGCTTCGCCGGCGTAGGTGAGGCCGACGGAGCCATAGAACCAAAAGAGCGGGCTCACGGCCAGGAGCGCGGCGGCGGCGACCGCCGTCGTCCGGTCGTAGACGGCGCAGGCCAGGTAGTAGACGACGAAGGTCGTTAACCCGCTGAACGCGACCGCGAGCGCGACATAGGCCGCCGCCGGATCGTCGAACCAGGCGTTGACGATCCGGCCGACCACGACGTACAGGATGTAGCCCGGCGGGTGAGGTTGGTGCTTGAGGACGTCGTATTCACGGAGGGCCAGCGCGAACTGCACGGCGTCCCAGTTGTAGAGGAGACGGGCGCGGTACGGGAGACGCGAGGCGATCGTCAGGAGGGAGAGGGCAGCCGCGACGAGGAAATCGGCGCGCGAGGTTACGTCTTGTTCTCCTCTGGCTTCTTCGTCGCGGCGGCAGTGTCCTCGGTCTTGACCTCATTGACGCCCTTCTTGAACTCCTTGACGCTCGAGCCGAGTGAGCGGGCGAGTTCCGGCAATCGGTTCGCGCCGAAGAGAATCAGCACGATCACGAGGATGATCAGCAGTTCCTGGTAGCCCAGCCCAAACATGTGCGGCTCCTTTCCAAGGACGCACACACCTTACTCCCCCCCTACCCCGCGCGCAAGATCCGCCTTTCCCCGACGCGCGCCGTGACGCGGCGCTGATCGAAGAACTCCAGGAGCGGAATGGCGTACTTCCGAGAAATGCCGAGCAGGTCCTTGATGTCGGCCGGCCCGATCTCTTTGCGCTCGCGCAGCAGCGCGACGAGCTTCGTCTGAATCGCGTCGAGGGCGCGCGTATGGAAGAAAAGCGATTCCTTCACGCGCACGAGCTTCCCGGCCTGCACGAGCACCTGGAAAAGCTCGTGCTCCTCGTCACCGCCGAGCCCGGCCCTGCCCAACGCCTCCTCGGCACTGGGCGGGGTCGCCTCCGCCCGGAGAAAGTCTTCTTCCAGGCGATCGACGACGCGTTGCTGCTCGGGCGACAGGCGCACCTCGTGCGAGGCGAGTCGCACCTTGTCGCGTTCGGTCTTGACGGTGCCCCCCGTGACGAGCGACGTCAGGAGAAATGCGAATACGCGCTCGTCGGCGCCGCCCGCACGGCCGCGGAGCTCCTCGCGGGACATTCCGGGTTTGAGCGGGTTCGCGCGGTGGAACGCCGCGAGCGCGTCCACGACGAGCGTGCGCAGCCGGGCAAAGCTGTCGTGATGGATGAACCAGTCGCGGTCCACGGCGACCACCCGGCCGGTCGGCCGGAGAGCGTCGAGGAGACCGCGGAGGCGCTCCGGGCCGAAGGGCACGCGCCCGGCGAGGGTCGCGAGCCGCACTCCCGCGGCCCCGACGTGCCGCACGTGCTCCTCCAGGACGGCTTCCGGGCTGCCCGTCTGCAGCAGGGTGAGGTGCGCGACGAGGGCGGGCGCCTTGCGCTTGAACCGCGGCGGGTCGACGTCGAGCAGCGTTCCGCCGCCGATCGTCAGGATCGGCGAGTAGGAGCGCACGACGAACCGGTCACCGGGCCGCGCCACCAGTGGCGCTTCGAGACGAAACCTCGCGAAGGCCGTCTCGCCCGGCGCGAGCTCGGGCCGGTCGAGCAGGAGCGCGCGCGCCATGATCTCGCTCGTTCCGATGTGGAACCGCACACGCGTGCGCGATCGGATCGCACGTGGCGCGTCCTTCAAGAGCTCGAGGGTCCCGTCGACGAGAAGCGTCGGGACGAGCGTGCCGGGAAGCCCGACGACGTCGCCGCGGGCGATCGCGGCCCGCTCGAGCCCCTGGAGGTTGACCGCCGTGCGCTGCCCGGCCTGCGCCGAGGCCACGGCATGGCCATGTGCCTGCAGCCCGCGGATCTTGGCTTCGGTGCTTCTCGGATAGACTTCCACGCGGTCGTCCACGGCGAGCGCGCCCGTGGTGAGGGTGCCGGTGACGACGGTGCCAAATCCCTTGACGGTGAACACGCGATCGATGGGCAATCGCGGAAGCTGGTCCGTCCCTCGCGAGGGCACCGACTCCGCGAGGCTGCGGAGCGCGGAGCGCAGGTCGTCGAGCCCGTGGCCCGTCTTCGCGGACACCGGCAGAATCGGCGCGCCCTCGAGAAACGTGGCGCGGACGACGCCGGCCACGTCCTCCCGGACCAGCTCGAGCCAGTCGGGCTCGACCAGATCGGCCTTGGTCAGCGCGATGAGCCCCGCCCTGATGTGCAACAGGGAGCAGATCGCGAGGTGTTCACGCGTCTGTGGCATCACACCTTCATCCGCCGCGATCACCAGCATCGCGAGATCGATGCCGCCAACACCGGCCAGCATGTTCTTGACGAAACGCTCGTGACCGGGGACGTCGACGATCTCGATGGTGAGCCCGCCCACCTCCTCGAGGAACGCGAATCCCAAATCGATCGTGATGCCGCGAGCCTTTTCCTCGGGCAGGCGGTCGGTGTCGATCCCGGTGAGCGCTTTCACGAGCGAGGTCTTGCCGTGGTCGATGTGCCCGGCCGTGCCGACAACGACATGCTTCGGAGTCGTCCCCGTCATAGGTGCGCCACCGCGGCGGTCAATGCCTGGGCGAGGATGCTCACTTGCGCGGGCAGCACCGTCCGGCAGTCGAGGAAGAGACGGTCGTGGGAAATGCGGCCGACGACCGGTGGATCCCCGACACGCAGCACCTCGTCGAGCCGCATCGCCGCCTCCGCGCTCGTCCCGACGGCGAGCGCCACGGTTGGCAGCTCGACCGTCGGCAAGGCGCCGCCGCCCACCTTGGCGAGATCGTCCACGAGGCTCGCGCCCAGGCGCTCCCGTACGCTTGTGGACAGGCGCCGTACCACGCGGCGCGCGCGGCTCCGCACCGCGGCGAGCGGCTCGGTCAGCATCGCGAGCGTCGGTACGGTCTGGAGCGCTGTTCCCGCTTCGTAGGCATACAGGGTCGCCTCGAGCGCGGCGATGGTGAATTTGTCGATCCGGAGCGCCCGGTTCCACGGATTCTTCTTGAGCCGCGAGACGATGGCGCGCCGACCGACGACGATGCCGGCCTGGGGACCCCCGAGCAGCTTGTCGCCGGAGAACGACACCAGATCGACCCCCGACGCCACGGTCTCCTGCACGGTCGGCTCGTACGGAAAGCCCCAGGGCCGCAAATCGATCAGTGATCCGGAGCCGAGGTCCTCCATCACCGGGATCCCGCGCTCGCGCCCGAGCTCCACGAGCTCGCGGGATGATACGTCGGCGGTGAAGCCGACCACGCGGTAGTTCGAGGTGTGGACTTTGAGGAGCAGCGCCGTGTCGGGCGTGATCGCGTCCGCGTAGTCGCGCAGGTGCGTCCGGTTCGTCGCCCCGACCTCCCGCAGCGTCGCGCCACTCCGCAGCATGATGTCGGGGATGCGGAACTCTCCGCCGATCTCGATCAGCTCGCCACGCGAGACGATGACTTCCCGACCGTGGGCGAGAGTCTCGAGCGCCAGAAGCACGGCGGCGGCGTTGTTGTTGACCACCAGGGCGTCTTCGGCGCCGGTCAGCCGCTGCAGCAGCGCCTCCACGTGGCTATACCGGGAGCCACGTTCCTTTCGAGCGAGGTCGAGCTCGAGATTCGAGTAGGCCGCGGCGATTGCCCCGAGCCGCTCGAGGGCCAGGGGGCTCATGAGCGCTCGGCCCAGATTGGTGTGCAGCACGACGCCCTGCGCGTTGATGACTGGCCGCAGCGAGAATGGACCGGCCTGTCGCGCGCGCTCCACGACGCGCGCCGCCAGGATCTCGGTCGCCGCCGGCGCGGCCTGCTCCTCGAGAACACGAGTGCGCTCCTGCTCGAGCGCCTCGCGGACGAGCGCGGTCAGGCGCGCCCGCGTGAGTCCGCGGATCTCCTCCTGATCCGCGAGCCGGCGGAGGAGCTGATCAACCGAGGGCAGGCTCCGGAGCGCGGCGGCGCGGTCAGCGCTCACCGAGCGCGGCCTCGACCTTCTCCCGCACGCGTGCGATGACTTCCTGCGCCTCGTGACGCCATGCTTGGGCCGTCCATTTCCCCTCGCCCGACTGCCGGCCGCGCCGCACGGCGTCCTCGACGAGCCCGGCCCACAGCTCGTCGAGGTCGGTCGGCGAGAGACCTTGCCCGCGGAGCGCGTGAGTCCACTCGGCGGCGAGGTCCTCGATGAGCCGGTCCCGCTCCGCCGCGAGACGACGTGCCTTCCGAATGAGATCGGCCAGCCGAGACGGCACCGCCTACTCCTTCACCAGCTCGCGCACCGCGTCGAGCAGGTTCGCCTCGAACCGGCCGGTCGACGCGCACTGGTAGACGGGCGCCGGACGCAACTTGCCGCTCGAGCCCTTGCGCTGCATGTGCGTCCGCATCTTCGAATTCACCTGGACCCGGGTCCACGTGCCGTTCGGCTCCGCGAAGAGCGTGAATGCCACCAGCGCCTCACCCTCAAGACGATCGCTGCCAACACGGCCGCAGTCGGCGTAGACGCCGATCGGCGCGATGAAGTCGTCGGAAGCGATGACGCCCGAGTCACGCGCGATCGCGCGCAGCGGTACATTTTCCCTGGCGAGCGCGCGCACGAGCGCGGCCCAGGTCGCGTCGTAGCGCGCCGCGACCTCGGCCTGGTACGGCGGCGGCGCGAGCGGCGACACGTAGAGCCCGGAGCAGCCGCCGAGCAGGAGAGCCATTGTGGCGAGGGCCCCGAGGCCGGCGCACATCGCGGGCGGCCCGACAAAAGCGCGGGCCGGCCCCGTCCGACTACTTGTGGTGGTCGATACCACGATAGGTCTCGATGAAGCGTGTGACGCGGGCCTCGTCGAACGCCTCGAGCGTGTCGATCCGCGTCCACGCCGTCAGCGCGATCTTGGGCTTCATGCCCTGATACGGCGCGAGAATGACTTGCTTGTCGTACCGCTGCACGATCGCCTTGAGCTTCGCGACGAGGTCGGGGCACTCACAGTTGTACTGCACGAGGACGCCGCCGTCCTCCAGATTGTGAACTTGGAGCTCGCGGCCGATCGGCCGCGTGTGGATACCCCACGGCGCGATGTATGGAAGGTGCGGCCCCGAGGTCGGTGGATCCGAGTTGTACGGCACGTGGGGCGAGTCGGCGCTCGCGATGTGAAGATTGCCCTGATCCGGCAGCTGCACGCCCGGCAGGTTCGCCTGCGCCCGGTAGGCGAAGTACCCGACGACGATCGACACCAATACTGCGGCCGTGACAACGATGGCGGTCCGCTGTCGCCGCGGAATCCGCCGACGTGCTCGCACATGGCGTTCGTCCCTCGCCATCTCGCCGCTCCTGTGGCGGAAGCGTATGGGAGTCGAACCCATCGACCGTTTGTCTAGAACGGTCCACCGGATTTGAAGTCCGGGAGGCCCACCGGGTTCCTAGACGCTTCCGACGCTGTAACTACGCTCCGTTTGAAGCGACAAAGAGTGTACCACCGGGCACTTGACGTACCCGACTGTCACCGTAAACCCCCGCAACTGTCACCATTCCCGGTGACAGCGGCCAGCTTCGCCCCGGCCTCCCGGAGATCCGCCTCGACGACGATCGCGTACCGCCGGTAGACCGACTCCGTCTTGTGCCCCGTCATCTTCATCGCCACCGACCGGGATACGCCCGCCCGCTCCAGGTTCCGGACGGCCGTCCGCCGCAGATCGTGGAGGAGGCGACCCGGAGCGACGGCCGGTGACCGGCGTTCCGCACCCGGGGCATTCTCTCCCCGGGGGCGCCACAAGCGCACGTGCGGCTTCTGAAAACCTCGACGCCTTGGGCCTCGCCCGGGCACGGAGAGCCGAAGGTCTTCCACCCGCCGAGCGCCTTGATGGGGAACACGAGCACGGTCCGATCCAACGGCCGAGGGAGGAGCGCCATGGATGTCCTTATCCTCGCGGGGGACGAGACACTACGTGACTGGCTCCTCGAGTTTCTCCCCCAGCACACTCCAACGGTCGTGTCGTCACCGGCAGAGGTATGGCGCAACCTGGAGGGCCGCCGGTTCGCGTTGGTCATTCTCACCAACTTCAGGATCATCGGCGCGGCGTCGATACTCCAAGCGGTCACGGCTGTTCCTGATGACTACGACGCGCCCGTGCTGTTCCTCGCCGGCTATCTCGACGCGGAACTGAAGGCGGAGTGCTCGCGCAGGCGGATTCCGTGGCGGCGAGTTCCGATCACACCAGAGGGGCTCCGCAGGGAACTGCGCTTGGCCCTTGATAGCTGAGCCGGGGACTACGCGGACGGCGGCGAAGTCGGTGACGAGGTCAGGATCGGCGTACGCTCTTTGTTCACCAGCCCTTTGTTCACCAGTTGACCCCTCGGGAGAGCCCGTCCTACCCTCCCAGCATGACCGTTGCCGCCGACTTCGCCGCCTTTTACGCTGAACACCGACGCTGCGGGGAGTTGGACAATTCGTCCTCCGAGGGCGGGGATCGGGTGCTCGTGACCTGCACCTGCGGTGCGGCGTTCAACCGGTCGGTCGGGGAATCAGATCGGCCTGGTCAACCAAGCAGGGGAGCGCGAGTGCCCAGTTCAGTCTCGGATTCATGTACGAGAGCGGCCGTGGCGTGGCGCAAGACTTCGTCGAGGCCGTGAAGTGGTTCCGCCGCGCCGCCGATCAAGGCCACGCCGGGGCGCAGAACAATCTTGGATTCATGCACGCCCATGGCCGCGGCGTCCCGCAGGACTACGATGAAGCGGTGACGTGGTTCCGGCGCGCCGCCGAGCAGGGCCACGCAGGCGCGCAGTTCAACCTTGGACGGCGGTATGCCCAAGGTCAAGGCGTCCCGCAGAACGATACCGAGGCGGTGAAATGGTTTCGTCGGGCTGCCGAGCAGGGCTTCGCCGATGCGCAGAACGACCTCGGCTATATGTACGCGCATGGCCGCGGCGTTCCGCAGGACTATGTGGCGGCGCACACGTGGTTCAGTCTCGCTGCATCACGCCAGCAATCCGGGCGGACCGCGAGAGGGCTGTCAAAAACCGGGACCTTGCGGCAAAACAGGATGACTTCGGCCCAGATCGCCGAGGCGCAGCGTTTCGCCCGCGACCGGAGGCCGAAGCCGGAGCAGCCGTCCCAGTAGCCCCGGTCGCCCGAGCCACAGGACCCTCGCAACTGCCGCGACGAACCGCGGCTGGTGAACCGCGAGAAGCCGGGCCTCATGGTCCGAATCGGCCAGGAGGCGGGCATCTCCCGCTTCCGGTTGAGCGCCCATCAAGCTCGTCAATGGAGCCCGAGCCCGCGATTCGGCCCCTCTGGGTAGCGCGGCCCTCTCGAAATCAGCCTTCGAGGCTGATTGACGCGCCGCGCTACGCCCGGGACCGACCGGGCCTTCGCGACCCACTGGGACAATCGCCCCAGTTACAACTCAGTCAAGGCAAGGTTCCGGAGAATTTGGGGGCCGATCTACTACCGGGGCCGCCTGGACGGGTCGGCCAAGGTGATCATCATCGGTCAGGACCCCGCCGCCGATGAGAACGTCGCCCGGCGAATCCTCGTTGGCTCGGCAGGCCAGCGCGTTCAAGGCTTCTTGCGTAAGCTCGGCCTCAATAAGTCCTACGTTAAGTCCTACGTTTTGGTCAACACGTTCCTCTATGGCCTCAAGGGCCAGATCGACGCGGAGGCCAAGACGATCTCAGCCTCCGCGAGCATTAAGAACTGGCGGAACCAGCTTCTCGATATGCTCAAGACCGGCCAGACCCAGGCCGTGATCGCGTTCGGTACCGGTGCTCACCAAGTCGTTGATCTGTGGCCAGGAGCGACCGGACTGTTCGTGGCCAAGCCTCTCCATCCTTCGTTCCGCGACGATGCGGGCCTTCGCGCGAACTGGAACACCTGGCTCCCGCAGATCCGCCCGCATGTGACGCCTGATCCGGGCGTGACGCCGGATACGTCGCCCTACGCCGGGAATACGTTCAAGAAGGCCGACCTCGCGGACATCCCGGCGCAGGATCTTCCGTTCGGGGTGCCTAAGTGGATGGGGACCGGCGACATGGCGTGGCGGACGTCGCCCACCCAGATCGCGTGGAAGTCGCTCGCTGCGGACGAGTAAGCTGCCCTACTCATCGCCTCGCTGGCTCGTGTGCAGCCGCCCCG
>WNGB01017792.1_pt1 | contig 14282 bp, 9 predicted proteins | sample 5400681 | NCBI WGS metagenome assembly WNGB01 (sample SAMN13153367, study PRJNA577476) | soil metagenome | isolation source: 115 cm soil or saprolite under grassland replicate 2 | place: USA:California | collected 2016-06-15 | reverse complement strand
GGCAGCGGATTTTGCAAGAGCAGCGAAGGCAAACGTGTGGCTCGAAACGATCACCGCAAAGGATACGGATAATGCCAACAGGCTTTGAGCCGAGCCCAAACGTGCAGAACAACGGAACTTCATTTCGTGCTGATTTGAAAAAGAGACGGTTAGACGACTAACACAAGTCTTGCAAATTATTGCCGGGGTCCCAGGGAGACGAGCTTTTATAGCACACTTTCGGTCGGGGCAAGAGATCAGGTAGATCAGGCCGCGGATTAACGCGGATGACGCAGATCGAAGTTTAGGTTCTGATCTTTGTGATCCGCGTTTCATCCGCGGCTAATTTCCGGGTCCCCGCAAACTAACAGTTGGCGTTACAACTTATTTTGGGAAGCGGCCGCGGTATTCACTCGAGACGATGAACGCCTTGACCATCTCCGCCTGTTCAAAGTTGCCGCCAAACTCGTTCAGCTTATTCAGCCAGAACGCGAAGCCACTCGCATCCGCGTCGCGCCTGAGGTAACCGAAGTATTCCATCATCACAAACGCGTCTTTGAACTTCGCATTAATGAAGCCTTGATTCTCCGCAATACTCTGCAAGACAGCCGCGCGGGTTAGTGTGCCATTAGCCAGTCCGCTCACCAGCGCATCGCGTTCACCCGCGGTGAACGCCACACCCGTATGGTTGATCAGCGTGGCCACATAGTCTTCGTTTGACAAACTATCGAACGCCGCATGGAACGCCGACCGATTTGCGAAGGCCGCGACGAACGCTTCCTTGTTCGCTTGCAGTTTCGCTTGCCAGCCATCCTGGCCCACCACGACACCCTGCGCTACGGCGCGAGTGTCCGGCATGAACTCGGCGAAGTTCGGACGAACCCCGTAGCTTGCCCGGTAGAGTCCATCAACCAGTCCTCCTGTTTGCTGGAACTCAATGGAGAGGAAATAAGCTGCCGAGACATTCTCCCGGCGGCGTTCGATGCATTGATTGTCCGTGCCACACTCGAGTATCTGATCGCTCCAGAAGTTGAACCCACTTTCGTCAGGTTCACGACCGAGGAAGTCGAGATAGTGCTGCCGGACATAGTACTCGGGCGTGTCCAAAGGATTAACGAACCCGCTGCTCGTCAGCGTCGCCCCGAAGGTTGCTTCCGTCGCCTGGCCTATTTGGCTGAAGCTCCGCGCCGCGGGACTGAAGGTATAGTTCGCTCGCGACGGCGTTACGGTGTAGAAGCCGTTCGTCTCAACATTGTCAAAGCGATAGAAGCCGTTCGCGTCAGTGATGAACTTGCGGTTCTGCGTGCCAGTGAGTCTTATCACAGCGCCTTCTACGGCCACATCGTTGTTATCGACGATGCGACCTGTGACTACGCCGTTCGAGGCTGTCGGCGTGAACGTTGAATTGAAGGTCCAGGCGGAGAACTGTGTGACGCCGGTCGCTTCCAGCCAGTTGTTGACGAAGTCAGAACTGGTGGGAAGTACCGGAGCCCAACCGGTCCCGTTGAACCGCCTGAAAATGAAATCAGGTCCCTCGATATTGCCGTTCAATTCCGAGTCGAGATAGTGCAAACGCAGAGTGCCAGTAAAGCCGCCCGCGCTCGGTGTGATCGTATAGGTCCGCTGCACCGCGGTCGGGAAACCCTGCCCGCCGGTCGGTGCTGAGCGCGTCAAGTCCACCACGATGTTTGCAGGCGCCGTACCCGCGGTGACCTGAATCGTATTGAGCGGGTTTCCAAAACTCAGCGCGCCGCCTCCATTAACAAAACCCGTGCGTTGCACGCGCCCGTTAACGTCAAATCCACCGGATGAACTGCCAGTGACTGGCTGCGTCAGTGTCTTTGTGGCAGCCACGGTAATGTCGCTGCTTGCTAGCGCGAGAATGCCATTGACCGTATTGTCATTGTTCATGGCGAGGCCATTTGCATTGCCGTTAGTGAGATTATTGAACGTGGTCGCGGTCGTGCCGCCGATGGCCTGACCCACTCCGCCGTCAAAGGTCACTGTTCCTGTTCCCGGAGTGAACACGCCGCCGTTGTTTGTCCAATTACCGGCAACGGTAATTGCCGTGGCCGTTCCGGCCGCAAAAGTACCCAGGGTCAGAGTCACATTTCCGTTGATATCCAGCGTATTCGTGCTGGCCGCAACGGTCAGCGTTGGACCGACGGTCTTATTTACAGTGAAGTTGTCGAAAGTCTGAGTGCTTGCTGACCCGCTGATGATCTGAGCAGCAGCGCCATTGAAGTTCACCGTATTGCCATTGGGTGTGAACGTGCCTCCGTTGTTGGTCCAGTTGCCGGATACGTTCATGGTACTGCCGTCGCTCGCCAACGTGGTTCCGCTATCGATCTGCACGTTGTTCAAAGTGCTGCTGCTGGTAAATGTGCCCGCTTGAATCCGCAGCAGGCCGGTTACCGTCAGTGAACTGCCGCTGGCAGTCACACCGCCAGTGCCGGTGTGGTTGGACGTCAAGTTGTTAAAGCTCGTGGTGCCCGTGAGGGTTTGGGTGTTGTTGTTGCCGTTGAAGACTACGGTGCTGGAACCTGAGGTGAATGTTCCAGGAGTGTTGGCCCAGTTGCCCGCGACATTCAGCGTGGTAATCGTACCCGCAGCGAAAGTGCCGGCAGTTATAGAAAGGTTGCCATTCACAGTCAGCGTAGTTGTGCTCCCTCCGCCGGTCAGGGTGCCTGCACCCTTGCTCACGGTGAAGTTATTGAAGCTCTGCGTCGTCGCCGTACCGCCTATGGTCTGCGCTCCCCCGCCGTTGAATGTCACAGTGCCAGTTCCCGGAGTGAACGTGCCGCCGTTGTTCGTCCAATTGCCACCCACATTGATAGCCGTCGCCGTGCCTGCGGCGAATGTCCCAGAGGTAAGCGTCATCGTACCGTTGAGGGTGAGTGAAGTGGTACTGCCCGCGACGCTCAATGTCTGAGCTGTCTTCGCTACCGTGATGCTGTTGAAGGTTTGGGAGGCGTTCGTGCCGTTGATGCTCTGCGCACCCGACGTATTAGTAAAGCTGACCACACTAGAGTCCGGCGTGAACACACCTCCGTTGTTGGTCCAGTTACCAATTGGCAGCCCAATCGCCGTCAAAGTACCGGCCTTGAATGTGCCCGCGCTAAGCGTAATGTTGCCATTGATCGTGAGCGAGGTTGTGCTACCGCCGCCCGTCAGGGTGCCCCCGCCTTTGTTGACGGTGAAGTGATTGAAGCTCTCGCTCGTGGCGGTGCCGTTGATGTTCTGTGCGCCTGAGCCGTTGAAGTTCAGGGTGCCGCTGTTGTGCGTGAACGCGCCGCCCGTCGAACGCGTGAAGTTGCCGGCAATATTCAACGTGGCGCTGGTTGAAGTGAACGTGCCCGCATTTATGCTGAGGCTGTCATCACCACTGAGTGAAACTGTGCCGGCGGCGGTAATCGTGCCGCCATTCTGAAAGATTCCATCGCCCGTGCCGCTATTGGCGACATTGCTGTCGATCGTGCAACCGTTCAACGAACTGAGATTGCCGGAACTAACAAAAATACCGCCGCCGTCGCCGCCGCCTACGCTATCGCTGTTGGCGGCGTTGTTTGTGATGTTTATCGAGTTGAGGTTGATCGTCCCAAAGGTGGTTGCCGCGCCCGGACTTACGGCGATGCCGCCGCCGTTGTTCTTGGCGTTGTTGCCGTTTCCAACCCCGCTTTGACCAACGGTGCCGCCGGTCATCGTCAGATTCGCGCTGGTGTTAATCGTATTATTGTTCCAGGTACTAAAGATACCGCCGCCATTAACAGCAGTGTTGCCATCAATGTGGCTCGTTGTCTGGATAACCAGGGAGCCGGCAAAGTTATAGATTCCGCCGCCATCTCCGACGCCGTTGTTTTCGCTGTCGGCGATGTTCCCGGTAATCGTCATTCCAGTTAAGGTAACGGTAGCATTGCCGCCGGCGAGGGTCAGCGCGTTACTTAAGAGACCTCCCGCATGGTTCCTCGAAGTGTTTTCGGTAATCGTACTATTTGAGAAAGCAAAGGTCGCACCGTTGCCAATTTGAATACCCCCACCTCCGTTGAGGCCGGTAATAGTGTTCGCTACATTGTGTCGAATGACGGTGCCATTCGTGATTGTGACTCCTGCTCCTCCCCGCGTATCGAGTCCACCGCCGGCGCCAAAGGTCGAATCCGAAGCCGTATTGCCGTCGCTGACGTTCGCGCCGCCAATTGTGCTGCCATCAATAACCAGTGTTTGAGTTTCTACGGTGTTGCCGCCGTTATACTCAACGCCGCCTCCAACTTTATGCTGCGAGGTGTTTCCGGAGATGATGCTAGTGGACTCGATCTTCAATGAACCAAACTGGCCAAGCACACCACCGCCCGCTCCCGCTGAAGTATTGTTGGCCACTTTAACGTTGTGCAGAGTAAGCAGTCCGATATTCGTGTTGGCGTTTGCGTCGGAACCGTCATACCAGATGGCGCCGCCATCGAGAAAGGTCCCACTTCCGGTTGGTGAAACTCCGTTTTGAAATGTCAGATTGGTGAGCGTCACGTTTATCTTGGATTGAATCGTGGCCCCATCATTAATCTCAAGAATACGCTCTTTGTTATTCGGAACATTGGTTCCCAAAGTTGAGTCAAATGTTCCCATGTTGATAATGGTGCCGTCCCTGCTGGCGCCGGTGATGCTGACGGCCGTGAGAACAGGCGAAGCGTCGAACGGATTCCAATTGAATATATCCAGGTCACCGCTTTGCTCAGTGGCGCCGCCGGTGTTGGCTTCGTCATCCGGCGCACCGAGCGAGATAGTATAGGTTCCATCGGGAACCGTTATGGTATTTGATCCACCCGTGTGATTTGATTGCATGATGGCTGCACGCAGCGTGCATTGTCCATTAGAAGCAAGGCACACGGCGTCTGCTGCGGTTGGTGCGTCGTCAGCCAAATCAGCAGTGGAGGTAACGTTAAAAGTTGCATCCGGGGCCAATATAGAAACCTCCGGCTCTATCTGGCCTGCGCGCAATATAACCATGCCCGGTCGGATATCAACACCCAGGCGCAAAGAAACGGCCGCTAACGGCGCGCCTTCCACGGTTAACGCGCCTGTCTCGGCAGACTGATTCCTACTTTCAATATTCAGCTTTGCTGCGTCCTGCTCGTTCTTGACGACTTGCACTCGGTTACTGGCCCCGTCGCCGATCAAGAGATCGTCGGTGGGCAAATTGGAAGCGTTCAACCGCTGAAAGAGCGCTAAAGAACCGCCTGCGGGTGAGGGCGTTATCCCGCTGCTCATCATCTCCGCAACATTCCAGCCGCCGGTCCGGTTGGCGCGTATCAGCTTGTTTGTCTCAGCTATCAAAGTCTCCATGTCAATCTTGTCAAGCGTGAACGAACGCTTTAGTTCACGAAGAGTGTTCTTTTCTTCTTTCGTATAAGGACGTGTATCAGGATTGCCTCGAGCCGAGAGATAGACCGCGCCATCGGCAGATAGCGCGGCAATTTCGCGCTGGTGATTGCGATCAAAAACAAAATCACCAACCGCCAGCCCTCTGATTTCGAACGGAAGATTCTGTCTCTCAATCATAGCGGCCGCGCTCTGGCTTGCTTGATGGCTGCGCCCGTGAATAACCGTCACCTCATTCGTAGTAGCAGCCGCAAGATCCGTGATGCCGTCATCGTCCAATTGACCAAACGCCAAGGCGGTCACTTCCGCTGCCATTGGGTAACTGTCGGGCTCTCCAGACAATTCGCTCTGGTCGTAAATCAAAGTCTTCGGTCCTTCGAGAGTTCTCACCCCCAAAGCCAACCTTGTGAATCTTCCCGGTTGCTTGAAATCATCCGCTTGCAACGCGGTCAATGAACCCGAGACTTCGAAACTCTGCGGCGCTCGCAGAGTTCCATGACCATCGCCTGCGACGAAATACAATGTCGCGCCGCCGCGCGCGGCCGCAAGAACGTCCTCATAGCCGTCGGCATTGAAATCTCCAACTTGAAGAAAGTCCGGTACTTCTGGCAAGGCATAGAGTCTGGCTTCAGGAAGAAAGGGCGAAGGATAACTCCCCTGTTGTATACCTTCGAATACTTCCCGGTCAGCGGGAGCAATTGCCTGCACGTTGCCAGTACGAAAACTCAGGATGCCGCCACCATTGTTCGCGTAGCCAATAACCAGATCTCCCATGGCATCGCCGTTGAAATCATCAGTGACTATCGTACGAGGCTCAACTTTCCCCGCTTGCATTGCGTCCTGCAGAGCCAATGCTCCGAGGTAGTGATTCGTTGTTTCGCGGCCAAGCTGGAAACCAGCACGGGAGCCGGGGGCGATGTCGAACATTCGATTCGCTTCTTTGGCCTTGTCGGCTCTGATGTTTTTGGGTGCCTCAGAACTGACCGTAGTCGTCAGAACCAGCGCACAGACCAAGCACAACATTAGGGCAACCGGCAAATTAATAGAACGGCTCGAGGTGATGGTTTTCATGATTGGATTCCTTGGAGGTAGTTCGGAGAATGCACAACAGTCTTTCGCTAGAATTCGCTAGACCAGGTGGACCACGCCGTTTTTAAAGCCAACGAATGACTGGCGAGGATTTCGCAACGAGAATGATCTCGCCGCAGCCAGCCTAATGGGATTCAGAGACAATGCTCGGCAGACAGCGGGCGCAGTATACAACGACCGAGACACAACGAGCGAGCGGCTCGTGAGAAATTTCTTTCCGCCGCTCCTGCCCGTCGGCTGTTCAATCCCAGGACTATCAAACGGCTGCCAGGAACTGCATGTTAACTCCTTGGCGGAAAAACTCCCTGCATAGCGATGATGAAAGTCACCACCAGATATGGAGCCAGGTTGTTATGTGGCAGGCCTCCACCTGCAGGGGAGAGGGCGTTGACAGCCATGGGAGTATTGGGCGCCGTGTTCACATACTGCTTGGTGGCGTTTGAGCCGGCCCAGGTCTGGTCCGCCGGCGTCTGCGAATTGCCTAACGAGGTCTTGGCGTTGGCTATGTGGTTGTGCAACGGAAGCTCACTCTGAAGCAATGTAATAGTAGGACTTCCGCTGGCCTCACCGAGATCGCGCAGACTTAGTCCCGCTCCTTGTCCCGGCTGCATCGGAGCGCTACCTTGCAAGTTGGGCAGCGCAAAAGTGGACTTTCCGTCACCACCATACGTTGTGCCAAGTAGCGAAAAGAGGGCGGTGTTTTGCGAAATCGGCAGCAGCTGTCCATCACACAAGGCCCAGCCTGTAGGGGCAAAGTTTCCGCCAAACATTCTGATTTCTGCAACAAACGGGTCAGACATGATCTGTTTCTCCTTAGTTCTTCAAAGTGACTAATGAGCGGCGGTCACGAAGATCAATTCCTGGAAGGAAAGATCCCCTGAAGCGCGATAATGAAATTGAGCACCGTGTACGGCTGCCGGTTCTCATGGGGTTGACTGCCACCGGCATTGGAAACGCAACCGGCGTTCATCGCGACCAAATTGGAACTCGGTGCCTCATAGGGATTTTGCGAGCTGACCGCCCAGATATTGTGCGTAGCAACTGGAGAGATAGTAGCTGGAAACACCAGATTCCCCGCACTGTTGCTCGCGTTCGGGGTATGTGTATGCGTCGCCATCTCCGAGATGTTCAAAGTGTGAGCGGCTTCGCCGCCAGCCTGGCCAAGAGTCATGCCGTTGCCTACGTGATAAGGTGAGCGCCCCCGAAAGTCAGGCAGCGCAAAGGTAGTTTGCCCATTGCCGCCAAAAGTCGTGCCGAGCAGCGAGAACAACGCCTGGTTCTGATTAATCGGCAAAAGCTGCCCATTGCAGAAAGCCCAGCCCTGCGGTGCAAAATTCCACGAGATGATTTTTATCTCAGCGATAAATGGTTCTGACATGACGTTCGTCTCCTCCGAATGCCGGCGAACCGGTGAAAGCCGCAGTTATTATTGATGTGGAAAAACACCAAAGAGCGAAAGGATAAAACTGATGCACAGGTATGGGGCCATATTGTCGTGTGGCTGGCTTCCCCCTGTGGGCAAGATGCCCAGCGCGTTCATTGCGCTCGCCGGTGGATTAGGGGGCGTCGAATAGATTTGTTCTCCGGTCCCCGCCGCGGCCCAGGTCGCATTTGCCGGACTCGACAGCGTGCCCGCGTTAGCAGTGGCGACAGGGACATGCGTATGTATAGGGATCTGATTCGTTGTCAGCGTTACCGATTCGACCCCTCCCTTTTCTCCGAGCTGGTAAGTGATACCGTCATTGCCAGTACCCGCATGCACTGGAATGCGTCCCTGGAGGTCCGGTAGCGCGAAGGTTTCCTGCCCATCACCGCCATACGTCGTTCCAATCAAAGTAAAGAGAGTATCGTTCTCTGAAATGGCCAACAACGCCCCGTTACAAAAAGCCCAACCCGCCGGCGCGAAGTTACCGCCAAACATCCTGATCTCGCCTACGAATGGTTCACCCATAGTGACCTCCTAAAATTAGTCAGCACGGAAAGTGTCAATTCTTGATGACAAAAGGATAGAGCGAAAAATCGGCTAGTCCCTGAGTACGATGTCGACGCAGACCAAGAGTAGGTCCTGGCAATTTTGAATAACTAGTCCGTCGAGGTTGCGGATTGTAGTCGCTGGCGCACCGCAGTTCAAGAAAAATATTTGACCGTAAGCAAGCAAATCCATAGTTCGTGCAAAGTTTCCTTCAATTCAGGAAAGTCCTTCCCTTCGCAGGATTAAAAAACTCTTGAATCTTTTCCGCAAAGCGACTAGACTCCCCGCCCATCAAACGTCCGCAGTCCCGACGCGCTTGAGTCACAGCTTTCCCTGAAATCACGATCGATAGTAGTTACGAGGAGGCCCGGAATGTCACTTTCACGACGCAAATTTCTGCGAGCAGGAACCCTGATCGCCATTTCGGCCGGTTTTCCTTTGAGGACGGTCGTTGCGGAAACACTAAGTCAACCGAGCTCACTCCTTCCGACGAATAGTCGACTTAATGCAGGGTTGTACTTGAACCGCGAGACTTTCTCTCGCTACTTGAACACAAAGTTTTCTTTCTCCCACGAAGCCGTTGAGGGAGTCGCCGTGAAATTGATCGAAGTCAATGATTTGACTCCGAAAACGGCCAGGCCGGCGGCAGCTGGGAAAGAATGCTTCGCCCTTGTCTTCATCGGATCTCACAACGCACCTTTCAACGCACCTTTGCGACAGGAAACCTACACGGTCACGCACGAATCACTCGGGAAATTTGACATGCTGGTAGTTCCCATTGCCAGGAATAGAAAAGGTGTCTACTACGAGGCGGTTTTCAATCGCCTGCACTGAAGTTAATTATTTCCGCACATCCGCCTGATCCCTTGCCGAATCGGAGCGCATAATCACTCCGGTTTTCTTCAGAAGGAGACGTCATGAAGCGATTGATCCGTCACTCACTCCGCACCTCTACATCCTTTATTCTCGCCGGTATTTTTGCGATTGCCATCGTGGGGTATTTTATGACGGTGCCGCAATCCGCGGCTACGCTGGCCAGCTTTACGGTTAACAGCACCGTCGACGCGCCGGATGCCAGCCCGGGCGACGGAATGTGCGCTGACGTGTCGGGGAACTGTACGTTGCGGGCGGCGATTACCGAGTCCAACTTTGTAGGCGGCGCGAATGTCATTACTGTTCCCAGCGGTACCTACGCACTCACACTCGGACCGTTTGATGACGAGTTCAATGCCGCCGGGGCGCGACCTGGACATCGTTGACCTTAGCGCGTTTAGTCTCCCTACACTCACCTCGGTAACTATTAATGGCGCGGGCGCCGGCGTGACTATTATCGATGGCGGCGGTATCGACCGCGTCCTCGACATCAATAATTTTGCCGCGTTCGGTTCTGCCGTGAATGTAACCCTTCAAGGCTTGACCATCAGAAATGGAAATGCCCCGACTTCAGAGGGATTTAATGAATCAGGCGGCGGTATTCAATTCGACGGTTTTGATAACAATACCTTCTTACCAACTGGAACTCTCACCATCAACAACTGCAACATTACGAGTAATACAGCGGCGGGCCAGGGCGGAGGCTTACTTGCGATATTCGGCTCATTGATGATGAACGGAAGTGGGGTTTCGGGGAACACCAGTGTAAATGCGGCGGGCGGGGGCATAAGCTATGACGGCAGTGCTGCAAGCGGGCTGCGGACTCTACAAATTACGAATGGCAGAATCTCCGGCAACCACGCGAATAACGGCACCTTCGGCAACGGTGGCGGTGTTTGGGAGGGCGGAAACGCGAACAAGACGATTGATCATAGCGTGATTGCCAGCAACGCCGCAGGAGCGCAAGGCGGTGGCGTGTTCAATGGCAGCGGCAGTTTGACAATGAACTTCGACGTTATCGTCGGCAACACTGCAAGTGGAAATCCGGCCAGCAGTGGCTTGCGCAACAACACCGGCGCAATCAATGCCGAGAATAACTGGTGGGGATGCAACCAGGGTCCAACCGTTAGTCCGTGCGACAGCGTCTCGGGAGCGGTCGGAACTATTGCCGCGTGGCTCAGCCTGAGCCACACAGCGTCGCCCAGCACAATCCTTGTAAATCAATCGACGACGTTACAGGCAGACTTCTTTACGAACAATTTAAATACGGGAATCGCAGCGAGTGATCTCGTGGCTCTGAACGGCAGGGCAGTAGTATTCAATAATGCAGTTCTGGGAACAATCTCAGGTGCCGATCCAACGATCAGCGGCGGGAAAGCCAACGCCACTTTCACAGCCGGCTCGACCGGAGGAAATGGCAGCACCGATGCTACCGTGGATAGCGCCACGGTAACAGCTTCGATTCTCATCAACCAGCCGGCGAGCGTCGTCACCAATCCGACTGATCAGACCGTCTGTGACGGCGGCACCGTGACCTTTACGGCTTCATCCAGCGGCTTCCCAACGCCGACCGTGCAATGGCAAGTGAGCGCGGGCGGTGGTCCATTCATGGATATTCCAGGCGCAACCAGTACGACGCTGATGTTTACAGCCACTGCCGCGGATAATGGCAACCAGTATCGAGCGGTGTTCACAAACAGTTCAGGCACCGCAACAACCACAGCGGCAACGCTGACTGTGGATACAGCGCCGGCTGTGACCACCAATCCAGTGGATACGACTGTTTGCGATGGTGCCACGGCAACATTTACCGCGGCAGCCAGCGGCAGTCCGGCGCCGATCGTGCAATGGCAAGTCAGCAGTGGTGGCCCATTCTCCGATATTCCCGGCGCAACCAGTACGACGCTCATGTTTACAGCCACTACCGCGGATAACGGCAAACAATATCGGGCGGTGTTCACCAACACCTGCGGCACTGCGACAACCACAGTTGCGACGTTGACAGTGAATGCCAGCACATCAGCCACAACGCCCGCCGATCAGACAGTCTGTCAGGGAGCGACAGCCAGCTTCTCTACCACGGCGAGCGGTACTGGACAATTCCACTATGCGTGGACGGTTGATGGCTCACCTTTTGGGGGTGACACGTCGAGCATCAATGTGCCGACTGGTTCACTCAGTGTTGGCACTCATCCGGTCTCGGTAACTGTCAGCGGCACCTGCGGCAGCGTAATGAAAAACGCAACGCTCACAGTGCAGGCGCCCACTGCGACTACCGACCCGGCCGATGTGTCCGTTTGCATGGGGGCGACCGCGAGCTTCTCGACAACAGCCTCGGGCACTGGACCGTTCCATTATTCATGGACACTGGACGGCTTGCCGTTCAATGGTGACAGTGCCGGCATCAATGTGCCGACTGGATCGCTTACCGCTGGTGCACACACGGTTGCCGTAACAACTACGGGCGCCTGTGGCAGCGCCGCACAGAGCGCGACGCTGACAGTAGGCGGGCCGCCAGTAATCACACTTAGCACTAACACTGTATCCATGTGGCCGCCCAACCACGATTACCACACGTTCAACGTTACAGACTTTGTCGCGAGCGCTTCTGGATGTGATGGCGATCTCACCAGCAGCGTAGTGATTGCCAGCGTCAGTAGCGACGAGCCTGAGGACAATCTGCTGGGCGCCGATGGTACGACGCTGAACGACATCGTGATTGCTCCCGACTGTAAGTCGGTGCAACTCCGTTCGGAGCGTGACGGTAATCTCAACGGAAGGGTCTACACGATCACGTTCAGGGTCAGGGATTCTCAAGGTAATACCACCACGGTAACGGCCACGGTGACCATACCGGTTAACCAGAGTGGCCCTGCCGCGGTAGATGATGGACCGGGCGCGGGTTACACAGTAATTAGCGCCTGCCCCTGAGGGGCCGCAGGTAACGTGCGCAGTGAGCCAGGCCTTCGATGAATTCGTCCTCCAGAGAGGAAGGTGACAGATATGAAAAGCCCTTTTGTTAAATCAAAAAGCAACTCGACCCGGCGTTTCGCAATCGTGCTGATCGTCATTGGCATTCTCGCAGCAGTGCCATTCCTTTCGGGCGCGCACACGCCGGCGACGACGAGCATCACTGTCGTAAATAATTCGAGCCGCGAGATCCGCCACGTTTATCTTTCACCAGCAAATCAGGACAACTGAGGACCGGACCAGCTCTATGGCGCCGCGATCAGTTCGGGCGGCGGCTCGTACACGCTTAGCAATGTCTCGTGTGACCAAGCGAACATTAAGGTGATCACCGAGGATCAGAACGGCTGCTTCCTCTACCAGGTGGTATCTTGCGAACAGAGTTCGACGTGGACAATCACAAATGAGGCCACGCCGGACTGCGGCAGCTGAGGGTTGTCGTTTTCTTAAGATCCGTATTTCGCGAAAGTGTCTGAGTGCTTCTCAGACGCTTTCTGCTTTTGGGGGTCAAGGATTGGCTATTCGGAATCCAGTAGCTTAGAACGGTCGATTCGAACGACCTTGCAGAGTAGTCCAGAGTTAAGCGGCGGGACGCCACTCCATCAAAAAGTTAATACCTTCCTGCGCAATACTTTTGAAGCCCAGGCGCTCGAAAAACCGCTGCGACGGATTGAAAGTCTCGACGTAAATCAGCACTCTTTTTTCCGACTGTGCGGCTTCATCAAGTAAGCCCCGCAGCAGTGTTGTACCAACCCCGCCGTTTCGGTATTCGGGAAGTACGGTGATGTCCAGAATGCGAATCTCACGCTCCTCTCTCAGGACATAAAGCCTGCCAACGGCTGAATCGTCGCGCAATATCACGCAGTAGCTCGCATCCGGAAACTGTTCTCGATAGTGTGAATACTGGGCGGCACACTGCATTTTGAGAAATGATTTTCGTTGTTCATCGTCCCACGGCACGAGGGCCATTTCCTGCGCTCGCGTGCTGGCGTAAACTTCGAAGAGAAACGATTCGTCTTCCGGAACAACGTCGCGCAATGTTATCGGCATAGAAGGAGGCAACTAGTCGCCTTTGCGGATGCGGTTGAAGACTGCTTCGTAAAATGTGCTGTCATCATCCTGGCGAAACGGGACTATGAAAAGTTTAAACTCTCCCATCTCGTCGTGTTCGAAATGGTAAATTCCCTGGTTTAGAAGCGGTTCCCTGGGCCCGCGAAAAACAATCGCGAAGCGCTCCTGTTGAGGCGAAAGCTGAAGGTCGTTGACAGTGCTTAACTCTGCCTCAACGGTATTGGACTCATCGAGGGAAATTCGAAAGTTTGTGTTCAAATACCTGGAAAATATCTCATGCTCAAGGGTAGCAGCCATTATCATTCATTCCTTCTTATCTGAGCATCGGCATGGTTATTTGAGTTACGAGCCTGGATTCCACCACATCTCGCAATACACACCATCATCATTGTTCGCTGCCGAAAATCCCATGCGCTGGTATAACTTCTTCGCGGGATTCGAGTGCCAAACGTTAAGCTTGACTGGTTTCCCCGCCGCCGCCGCTTCGAGTAAAAGATCTTCGATCAAATGTGTTCCAATTCCGGCGCCGCGGTGAGTGGGGAGCAAAGCGATGTCCACCAACGTGAATTCGCGCTCACCTCGGTCAAGAAGCAGCCTGCCAATCGGAGCATCATTCCACACAATGATGCTGTTGTGGGCGCGCGGATAGCTCATAACATACTGCCGACTTTGCGCATTGAACTGCATCGCGATAAAAGCCTGTTTTTGGTTCTCGTCCCAGTTCATGAGGGCAAGTTCATCCGCGCGCGTGGTAGCGAAGAGGTTCCGCAGAAACGGTTCGTCCTCTGATATCGCTGGACGCAACCTAAGAGCACGGAAAGTTTCTTCATCACCATCGTGTTTTTGCATTACTCAAATGTTTGATGATTAATCAGATGCCCAAAGCGGAAAGGGCGCCACCGCCTCAACGATCGGCACCGCCCTCTCCAGGGTGAACGTGGTAGGAGTCTTATACACTCAA